>Ga0065721_10003890_pt1 | contig 59397 bp, 59 predicted proteins | sample Mesricmetagenome_FD_59108 | JGI IMG/M metagenome (GOLD analysis project Ga0065721, IMG submission 59108) | Mesophilic microbial community from rice straw/compost enrichment Sample: eDNA_1 v2 (version 2) | ecosystem: Engineered > Solid waste > Grass > Composting > Bioreactor | place: USA: Davis... | reverse complement strand
CGACCCTCGCGCGCCTGCGTCGGCGCCGTCCGGCACGCGGCGCCGCCGCCCCCGCGCCCGCGGCCGCTCCTCTCCCGGCGATCGGGCCGATCGTCTACGCCGAGGAGAACAAGATCCGGCAGGTCGTCACGAACCTCATGGGCAACGCCATGCGGTTCACGAAGGACGACTCCCCCATCGAGATCGTCGTCGACGTCGACCGCGTCGGCGGGTACGGCGTCATCGCGATCGTCGACCACGGGGAGGGCATCCCGCCGCAGCTGCGGGAGAAGATCTTCCAGCGCTTCTTCCGCGCCGACAGCTCCCGCACGCGCGACACCGGAGGCTCGGGCCTCGGCCTCGCGATCGTCGCCGGCATCGTCGCCAACCACGAGGGCCACGTCGAGGTCGTCGAGACCCCGGGGGGCGGCGCGACCTTCCGGGTGAGCCTGCCGCTCCTCCCCACGGAGCCTTCGGAGCCGCCCTCCCCCGCTCCCGCGAAGGTCGCGAAAGGCCGTCCGCGCGGCGCCTAGCGTCGCGGCATGACGAGATACCAGATCGACAGTGAGGCGGTCGCCGCGGCGACGGTCTCGGCGCAGGCGGCGGCGAGCCGCATCCAGAGCGACGTCACGGGCCTGCACGCCCGTCTCGTCGAACTCCAGGGCTCCTGGACGGGTCAGGCGGCCGCGGCGTTCCAGACCGTCGTCGCCGACTGGACCGCGACGCAGCGCCGCGTGGAGGAGAGCCTCCAGCTCCTCACCGCGGCGCTCGCGCAGGCGGGGCAGCACTACGCCGAGATCGAGCTGCAGAACGCCCGACTCTTCGCCCGCTGACCCCGCGCCCGCACCGCCCGCACCGCACCCCCGGTGGTCGAGTAGCGCCCGCAGGGCGCGTGTCGAGACCCAAAAAGGCGGGGACGGAGCCTTTCGGTTCCGTCCCCGCCTCTTCGTCAGTGCGGGACGGGGTCTCGACACGCGTCGCGCTCACGCGCGGCGCTACTCGACCCTGACCATTCGGTTGAGGGTTGCTGCGCAACCCTCAACCTTCAGGTCAGAAGTCCATGCCACCCGTCGGGTCGCCCACCGGGGCGGCGGCCTTCTCGGGCTTGTCCGCCACGACCGCCTCGGTCTTGAGGAACAGGCCGGCGATCGACGCGGCGTTGATGAGCGCCGAGCGACAGAACGAGACCCGAAGCGGCAGCGCGACTCGCCTAGCGTCTCTCTCCGAGGCCCGAAGCTCGCTTTGCGGCGCGCACCTGGCGTGGCGCCGTAAGAAGTTGCGCGAGGATCAGGAACGGCCGAATAGCGACGGCCTAGGCGAGCTGAGTCCGCGGGACGCGGACCGGGTTCAATTTGATCGAGTAGCGGCATAACTCCGCAGGCCGTCCGTCGCACGAACGCCTAAGTCTCAATATCGAAATCGAGGGTTCCCTGGCCCCACGACTCGGGTGTTCTCTCGTACTTGACGTTCGAGTTCTGTGGGGAGACATCACCCACAGTCCTGATTAGATGATCCCCGCGAAGGCGCTGCAGCCAGCGGATCACAACCTTCCGGTTCAACCCAGTGAGACGCTCGATGTCGGCTCGAGAGACCTGACGATCGCCGATCGCCTCCAGGATCACGGGTCGCCGGTCCCTCGGCGACAGGCGCTGTCCGCTGTCCGCCTGAGCGAAGTTCGTTCGCGGAGCGAGCCGGTACTCAGTCCAGCGCCTCGATCCGACCTGGATCACCAGTTCCCGAGTTACCAGATCTTGAAGCTCGGTGGTTGCGACTCGCGAATCAACACCTGTCGCAGCCCGGTACTTCGCGTTATCGAGTCCATTACCCGCACGCAACATGGCCAGCCCAACACATTGGCTGTCGGTCAAACCGGCTTCATCTAGACCTTTAATCCATTCAACCGTGCCCGAATCGAGCAACGTGTGATTCGGAAAAGTCACCGAAAAGGAACCGATCTTGTCGTCGAACAGCGGCGGACTCATGCCAGCGTCTCGCAACGCCTCAATCATGGTGCGTACGCCGGAGCCGCGGTTTTCGCACACCGCCTGATCGTCCGGCGGGAGAACGACGTCCTCGAGCAGCCGGAGGAGGAAGCCGTTCCGCGCCGACGAGGTCCCGCCGGCGCCCGTTAGATCGGCTACGGAGACGGGCCCATACAGTCCGCCGGGATTGCGAACTGTAAGCCGATCTGGGTACATCTCAATCTGTACCTGAGTTCCGCGAGAGGAGGCGCTCAGGTCCCGGTGCACCAACGCGTTGACCACGGCTTCGCGCAACGCGGCTTCTGGATACTCCCACGCATCCTTCCTTCCGACCCCCGTCACGGTGGAACGCCTCCGCATGTTGCGACGCAACACTGCGAGCACTTCGCGAGCGATTACGGGGATCGGGCCGTCAATGGTTACGTTGTCGAGGAATCTAACGCCACTGGCGACGTCTGGCCCGCGTTCGGTGGGATAGACCACAAGTGTCGCCGTCAGTTGCGGGAAGAATGCCTGCGGATAACGACCAAGGGCGAGCAGCCCCCCGACTGACAGAACCTCGACCCCGTCTTCGTCGTCGACAATGACCCTTGCTTGACGAAGGACCCCAACGTCATCCAAGCCCGCGGTGGCTCGATCATGAATGCGCCGAGTGCGCTCCAGGTACGCCTCAACGAGTGCTTCATCTAGGTCCGCGCGACTCGACCTTCGGACGGGCTCGATGTCGGCGACAGGCTGCGAGCGGTTGGCGAGGAGCATCTGCACCTCATACGTCGAGAGACGCTGATCGCCGTCGTTGATCCGAACGTAGCTCCCGGAGTTCAGACCTCTCGCCTTGACGTATGCGGGCTTTTGGGCAGGATCCAACTCCGGCACTTCAGCGACGACGACCCACTTCTCCTCAAACTGGAGGGTTGAGATCACCGGCCGTACCGCGGGTTCGACATCCGAGGCGCACATCGAGGCCAGATCGCTCGCCAACTTCGCAGGGTCAGCCAGACCTACCGTGTCAAAGTCGTCCCGCTCAGCCAGGCCGAGAATGATGGTGCCACCGGACGTGTTCGAAAACGAAGAAAGCGTCTCCTTTACCGATCCCGGCAGACCGCCGGCCGCCGACTTGACCTCAACGTCCCTGTAGTCAGCTCCCAGTTCCCTCAGACCCGCAACGATCTGAGTCAGTTCGTCCAACTGCATTTCGCCACCGGGCCTCAATCGTCGATCCGAACGTTTTGTCGGTACGAGCATGCTAGCGATCGCTGAGATGTGCATGCTCATCTTGGAGATGAGCATGCACATCTCCAAGATCGACGGGGCCAACGCCGGGGACGCATGAACGACACGGATGCCGCGCGTCGAGACCCCCGCAACGCGAAGAGGCGGGGACGGAGCCTTCCGATTCCGTCCCCGCCTCTGTCGTCAGCGCGGGGTAAGGTCTCGACACGCGTCGCGCTCNCGCGCGGCGCTACTCGACCCTGACCNTTCGGTTGAGGGTTGCTGCGCAACCCTCAACCTTCAGGTCAGAAGTCCATGCCACCCGTCGGGTCGCCGGCCGGAGCGGCCGCCTTCTCGGGCTTGTCCGCGACGACGGCCTCGGTCGTGAGGAACAGGCCCGCGATCGACGCGGCGTTGATGAGCGCCGAGCGCGTCACCTTCACCGGGTCGGCGATGCCGGCCGACAGCATGTCGACGTACTCGCCGGTCGCGGCGTTGAGGCCCTGGCCGACGGGGAGGTTGCGCACCTTGTCGACCACGACGCCCGGCTCGAGGCCGGCGTTGAGGGCGATCTGCTTGAGCGGAGCCTCGATCGCGACCTTGACGATGTTCGCGCCGGTCGCCTCGTCGCCCTCGAGCTTCAGCTTGTCGAACGCGNTCTTGNCGGCCTGGATGAGCGCGACGCCACCACCGGCGACGATGCCCTCCTCNNCGGCGGCCTTCGCGTTGCGGACGGCGTCCTCGATGCGGTGCTTGCGCTCCTTGAGCTCGACCTCGGTCGCGGCACCGGCCTTGATGACCGCCACACCGCCGGCGAGCTTCGCGAGGCGCTCCTGGAGCTTCTCGCGGTCGTAGTCGCTGTCGGTCTTCTCGATCTCCTGCTTGATCTGCGCGATCCGGCCGTCGATCTGCGCGCGGTCGCCCGCGCCGTCGACGATCGTGGTCTCGTCCTTCGTGACGATGACCTTGCCCGCGCGACCCAGCTGCGAGAGCTCGGTGTTCTCGAGCTTGAGGCCGAGCTCCTCGCTGATGACCTCGCCGCCCGTGAGGATGGCGATGTCGGCGAGCTGAGCCTTGCGGCGGTCGCCGAAGCCGGGCGCCTTGACGGCGACCGACTTGAAGATGCCGCGGATCTTGTTGACGATGAGCGTCGCGAGCGCCTCGCCGTCGACGTCCTCGGCGATGATCAGGAGCTGCTTGTTCGCCTGGATCACCTTGTCGACGACCGGCAGCAGGTCCTTGATGCTCGAGATCTTCGAGTTGACGATGAGGATGTACGGGTCTTCGAAGACCGTCTCCTGGCGCTCCGGGTCGGTCACGAAGTACTGCGACAGGAAGCCCTTGTCGAAGCGCATGCCCTCGGTGGAGTCCCACGTCGTGCCGAAGGTCTGCGACTCCTCGACGGTGACGACGCCCTCCTTGCCGACCTTGGTGATCGCCTCGGCGATGATCTTGCCGATCTCGGGGTCGCCGGCGGAGATGGACGCGGTGGCCGCGTACTCCTGCTCGGTCTCGACCTCCTTGGCGACGCTCTTCAGCTCGGCCTCGACGGCCGCGACGGCCTTGTCGATGCCGCGGCGGAGACCGATCGGGTCGGCGCCGGCCGCGACGTTGCGCAGGCCCTCGCGGACGAGCGCCTGGGCGAGGACGACCGAGGTGGTCGTGCCGTCACCGGCGACGTCATCCGTCTTCTTCGCGACCTCCTTGACGAGCTCCGCACCGATCTTCTCGTACGGGTCGTCGAGCTCGATCTCCTTGGCGATCGTCACGCCGTCGTTGGTGATCGTGGGGGCGCCCCACTTCTTCTCCAGCACGACGTTGCGACCGCGCGGGCCGAGGGTGACCTTGACGGCGTCGGCCAGGGTGTTCAGGCCGCGCTCGAGGCCCCGGCGGGCCTCCTCGTCGAAAGCGATGATCTTTGCCATGAGTTAGTGTCGTCCCTCCCGGACGTAAGTGCTGGCACTCACCACTCGCGAGTGCCAGTAACCCATCTTGGCACTCGCCTGGGGAGAGTGCAAGCCGCGCCCGGAGGGCTACGGGGCGACGTACTCGGCGCTTCCCCCGAGCGGCACGAGCTCGATCCAGGAGTTGCCCGGAGCGAGCTGGATGACCGTCCCCGTGCTAGTCCACGAGGCGGATCGGCGCGGTGCGCGAGTCCTTCGACCAGGTGCCGCACAGCGTCATCCCGCCCGACGAGACGCACGCCTCCCCCGACCCGATGAGCTCGGTCTTCGGGATGCTCTCCGACACGGTGACGGGCACCCGCAGCACGACGACGTTGACCGCGGAGTACGGCACCCCGGAGAGGTCGAGGTCGGGCGCGCCGCCCTGGGAGCGCGCGTACACCCCGCGCGCCCCGTCCCACGCCCAGCCGGGAGCCGAGGACGACCCGAACCGCAGCGCGATCGAGTGCACCGGGGTGCCGGACACGGCGGCGGAGGCGCTCGCGGCGTCCGGGGCGAAGGCGAACTGCTGCGCCGGCGCCGCGAGGTCGAGGTGCCGGGAGATGAGTTCCGGGGCCTTCACGATGACGTCGTGCGGGCCGGGTCGGCCGCGCTGGCGGAACATGAGGTCGTCAGTGTCGCGCTGCCCGTGGATCGCGTTGTAGACCTCGGTCTCCTGCATCATCACCACGAAGCGGTACTGTCCGCCCGAGTAGGCGATGATGCCGCCGAGCGGCGACACGATGTCGGGGTCCATCGGACGGATGCTGCGGATCGGCCCGATCTCGGCGGGCACGTCGGAGTGCCACACGGCGACGTAGCGCGTCAGGCCTCCCTCGACGAGCTCCTCGAACACGAGGTCGGTGTGCTCGAGGCCCTGCTGCGGGCGGGCGTTCGGGTGGTTGTCGACCTTCGCGGCGAGCGAGGGCGCGGTGAGCGACCCCGGCTCGACGGGTTCGCCGGTGAGCGGCGCGACGGCGATCGGCGGCGGCGTCTCGTACGTCGACGTGTACGACGGCGTCGGCGTCGGCATGACCGCCTCCGGCGTCGCGCAGGCGGCGAGCATCCCGACGAGGGCGAACGCCCCGAGAGCCCCCGTGCGCGAACCCCGGACCCGACCCATGCGGGTCATGCTAGGGGGCGCGAAGGTCAGAGCCGGTCGGACCGACTCGGCTTGCGGGCCCTTCGGACCCGCGCCGACCTCGAAGCTCACGGCCTGACCCTCCTCGAGCACCTTGTACCCGGGCATGTCGATCGCGGAGTAGTGCACGAACACGTCCTGTCCGCCGTCGTCGGTCGTGATGAAACCGAACCCCTTCTCCGCGTTGAACCACTTGACGGTGCCCTGCGCCATCGGAACTCCCTGCTGCCGTGTATCGGGCCGTTTCCCTGCGGCCTTCCGGGAATGCTAGCGGTCGCAGGGGTCGGCGAACCGGCCGGAAGTGCCCTCTGACCGGGTGAATCCCCGATCGACGCGCAGATTAAACACGCGCGTAACATGCCCGTCGCGCGCGCGGCGCGTCAGGAGGTCGGCGGCTCGTAGTCGGCGCCGAGCACGATCGTGATCGGGGCGCCCAGGTAGGCGTCGGAGTTGCGCACGTACTCGAGGTCGGTGCCCAGGATCGTCGCGACGCCGCGCGCCACGCCCTCGTACTGCGCGCCGTTGAAGTAGATCGCCGTGACCTCGATATCGCGCTGTGCGGCGTTGGCGCGGGAGATCTTGTCGGCCGGCCATCCCGCCTGCTGGAGTTGGAGGTCGGCGGCCACCTGCTGGCCGTCGGTCGGCGATGCGTTGAGGATCGAGAACGACACGTTGAGCTCGGGGTCGACGAGCGCGGGGTCGGTGATCGGCTCGACGGGAGGCGCGGTCGTCTCGATCACCTCGGGGTCGTCGCCGCCCGCGCCGAAACGACGGCAGCTGGAACGAGATCGCGGGGTTGACCTGCGACAGCCCGTAGAGACCGCCGACGACGAGCACGCCGGTCGCGAGCGCGGCCCAGGCGAACGAGATCCAGCCGCGACCGCGACGCGCGGGTGCGCGGTGCGCGCCGACGCGCACGAGGTCGGCGGGGAGGTCGTCGAAACGATCCCTGGGCGAGGTGGCCATTCGGTCGCGGTGTCCCTGACTGTCGCTCTAGTGGTCGGAGGAGAACGTACGGGCACGTGCCCGGCGCCGCGAGTCACGCAGCCGCTGAAGCCTGCGGACGAGGAGCGGGTCGTGCCGCACCGCGAGCGGAGACTCGATGAGCGCGTACAACATCTGATAGTACCGGGCTGGGGACGACGCCGAATTCCTCCCGGATGGCCGCCTCGCGGTTGCCGACCCGGTCCGCCCAGTCGCGCTCGAACGCGAGCACGCGCAGCTCGGTCTCGTCGAGTTCGCTGCGCGGCGGTTCCGCGGGCCGGGGGTCGGTCACGCGGCGATCCTAGGCATCGGCGACGGGACGCCCCGGATGCCCCGCCGCGATGCCCGGAACGCTCAGGAGGATGTTCGAGGTCAGGAGGGCAGGGCGGAGAGGCGGTCGCCGTGCGGGCTCGCCTCGGCGAGGGGCTCCCCGTCGACCGCCAGCACGAAGCGCCCGGGCAGCGCGGTGGAATCGGCGATCCCGCTCTGCTCGAGCGTCACGAGCCGGGCGCCGAGTTCCGCGACGCGCGCGGGGAACTCGGCTCGCGCCTCCGGGGCCAGGTAGACGAGGGTGCCGAGCGATACGACGACGAGCGCGAGGTCGGCGGGCGCCCCGGCGGCGGCACCGGCGAGCGCATCGAGGGCGTCGCCGCCGACGACGCGGGGCGGGTCGGAGCGCGCGGTCTCGAGCGCGGCGCGGAGGCGGGCGCGCCGATCCTCCCGGTCGAGCGGCACGAGCGCCTCGAGCCAGCGGGCATCCTCGGGGTCGGCGGCCGACAGCGGGTCGAGGTCGATTCCGAGCCGCCAGCGGATGTCCGGCAGCGTCGACGGGACGAGCGCGGGGTCGTCGACGGCGCACTCGATCACGGGGGTGCCCGTGCCGAGCACCGCGGCATCCTCCGCACCGTCGACGCGGAAGCGGTAGGCGTAGCGCTCCGGGATGCTGCACAGCCCCGCCGAGGCGCCCACCTCGAGGAGCGCGAGGGGGCCCGGGATGCGGGCGAGGGCGGCCACGAGCGGGGCGCACCGACCCACCTCGTTCGTCTGCGTGCGGCGCGTGCGGGCCGCCTCCTCGAGGGCGGGCCAGTGCTCGACGAGCCAGGCCCGGAAGGCCGGGTAGTCGCCCGCCGGGGCACCGAGCCACGTCGCGACGGAGAACACGAGCGACGGTTGACGGCGCTCCCGCGGGAGCCGGTCGAGCAGGGCGACCACCCCCTCGTCGGCGGCGACGCCGGCCGCCCACGCGACGTGGAGCGCCGAGTGCCCGGCGAGGTCGCGCGTCGCCCGGGAGTACCAGTCGGCCGTGGGGCTGCTCACACCGGCATCCTGCCAGGGGGCGGCCCCACGGTCGACGCGGGGTCAGGCCCGACGGGCCCGGCGGACCAGGAGCACGATCGCGACGGCGATCGCGAGCGCCGCGAGCACCGCGAGCACGATCCCCACGATCGACGACGAGTCGGAGGACGGCTCCGTCTCGACCGACGTCGTCGCGGCCTCGGGCTCGGCCACCGGCTCGACGCAGTCGGCGTCGAGGGCGACGCGGAGGTCGATCGGGTCGAACTCCGTGCCCGTGTCGTAGGTGCCGAACGCGGTCGCGCCCGCCGCCGCGAGCGTCGCCGGGACGCCGGTCCACGCGATCGCGTCGCCGTCCTCCGTGCGCTCGGCGGCCTCGAGGTCGAGCTCGACGAACTCGACGCCGGGCGCCGACACCGTGCGGCCGTCCTGCGTCTCGCCCGTGATGTCGAGGAGCAGCACGGCGCGGTCTCCGTTGACGACGACCCGCGGGTTCGCGACCGTCATGTCGAGCACGCCGCCGTGACCGGTGAACCGGATCGAGCCCGCGAAGTCGAGCTCGGTATCCCCGGTCTCGGCGTCGTAGGAGCCGGCGCCCGTGAACGAGAAGAGCGGCGTCGCGTAGGTCGCACCGTCGGCCGTCTCCCAGCCGCCGTTCGCGATCGACCCGTCGAGGTAGGCTCGGAACGACTCCTTGAAACCCCAGTCGAGCTCCGCCGCGTCGACGGCGCAGCCGAGCACCTCCGCCTCCGCGATCTCGATCACGAGACCCCGGTCGACGGAGCCCTGGAAGGTGAACGTGTGCCGCCCCGACAGGCCCGCGGGGAGCGCACCGGTCCAGCGCACGACACCGTCGGCATCCGCCGTCAGGTCGTCGGCGAGGACGACGGGGGCGGAGTAGACGACGGCGAGGATGCCCGTCTCACCCGGCTGGAAGCCGCCCGCGGTGAACGTGTAGGTGCCGCCCTCCCGGAACGCCGTCGCCTCGGACTCCACGCCCTCGGTCGCCGGCGGCGTCGCCGCCGGGGTGTTGCCCGCGGGGGCGAACGCGGCGATCGTGCGCGTGCCGCCCGCCGCGGTGCCCGCGGCACCGACCGTGAACGACACGGGGTCGAGCGCCTCGCCCGCGCCGTAGAAGCCGTCGAACGCGGCCGCTCCGGCGGCGGTCAGCACCGCGGGGACCCCGCGGTAGGAGACGACACCGTCGACGGACGAGCGGGTGCCGGCCGAAAGGCGCAGCTCCGCGAGCGCGACCGTCGCGCCGTTGACGCGCACGAGCAGCGTGCCGCTCGAGGCGGATTCGATCCGCACGAGGGGGTCGGCGAAGCGGAGGTCGAGCGCGCCGTCGTGACCCGTGAAGCGCACCGTGCCGCCGTAGCCGATCGAGCCGAGGCCCGAGCCGTCGAGCGCGCCGCTCACCTGGGTGAACCCGAACGCGCCGCCGGACGACGTGGCGCCGCTCGTCGTGATCGAGCCGCGGGCGATCGTGCCGGTGACGTAGTCGCGGAAGCCCGCCTTGATTCCCCAGGTGAGCGAGCCGACCTGCGTCGTCACGACCTCGAGCGCCGCGGAGCCGGAGGACGCCTCGCGGAGGAGCGGGTTGCTCGGAGTGAACGCGGCCGTGAGCGAGTACGACCCGACCGCGAGGCCGCTGAGGCTGAAGGTCGCGCGCCCCTCGGCATCCAGCGTCGCGCTGCGCGGGGAGCCCGCGCCCGTGAGCTCCACCGTGCCCGCCGAGGCCGGGGTCACGGCGACCGTCACCTCGACGTCGGTGCCGCGCTGGGCGGTCGTGGGCGCGCTGACGGTGGTCTGCGTCGGGGCGGCGCCGGTGAACGCGATCGGGCGGCGCGCATCCTGCGTGCGGTCGTTCATCGCCGTGTGGTTCGCGGCCGTGTAGATCGCCGTGCCGCTCGTGAACGCGGCGTTCGCGGCGACGTCGAGCGTCGTGGTGAAGGTTCCGTCGGACTCGAGCTTGACCATCGTCGCGGTCGTCGGGGTCGGCGTGACCTGCTTCGACCCGGCGGTGCAGCCGGCGGCGAACGTGAAGGTCACCTCGGACACGGGCACGTCGCGGCAGATGAAGAGGTAGAACGGCTGCGCCGGGTTGTAGCCGGAGCCGGTGACCGTGACGGTCTGACCCGACGGGTCGAGTTCCGTCGCGGGGGTGACGGTGAGGAGCGGCGTGAACGCGAGGGGGCGACGGGCGTCCTGGGTGCGGTCGTTCATCGCCGTGTGGTTCGCGGCGGTGTAGAGCGCGACGCCGTTCCACGACGCCTTCCGCGAGACCGTGAAGGTCGTCGTGAACGTGCCGTCGGACTCGAGCTGGACCATCGTCGCGGTCGTCGGGTTCGGCGTGACCTGCTTCGACCCGGCGGTGCAGCCCGCGGCGAACGAGAAGCTCACCGACGTGAGCGGTACGTCGTTGCAGAGGAAGAGGTAGAACGGCTGCGCCGGGTTGTAGCCCGACCCGGTCACCGTGATCGTCTCGCCCGACGCGTCGAGGCCAACGGCCTTCGAGACCGTGAGCAGCGGCGAGAAGGCGATCGGCTGCTTCGCGTCTTGCGTGCGGTCGTTCATCGCCGTGTGGTTCGCGACGGTGTAGATCGCGGAGCCGCTCGTGAACGCGGGGTTGCGCGAGACCGTGAAGGTGGTCTCGAAGGTGCCGTCCGCCTCGAGCTGCACCATCGTGGGCGTCGTCGGGGTGGGCGTCACCTGCTTCGACCCCGCGGTGCAGCCGGCGGCGAACGCGAAGTCGACGTCGTCGAGCGGGATGTCGCGGCAGATCAGCAGGTAGAANGNCTGCGCCGGGTTGTAGCCCGAGCCGGAGACGGTGACGGTCTCGCCGGAGGCATCGAGCCCGGTCGTCTTGGAGACCACGAGCGTGGGGGCGGTGGGCAGCCCCAGCGGCGCGAACCGGGGTTCGGCGTCCGCGGCGCCCTCCGCCGGGGCGTCCTCGTCGGGCGCATCCTCCTCGGGGGCGCCTTCGTCAGGAACGCCTTCGTCAGGAACGCCTTCCTCGGGGACGTCGGTCGTCACGACGACCGGTTCGGGGGACTCGTCGGCGGCCGCGGGGAGGGCGGCTCCGCCGAGGACGAGGAGCGCCGCCAGGACGGAGGCGAGGGCGCGCGCGGGCAGCCGGCGCGAGGCAAGGGGTGACATGGGACCTCGTGGTCGGGGATTCGGAAGGGTGAAGGCGGGTTAGGATCGCCTTACCTCACACGCTAGAGTTCCGAGGCGTCGATGTCAAAGGGCAGCCTTACCTAACTCGGGGCGGGGAACTTTTCCGCGGCGCGTCCGGTTGAATGAGTCGACAGGCATCCCCGACGAAGGACGAGCATGGACACCACCGGCAAGCAGTACCGGGTCGAGAAGACCGACGAGGAGTGGCGCGCGGAGCTCACGCCCGAGCAGTACCGAGTGCTGCGCGAGGCGGGCACCGGAGCGGGCCTGGACGGGCGAGCTGCTCGACGAGCACCGCGCCGGTCTCTACACGTGCGCGGCGTGCGGCGCCGAGCTGTTCAAGAGCGGCACCAAGTTCGACTCGGGATGCGGCTGGCCGTCGTTCTACGACTCCGTGAACCCCGACGCCGTCGAACTCCTCGAGGACACCTCCCTCGGCATGGTGCGCACGGAGGTGCGCTGCTCGAACTGCGGCTCCCACCTCGGCCACGTGTTCGACGACGGCTTCGGCACCCCGACGGGCCTGCGCTACTGCATGAACTCGCTCTCGCTCGGGTTCAGCGCCGAGGGCTGAGCCGCCATCCCATGAGCTCTGGACCCATCGCGGAGGGGATGCGGCGCCGCCGCTCCCACCCGGCGGTGACCGACGACGCGCCCACGAAGCGCGAACTCCTCCCCCTCATCGAGGCGGCCGCCGCCGTCGCCGACCACGGCTCCCTCCGCCCGTGGCGCCTCATCGCGCTCCGCGGCGACGCGCGCGTGCGGCTCGGCGAGGCCATCGCGGAGGCGACCGGACTCGAGGGCAACGCCGCCGCCAAGATGGCCCGCAAGCCGCTCCGCGCCCCGCTCCTGCTCGCCGTCGTCGTCTCCCCGAAGCCCTCGCACAAGGTGCCCGAGTGGGAGCAGGAGGCCGTCGCCGCGGGGGTCGCGCACGCCCTCAGCCTCGTGCTCGACGAGGCCGGCTGGGGGGTCATGTGGCGCACCGGGCTGTACACGCGCTCCGGCCCCGTCCACCGGATGCACGGCCTCGCCCCCGACGAGCGACTCCTCGGCTGGCTCTACGTCGGCGGCAAGTCGAAGAAGGAGAAGGGCGGGCGACGCAAGCCCGTCCACGCGAAGGACTACCTCGAGACGCTCCGCTGACGTCGGGCCGGGATCGACGCGATCAGCACCGCGACGAGGACGAGCCCGGTGCCCACGACGGTGACCAGGTGGAGCCCGTCGCCGCTGACCGGGGCGAGCACGTCGAACACGACCGACGCGACGAGCTGCCCGCCGAGCACCGCGAGTCCCATGAGCAGCACGCCCGTCCAGCGGACGATGACCGTCTGCGCCGCGATGAACAGGCAGCCGTTGACACCGCCGAGGTAGAGCCACCACTCCGCCGGGAAGGTCGGAGCCGTCGGTGCCACGGCGGTGTGCACCGCGAACGCGGCGACGAGCACCGCCGAGCCGATGAGGAAGTTGACGAAGGTCGCCGCGTACGCCGACCCGGCGACGTCGCGCACCTGCCCGTTGACGGCCTGCTGGAAGCCCACGAGGAGCCCGGCGACGAGCGGGACGACCAGCGCCCAGACGGGGATGTCGGGGCGCAGCCGGTCGGACAACGCGATCCCGACGGCGAGGATCGCGAGCGCGGCGCCGATCACCCGCTGCGGCGTCGCCGGGCGCGCCGGCATCCGCGCGAGCCCCCGGTGGTCGAGCACGAGCGAGCTCAGCGTCTGTCCGCACACGACGGCGATCGTGTAGACCGCGACGCCGAGCATCCCGACCGTGAGCCCCTGCCCGAGGACGAAGAGCGCGCCGCCCGCCCCGCCGATCACGAGCCACCACGGGATGTCGCGCGAGCGCAGCGAGGACACCACCCGGGCGACGCCGCGGCGACCGGGACGCCACACGAGCAGCCCGAGGGCGAGCACGACGAGACCCGACCCGAACGAGATGACGGCGGCGAGGAAGCCGTCGCCGAGCCGCTGGCCGAGCTCCCCGTTGATGCGGGTCTGGAGCGCGACGAGCACGCCCGTGCCGACGGCGGCGAGGAGCGCCAGGACGAGCCGCGCGGGCGTCGTCGTCGCGGGGATCGGGGAGGACATCAGGACAAGGACCCGCTCGTGAGGTGGGGAGGTGCTGTCGCGGTGCGGACAGATCATCCTGACAGCGGATCGGGGGCGGGTGCCGCCGGCGCCGTCGGGAGAGCCCCCTGCCGGTTTCGATCCGGCCGCCTTCGTATTACAAGTACGACGCTCTACCGACTGAGCTAAGGGGGCGTGCGCTTCCGCGCGGGCCGATTCTACGGGGCTTCTACGGCGTGGGGGTCGGCGTCGGCGTCGGCGTCGAGTTCTCGCTGAACGACAGCCCGGCGGCACGCGCGACGAACTGCGCGAACTCGTTCGGGTCGAACGCCGTCGTGTAGGCGAACTCGCGGCCGTTGACGATGATCGTCGGCGTCGACTCGATCGCAGCCACCTCGGTGCCGGCGATCGGGCCGGTGAGCGCCCGCGTGGTGGCCATCCTTCACCCACCGCCGGAAGCGCTGGTCGTCGACGCACTTCTCGAGCGACGCACGCGGCCCCGCACCCGCGTCGAGCGCGAGGTCGACGAGCTCGTCGTCGGAGAGGCCGTCGGTGTTCTCCTCCGGCTGGTTCGCGAAGAGCGACTCGTGGAAGGCGAAGAACGAGCCGGGCGAGAACTCGGCGACGCACGCGGCGGCGTTGGCCGCGCGGAGCGAGTACTCGGTCGGCGACTTCGACGTGAAGATCGCGATCGGGTGGTACTCGACGGTCGCCGCCTCGTTGCCGATCCACTCCCGCAGCTGGGCGCCGTTGCGCTCCTCGAAGAGGCCGCAGTTGGGGCAGAGGTAGTCGAAGTAGATCTTGATGTCGACGAGGTCGGTGGGGTTCGGGTCCGACGCGACGGGGGTCTGGCCGACGCCGAGCGCGGGGGTCGACGCCGCCTGGAAGTCGGCGCCGATCTTGATGCCGTCGCTCAGCATGTTGAGCGGGCCGCGGCTCGCCGGTCCGCGGGCGTTCATGAGCACGAGCGTGACGATCGCCCCGGCGACGAGCACGACTCCGACGATGGAGAGCGTGACGATGATGCGTCGGCGGAGGTCGCTCTTGCGCTGCGCGGCCCGCAGCTCGCGGGCGCGTTCCCGCGCGGCTTCGCGCGACTCGCTCATGGATCCTGCCTCGTGGTCTCTGCTCGGATGACAGAGGGCGGCGCCAAGTTACTGCCACGGCCCCGGTCTCGGCAAACGCGGACGGGCCGCGCGCCGACGGATCAGCCTAGGTTCGCACGCTGGGAGCCCGCCGGATGCCTGCTGAATCGGGTGCCGGTAGGGGCTCGCGAGGGCACGTGCCATAATCGGGGGGTCCGCCGACGTCGACGGACGCAGTTCCACCCATTCACTACGGATCGTTCGGCACGTACCTGCCGATGAAGGGAAGTACTACACCCATGGCTACCGTCACGTTTCGACAAGGCCAGCCGGATCTACCCCGGCTCNACCCGCCCCGCNGTCGACCAGATCGACCTGGAGGTCGCCGACGGCGAGTTCCTCGTCCTCGTCGGNCCCTCCGGCTGCGGCAAGTCCACCACGCTGCGCATGCTCGCCGGCCTCGAGGAGGTCAACTCGGGCCGCATCCTCATCGGCGACCGCGACATCACCGACGTCCCGCCGAAGGACCGCGACATCGCGATGGTGTTCCAGAACTACGCGCTCTACCCGCACATGACGGTCGCCGAGAACATGGGCTTCGCGCTCAAGATCGCGGGCGTCGGCAAGGAGGAGCGCGCCGAGCGCGTCCTCGAGGCCGCGAAGCTCCTCGACCTCGAGCCCTACCTCGGCCGCAAGCCGAAGGCCCTCTCCGGCGGTCAGCGCCAGCGCGTCGCCATGGGTCGCGCGATCGTGCGCCAGCCGCAGGTCTTCCTCATGGACGAGCCGCTGTCGAACCTCGACGCGAAGCTCCGCGTGCAGACCCGCACCCAGATCGCGTCGCTCCAACGCCGCCTCGGCGTCACGACGGTCTACGTCACGCACGACCAGACCGAGGCGCTCACGATGGGCGACCGGATCGCGGTGCTGAAGGACGGCGTGCTGCAGCAGGTCGGCACCCCGCGCGACCTCTACGAGANCCCGGCCAACGTCTTCGTCGCGGGCTTCATCGGCAGCCCGGCGATGAACCTNTTCGACGGCCGACCTCACCGACGGCGGCATCAAGTTCGGCTCCGCGGTCGCGAAGGTCGACCGCGAGGTGCTCTCGGGCGCGTCGTCGAAGCAGGTCACGGTCGGCGTCCGCCCCGAGGACCTCGTCATCTCCGACAAGGGCGACGGCCTCCCGGTCGAGGTCGACGTCGTCGAGGAGCTCGGCGCCGACGGCTACCTCTACGGCCACGCGGAGGTCGCGGGCTCGCGCGTCGACATCGTCGCGCGCGTCGACGGCCGCAACCACCCGAACCCGGGCGACAAGATCGTGGTCACCCCGGCGCCGGCGCACATCCACGCGTTCGACGTCGAGTCGGGCGAGCGCCTCTCGAAGCCGGTCGAGGCCGGCGCCACGGCGTAACACCGCATCCCGAAGGCCCCCGTCTCCGCGCGAGACGGGGGCCTTCGGCGTTCCTGTGGATGACTCTTGCCGCCGGTCGTCGCCTCGGGGTAGCGTGCGGAGCCGTGCTACTGATGAGTAGCATCCCGGTTCGCCGGGTCCTCGAAGCAAGGAGCACTGGATGTCGACCCTTCTCACCCTCCCCGCGGTCCGCGCCGACCGCGCGGCGTGGCTCATCCTCATCCCGATCGCCGCAGTCATCGCGATGGGGCTGCTGACCGCCTGGTTCGTCTACTGCCAGTTCCAGGGCGGCTGGCCCGCGCTCGACATGCCCTCGTGGGAGTCGGGCGGCACGTGGAAGGTCTACTGCCGCGCATGACGGAACGACGAGGGGGAGGCGGAACTGTGGATGACGTCCTCGACGCGCACGCGCTCGTGAAGCGTTACGCGCGCACGACGGTGCTCGATCGCGTGTCGATGTCGGTCGCCGCGGGCGCCATCCACGGTCTGCTCGGGCCCAACGGCTCAGGCAAGACCACCTGCCTCTCCCTCGTCACCGGGCTCCTCGAGCCCGACGGCGGCGAGGTGCTCGTCGGGGGTGTCGACGTCGCCACCCCCGCGTCCCGCCGCCTGTTCGGGTTCGCGCCCGACGACCTCCCGTTGCCGAGTGCGCTCACGGGCCGGGAGTACCTCGTGCTGCACGACGCCCTGCGCGGCCGCGACGACCGCGAGCGCGCGGAGGAGCTCGCCGACCTGCTCCGGATCGGAGACGCGCTCGAGCGGCCCGTGGGCGACTACTCCCACGGCATGCGCCGCAAGCTCCAGCTCGTCGCCGCCGTCATGCACGAGCCGCGGCTGCTCGTGCTCGACGAGCCGTTCCGCGGGCTCGACCCCGAATCGGCGACGACGCTGCGCGCGCTCCTCGTCGCGTTCGCTCACGCCGGCGGGGCGGTCCTCGTCGCGACGCACGACCTCCTGCGGGCGGAGCGCGACTGCTCCGAGGTGACGATCCTCGACGGCGGTGCCGTCGTCGCGGCCGGCACCCCGGCCGAACTGCTCGCCCGACACCCCGACGCCCGCACCCTCGACGACGTCTTCCTCGCGGTCACCGGTCGAGCCGCCGATACCGCCAGGCGCCTCGCACGGCTCGACGCCGCGTTCGCTCGCACGCCCACCCCTCCGACCCCGACCGGGAGCCGATCATGACCCTTCCCCTCCGCATCCTCGTCCAGGCGCTCGCGGGACTCGCGATCGCCGCGTGCCTCGTCGTGCTCGCCGCGGCGACGGCGTTCGTCCTCGCCTTCGCCACACGAGCACGCGTCATCATCCCCGCCGTCATCGACGTGCGGGCCACGACGGAGCCGAACGGCACGACGGCGCTGGAGTTCGTCCCCGACGTCGGCGGCATCGCACTCGTCGTGCTCGTCATCGCAGCGGTCTACACCGCAGCGACCGTCGCGGCGAGCCGACGCCGCCCGTCCGCGGACTGAGCGGATGCCGCGCCGCGTGTTCGTGATCGCCGCCGTCGCGATGCGGCTGTGGCTGCGCGAGGTCGCCCGCCTCCTCGGCGCCCCGGTGTCGCGCGTCGTCGGGCTGCTCGTCACGGCGGCGGCGTGCGCGGCCGCGCTCGGCGCGCTCCTCGCGCTCGCGTCGTCGTCGGCCCTTCCCGCGGAGCTGCCGTCGGGCCTGCGGGAGGCGGTCCTCGGCACGTCGTTCGGCGGCGCGACGCTCACCGCCGGCGCCCTCGGCGTCGCGCTGAGCGCCGCGGCCCCTCCACGCACGGCGCTCGAGAACCTGCTCGCCCTCGTCCCGGTCGGCCCGGTGGCGACGCGCCTCGGCACGCTCGTGCCCACCCTCGTTCTCGGCCTCGGCTTCACGCTCGCCCTCTCGGGCACGGCTGCCGTGCTCGTCGTCCGCACGGCCCGTCACGCCGGGGAGGTCGCCGCCGGCCTCGGCGCGCTGCTCGGGCTCGTGGTGGCGACGCTGCTCCTCGCGACGGCGCTGTACTCCCTCGTCGCGACCGCGGCCGCGCGCGTCGCGCGGGTCCCGCCGACCTACGCGACCGCCCTCGCGGGGGCGGCGTCGCTCGCCGCCGTCTTCGCCGCGACCCTGCCCGACGTGCTCCTGCCTCCGGTGCCTCCCGGCACGGCACCCGGGCCCTCCGGGCTCCTCCCCCACCGCGCGTTCGCCACCGCAGCGGCGGCGCCGAACGCGATCTCCGGGTTGGCGCCGCTCGCCTGGGTCGTCGCGGCGCTCCTGCTGTCCGTGCTCGCGGCTCGCGTGCACGGCCCGGGCCTCCCACCGCGTCGCCCGACCGCGCCGCGGGGCACACGGCCCCTGCGGAGGTCGCCGCGCTGGGGCCTGCTCTGGGCGGAGCTCCTCGTGCTGGCGAGGTCGCCGCAGACGGTCCTCGTCGCGGCGGTGCTGCCGCTCGCGGTCGCGGGCGTCGCGCTCGTCGTCCGCGTACCGTTCGCGGCACCCCTCGTCCCGCCCCTCGCGACCGGGGTCGTGCTCCTGCCGGCGCTGCTCGGGCTCCAGGCGACGGGCAGGACGCTCCGCTCCGACTGGGCGGTCGACGCCGTGACGGCGCGCCCCGCGATGCGGCTCCTCCCGCAGGCGGCCGCGGTCGCCCTCGCGGCGGCGGCTCTCGCGGCTCCCGTCCTCGTCGCCCTCGTCGCGCTCGGGATCGTCGCACCGTCGGACGTCGGCGCCGTCGCCGCCCGGGGCGGGCTCGCGGTCTCCCTCGCGCTCGTGTGCGGCGCGGTCGTGCCGTGGAGCGAACAGCAGCCCCTCTCGGCGACGGCGGGCGGCCTCCTGTTCGCGCTCGCCTCCGTCATCGTCACGCTGGGGTTGTCGTCGGCGACGGAGACGCTCGGTCCGGCCGCCGAAGGGCCGCTCCTCGCTCTCGCCGCCGCCGTCGCACTCGCGGGCTACGCGGGGGCGCGCCGCGCCGCGGGCGGGAGGCCGGATGCGGCTTAGCGTCCGGCGGGAGCTCACGCCCGGCGCACTCCTCCGCGACGGGATCGCGGAGCACACCGTGCTCGGGTGTGCGGCTCCGGCCGCCTCGCCCGAGGCCGCCGAGCTCGGTCTCGTGTCGGTGCGCCTCGAGGTCGTCGTGGGCGCACGGCGCGTGCCGGTGCCTCCCTGGGTGACTCCGGCATCCGTCCCGCTCCCCCGCGGAGTCCTCCGGGCGGTGGTCGCGACCGTCGGTCAGGTGACGAGCGGGATGGCGCCCCTCCTCGCGGCCGCCGTGGCCGCGCTGACGACGGGGGCGGCGACCGGGTCTCCCGGCATCGCGGGCTCGGGCGCGCTCGGGCTCCTCGTGCTCGCCTCCGTGCTCGTGCACGAGGTCGGCCACGTCGCCGCCTACCGCATCCTGTACGGCCCGACGGCCCCGGCGCTGTTCGTCGTCCGCGGGGCGGCGTGCCGACTCGTGCGACGAGCGGACGACGGGCGATCGGATGTCGCGGTCGTCGTAGCGGGTGCACTCGCGCCCGCGGCCGTCGCGGTCGCCGCACTCCCGCTCGCCCCCGTCGCACCCGTCGCGGTGCTCCTCGGCGGCCTCGTCGCGCTCGGCCACGTCGCGGCGCTCGCGCTCCCCGTCGGCGACGGCGCCTCCCTGCGGGCCATCATCCGGGCCCGACGTGAGGCTTCGGGTTCCGGTGACGCACCCCCGCGCAGGGTCAGCGTCGTCGGAGGCGCGACCAGGCGTCGAAGCCCACGGCGAGCAGGATGATGGCGCCGAGCGCGATGCCCTGGAACAGCGGGTCGATGCGGAGGAGCGTGAACCCGTTGTAGAGCATCGCGATGAACAGGATGCCGAGCACCGTCCGCCAGATGGCGCCCTCGCCGCCGAGGATCGAGGTGCCGCCGACGACGATGCCGGCGAGCACGGTGAACGTCAGCGTCGTCGCGATGGCGTCGTTCTCCGGCACCGACGGTGTGCGGGCGAGGTCGATCACCCCCGCGACGCCGGCCGCGAGCCCCGTGAGGGCGAAGGTCGAGATGCGCACGAGGTTCACGCGGATGCCCGCCAGCCGCGCCGCCTCCGCATTGCCGCCTGCCGCGTACACGTAGCGGCCGAACGTGGTGCGCCACAACACGACGGCGAGGATGACGATGATGACGAGCGCGATCCACGTCGGCAGCGAGATGCCGAGCGGTTTCGTCGTCGCGAGCCAGCGGAACTCCGGGAAGTCGACCCGGATCTGGCCGATCCCCTGCTTGCCGAACTGGGAGACGAGCTTCGTCGCCCCGAGGATGATGAAGCTCATCGCGAGCGTCGCGATGAGCGGGTTGATCTTCAGGTAGGTGCTGATGAGCCCGTTCGCGAGGCCGATGAGGAGCCCCGCGACGACGCCCGCCGCGATCCCGAGCAACGCGCCGCCGAGCCCGCCGACGCGCACGATCACCGTGCCGCAGATGACGGCCGTGAACATGTAGGTCGCGCCGATCGACAGGTCGATCCCGCCCGCGATGAGCACGAGCGTGCTCGCGGCGGCGACGATGAGGATGCCCGACTGCCGGTCAAGCACGTTGCCGAGGTTCTGCGCGCCGAGGAACGCGGGGCTCCCGATCGCGAGCGCGATGAACACCGCGAGGAACGGGAACACGATCGCGATCGAGCGCCACGGGATGCGCTGCCACACGCTCGGCGTCGGGGCGACGTCGATGGTCTTCAGTCCGTGCTGCGCCACGCGGGCACGGTCGCGGTCGTCGACGACATCCTCGCGGCGAAGTGGATGAAGCTCGTCTCCAACTCGAGCGTGCTCGTGCCGACCGCGGCGCTCGGGATCCCGATGGCCGACGCCCTCGCCGTGCCCGGGATGCGCGAGCTCATGACCCGGGCCGGGCAGGAGGCGCTCGACGTCGGCCAGGCGCTCGGGCATCCGATCCTCCCGATCTTCGGACTCACCGCGGACGACGTCGCAACGCCTTCGACCGTCGTCGACACCATGCTCGACACCCTCTACGCAGGTTTCGTGCGCCCCGGTGCCACGACTACGGTGCTCCAGGATTGGACGAAGGGCCGTCGCAGCGAGGCGGGCGACCTCTCCCCCTCGCCCGACAACCTCCCGCTCCTCGCCGGGTGACCCCCTCCGCTCCTCACTTTCCGTTTTCAGGACTTCGTGTTGCGGGAGTCGCCGGGTGACCGGTCGGCACCCTCATTACGTGACTCCCGCCACACACCTTCCTGAAAACGGAAAGTCACTCCGCTCCTCCGCAACGCCGGAGAGCACGGGCCATCCCGATATGGCGCCCGCGCCCGTCGGCGATCCCGCAGAACCGGAAGGCTGGCGGGCGTGTACTCGGCAGCGGCGGTCGTCGACGCGTTCGGCGGCGTCGCGCGGCGCGACCAGATCCTCGCGGCGGGCTTGAGCGGGACCGACATCACCGCGGCGGTGCGGCACGGCGAGCTGCGGCGAGTACGCCGGGCGCACTACGCACGTCCCGGCGCGGCGGCGGATGCCGTGGCCGCGACGCGAGTCGGCGGTCGGCTCGGCGGGGTCAGTGCGGCGCGCACCTACGGGATCTGGTCGGGATTCGACGACCGCTGTCACGTCGTCGTGCCGACCAACGCGTCGCGGCTCCGTGTGATCCGCGGAAACCCAGCCACCACGCCCGACGTCGGAGATCGCCACGTGGTCGTGCACTGGCAGGACGTCGAGCCGAGTCGCGAGTGCTGGCGAGTCGGACTCGCCGATACGCTGCGGCAGGTCGTCGCCTGGTCGGACCAGGAGACGGCGATGGCCGCGCTCGACACCGCGCTCGATCGCGGACTCGTCTCCGAGGCTTGGCTCGCGCGGAAGTTCGCCGACGAGCCGGCGGCGTCCCGCCTCCGCGCCGCCGCCGCGCGCCCGGGCAGCGGCTCCGGGTACGAGTCGATCGTGGTGCGACGACTCAGAGCGCACGGGCTTCGCGTGCGGCAGCAGGTGGCCGTCCCCGGAGTCGGCCGCATCGACGCGGAGGTCGAGGGCTTCCTCTTCCTCGAGATCGACGGATCGGAGTTCCACGACACACCCCGTGCTCGCGATGCCGACGCCATCCGGGATGCCGGGCTGGTCGCCCACGGTCGACCCGTCATCCGTCTCCGCACCCGTCGCATCCGGGACGACTGGCCGGGCTGCCTCGCCGACATCCTCTCAGCCGTCGCACACCGCCCCCGGACCCTTCCCGATTTCAGGACGCCACGTGGCTGAAGTAGTCGAGTGTCGACCCGACGGTCTCAGGAACCGACTCCCGGCCCACCAAGTCCTGAAAACAGATTGCCCCGCGGCGGTCCTAGGCTCGACGCGTGACCACCGCGCTGTCGATCACCTCCGCCGTGCCCGACCCGGCGCTGCTCGACCTGCCGTGGAACCTCCCGCTCGAGCTGTGGCCGGAGGAGTACATCGCGGCGCTCCCGAAGGGCATCTCGCGGCACCTCGTCCGTTTCGTGCGGCTCGGCGAGCACGTCCTCGCCGTGAAGGAGACGACGGAGGAGATGGCGACGCGGGAGTACGAGCTGCTCCGCACCCTCAATCGCCTCGACCTGCCGTGCGTCGAGCCGGTCGCCGTCATCACGAACCGCTCCGCCGCCGACGGGGAGGTGCTCGCCCCCGTGCTCGTCACGCGGCACCTGCGCTTCTCGCTCCCCTACCGCGCGGTGTTCTCGCAGTCGCTGCGCCCCGACACCGCCACCCGGCTCGTCGACGCCCTCGCGGTGCTCCTCGCGCGCCTGCACCTCTCCGGCTTCTTCTGGGGCGACGTGTCGCTCTCCAACACCCTGTTCCGCCGCGACGCGGGTGCGTTCGCCGCGTACCTCGTGGATGCCGAGACCGGCACACTGCACGACCGTTCGCTCTCCGACGGGCAGCGCGAGCACGACCTCGAGATCGGCCGGGTCAACATCGCGGGCGAGCTGCTCGACCTGCAGTCGGGCGGGAAGCTCGACGAGGACGTCGACCCGGTGGAGCTCGCCGACCGGATCGCCCGCTCCTACCGCGAGCTGTGGACGGAGCTCACGGCGTCCGAGTCGTTCCCGGAGAGCGAGCGCTGGCGCATCGCCCGCCGCGTCGAGCGGCTCAACGACCTCGGCTTCGACATCGAGGAGCTCGCGATCAGCCGCGACGAGGACGGCGCGAAGGTGCGCATCCAGCCGAAGGTCGTGGATGCCGGACACCACTCGCGGCGCCTGCTGCGGCTCACGGGGCTCGACGCGGGCGAGAACCAGGCGCGGCGGCTGCTCAACGACCTCGACGCGTACCGCTCGCAGGCGGGGCGACCGAACGAGGACGAGGAGGTCATCGCCCACGAGTGGCTCGCGAAGGTCTTCGAGCCCGTCGTGCGGGCCATCCCCCGGGATCTGCGCGGGAAGCTCGAGCCGGCGGAGATGTTCCACCAGCTCCTCGAGCACCGCTGGTACCGCTCGCAGGACGAGAAGCGCAACGTCCCGCTCGCGGAGGCCCTCACGTCGTACATCGAGACGGTGCTGCGCCACCGGCGCGACGAGGTGACGGTGACGGGTCCGCCGACGGGGTCGTTCAATGCGATCACGCAGCCGATCGGCGTGATCGAGGACTGGCGCGACAAGGTCTGACGGTGACGCACGACGACCGCGACGGCATCCTCGGCCGGGTCGCGCTCAGCGCCGCCCGGCATCCGTTCCGCACCCTCGCGGTGTGGCTCGTCGTGCTCGGCGCGGCTGTCGCGGTCGCGCTCGCGGNCGTCACGGGCGAGGACCTGTTCGACCGCCTCGGCAGCAGCGGCGACTCGTGGTCGAACGGGGAGAGCGCGGAGGCCGACGAACTGCTGTCGGGCGACGCCCCGGACCGCGTGACCCTGCTCGTGCACGGCCTCGACCCCCGCGATCCCGACTTCGGGGAACTCGTCGCGGACCTCGGCGAGCGCCTCGACGACCTCCCCGGGGTGTCGCTCACGAACCCCCTCCTCCTGCCGCCGCTTCCGGACGGCAGCCCCGACCCGCGCGTCGCCGGGCTGTTCGCGGACGACGGCGACGGGGTGCTGCTCGTGGCGGCGCTCGAGGCGACGGCGCGGGACGACGACGTCGTGCGGGAGCTGCGCGCCGCGGCGGACGACCTCCGGGATGCCTTCCCGGGCGCGGTCGCGGAGGTCGGGAGCTCGGCGCTCCTCGTCGACTCGATCATCGCGACGAGCGAGAACGACCTCCAGCGCGGCGAGGCGGTCGCGCTGCCGATCGCNCTCGTCGTCATGNTCGTCGTCTTCGGNGGNNTNCTCGCGGCGGGGATGCCGCTCGTCGGGGCGATCGTGTCGATCCTCGGCGGCCTCGGGGCGCTNTTCGGGTTCACCTACCTCCTCGACGTCAACACGACCGTCGTCAACGTCGTCACGGCCGTCGGTCTCGGCCTCTCGATCGACTACGGCCTGCTCATCGTGTCGCGGTTCCGGGAGGAGTACCGGCTCGCGCCCGACGACGGCGACCGCTCGCGGGAGCACCGCCTCTCCGCCATCCGACGCACCGCGGGAACGGCCGGGAGGACCGTCGTGTTCTCGGGCACGACCTTCGCGATCGCGGGGCTCGGGCTGCTCTTCTTCGAGCCCGACATCGTGAAGGCGATCGGGCTCGGGGCGCTCTCGGTCACGGTCATCTCGATCGCGTCGGCGCTCACCCTCCTGCCCGCTCTGCTCGCGCTCGCGGGCGAGCGGCTCGTGCGGCCGGGGCTGCTGACGCGGCTCCCGGGAGTCGGGCGGGCGCTCACCCGGTTCGGCGACGTCGCGCCGGACGAGGGCCTCTTCTCGAAGCTCACCCGCCGCCTCCAGCGGCACCCCGCCCTGGTCACGCTCGGCGCGTTCGCGGTGCTCCTCGTGCTCGCCGCCCCCGCGCTCTCGCTCCGGCTCGCGAACACGGCCGTCGACGCGATCCCCCGATCGTCGGAACAGTACGGGTTCGTCACGACGCTCACCGAGGAGTTCCCGCAGGCCGCCGCGCCGCGGGTCGCGATCGTGACGGAAACCGAGGAGGATGCGCGGGCGTGGGCCGACGACGTCGCGCGGCTCGACCACGTCGAGTCCCTGGGTGAGCCGGCGCCGGCGGGGGACGCGTGGCAGGTGCGGGTCGCGGTGGAGGAGAAGACGGGGAGCGCGGTCGTGCGCGCGATCCGAGCCGACCCGCCGGAGTTCCCGCACTGGGTGACGGGGACGGATGCGCGTGCCGTCGACTTCTCGGAGTCGCTCGCGGGCGGCATCCCGCTCGCCGTCCTCGTCATCGGGTTCGGCACGGTGCTGCTGCTGTTCCTCATGACGGGGTCGCTCGTCATCCCGCTCAAGGCCCTGCTCGCGAGCGCGCTGTCGCTCGGCGCCTCGATCGGGCTGCTCGTGTGGGGTTTCCAGGACGGCGCCTTCGCGGGGCTCATGGGGTTCGACCCGGGCACCGTCTACGGCGTCGACACGCTCGTCGTGCTCCTGACCCTCGTGTTCGGCTTCGGCCTCGCGATGGACTACGAGATGTTCATCCTGTCGCGGGTGAAGGAGCAGCGGGATGCCGGCGCGGGCGACGAGGAGGCGATCGCGCTCGGGCTCCAGCACTCGGGACGCATCATCACGTCGGCGGCGCTCATCATCATCGTCGTGTTCGCGGGCTTCGCGACGGGCGACCTCATGATCATCAAGCAGCTCGGCGTCGCGCTCGCGTTCGCGGTGCTCCTCGACGCCACGCTCGTGCGCTGTCTGCTCGTGCCCGCGTTCATGACCTGGCAGCGCCGGATCATGTGGTGGGCACCGCGGTGGATGTCGCGCCTCTACGCGCGCTTCGGCCTCTCCGACTGAGCCCGCCGCCCCGGAGCGAGCAGTCCTCGACTCCGCTAGAGTGCGTCCCGCCACCTCCCCCGCGCTTCCCGAGAGGACCCGGTGAGCCACCCGAACCCGCCCCGCACGTCGCGCCCGCCGTGGCTGCGTCCGCTGCTCATCTCCCTCGCTGCGGTCGTCGCGCTCGCGATCGTGGCAGTGATCGCCGTCGTGGTCGTCGACCCGTTCGCACCGCGGACCTCCGCCGAGGCGACGGTGGGCGACGGCGGCTTCACGGCCTCCGTGGACGGGGTGACCGTGACGGGACCGGCGGGGGTCGCGCCTGCGGGCACGCGCGTGACCGTCACGTCGATCTCGGCGCCCCTGCCGGACGACGTCCGATCGTTCAGCGAGGTCGTCGGCACCGCCGTCGAGGTCGTGCTCGGGGACGGGCTCCAGCCCCTGCTCCCCCTCGAGCTGACCTTCCGGGTCGACGACGGAGCCGATCCGTCCCGGGTCTTCGTCCTGGCGGAGGACGAGTCGACGGGGACCGGCGTCGCCTTCACCGAGTCCAGCGTCGATGCGGTGTCGGGCACCGTCACGGCCCAGGTCGAGCACCTCAGCTGGTTCGCACCGGTCGCGGTCGACGAGCGCACGTTCAGCGAGCGCGTACGCGACTGGATCGGCGAGTTCGCGGGCACGGGGTCGGCGCGACCGGAGTGCTTCGGCGTCGCGCCGCCCGAGGGCCCGCAGTTCACGGCCGTGCGCGACGACGTCGTCTGGCCGTGCCTCCGGCGCGGTGGAGACGGGACCGGATGGGAGCTGCACTCCAACTCCGGGCTCGTCTGGGAGGTGCTCACCGCCCCGACGGCCGCGTACGAGCCGCTCACAGCACTCACCGTCCCCGGCATCCTGACGGCGGCCCTCGCGAACCGACTCGTCGCGGCGGGGGCGCTCGAGGGCGACACCGTGATGCTTCCTCTGGAGACCCTGCGAGGCGCCTTCACCGACGACTCCGGCGGGCGGTTCGCGCTGCGGGTCGAACCCGGACTCAGTCAGCTGACGACGATCATGTTCGGTCTCAGCATGATCCTCCCCGAGAAGTGGATCACCCTGATCGAGCGGGCGACGTGCCTGTTCGACGTCATCAAGACGGCGACCTCCTCGCCGAGCGGCGAGTCGTTCCGGGCGATCCTGGCCTGCGCGGGCTCGATCCTTGCGGGAGCCGGAGGCGCGCTCATCGGCATCATCCTGACCGGGCCAGGGCTGCTCGCGACGCAGTTGGAGGGTCTCGCGCGGGAGCTGATGCAGACCAACACGGTGGAGTTCCGCCTCGGCTACGCCGACCCGAACCAGGTCGACGGGATCTCCGCGGACGCCCGCTGGCTCTACGAACTGCCGCAGGAGAGCGTGCCCAATCCCGCACGCCAGGTCTCCGCAGTCGTGCCGGTGGACGGGCACGACGTGGTCTTCTCGCACAGCAGCAGCGTGTGGGTGGGGTGCGGCGGCAGCGACCACGAGGTGTGGTTCTTCCTCGACGGCAACTACTCGTCGCTGAGCTTCGCGCTCGGGATGCTGGCGCACACGCCCCCTGGGCTCACCGCGACGTTCGAGATCGAGGCGGTCGGAGAGGAGTGGTGGCGCTATCCGTTCCCGTGGGAGTACGCCGAACCACTCGGCTCATGGTCGGTGACGCGCGGCACCGTCATCGCGCGGCAGACCCTCCCCGTCGACGGGATCTGGTTCGTGATCGTCCGCGCGCGGACGGCCGACCCGTGCGGTACCGCCGACATCGGGTACGGGGCGCTCCTCGACGCCTACGTCGAGTGACGCGGGCGGCGGCTCAGCAGGTGCTCGCGGGCGCGGCGCGCCCGGCGAACCGGTCGTCGGTCCAGGCGAGGAGGTCGGCGGAGTAGGGCGAGTCGTCGGCGACGACGCCGAGGTGGTCGCGGCCCTCGTACTCGCGGTAGACGAGGTCCTGGCCCGCGGCGCAGCGGTCGCGCACGTAACNTCTGCTGCACCGTCCGGNAGGATGAGCGGGTCGGCGGCGCCCTGCGCGATGAANANNGGCGCGTCGATCGGNAGCGTCGGCACGTTCTCGTCGAGCCGGTCGCCGAGNGGCCCCGTCGCNGGGTCGACNCGNTACATCTCGCCGTGCATCGTGAGCGCCGTGAGGAGCGACACGAGNTTGTCNGCGTTNGGCAGGCAGCGCTTCGACGCGGCGTCGTAGATCGCGTACATTCGTGGATCGACGTAGTCGGAGGCACGCACGTCGTCGTAGGTCTCCGAGTAGCCGCGCACGGCGTACGGCCCCAGGATCTGCCCGATGAGCGAGTCGCCGAGCGACGCGATGAGTCCCTTCACGTCGGCGGCGGGCGCCGCGGCCGACACCCCGAGCAGTTCGACCTCGGGGGCGTACTCGCGCGCGAGCCCCGCCGTCCAGAGCGCCGCCTGACCGCCCTGCGAGTGGCCCCACACGACGGTGCGCCACGACAGTTCGAGTTCCGCGAGCTCGTGGGCGGCGCGCACGGCGTCGAGGGAGGACCGGCCCTCGTTCTCGCCGACGAGGTAGCCCTGCGGACCGGCGGTGCCCATCCCGGGGTAGTCGGGCCCGACGAGCACGCGGCCGTCGGCGAGCTGCTGCCGGAGCGCCGCCGCGGGCTCCACGATCGGGAGGGGCTCGGGCAGCACGGTCGGCGCGCACGTGCGGTCGGCGCCCTGCGTGCCGTGGGTCCACAGCACGACGTCGAGCGGACCCGGACCGGGGTCCTCCGGGGCCATGACGAACGCGGAGCCGACGGCCGGCTCGCCGTGCACGTCGGTCGTCGTGTAGAGGATGAGCCAGCCGCGGGCGCCGTCCGGCACCGCCTGCGTGTACGGCTCGCTGCGGATGAGCCGACCGGGCTCCCCGGGCACCGACGCGGGCGCGTCGTAGAACGCCGACGGCTGCGGCACCGAGCGATGCAGATACGCGCTTCCCGCGAGGGCGAGGAGCGCGACGACGAGCAGCAGGGCGCGGGCGACGAGCCGGATGCCGCGGCCGGCGCGCGCGGGCTCGCGCGACGCCGGCGGGGTCCCCCGGTGCCGCACGGCACGCGCGACGACGGCGACGCCGAAGCCGACGAGACGCAGCGCGAACACGACGGCGATGACGATGAGCGAGACGTCGGGCCAGAGCAGGGCGAGCACGCCGAAGATCACGAGCGCGACCCCGAGGACGGCCCGCCCCGACCCGGTCGGCGCGCGACCCGGTGCCGCGGATCGCGAGCGCGACGTCGGCGATCCCGTCGAGCACGAGCACGATCCCGACGACGACGGCGAGCGCGGTCACCGAGATGAGCGGCCACGCCACGACGATCACCGCGCCGACGAGTTCGACGACGGCGGCGGCGATCGCGACGACGGGGCGGCGGGTGTCGGCCGCTCCCGCGAGCCGGGCCACGGCATCCATCGCGAGGGCGACCGCGAGCAGCACGATGAGCACCGTCAGCGAGTCGAACGGTCGCAGTAGCACGAGCACCCCGATCGCGACCGGCACGAGGCCGAGCACGAACCGCACACCCCACGGCAGGACCCTCAGCCGCTCCGCCTGGCGCTCCAGAAAAGACGTCACCCCCGGGACAGCCATGCGGCCACCCTAGACCCGACGGGGGATCAGGCGGTCGCCCGCTTCCGCGAGACCTCGTAGAGGGCGACCGAGACGGCGATGCCGGCGTTGAGCGACTCCGTCGACGACTCGATCGGGATGCTCACGACGGCGTCGCACGTCTCCGTGACGAGCCGCGAGAGCCCCTTGCCCTCGCTACCGACGACGAGCACCACGGGCTCCGTCGCGAGCTGGAGGTCGGGCAGCGAGACGTCGCCGCCGCCGTCGAGCCCGAGCACGAACACGCCGCGCGACTTGAGCTCCTTGAGCGTGGTCGTGAGGTTGCCCGCCATCGCGACGGGGATGCGCGCCGCGGCTCCCGCCGACGTCTTCCACGCCGAGGCGGTCATCCCGACGCTGCGGCGCTGCGGGACGATCGCGCCCTGGCCTCCGAACGCGGCGATGGAGCGCACGATCGCGCCGAGGTTCCGAGGGTCGGTGACGCCGTCGAGGGCGACGAGGAGCGGCGTCTCCCCCCGCTCGAGGATGGCGTCGAGCAGCTCGAGCGGGTGCGGGTACTCGTACGGCGGCACCTTGAGCGCGATGCCCTGGTGCACGGCGTCGGGTCCCGACATCCGGTCGAGCTCCGGCCGCATGACCTCGACGAGCGGGATGCCGCGCTTGCCGGCGATCGAGATCGCCTCCTTGACGCGGTCGTCCATCTCGAGGCGGGCGGCGAGGTAGAGCGCCGTCGCCGGGATCTTCGCCCGCAGCGCCTCGACGACCGAGTTGCGCCCGGTGACGATCTCCGAGTCGCCGTCCTTCTTCGGGGCGCGACCGCGCGACGGCGTGGGCTTCGACCCGCCGCCGTGCTTCGCCCGAGCCGCCTCGAGGCGCTCCTGAGCAGCCTTCCGCTTGCCGGCGACGTGCCAGCTGCGGTCGGTCGCCTTCGGGGTGGGGCCCTTGCCCTCGAGCGCCTTGCGGCCGTGACCGCCGGTGCCGACGGTGGGCCCCTTCTTCTTGCCCTTGGAGGCTCCGGGTCGTCCGGGCTTCGCCATGATCAGATGCTCCACTTCGGTCCGGTCGGGGTGTCCTCGAGGGTCACCCCGGCGGCGGCGAGGGTGTCGCGCACCCGGTCGGCCGCCTGGAAGTCTCTCGCCGAACGCGCGGTCTCGCGCTCGGTCAGCAGGCGCTCGACGAGCGCCCCGAGCACCGACTCGGCGGCGCCGCCGTCGCGCACCGACGCCCACTCGGGCGCCGCGGGGTCGAGCCCGAGCACCCCGAGCATCGCCGTCGCCTCGGCACGCAGCCGCGCCGCGCGGGCGACATCTCCGGCGTCGAGCGCGGCGTTGCCCTGTCGCACCGTCTCGTGCAGCACGCCGAGCGCCTGCGGCACCCCGAGGTCGTCGTCCATCGCTGCGGCAAACGCCTCTGGCACCGCGACGGCGCCGGTCTGCTCGACCTCGGGCGTCGCCGCGATCGCCGACGCCGCCCGGTCGAGGAAGCCCTCGATGCGTGCGAACGCCGCCTCCGCCTCGACGAGCGACCCCTCGTGGTAGTCGATCGTCGACCGGTAGTGGGCGCTGCCCAGGTAGTAGCGCACGACGATCGGCCGGGCGGCGCCGAGGAAGTCGGCGGCGTAGATCGAGTTACCGAGCGACTTCGACATCTTCTGCCCCTCGACGACGACGAGGCCGTTGTGCACCCAGTGGGTCGCGAACGCGTCGCCCGCGGCGGTCGACTGCGCGAGCTCGTTCTCGTGGTGCGGGAAGCGCAGGTCGAGCCCCCCGCCGTGGATGTCGAAGGCCGGCCCGAGGTAGCGCCGCGACATCGCGGAGCACTCGATATGCCATCCGGGGCGCCCGCGACCCCACGGCGACTCCCACGCCGCCGACTCCGGCTCGCCCGCCTTCCAGCCCTTCCAGAGGGCGAAGTCGCGTGGGTCGCGCTTGCCGCGCGTCTCGGCATCCGGTGACGCCGCCATGTCGTCGGGGCGCTGGTTCGTGAGCTCGCCGTACGAGGGCCACGTCGACACCGAGAAGAACACGTCGCCCGTGCCGTCGTCGGCGACGTAGGCGTGCCCCTTCTCGATGAGGGTCTGGATGAGCTCCTGCATCCCCGGGATGCTCGCCGTCGCGCGCGGCTCGTACGTCGGCGGGAGGATGCCGAGGGCGTTGTAGCCGCGCGTGAACTCGAGCTCGACGCGGTAGGCGACCGCCCACCACGGCTCCTTCTCGGTCGCGTTGACGAGCACCTTGTCGTCGATGTCGGTGACGTTGCGCACGAACGTGACGTCGAAGCCGCGGTAGGTGAACCAACGTCGCCAGAGGTCGTAGGCCAGAGCGCTGCGCAGGTGCCCGATGTGCGGCGACGACTGCACCGTGGGACCGCACACGTACATGCCGACCTTGCCCGCCTCGCGCGGGGCGAAGTCGACGAGGGCTTGCGCCTTCGAGTCGTACAGCCGGATGCTCACCGCCCGAGTTTAGCCGGGCCCCTACGCTGTGAGACGTGCCCGAGCTCGACATCCGCGTCGACGACCTGAGCGGCGAGCAGACCCGCGCCCTCGTCGCGTTCCACCTCGCCGGGATGCACGACTCCACTCCCCCGGAGAACGTGTTCGCCCTCGACGTCGACGGCCTGCGCGCCCCCGGGGTCACGTTCTGGTCGGCGTGGGACGGCGACACCCTCGTCGGGATCGCCGCGCTCAAGGAGCTCGACGGCGCGAACGGCGAGGTGAAGTCGATGCGGGTCACGGATGCCGCCCGGGGCACCGGAGCGGGCCGGGCTCTGCTGCGGCACCTCGTCGCGGAGGCCCGGGCACGCGGCTACGCGACGCTGTGGCTCGAGACTGGGACTCCCGACGACTTCGTCCCCGCCCGCCGGCTCTACGCGAGCGAGGGGTTCGTCGAGTGCGGGCCGTTCGGCGACTACCCGGAGAGCCCCTACTCCCTCTTCATGACCCTCTCGCTCGTCGAGTAGCCGCGCGCCACTCGACCGCCGGGGGTCAGGATGCCGCGAGCAGGGCGGTCGCGATCGCCGCGATCCCCTCGGCGCGCCCGGTGAACCCGAGGCCGTCGGTCGTCGTCGCACCGATCGTGACGGGTGCGCCGACGAGCGTCGCGAGGTGCGCCTCGAGCTCGCTGCGCCGTGGGGCGAGCTTCGGCCGCGCCGCGATCACCTGCACGCTCACGTTGACGACCGAGAACCCGGCGCCGCCGACGAGGGCGAGCGTCTCCCGCACGAACACCTCGCTCGACGCGTCGCGGAATCGAGGGTCGGAGGTGCCGAAGCGGCTGCCGAGGTCGCCGAGCCCCGCCGCGGAGAGGAGCGCGTCGCACACGGCGTGCAGCACGGCATCCCCGTCGCTGTGCCCCGCGAGGCCGGGCTCGTCGGGGAAGTAGAGGCCGCCGAGCCACAGGGGCGACGTCTCGTCGTAGGCGTGCACATCGACGCCGATGCCGGTGCGCATCCCGCCGACGCGCGTGCCGAGCACGTTCTCGGCGCGGCGGAGGTCCCAGCGCGTCGTGATCTTGAACGCCCGGGCGTCGCCCTCGACGGTCGTCACCGTGCCGCCCGCGGCGGTGAAAGCCGCGGCGTCGTCGGTGTACTCCTCGGTGGCCGCGGCGTAGGCGGCGTCGAGCGCGCGACGTGGGAAGCCCTGCGGCGTCTGCACGTGCACGAGGGCGCTGCGGTCGATCGTCTCCCGCACCTCGCCGTCGGCGACGCGCTTGATCGTGTCGGCGACGGGGAGAGCCGGGATGACCCCTCCGCCCGTCGCCCGCACGGCCCGCACCACGTCGTCGACGAGCGACGCGGGCGTCAGGGCGCGCGCGGCGTCGTGGACGAGGACGACCTCGACGTCGGGCGCGAGTGCCGCGAGCCCCGCGAGCACGGAGGCCTGCCGACTCGCGCCGCCGACGACGACCGTGACGGCATCCTCCGCGGGGCCCGCGACGCGGCGCGCGATCGTCCGGGCGGCGGCGATCCTGGACTCCGGTGCGACCACGACGACCTGGGCGGGCTCGACCGAGTCGAACACGCGCGTGAGGGCGTGCTCGAGGATCGGGATGCCGCGCAGTTCGACGAACGCCTTCGGCTCGGCGTGACCGAGCCGCGTGCCGCTGCCCGCGGCGACCACGACGATCCCGAGAGCCGGCACGTCAGAACCCCCTCGACCGATCGACTAGGAGTGGTCGCCCGGGTGAGGGCGACTAGGAAGCGAGGACCTCGTCGAGGACGGTCGAGGCCTTCTCCTCGTCGGTCTTCTCGGCGAGCGCGAGCTCGGAGATGAGGATCTGGCGGGCCTTCGCGAGCATCCGCTTCTCACCCGCGGAGAGACCGCGGTCCTGGTCGCGGCGCCACAGGTCGCGGACGACCTCGGAGACCTTGATGACGTCGCCCGAGGCGAGCTTCTCGAGGTTCGCCTTGTAGCGACGGCTCCAGTTGGTGGGCTCCTCGGTGAACGGGGCACGCAGTACCTCGAACACGCGGTCGAGGCCCTCCTTGCCGATCACGTCGCGCACGCCGACGAGGTCGACGTTGTCCGCCGGNACCTCGATGGTCAGGTCGCCCTGGGTGACGTTGAGCTTGAGGTANAGCTTCTCCTCGCCTTTGATCACCCGGTTCTTGACCTCGATGATGGTGGCGGCACCGTGGTGGGGATAGACGACCGTCTCGCCGACCTCGAAGAGCATGGAGTTGTTCCTTCCGCAGACCGCCCAGTTTACCACGGAAGCCTCCTGGTTAGGCGGGCCTAAGTCCGACCCCGCCCGCGACCGCCGCTAGGCTGGGAGGGCACGTGTCCGCATCCATCGGAAGGCCCCTCGTGAAGGCTCGTACCTGGGCGTCCCTCGCCGGAGCGCTGACCCTCGTCGGCGCGCTCACCGGCTGCAGCATCTTCTCCGTCGGGATGACGCAGCACCCCTACGACGCGAGCGACGGCGTGAGCGTCACCGTCGGCGACGTGCGACTCCTCAACGTGCTCGTCATCACCGAGGACGGCGAGGACGGCAACCTCATCGGCTCCGCCGTCAACAGCGGCGACTCCGACGTCGACCTCGTGCTCCAGTAACGAGTCGGACGGCGAGAAGGTCGACGTCGAGGTCGAGGTGCCGGCCCGCTCGGTGCTGCGTTTCGGCGAGGAGGACCAGGTCCAGCTCCCCGGGATCGACGTCGTCCCGGGCTCGCTCCTGAAGCTCTACGTGCAGTACGGCAGCCAGCAGGGCAAGCAGATCGACGTGCCCGTGCTCACCGACGAGCTGCCCGAGTACGACGGCCTCCTGCCCACGCCGACCCCGACGCCCACCCCGACGGTGACGGCCACGCCGGAGCCCGAGGAGACGCCCGCGCCGTAGGCGGGGTCTCGACACGCCGCTGACGCGGCTACTCGACCACCGGGAGAGGCCGCTGACGCGGCTACTCGACCACCGGGCGCTCGACCACCGGGTCAGGCCTCGAAGCGGTAGCCGAGGCCGCGCACGGTGACGATCGAGGTCGGACGGGACGGGTCCTGCTCGATCTTGGAGCGGAGCCGCTTGATGTGCACGTCGAGTGTCTTCGTGTCGCCGAAGTAGTCCGACCCCCACACGCGGTCGATGAGCTGCCCGCGGGTGAGCACGCGTCCCGCGTTCCGCATCAGCAGTTCGAGCAGTTCGAACTCCTTGAGCGGCATCGCGACCTCGACGCCGCGCACCGTGACCGCGTGGCGCTCGACGTCCATCCGCACGTCGCCGGCCTCGACGATCCCGGTCTCCTCGGTCGCGTCGAGGCGCCGCCGCAGCACCGCCCGGATGCGGGCGAGCAGCTCGCGGGTCGAGTAGGGCTTCGTGACGTAGTCGTCGGCGCCGAGCTCGAGCCCGACGACGATGTCGACCTCGCTGTCCTTCGCCGTGAGCATGATGATCGGCACCGTGGAGCGCGCGCGGAGCTCGCGGCACACCTCCGTCCCGGGGAGTCCGGGGAGCATGAGGTCGAGCAGCACGAGGTCGGCGCCCGAGCGGTCGAACGCCGCGAGGGCCGACCGGCCGTCCTCGGCGACCTCCGTCTCGTAGCCCTCACGTGCCAACAGGTACGCGAGCGGCTCGGAGAGCGACTGCTCGTCTTCGACGATGAGGATGCGGGTCACGGGGCGGCTCCGAGTTCCTGGGGGGCTGACCGGGCTCCCGCGGGAGGGCTCATGGCCTCCGGCAGGCGGATGGTGAACGTCGACCCGCTCCCGGGCCGCGACCACACGCGCACCTCGCCGCCGTGGTTCTGCACGACGTGCTTGACGATCGCGAGGCCGAGGCCCGTGCCTCCGGTGCTCCGGCTGCGGGCGGCGTCGACGCGGTAGAAGCGCTCGAAGACGCGGTCGCGCTCCGACTCGGGGATCCCGACGCCCTGGTCGGTGACGGCGATCTCGACGACGCCGTCGGAACGGCTGACCCCGATCCCGACGCGCGAGTGGTCGGGCGAGAACTGGATGGCGTTGGCGACGAGGTTGTGCACCGCGGTCGACAAGGAGCGCCTCGTCGCCGACGACCTCAGCGGCCGCGTGCCCACCCGCCACGAGCGCGATGTCGTGCTGCTCCGCGGCGACCCGGTTGCGGTCGACCGCCTGCGCGACGACCTCGTCGATGTCAACGGGCTTCGCGTCACTGATCGGGTCCGCCGCCTGGAGTCGGCTCAGCTCGATGAGCTCGTTCGTGAGCCGCGTGAGGCGGTCGGCCTCGATCGTGAGCCGCGTCGCGAAGCGCTTCACCTCATCGGGCTCGCCCGCCGCGGACTGCAGCGCCTCCGCGAGCAGCGCGACCGCGCCGATCGGGGTCTTCAACTCGTGGCTCACGTTGGCGACGAAGTCGCGGCGCACCTCCTCGAGCCGGTGCGCCTCGGTGCGGTCGTCGGCGAGCACGAGCACGAAGCGTGTGCCGAGGCGCGCGACGCGCACCGCGAGCCGGAGGCTCGCCTCGCCGAACGAGCCGCGTGCCAGCGCGAGCTCCCGCTCGACCGGCTCGCCGGTGTTCCGCACCTCGTCGACGATCGCCACGAGCTCCGGATGCACGAGGGTCCGGTGCGCGACGAGGCCGAACGCGACGGCGGCGTCGGACGCCGTGAGCACGTTGTTCGAGGCGTCGAGGACGACGCCCGCCGACGCGAGCGACTCGATCACCTCGTCGGCGCCGTCGGGGACGACCGGGCTGATGACGTCGACGGCGCGCTGTCCGCGGCGGTGGGCGGCGACGACGGCGACGGTGGCTCCGACCCCGATCGCGACCCCGACGGCGATCGCGACCGGCACGAGCCAGGCCAAGTCCATGGCACCAGAGTAGGGCGGACACCACGGGCACAACCGGGTCGACCCCGGTTGCGCGGCAAGAGTTCAAGGGTTCGACACCGGCCGTTAACCTGGGGCGGGCAGCGTGGCTGCGCGGGGAGCGCGAGAAGCCCCCGCCGGCGAGTGGTCGAGAGGACGTGCGCGATGCGCGAGGTGTTCCAGCAGGAGCTGCGGGAGGTGCAGGACCGCCTGGTCGAGATCGCGTCGCTCGTCGCCGAGTCGATCGACAAGGCGACCCGGGCGTTCAACGAGTCCGACGTCGCCCTCGCCGAGGAGGTCATCGCCGACGACGACCGCATCGACGCCGCGGCGGTCGCGCTCGACGAGCTCGCGATCCAGATCCTCGCCCGCCAGCAGCCGGTCGCGCGCGACCTCCGCATCGTCGTGAGCGCGCTCCGCATCAGCGCGTCGCTCGAGCGCATGGGCGACATGTCGGAGCACATCGCGCAACTCGCCCGGTACCGGTTCCCCGAGAAGGTCGTGCCGAAGAAGCTCCGCCCGACGTTCGTCGAGATGGGCCGGCTCGACGTCGAGATCGCCCGGATGCTCACCGAGCTCCTGCGCACGCAGGAGCCGAAGCTCGCCGAGGCGATCCGCGACGAGGACGACAAGGTGGATGCCCTCCACCTCTCCGTCTTCGACACCGTGCTCGGGGAGAGCTGGAAGGGCGAGGCCGTCGTCACGGTCGACTCGACCCTCGCGTCGCGGTACCACGAGCGGTTCGCCGACCACGCGGTGTCGATCGCGAAGAAGGTGCTCTACCTCGCGACGGGCGAATGGACGCCGGGCGACTGACCCTCGACGCTGAGCCTGGCCGGATGAGTCTCCCTCACGGCTCTAGCCTGGAGCGGTGANCACCGCATCCGGACTTCCCGACCGACCCCGAGGCCGAGTACCGGGCCGCGGAGGAGCGCCTCCTCGCCCACTACGGCCTCACCCGCACCGAGCGCGTCGTCGAACTCCCCGCCGAGGGNACGCGCCTCCACGTCATCGAGCTCCCCGGCGACGACCGCGTGCCGGTGCTCCTGCTGCACGGGATGGCGTCCGTCACCGCGGCGGCCGTGCCGCTCATCCCCGCGTTCGGCGGACGCCGTGTCATCGCGCCCGACTGGCCGGCGCACGGGCTCTCCGGCCCGGCGACGCTCGACCCGTCGGAGGTGCGCTCGGCGCCGGTGCGGTGGATCGACGCCGTGCTCGACGACGCGGGCGTCGAGCGGGCCCACCTCGTCGGCCACTCGATGGGCGCGCAGTTCTCGCTCTACTACGCACTCGCCCGCCCCGAGCGGGTCGCGAGCGTCACGATCCTCGGCGTCCCGGGTGCGGCGCTGCCGGGGATCACGTTTCCGATCGGCTTCAAGCTCATGTCGATCCCGGGACTTCGCGGGCTCGTGTTCCGTCCCGTGTCGCGCGAGCAGTACGGCAAGAACAGCGCGCTCACGCTCGGACCGGGCGCCGTCGACCCGTGGCCGCGGGAGCTCGTCGACGTCGGCTGGCTCGCGTCGCTGCGGCCCGAGTTCCGGGAGACCGCGCGCGTGCTCGTGCGCGCGTTCGCGAGGGGCTGGGGCGTGCGCCGCGACGCCCGCCTGACGGACGAGGAGCTCGCGTCGCTCCGGATGCCCGTACTCGCGCTGCTCGGCGACCGCGACGTCTTCATGACGCCCGACCGCGTGCGCGCCTCGCTCGACCGCATCCCGGGAGCGCGCGCCGTCGTCGTCGCGGGCGGCCACGCGCCGTGGCTCAACCGCCCGGACGAGTCGGCCGCCGCGGTGTCCGAGTTCCTCGACGCGCAGCCGTAGCAGACGGTCACTCCCAGGGGAGCGTCGGCGACCCCGCCCAGCGGCGGAGGGACTCGAGGTAGGCGCGCTCGCGGCGCCGCCGGACCTCCGCGGCGACGGCCGACCGGGCCTCCCGCGCGATCCGCCGGAGCCGACGGCGCTCGGCCCGTGCCGTGCGGCGCGCCGCGGAGCGCGCCGCACGGAGGAGCGACCACCCGGTCGTCACGCGACCTCGTACACCTGCGCCGTCGGGTGCCCGGCGCGTTCGTGGATCCGCATCACCGCCTCCTTCGACGGGCCGGTGGAGAGGCAGAAGACCTTCCCCGACTCCGGGTCGAGCCACGCGTACTCGAAGTGCACGCCCTCCTCCGCCTCGATCGCCAGGTCGCGCGCGTGCGCCGCCTCCAGCTGCTCCGCCGTCACGCCCACGAAACCGTCGTGGACATCCATGTATCGCGTCATCGGACGCTCCTTTCGCTCGGTGCGGCCAGCCTCGTTCCGGGGCGGTGCGACCAACATCGGTCGTGCGACCTATGTCGCTCGGGGGCTCCCGATGCCTAAGCTCACCGCCCAGGGCCGTTTCGCGGACGCGACCGAGCACCTCGAGCACGCCCTCGAACTGGGGCGCGGGATGGCGGAGCTCCAGCGGGTCAACCCGGCGCTGTGGGGACTCGCCGAGGTCGCACTCCACGCCGGCGACCCGCTCCGGGCCGTCGCGCTCACGGAGGAGGGAGCCGCGCTCTCGTCGGAGATCGACGACGCCGCGTACCTGTTCCCGTTCGTCCTGACCGGGGTGCGGGCCAGGCTTGCCCTGCATGACGCGGACGCGGCGGCCGAGTGGCTCGCCCGATGTCGGGTGCCGATCGAGCGCCGCGGCATCCCGGGCACCCTCCCCGTGCTCGCGCACGCCCAGGGCGTGCTCGAACTGGCCGCGGGACGCAGCAACGTGGCCAGGCCGCTGCTCCAGGAGGCCGCCGACGCGTGGACGCGCCTCCAGCGGCTGTGGGAGGGCGTGCAGGCGCTCGTCGACCTCGCCCGCTGCGCGGTGCGCGCGCGGCGTCCGGGGGAGGCGGCCCGGTTCCTCACCGAGGCGAAGCGCCGAGCGGAGGACGCGGGCGCCACCCTCCTCGCGGGACTCGCCGACGCGGTGCGCCTCGACACCGACGCGGGGGATGCGGCCGGCCCGCTCACGGCGCGCGAGTTCGAGGTCGCCCGACTCATCGCCGAGGGGGCGACCAACCGCGAGATCGCGGAGCGCCTCGTGATCGCGCCGAAGACGGCGTCGGCGCACGTGGAGCACATCCTCGCCAAGCTCGGCGTCAACCGCCGTGCCGAGGTCGCGACCTGGGTCGCGCGACTCGGCGAGTCCGACTAGGGCGTGCTACTTCTTGCCCTGCGCGGCCACCGCGGCGGCTCCGGCGGCTGCGGCCTCCGGGTCGAGGTAGCGCGAGGGGCCCGTCGGGCGGAACGCGTCGTCGAGCTCGTAGACGAGCGGGATGCCGGTCGGGATGTTGAGTTCCGCGATCTCGGCGTCCGAGATGCCGTCGAGGTGCTTCACGAGGGCGCGCAACGAGTTGCCGTGCGCGGTGACGAGCACCGTCTTGCCGGCCGCGAGGTCCTTCGTGATGTCCGACTCCCAGTAGGGCAGCATCCGGTCGATCACGAGCTTGAGGCTCTCGGTGCGCGGGAACTCGGCGTCGGGGATGTCGGCGTAGCGGGGGTCGCCGAACTGCGACCACTCGGCGTCGTCGGCGAGCGGCGGCGGCGGGACGTCGAACGAGCGACGCCACTCCATGAACTGCTGCTCGCCGTACTTCGCGAGGGTGTCGGCCTTGTCGAGGCCCTGGAGGGCGCCGTAGTGGCGCTCGTTGAGCCGCCAGGAGCGCTTGACCGGGATCCACAGGCGGTCGGCGACGTCGAGCGCGAGGTTCGCGGTCTGGATGGCGCGGCTCAGCACCGACGTGTAGAGCACGTCGGGCGCGAGCCCCGACTCCTTGAGCAGCTCGCCGGCGCGCTTCGCCTCGGCGACGCCCTGCTCCGAGAGGCGCACATCCACCCAGCCGGTGAACAGGTTCTTCTGGTTCCAGTCGGAGTTTCCGTGGCGGAGCAGGATGAGCGTCGACATGCCCCCCAGCCTACCGAGCCCCGCAACCGGGAGAATCGGAGGGTGGCACGCGCGGAGACCCCGAGGGGGAGGATCACGCGCGGCACCACGAACGTGAACCGGCTGCGACGCATCGACCGGTGGATCGCGGCGCAGCCGGTGCTGCGGCGGGCGGAGGCGCCGATCGTGGTCGACCTCGGCTACGGCGCGAGCGCGACGACGACGCTCGAGCTCCGCGACCGGCTCGCGGCGGTGCGGCCCGACGTGCGCGTCGTCGGCATCGAGATCGACCCGGAGCGGGTGCGGATCGCCTCCGCCGCCGCCCGGGACGGCGTCGAGTTCCGGCTCGGCGGCTTCGAGACCCCGCTCCCGCGCGGCGAGCGCGCGACGATCATCCGCGCGCTCAACGTGCTGCGGCAGTACGACGAGCACGAGGTCGCGGACGCCTGGGCGACGATGCGCGGGCGTCTCCAGCCCGGCGGACTCCTCGTCGAGGGCACGTGCGACGAGATCGGCCGCGTCGCCTCCTGGGTCGGTCTCACCCCCGAGGGTCCCGAGACGTTCACGATCTCGCTGCGTCTCGCCGGGCTCGACGAGCCGTCGATCGTCGCCGAGCGGCTGCCGAAGGCGCTCATCCACCGCAACGTGCCGGGCGAACGCATCCACGAGCTGCTGCTCGCCCTCGACCGGGCGTGGGCGACGCACGCGCCGCTCGGCGTCTACGGGCCGACGCAGCGGTGGATGGCGCTCGTCGCGACCCTGCGCGAGTCCGGCTGGCCGGTGCTCGGCACGCGGTCGCGCTGGCGGCTCGGCGAGCTCACCCTGCCGTGGGAGTCCGTCGCCCCGCGCTGACGTCGCCTCAGGACGGGGTCGGGCGCTTCACGGCGCCGAGACGGGGAAGGCGGGGCACGTTCGCCTCGGCGCCCGCCTCGGGCGGCACGATGACCTCCTGCGCCGCCGCGACGGCGCCGTCGGCCGCGGCGACCGTCAGGGTCGCGGCGGGGTCGGTCGTGCGGCGCACGACGGCGAGCGCGATCGGCCCGAGCTCGTGGTGCACCGCCGCCGCGGTCACGCGTCCCACGGGCTTGTCGCCGTCGAGCACCTCGTCGCCCGCGGCCACCGCGACGTTGTCCGACCCGTCCAGGTGCAGCAGCACGAGGCGCCGCGGCGGGTGCCCGAGGTTGTGCACCTTCGCGACGGTCTCCTGCCCGCGGTAGCAGCCCTTCGCGAGGTGCACGGCGGAGCGGATCCAGTCGAGCTCATGCGGGATCGTCGTCGCGTCGAGCTCGGTCGCGGCGCGCGGGCGCCAGGCCGCGATGCGGAGCGCCTCGAGCGCGAGGATGCCGGCCGCCGTCCGGTCGGCGAGCGCGCCGAGGCCGTCGCGCGGCAGGACCGTCTCGGAGTACGTCCACTCCTCACCCGGGTGGGAGGCGGCGGTCGCGTACTGGTGACCGCCCGCGACGACGGAGGACCACGGGTCGCGCCACGTCACGATTCCGGGGACGGGCTCGCCGAGCGTGCCGACAGTCGCGAACTCCGCCGAGCGGTCGGCGACCTCGACGCGGAGCATGAACCGCATCCGCTCCAGGAACGCCGCGAGACCCGCCCCGGTGCCGGCGTCCATGAGCAGCCACGCGGTCTCGCCGTCGTCGACGATGCGCGCGGCGTACTCGACGCGACCGCTCGGGTCGAGCAGGAGCGCCTCCGCCGACTCCCCGGGGGCGAGCCGGGCGAGCGACTGGGAGAGGAGGGAGTCGAGCCAGGTGAGCCGGTCGGGGCCGGTGACGGTGACGACGTCGCGGTCGGAGAGGTCGACGACAGCCTCCCCCGCGGCGAGGGCGCGCTGCTCGCTGAGCGGGTTGCCGTAGTGCTGCGGCGGGTCGCCGACGGCGCCTGGGCGGGAGGCGAAGTCGCTAGACACGTGCGAGCCGCCCCGAGGCGTGCGTGCGCAGCTCCTGCCCGAGCGCGGCGATGTCCCACGCCCACAGCAGGTGGTCGTCGACGAGCCCGTAGAGCCGGGTCGCCGCGGAGTACTCCTTCGCCGACGCCGACCGCACCACGGCATCCGTGCCGAGGTCGATGCGCGGGCCCGAGACGGTGCCGAGGTACAGCTCGCTCACGCCGCCCGCGTGGAGGATCGACACCTCGATGTCGAACGAGCCCGCGTCGTTGCGCAGGGTCTCCACCGACTCGGCGGTCGTGTAGACGGGTTCGCCCAGCCCGGGCAGCATTCCCGGACCGGGGTCGGCGGAGCCGAGCGGGCGCGCGAGGCGCCAGTAGCCGAGCTCCGAGAACAACGGCCCGCGTCGGCGGGCGTCGTCGTCCGCATCGAGCAGCCACGTCGTGCACGAGTACTGCACGACGGGGCCCCCGTCTTGCGTGAACGCCAGGCGCTGGCCGATCTCGTGCTCCCGCACGTCGTCGCCCGATCTTGTACGACACGACGCCGGTGCCCTCCCACACCCCCCAGGAGCCAGGACAGCGGGACGACCTCGGCCGGCAGATCGGCGTCGAGCTCGAACACGACGGACCTAGCGCTGGCCGCGGAAGAGGTTGTAGACCACGACGAGCGAGACGAACCCGATCGCGAGCACGGCCAGTCCCAGGAGTCCGATGAAGGCGAGTTCCAGGGCGAGCATCATGAGACAAGCCTATCGAGCGATCCGGGGTGCAGCAGGACGAGCGCGACCGTCGTGATCCCGAGGATGACGAGGACGCCGCCGACGCTCGCGATGATCCGGTTCACGAGCCCCTCCTTGCGCTGCAGCGACAACTGGATGACGAACGTCAGCAGCACCGCGGCCGCGGCGACGACGGGGAGCCAGGTGAGGAACCGCTCGCCGGCGAACACCGCGACGAGCACCGCCCCGACGAGGGCGGCGAGCCAGACGGGCGGGACGCTGCGCGAACGGTCGGACACGGCTCCATCGTAGGTGTCCGTACACTGTCCCGTAGGCGTTGTGGGAGGACACCCGGTGGCCCAGTTGCTGATCTTGACCTCGACGGTCGACGGCGACGTGCTGCCCTCGCTCGGGCTGCTCTCCCACCGCACGCGCGTCATCCCCGCCGAACCCGCGTCGCTCGTCAACGCGCCGAGCGCCGACCTCATCCTCGTCGACGCCCGGCAAGACCTCGCGAGCGCCAAGTCGCTGTGCAAGATCCTCACGACCACGGGCCTCGCGGTGCCTCTCGTGCTCGTGCTCACCGAGGGCGGCCTCACGGCGGTCTCGGCCGACTGGGGCGTCGACGACGTCATCCTCGAGTCGGCGGGACCGGCGGAGGTGGATGCCCGCATCCGTCTCGTCGTCGGCCGCGTCGCGGAGGACAAGACGAGCACCAAGATCCAGGCGTCGGGCGTCGTCATCGACGAGGCGTCGTACTCGGCGAAGGTGCACGGCAAGCCGCTCGACCTCACCTTCAAGGAGTTCGAGCTCCTGCGCTTCCTCGCGACCCACCCGTCGCGCGTGTTCACGCGCGAGCAGCTCCTCTCCGAGGTGTGGGGGTACGACTACTTCGGCGGCACCCGCACCGTCGACGTGCACGTGCGGCGTCTGCGCGCGAAGCTCGGCGACCTCGAGTCGCTCATCGGCACGGTGCGCAACGTCGGCTACCGCTTCAACGTCTACGAGGACGAGGAGCGGCTCACCCCCGTCTCCTGAGCCGCCGCACGGGATCCCGCCGGGCGAGTGCTGGCATGATCGGTCCATGGCGGACGACAGCAGCCCCCTCGGAGACGCGACGATCGCGGCCGACCTGCTCGACGACTACGACGGCGACCCCGTCTTCGTCGACGACTCGGAGCTGCCCGGCGACCGCTTCCTCGACCGCGAGCTCTCCTGGCTCGCGTTCAACCAGCGGGTGCTCGAGCTCGGCGAGGACGACTCCCTGCCGCTCCTCGAGCGCGCCAACTTCCTCGCGATCTTCGCGAGCAACCTCGACGAGTTCTTCATGGTGCGCGTCGCGGGCCTCAAGCGCCGCATCGCGACCGGGATCGCCGTCCCCACCAACATCGGGCGCGCCCCGCTCGACGTGCTCGCCGACGTGAGCGCCCGCGCCCACGAACTCCAGGAGCGCCACGCGCGCGCCTTCCAGTCGCTCAAGCCGTACCTCGACGACGCCGGCATCCACGTCGAGCACTGGAACGACCTCGACGCACGCGACCGCTCCGCCCTCGACGAGGTGTTCTCGGGGCAGATCTTCCCCGTGCTCATGCCCCTCGCCGTCGACCCGGCGCACCCCTTCCCGTACATCTCGGGCCTCTCGCTCAACCTCTCGGTGCGGGTGCGCAACCCGCGCACGGGCAAGGAGGAGTTCGCGCGCCTCAAGGTGCCGACGAACCTGCCGCGCTTCGTGAAGCTCCCCGACGACGGGTCGGGGCGGCTGCGCTTCATCCCGCTCGAGGACCTCATCTCCAACCACCTCGAGGAGCTCTTCCCCGGGATGGAGGTGCTCGAGCACCACGAGTTCCGCGTCACCCGCAACGAGGACGTCGTCGTCGAGGAGGACGAGGCGGAGAACCTGCTCGCCGCGCTCGAGAAGGAGCTTCAGCGCCGCCGGTTCGGCCCGCCCATCCGGCTCGAGATCACCGACGACATGGACGAGGTCACCCTCGGGCTGCTCATGTCGGAACTCCAGATCACCGAGCAGGAGGTGTACCGCCTCCCCGCCCCGCTCGACCTGTCGGGGCTCTTCGAGATCACGAAGCTCGACAAGCCCGCCCTCAAGTACCCGCGCCACGTGCCGACGACGAGCGTCCACCTCCTCCCCCAGGAGGCGACCGAGGCGCCCGACGTGTTCGCCTCGATCCGCCGCGGCGACATCCTCCTGCACCACCCGTACGAGTCGTTCTCGACGAGCGTCCAGGCGTTCCTCGAGCAGGCGGCAGCCGACCCGCACGTGCTCGCGATCAAGCAGACGCTCTACCGCACGTCGGGCGACAGCCCCATCGTCGAGGCGCTCATCGACGCGGCGGAAGCCGGCAAGGCGGTGCTCGCGCTCGTCGAGATCAAGGCGCGCTTCGACGAGCAGGCCAACATCGGCTGGGCGCGGAAGCTCGAGAAGGCGGGCGTCCACGTCGTGTACGGCCTCGTCGGCTTGAAGACGCACAGCAAGCTCGCGCTCGTGATCCGCCAGGAGGGCGGGAAGCTCGTGCACTACAGCCACATCGGCACGGGCAACTACAACCCGAAGACGAGCCGCATCTACGAGGACCTCGGGCTGCTCACCGCCGACGAGACGGTCGGCAAAGACCTGACGCGCCTGTTCAACGAACTGTCCGGCTACGCGATCGAGAAGAAGTTCAAGCGACTCCTCGTCGCTCCCCGCTACCTGCGGAAGGGGCTCCTCAAGGACATCGCCCGGGAGACCGAGAACGCGCGTGCAGGGAAGCCCAGCGGCATCCGGATCAAGGTCAACTCGATGGTCGACGAGGCGATCATCGACGGGCTCTACCGCGCGAGCCAGGCCGGCGTGCCGGTCGAGGTGTGGGTGCGCGGCATCTGCTCGCTCAAGCCCGGCGTCGAGGGGCTGAGCGAGAACATCCGGGTGCGCAGCATCCTCGGCCGCTACCTCGAGCACTCCCGCATCTTCCGGTTCGNGAACAACGGCGACCCGCTCGTGTTCATCGGCAGCGCCGACATGATGCACCGCAACCTCGACCGCCGCGTCGAGGCGCTCGTGCGGCTCACGTCGCCCTCCCACATCGCCGAGCTCGACGACCTGTTCGACCTCGCGATGAGCGAGGAAACGTCGTCGTGGTGGCTCGAGAGCTCGGGCGAGTGGACCCGTCACGACCGGGACGAGACGGGGACGCCGCTGCGGGACCTGCAGAACGAGCTCATGCGGCAGATCGGATCCCGCAAGCGGACGAGCCGATGAGCGCGCCGATCCTCGCCGCGGGGGCGGTCTGCTGGAAGGTCACCCGCAAGGGCAAGCTGCGGATCCTCGTCGTGCACCGCACCCAGCACCGCGACACGTCGCTCCCGAAGGGGAAGCTCGACCCCGGCGAGACACTCCCGGAGACGGCGGTGCGGGAGATCGCGGAGGAGACCGGACTCGTCGTCGGCCTCGGCGCGCCGCTCGGCATCGTCGAGTACCGGATGCCGAACGGCCGCGACAAGAGGGTCTACTACTGGGCGGCGCACGTGTCCCCCGACGCGATCGCCAACTCGACGTTCGTGTCGAACGACGAGATCGAGCAGCTCACCTGGCTGAGCATGAAGAAGGCGCGCAAGAAGCTGTCGTTCGCCGCCGACCTGGACATCGTGGAGCGCTTCGCGGAGCTCTACCGGCAGGGCCGGGCCCGCACGTTCGCGATCATCGCCCTCCGGCACGGCAAGGCGACGCCGCCGGGCGACTGGGCCGGCCCCGATGCGACGCGCCCGCTGCTGCCGCGCGGGCAGAAGCAGGCGCTCAGCCTCGCCCCCGCGATCGCGGCCTACCGTCCCGTCTCCCTCCACGCGTCGACGGCGGTGCGCTGCACGTCGACGATCGCCCCGAGCGCGCGCCTGACGGGCCTCGAGGTGACCCAGACGGAGGTGCTCAGCCAGGACGCCTACCGCTCGGACGGCGCCGCCGTGCGGGAGCTCGTCGCCGAGCGTCTCGCCGCACGCGAGACGGCGGTGCTGTGCAGCCACGGCCCCGTGCTGCCGCAGATCCTCGAAGCCGTCGTCGAGGCTACTGCGACGACGTCGGCGACGAACCTGCATCGCGCGGCGTCGCTCTCGACGGGCGAGTACGCGGTGCTCCACGTGCCCGCCGACGATCCCGCGTCGGGCGTCGTGGCCGTCGAGATCCACGGTCCCGCGGCCTGAGCCGCCTCCGTTCCGCGGCCGTTCACCTCCCGTTCACCGGGACCGCCGAAGGTGGTCACGTGACGTTCCTACCGTCGACCGCGGGTCCGATCGGACCCGATCCGTCGAACGACCATCCATTCCCGGAGGGAACACAGTGAACATCACGCGACCGGGCGGCCTCGCCGTCCTCGCCCTCGCCGGAGCCCTGACCTTGGCTTCGTGCGCCGCGAACGAGGGCGGCACGGGCACCCCGACCGACTCGACGCTCGAAGGCACCCTCTCCGGTGTCGGCGCCTCGTCGCAGGGGTCGGCGCAGGAGGGCCTCATCGCGGCCTTCCAGACCGCCAACCCCGGCGTCACCATCAACTACTCGCCCGACGGCTCCGGCGCGGGCCGCGAGGCCTTCCTCGGCGGCGGCGCGGACTTCGCCGGTTCGGACCGCGCCTTCACGCCCGACGAGCTCGCGGGCTCGGAGTTCGCCGCGTGCGCGCCCGACTCCGGCGTCGTCGAGGTCCCGCTCTACATCTCGCCCATCGCCGTCGTCTTCAACCTCGACGGGGTGAGCGAGCTCAACCTCGACGCCGCGACGATCGCCGACATCTTCGACGGCGGGATCGCGACCTGGGACGACCCGGCGATCGCGGCCCTCAACGAGGGCGTCACGCTCCCCTCGGCGACGATCAACCCCGTGCACCGCGCCGACGACTCGGGCACGCAGGAGAACTTCACCGCGTACCTGGCGGAGGCCGCGGGCGGCGCGTGGGAGTTCGAGGCCGACGGCGAGTGGCCGGCGGAGCTCGGCGGCGAGGGCGCGAGCGGCACGTCGGGCGTCGTGAGCGCGGTCGAGGCAGGCTCGGGCAGCATCGGGTTCATCGACGCCTCCCGCGTCACCGACCGGATGGGCGTCGTGTCGGTCGCGGTCGGCGACGCGTTCGTCGCGCCGAGCGCGGAGGGCGCCGCGGCGGCGGTGGATGCCTCCCCGCTCGAGTCGGGACGTGAGCCGTTCGACCTCGCGGTCGAGCTCGAGCGCACGACCGACGCCGCCGGGGCCTACCCGATCGCGCTCGTCTCGTACCTCNTCGCNTGCGAGGTCTACACCGACCCGGCCAAGGCCGAACTCGTGAAGGCGTACCTCTCGTTCGTCGCGAGCGAGGAGGGTCAGCGNGTGTCGGCCGGGTCGGCGGGCTCCGCGCCGATCTCGGCGACGCTGCGCGAGCAGGTCGAGGCCGCCCTCGAGGCGATCTCCTCGTGAGCACGGACCGCCGCCGCCGCGCGCGTCAGGACCCGTCAGCGGGCCGGCGACCGCGCCTTCTCCGCCACGGCGGTGAGCGCGGGCGTCCTCATCCTGGTCACGCTCGCGGCGGTGGCGGTCTTCCTCGTCCTCCAGTCGCTCCCCGCCCTCACCGCGACGGGCGAGACGGCGAGCATCCTGCGTCGCGCGGGCGACTTCTGGTCGTACGTCGGTCCCCTCGTCTTCGGCACGGTGTGGGCGGCCCTGCTCGCCCTCCTCGTCGCGCTCCCGGTGTCGATCGGGATCGCACTGTTCATCTCGCACTACGCGCCGCGCCGGCTCGCGACGCTCCTCGGCTACGTCGTCGACCTGCTCGCCGCGGTGCCGTCGGTCGTGTTCGGCCTGTGGGGCATCCTGGTGTTCGCCCCGGCGATCCAGCCCGTGTACTCCTGGCTCGTCGACAACCTCGGCTGGTTCCCGCTCTTCGCCGGACCGGTCTCCTCGACGGGCCGCACGATCCTCACCGCCGCGCTCGTGCTCGCCGTCATGACGCTGCCGATCATGACGGCGGTCTGCCGCGAGGTGTTCCTGCAGGCGCCGCGGCTGCACGAGGAGGCCGCCCTGGCCCTCGGCGCGACCCGCTGGGAGATGATCCGCATCGCGGTGCTCCCGTTCGGGCGCTCCGGCATCGTGTCCGCGGGGGTCCTCGGCCTCGGCCGTGCCCTCGGCGAGACGATGGCGGTCGCGCTCGTGCTCTCCCCCACGCCGGGGCTCATCAGCGCCGCGCTCCTCCAGGCGTCGAATCCGACGACGATCGCCGCGAACATCGCCCTGTCGTTCCCNGAGGCGTACGCCCTCAACGTGAACGTGCTCATCGCGACGGGCCTCATCCTCTTCGTCGTGACGTTCCTGGTGAACGCACTCGCGCGCTGGATCGTCGCCCGCCGCCGCGACTTCTCGGGAGCGAACTGATGACCGTCGCCGCCGTCCGCACCCCGAACGCCTATGCCGCCGGCAAGCTCCCCCGCTGGGTGCCGTGGTCGGGCATCCCGATCGCGCAGGTCGTGTCGTTCGCCGTGTTCGAGGTGACGCACCTCGGCGTGCTCACGGGCGACCCCGACGCGGAGTACCCCGTCGCGGCCGCCGTCGTCGTCGGGGCGCTCCTCTACGTCGTCGGTATCGTCACAGTCTCGGTGCTCGTCGAGGGGCGGCGGAGGGCGGTCGACCGCCTCGTCACGTCGCTCGTCGTCGGCGCGTTCCTCGTCGCGATGGTGCCGCTCGTGTCGGTCGCCATCACGGTCGTCGCGAACGGGATGTCGCGCTTCGACGCCGAGTTCTTCAGCTTCTCGATGCGCAACGTGCAGGGCGAGGGCGGCGGCGCGCTCCACGCGATCGTCGGCACGGTGCTCATCACGCTCGCGGCGTCGCTCATCTCGATCCCCGTCGGCCTGCTCGCCTCGATCTATCTGGTCGAGTACGGCCGGGGCGCCCTCGCGCGCGGCATCACGTTCTTCGTCGACGTCATGACCGGCATCCCGTCGATCGTCGCCGGGCTCTTCGCCTACGCCCTGTTCGCGCTCCTCTTCGGACCGGGGGTGAAGCTCGGGATCGCCGGCGCCGTCGCACTCTCGGTGCTCATGATCCCCGTCGTCGTGCGCTCGAGCGAGGAGATGCTGCGCATCGTGCCGAACGAGCTGCGGGAGGCCTCCTACGCGCTCGGCGTGCCGAAGTGGCTCACGATCCTCAAGGTCGTGCTGCCGACGTCGATCGCGGGCATCATGACGGGCGTCATGATCGCGATCGCGCGCGTCATCGGCGAGACCGCTCCCCTGCTCATCGCCGCCGGGTTCACCGCGAGCATCAACTACAACCTGCTCGAGGGCCCGATGAACTCGCTCCCCCTGTTCGTCTACACGCAATACGTGCAGCAGGGGAACCCCGTCGAGGCGTACGTCGACCGGGCGTGGGCGGGAGCGCTCACCCTCATCCTCATCGTCATGCTGCTCAACGTGCTCGCCCGCGTGTTCAGCCGCCTGTTCGCCCCCAAGCTCGGACGCTGACGCGTTCGCCCACCCCGGAGGATCGACGTTGTCGAAGCGCATCGAAGTCCGCGACCTGGACGTCCACTACGGCAGGTTCAAGGCCGTCGAGGGGGTCTCCCTCACGATCGAGCCCCGCACCGTGACGGCCTTCATCGGCCCGTCCGGGTGCGGCAAGTCGACGTTCATCCGCACGCTCAACAGGATGCACGAGGTGGTCCCGGGGGCGTGGGTCGACGGGCAGGTGCTCATCGACGGCGACGACCTCTACGCGCCCGGCGTCGACCCGGTGCTCGTGCGGCGCCAGGTGGGGATGGTGTTCCAGCGACCGAACCCGTTCCCGACGATGTCGATCCGGGAGAACGTGCTCGCGGGTGTGAAGCTCAACAACCGGCGGATGCCGAAGGCGGAGCAGGACGAGCTCGTCGAGCGGTCGCTGCGCGGCGCCAACCTGTGGAACGAGGTCAAGGACCGGCTCGACAAGCCCGGGTCGGGGCTCTCCGGCGGTCAGCAGCAGCGCCTGTGCATCGCGCGCGCGATCGCGGTGAAGCCCGACGTCATCCTCATGGACGAGCCGTGCTCGGCGCTCGACCCGATCTCGACGCTCGCGATCGAGGACCTCATCGAGGAGCTCAAGCAGGAGTACACGATCGTCATCGTGACCCACAACATGCAGCAGGCGTCCCGGGTCTCGGATCGGACGGCGTTCTTCAACATCGCGGGCACGGGCCAGCCGGGCCGGCTCATCGAGTACGACGACACGACGACGATCTTCAGCCGCCCGAGCGTGCAGGCGACCGAGGACTACGTCTCCGGCAAGTTCGGGTGATCCCGGTTCCGCGTTTTGCGTCCGGTTCCGCGTTCTGAACGCAGTACCGAGACGCAAAACGCGGTGGGGGCACCGCTAGACAGGTGACCCATGAGTCACCTATTGTGAGGGCGTGAGTTCCGAGGAGCGGACGGATGCCGTCATCGCGGCGATCGCGGACCCCACGCGCCGCCGCATCCTCGACCTGCTGCGCGCCGACGACGGCCGCAGCGTCGGCGAGCTCACCGCCGAGCTCGCACCCCTCGGGCGCCACGCCGTGCTCAAGCACGTCGGGGTGCTCGAGGCCGCCGGGCTCGTCCTGACCCGCAAGGTGGGCCGCGTTCGGCGGTGCCACCTCAACGCCGTGCCGATCGTCGAGCTCGCCCAGCGGTGGATCGACGACTTCGGCGCCCGCGCCGCCGGCGGCCTGCTGGCGCTGCGCGACGACCTCGACCGAGGAGGAGCACCATGACCGCCGACCGCGCCTACGAGGTGGAGGTGACCGCGACGCCGGAGGCGGCGTGGGCCGCCCTCACCGATCCGGCTACCGTGCGGCGCTACTACTACGGCACGAGCCCGCGCACGACGTGGGAAGTCGGCTCCGTGGTCGACTTCGTCGACGACGACGGCGAGGTGCAGCTGACGGGGACGATCCTCGAGTTCGAGCCCCCGCGGCGGCTCGCGCACACGTTCATCGCGACCTGGTACGGGGGTCGCGACGACCAGGGGTCGCTGCACTGGGAGGTCGCGCCGTCGGTCGCGGGCGCGCGGATCTCGCTCGAGCACCGCGGGGCGCGCGCCGAGACGCGCGAGGGCGCCGAGACGAGGGACGGATCGCGGGAACTCATCGAGGCCCTCCGCGACCTGCTCGGGGGGCGGGTGACCCGTGAGGGGTAGTGCCGAGCCGCAGAAACGCCTCTCGGCGCATGGCCGCTCGAAGCGGCGAATTTTGGAGCCCGGGGTTTACTGCGGCCCGACCCCGAGAGTCTAGCTCGGCCTAGTCGAGCGCGCCGTCGTGGGCGAGCCGGGCGCACACCGCGAGTTCGTCCGCGGTCTTCGTGAGCCGCAGGGCGCGGCGCGTGAGCTCCGACGCGCGCCCCGGATCCGACCCGTCGCGGTCGTCGGCGACGCTCGACGCGCCCGAGGCGGTGACCCGGCAGAACGACGCCGCGCGATCGAGGGCGAGCCCGAGGTCGCCGTCGAAGACCCCGCGGAGGATGCGGTCGGCGAGCGCCGTGAGCTCATCCGGGCCGGCGGGCGTCGGCGCCCCGACCACGAGCGGGTCGATCGTCGCGAGCCGCTCCGTGCCGCGCTGGAACAGCACCGCGATCCCCTCCGGATCCTGGTGGATGAGCACCCGCACGAGGTAGATGCGCCACAGGGCTCCCGGCAACGTGTGCGGCGCCGACCGCGCCCACAGCTCGGCGAGGGCGTCGATCCCGTGCTCGTCGGTGTAATGGACGACCCGCTCGACGACGTCGGGGTCGTCCGCGTCGCGCACCCGGCGCAGGAGGGCGCGCGCGGTCTCGTGGGCGACGCGCATCACGACGGCCGGGTCCTCGGTGCCCGTGAACGCCGCGAACTGGTGCCCCTCGAAGAGTGCGGGCTTGCGGAACTCGGCCATCCCCCCACGCTACGCGGGGTCGGCGTCCCTCAGCAGGCTCACGGGGTCGACCCCCAGCCTCTCGGCGAGGCGTTCGAGCGTCTGCAGGGTGAGGTTACGCTCCCCGCGCTCGACGCCGCCCATGAACGTCCGGTGCACGCCGATCTCGTCGGCGAGTTCCTCCTGGCTGAGGCCACGTTCACGGCGCAGACGACGGATGTTCCGGCCGACGATCCGCTGCAAGTCACCTTCCACATCTCGTAACGTCCCCGACCGCTACTTGAAAGTCTACAGACCGATGAGTAGCATCGGGCCGCGTCGCCGACTCGAGTGCTCCTCCCCGGGCCCGGCGGCGGGCGCGCCTCCCCGGGGGAGCGGCCGGTGTCCGACACCTCCTCTAACGTGCGAGCACCGAACCGAGAGCGAGAACGATGAGACGCCAGTGTCCGTCGTGGTGCGTCGCCGACCACGACATCGAAGACGAGCCCGGGGCCGTGCGCCACCGGGGCCGCACCCGCGACCTCCCCGTCGTGCTTGAGGGCCGCGGCGACGCACCGCCCCGCGCGGGCGAGCTGCTCGTCGAGGTGTCGCGTCGCCACGACGAGGCCGCCGTGTGGGTCTACCTCGGCGACGGGTGGACGGGGTTCTCGATCTCGCTCGAGTCCGCGACCCGGCTCTCGGACGCGCTGAGCGACGCACTGAGGGAGGCCGGTACGCTGGGCCCGGGCCTGTAGCTCAGTCGGCAGAGCAGCGGACTTTTAATCCGTGGGTCGTGGGTTCGAGCCCCACCGGGCCCACCCTCACACGACGGTCGTGCCGAAGAGCAGCCCCAACAGATAGGTGACGGCGGCGGCGCCGAGGCCGATCGCGAGCTGCCGCAGCGCGCGCTTCAGGAGCGACCCTCCGGAGAGCAGCCCGACGATCGCCCCTGTCGCGAGCAGGGCGACGCCGACCGAGGCCGCCGCGATGGCGACCGCGGCGAACCCGTCCGCCCCGACGAGGTAGGGGATGACGGGGATGATCGCCCCGGCCGCGAAGAACAGGAAACTCGAGACGGCGGCGTGCCAGGCGGACCCGATCCCGTCGTCCCCCTCGTCGAAGCCGGAGACCGGGATGGAGCCGGTGTCGTCGAGGTGGGCGGTCGCGAACGCGCGGCGCGCCCGCTCCTCGGCCTCCTCGGGGGTCATCCCGCGCGCGCGGTAGACGAGCGCGAGCTCGTTCGCGTCGACGTCGAGCGCAGGCACCGCACGCCGCGACGCGGGGTCGGGCTGGGACGCCTCGAGCAGCTCGCGCTGCGACCGCACCGAGACGTACTCCCCCGCGCCCATCGAGAGGGAGCCCGCCAGGAGGCCCGCCACACCCGTGATGAGCACCGCCTGCGGCGGGAGCCCGGTCGCGCCGACGCCGAGCACGAGGGCGAGGTTGGAGACGAGCCCGTCGTTGATGCCGAACACGGCGGCACGGAGTCCGCCGGCGAGCTTGCGGCGNCCGCGGGCNGCGAGNCCGCGNAGNACCTCGCCGTGGATGCGCGTCGTCGGCNGCCATCGCNNNCGTNGCGATCNGAGTCGGCGTCGTANGGNGAGCGGCCCTCGGCGCGCTGGGCGAGCGCGAGCACGAAGAGCGAGCCGAACCGGCGGGCCATGACGATGAGGATGCGACTGCCGAGGCTCGCGCGCCCCGGGTCGCCTCCCTCGTCGCCGAGCAGGTCGATCCAGTGCCGCGCGTGACGCTGCTCGGCGTCGGCGAGTCCGAGCAGGATCTCGCGCTCCTCGCCCGTGTAGCGACCGGCGAGCTCGCGGTAGAGGTCGCCCTCGGCGAGTTCGTCGGCGAGGTACCGCCGCCAGCGGCGACGACGTGCCGAATCCGAGGCCGACGCCATCAGACGGCGCCGCGCGAGTAGCGCAGCCCCCAGGAGCCTTCGCTCGACGCGCGGGGCTCGATCCACTGCACGCCCTGGCCCGAGTTGAGCGCGTCCGGCGGAGCCGTCATCGGCTCGATCGCGATCGCGAGCCCCTCGACTCCCGCACGCGGGAACTTCCGCGTCGTGAACACCTGCACGTAGCCCCAGTCGACGTCCTGCACGAGCTCGACGGTGGCTCCGTCGGGCGCCGTGAGCCACGCGCTCGCGCCGTCGCGGTGCGTGACACCTCCGAAGGCGGTGTCGTAGTCGACGTCGCCGACACGGAGGCCCTGCCGGGCGTCGAACCGGGTGCCGTCGACAGGCCGCTCCGCGATCGGGTTGAGCCGCTCGTCGACGTCGAAGTAGGTCGCGGCGGCGACCGAGACCACGAGGTCCTCGACGGGGGCGTCGCCGACGCGGAGGAACGGATGCGCGCCCGCCGCCCAGGGCGCGCGCCGGTCGCCGAGGTTGGTGACGCCGTGCGTCACGGTGACGCCGTCGGGGCGCGCCTGGTAGCGCACCCAGGTGTCGAGCAGGAAGGGCCAGCCGTGCTGCGGGGCGATGAGGGCCCCGAGGGTCACGGTCGAGGCGGTGTGCTCGCGCACCTCGTAGTCGGTGGCGCGGAGGAGGCCGTGGAGGGCGTTGCCCCGGTCGACCTCGGTGATGTCGAGCTGCTGGGCCTCGCCGTCGAGCATCCAACGGGCGTCGCGCACGCGGTTCGGCCACGGGGCGAGGATGATCCCGTTGCCGAAGGGCGGGGGCGTCGCGCCGTCGTAGGGCTCGGTGATCGCCACCCCGCCGACGGTGACGCCGCGGAGGACGGCGGCCGACGGTGCCGACGTCGACTCGCGTGCCGTCGGCTTCGAGGACGAGGTGCTGCCCGGCGGCGTCGATTCCGTTCACGACCGTCAGCCTAGGCCGCGACGACCACCCGCGTCCCGGGGGGCGTGACGAATGCGTCGACCGGGCCGGTCGTCACGAGCGTCCCGAACTCGGCGAGGTCGGCGACGACGCCGAGGTCGCGGCGCCCGAGCTTGGAACCGTCGGCGACGAGGACCCGTTCCGTCGAGGCGTCGATCATGGCGCGCTTGACGGCGGTCTCCGGGAGGTTGACGTTCATGACGCGTCCCTCGGCGATCCCCGTGCAGCCGATGATCGCGAGGTCGGCGCGGAGACCCCGGACGGCATCCACGGCGATCGTGTCGACGAGTGAGTGCTGGAGCGGCCGCAGGATGCCGCCCGTGACGACGACGGTGATCCGCGACGCCGCGGGCTCGAGCGCGAGTGCGATCGAGACGCCGTTGGTGACGACGACGACGTCGGTGAGGTCGTCGCGGGCTGCGAGGGCCTCGGCGACGGCGTGGGTGGTGGAGCCGACGTCGAGCATGACGCTCGAGCCGCTGCGCACGAGGCCGGCCGCGACGGCTCCGATGGCGCGCTTGCGGTCGGCCTCCCGCGCGGCGGTCTCCTCGACGCGCGACTCCCGGACGGGCGCGAGCCGCACGGCGCCGCCGTGGACGCGCCGCAGCATCCCGTCGCGTTCCAGGTCGCGCAGGTCGGCGCGCGCGGTGACCTCGCTCACCCCGAGTTCGGCGGCGGCGTCGGACACGCGCACGAAGCCGGCGGACTCGACCAGGGCGAGCAGCCGCGCGCGCCGCGCCACGCCGTCGAGGGAGGGCATCCTTCGAATCCTTTCGCAATCGAAAGCCCGCTTTTCGATAGCGTAACCCCGTGACCGGGATCGTGAAGCACACGGCGCGGCTCGCGGACGGCCGCGAGCTCATCTACTTCGACGACGCCGACACGACCCTCGGGCCGGAGCGACGCATCGACGCGCGCACCCTCGACCCGCGACCGGCGACCGCGCGGATGCGGCAGGACGTGCTCACCGGCGACTGGGTGTCGATCGCCGCGGCCCGGCAGAACCGCGTGTTCCTGCCGCCCGCCGACCTCGACCCGCTCGCGCCGCAGTCGCCGGGCAACCCGTCGGAGGTTCCCGACCTCTACGACGTCGCCGTGTTCGAGAACCGCTCCCCCTCGTTCGGGCCCGCCCTCGGCGACGACCCCGGCGCCCCGCGTGGACTCGGCGACCTCGCCGAGCTCGGGATCGGTCGCGAGCTCACCTCCGTCGGACGCTGCGAGGTCGTGTGCTTCAGCCCCGAGCCGACGGGGTCGTTCGGCACGCAGACCGAGAGCCGCGCGCGCACCGTCATCGAGGCGTGGGCCGACCGCACGGCCGCGCTCTCCGAACTCCCCGGCATCCAGCAGATCTTCCCGTTCGAGAACCGGGGCGAGGCGATCGGCGTCACCCTCCACCACCCGCACGGGCAGATCTACGCCTACCCCTACGTCACGCCGCGGACGCAGCGCATGCTCGACGCCGCCGACCGACTCGGGGCCGACCTGTTCGACCGCATCCTCGAGTTCGAACGCACCTCGGAGCGCGTCGTCCTCGCCGGCGAGCACTGGACCGCTTTCGTCCCGTACGCCGCGCGCTGGCCGATCGAGGTGCATCTCGTGCCGCACCGCCACGTGCCCGACTTCGCCGCGACCGACGACGCCCAGCGCGCCGAGCTCGCGCCCCTGTACTTGCGCCTGCTGCGAGCCGTCGACGCCCTCTACGGCGACCCGACGCCGTACATCGCGGCGTGGCACCAGGCCCCCGTGCGCCTCGGGCGCCACGCGCTGCGGCTGCACCTCCAGCTCACGTCCCCGCGCCGCGCGCAGGACAGACTGAAGTACCTCGCCGGGTCGGAGTCCGCGATGGGCGCCTGGATCGGCGACATCCCGCCCGAGGCCACGGCGGAACGACTGCGGAAGGCGATCGAGACGGTATGAGCGACCTGCGCGACGACGTGCACGCCCTGTTCGCGGGCATCACGGGGCGCGAGCCCGACGGACTCTGGTCGGCGCCGGGCCGCGTCAACCTCATCGGCGAGCACACCGACTACAACGACGGCTTCGTGCTGCCCTTCGCGATCGACCGGCGCACCCTCGTCGCGGCGGGACTCCGCGAGGACGCCGTGCTGCGGGTCGCGAGCACGTTCTCCGACCAGGTCGTCGAACTCGATCTCGCCGACCTCGACGCCGCGCGCGGGCACGCCGACTGGGCCGGGTATCCGCTCGGCGTCGCCTGGGCGCTCGGGCGCTCCGGCGTCGACCTGGGCTCCGTGCGCGGGGTCGACCTCGTCATCGACTCGAACGTCCCCGTCGGGGCGGGGCTGTCGTCGTCCGCGGCGATCGAGTGCGCCGTCGCGCTCGCCCTCGACGACCTGTGGGGGCTCGGGATGCCGCGGCCGGCGCTCGCGCGCGTGGGGCAGCTCGCGGAGAACGACTACGTCGGCGCCCCGACCGGGATCATGGACCAGTCGGCGTCGCTGCTGGGGGTGCGCGACGCGGCCGTGTTCCTCGACTGCCGCACGCTCGAGTCGGAGGTCGTCCCGCTCGGGCTCGAGGCGGCGGGGCTCACGATCCTCGTGATGGACACCGGGGTGTCGCATGCGCACTCCACGGGCGGCTACGGCGACCGCCGGGCGTCGTGCGAGGCGGGCGCCCAGGCGCTCGGCGTGGCGGCGTTGCGCGACCTGGGGGTCGCCGACCTCGCACCCGCGCGCGAGGTGCTCGACGACGTGACGTTCCGGCGGGTGCGCCACGTCGTCACCGAGAACGCGCGCGTGCGGGAGGTCGTCGCGGCGCTGCGCTCGGGTGGCCCACAGGGCATCGGCGCACTCCTCGACGCGTCGCACGCGTCGCTGCGCGACGACTTCGAGGTCTCGGTGCCGGAACTCGACCTCGCCGTCGAGACGGCACGCGAGCACGGCGCCCTCGGGGCGCGCATGACGGGTGGCGGCTTCGGCGGCGCCGCGATCGCGCTCGCCCCCGTCGGCGAGGTGTCGCGCATCCAGGTCGCCCTCGACGGCGCGTTCGCGGAGCACGGCTTCGGCGCCCCCGAGGTCTACCCCGTCCGCCCCTCCGACGGGGCCCTGCGCGACCGCTGAGGAGGCTGTTTGCCCGAAAAGGCCGCATCCCCTTCGGGGATAGCGGCCTTTTCGGGCAAACAGCGGATGGCGTCAGCGCAGGGCGCGCTCCGCGGCGTCAACGACGTTGGAGAGCAGCAGCGCACGGGTCATCGGGCCCACGCCGCCGGGGTTGGGCGAGAGCCACCCGGCGACCTCCGCCACCGCGGGGTCGATGTCGCCGTGCAGGCGCGCCTTGCCCGACGCGGTCTCCCCGACCCGGG
>Ga0065721_10048931_pt1 | contig 59474 bp, 61 predicted proteins | sample Mesricmetagenome_FD_59108 | JGI IMG/M metagenome (GOLD analysis project Ga0065721, IMG submission 59108) | Mesophilic microbial community from rice straw/compost enrichment Sample: eDNA_1 v2 (version 2) | ecosystem: Engineered > Solid waste > Grass > Composting > Bioreactor | place: USA: Davis... | reverse complement strand
TGTTCTATAATGAAAATCAGGAAGTCTATAGGATTTCCATTTACCGTGAATGCACGCTTCGCTTGGTACTATAAATATCAAGCAACTCACGGCTTTTCTAAAAGCAACAATTTCTTAGAAAAGAGCGTTTAACAAAGACAAAACCATGCAAATCATTGCTCCGACTTCCTGGAGCGAGAATGCTAGTCTTCACCCAGACGCATCCATTGCCCTTTCCAACAACTTCGCGGACAAGCATCTGCTTATTCTCGCGGACTCTAAAGAAGAATTGGACGGTTCATTTGATTATCCCCAATACGTCGATTTCGTGGAATCAAACTTGTTCAGTGAATTGACAGATGCAAGCGTGAGCAAGCATGTTCAGCTCACGATTGACGGACGTCTTTCCACTCAATTCACGATGCAGGGGAAAGTCGATGGTCAAAGTATCTCCTATCTTGTAACCGTCACAGAGTCTCCGACGCACTTTTATCAGATTATGTGCCTGACGCAAACGAGAAAATTTGACAGACTGCATGGCGAGTTCAAGCAAATAACCGCCAGCTTTCACGAAATGCCAGAATCGCCGGAAAAAAGTGCTCGGCTTCGCCAGGCGTGCCTGCAAAGTCGCGCCTCCTTTTTCCATGCCAAAGCTCATAAAAAGTGGCTGCCCACAAGGACAGCCACTTTCTTTTATCTTGCTGTTTTTTCTGCATGGAGAAATTGTGTGAGCAGCTCATTAAACCGTTCGGCATGCTCCCAAAACATCATGTGCCCGCCCAATACTTCCACTGCGGACTCGGGGGCATGCTTTTCCATGAACCGTTTTGCAGTCTCGGCCCAATGCTCAGCCACAATCGTCAGCGTCGGCACCGACTCGCTCGCAACCTTTGCCTCTACCCGGTAGTCAGAGAACATCCCGGACGCGAACAAGTTCGCCGCGATATAAGGAGGCGTTTTGAGCGATTGCTCGATGATCCAGGAAAGCTCATTTTCCGCAAGCTCTCTTTGCACCATGACCCCTGTCGCGTAGCCCGAGATAAACTCCCGCTGCTTCTCGGCATCCCGCGTGTAGTAGTTGTAGGCGGCGGCGATTTCATCGAGCGGCCCTTCCACCCAATCTTGCTCGTGGTTGGTGGAGAGCGGCTTCGGCGACAAGTCGACGAACACGAAAGATTTCACGTTTCGCGTGCCGTGCTGCCGAACGTATTCCCACATCGTCAAGCAGCCAAATGACCAGCCGACCAGCGTCACATCCACAAGCCCCAGCGCCTCGATGACTTTTGCCAAGTCAGTACCGTGCGTGGCATAGTCGTTGCCGTGCATCGTCACGGACGATCTGCCATGGCTTCTCGGATCAATCGCGATCACCCTGTTAGTCTTTTGAAAATGCTCGATCTGCTTGTGAAACACTTCGGTTGTAAACGTCCAGCCCGGGATCAGGACGATCGGATCACCTTGTCCCACGTCCTGCACAAAAATCTCGACCCCTGGCTCCACCTTCACATATTTTCCACCTTGCAACATGGTCGCAGCCGCCTCCCATCGTGAGTGAATACTCAGACTTTTTATCCGTTATTCTCTTCACTTACGGAAAAACCCTTCTTTTCAAAGATCAGGCGAGCACATCCGACTTGCGTAATCGGCGAAGGCTAACTGTACTGATTCCCACTCCGAACAATGCATTCATCAGCAGAAAAACCACGTTGCTGCCAAAATCAAGTCCCTCCTGGCTCAATACCCCCATCCCCACTGTTAACAGCGAATGCGGGAAAAACAATCCGAGCTTCAGCACATACATTCCCAGCCCGAAAAAAACGGCACACAGACCGATGCCGACTGGCGTTGCAAAGCTTTTGATCCGCATCGAGAGCGCCAATTGAAAAACCGCGATCGTCATCGCCGCGATCCATCCGCGCAACAACCAGCCGGGCAATTCTGCGGGAAGCGACGCCGGAAGCCCTGCCAAAAGCCCGCCGCATACATACAGCAAGCAAAAGAACGCTTGGACTAGGAGAAGAAGAGTTGCCACGACTCCCAGTTTGGCTGCAAACAGGGCCGCAAGCGATACAGGTGCGGTCAGCACCAGATGCCAGTTTTTGTTTTGATGCTCCAGTCGGCATTGATACGAGCAGCCGATCGCAATGAGAATAGGAAAGAAAAACTCTCCGTAGAACAAGCCAACCTGCGACCACAAGCTGTACCATTCCTTTTGCAGCGTCCCTTGGTTCATGACGTAATTGGCCCAGCCGATGATGACGCTGACCAAAGGCAGGATCATGAACACCACCCAAATATGGGAGCGGCGCATTTTCAGCCACTCCGCCTGAAAGCATTGCTTGATCATCACTTCTCCCCCTACCCTTCCAGTCTGGATGCATGACGTCTTCCCATGAGAAAAAGCAGCGCGGCAACCGCCAGCAAAACAGCCGCGGCAGACGAGATCGGGCCTGCCTCCCGGACGACGAATTGCATCTTTTCGCTCGCATACTGCTGCGTAACGGGACTAAGCCCCGTATAGTACGCCCAGACGAATACGCGTCTTGCCGCTTCCGGAAACAAATCGCCTACCATTCCGAGAAAACCGCCGAGCATCCCCAGGCAAAGCGCAAACGCCTGATTTTTCACCACCGTAGAAATCCACTGCTGCAAGGCAAGGACGACCAGCGTCGTGACCAGCGTGCCGAAGAGAAACCGTGCCAACAGCACAAGCGGAACAGACGTCAAGTACCCGGATTGGACGCCAAACACCGCAATCGCCAGCACCTGACACAGGCAAACGCCCAGCATGATCAATCCGGCGCAAGCGTACTTCGCCGCATACAGCTTCCCTGGCTGCACGGCCATAGAGCGAAGCAGCCTCCACGTATTCCCTTTATGCTCCATGTCGCAAATCCGGGAAACGACAATAGCCGAAAGCAATGGCAAAAACAGCCCGTTCATCGTGGACAGCATGGCGACGATCACTTCCCAGCCCGCGCTGTCACGATTGCGCTCAAAAGACATGCTGACGGCGATCAACGCCCAGACAAGCTCCACCGTCAGGAACAAAAGCGCCATCGGCAGCACGTATTTGCGACGCAGCTTGTAAAACTCAAGCGACAGCGCCTTCCTCACAGACTTTCGCCTCCTCCTGTAAGCTTCAGGAACATGTCTTCCAGGCTTCTTTTCTGTTCCTCGATGCGTAACACATCAATATGTTCAGCCAGCAGACTCCTGTTTGCCTGCGCTACCTGCCCATCGGCAAGCTTTTCAAAAACAAGCGCGCCCTCCTCCACGCCGGGGAAAAAGCCTGCCCGCATCAACACGTCCCTCGCCGCCCTGTTATCTGTCGTTTTGATGATAATGCGCGGCTGTTTTTTTTTGTGCAGCTCGCTCAGCTTGCCCTGGAACAGCATGTGACCATGATTGATAATGCCCACGGAAGTCGCGATCTGGTCGATTTCGGATAAAAGGTGGCTGGAAAGCAAAATCGTCATTCCATATTGTTGCGGAAGCGCTTTGATCAGCTCCCGGATTTCTCCGATTCCCGCAGGGTCCAAACCATTCGTTGGCTCATCCAAAATCAACAGCTTGGGAAACGCCAGCAATGCCATCGCAATTCCTAGCCGCTGTTTCATCCCCAGTGAATACTTTTCAACCTGCTTCTCCTTCTGTTTTTCCAGACGCACGATTTTCAGCGCTTCCTCGATGTTTTTCGCCGGAACAGCGCGCAGCTTCTGCACGACACGCATGTTTTCCAGCCCGGTCAAGTGCCCGTAGTACGAGGGCGATTCAATCAGTGAACCGATTTGGCTGAGAACGAAGCGGCGGTTTGCCTGAAGCTCCTTCCCGAACACCTGCACCTGGCCGCTCGTCGGTCGTACCAGCCCCAACAGCATCTTTAATGTAGTCGATTTCCCTGCTCCGTTCGGGCCAAGAAATCCGTAAATCTCCCCTTCGCGTACAGACAAATTCACTTCCTTCACGCGCAAGGCATCACCGTATCGCTTCGATAGTTTGGTAGTAGATAGGATCGTCTCCATCTGTCCCTCCTGCAATGGCTTTATTTGGCATATATGCAGTATGACAGGAGATTCTTTCAGCAATCTGACGTTCACCTTACGCCAGCCTTAAATTTGCTGCAAAAGCCGATTATCCCGCGCCAAAGCCGCTATAGTAGAGAGAGGTGATGACAGATGGACGAACTGAAACAGAAAAAGCTGCTTATCGTCGACGATGAGCCTGAAATCCGAAAAATGGTCGAGCATTTTTTGCGCAAGGAAGGATTCATGCGCATTTACCATGCGGGCGATTGCAGAGAAGCGCTGGAGCTTTGTCGTTCCATCCAGCCTGACCTCGCCATTCTTGATGTCATGCTGCCGGATGGCGACGGCTTTTCCTTGCTGCAAGCGATCCGGCATATTTCGAACCTGCCTGTGCTGTTTTTGTCTGCCAAAGGACAGGATGAAGACCGAATCCTCGGCCTCGGACTGGGCGCGGATGATTACATCGTGAAGCCGTTTTTGCCACGGGAGCTTGTCTTGCGGCTAACGGCTATTTTGCGCAGAGTGTACATTCCCCACACGCCGGAAAAACGCCCTGTTTTTCAACTGGACGACCGTCTCATTGACTTGGAGGCTGGCACCATTCGTCATGGCGGAACAAATATCCCGCTGACCGCAAAAGAAATCGCTCTGCTCGGCAAGTTTTATGAGAACTACAATCGCATCGTCACGAGCGATGCGCTCTGTCAGGCCGCATGGGGCGACGACTATTACGGCTATGAAAATACGCTGATGGTGCACATTCGGCGCATTCGGGAAAAAATCGAAGCGAATCCTTCCCGGCCCGCTCATTTGCTGACCGTGCGCGGACTCGGCTACAAGCTGATCGTAAAGGAGGAGTAACGATGGAAGGCACCTCGCGCATTATCAAGCGTTTTGTTCACGCCACCATCCTGATTTCGCTGCTGCTCCTGGTTCTCAATGCTGTCGTGCTCTTGATCTGGATCGGCAGCGGGATCAGCGATGGCGCCTCTCCTTCCGCTGTTGTGCATTTCGTCAGCGACGACTTGCATGGCAATCGAGACGCCTATGCCATCGCTCCCCGCTCGCAACAACTTTTGGAGCAAAACGAGGCGTGGGCCATGCTGCTCGACTCCAAAGGCTACGTGGCATGGAAGTTCCAGCTGCCTGCCGAACTGGAACGGCCGTACTCTCTCGCAGATGTAGCCAAGTTTTCACGCAGCTTCCTGGACGATTATCCGGTCTTCACCTGGGAACATCCAGCTGGCCTTGTCGTCGTCGGTTACCCGAAAGACTCCTACGCCAAATACCAGCATATTCTTCCGGTTGGCTGGGTGGAGAATTTGCCCGGGAAGGCGTTCTTTTTGTTGGCAGGCAACATCGTGCTGGCTCTGTTGCTCTCGCTGTTCATCGGTTCCAGACTCATCGCTTCCATCCGCCCGCTGACAAGCGGCATTCAAGCGTTGGGAGCAGACAAGCCTGTCCAGATTGAGCCAAAAGGCGTGCTGGCGAATCTGGCGGTAAGCATCAATCATGTGTCCGCCCTGCTGCAACAAAAAAACGCAGCTCTGAAAGCAAGAGACGCGGCCCGCTCCAACTGGATTTCCGGCGTTTCCCACGACATTCGCACGCCGCTCTCCATGCTCCTCGGCTACGCGAGCGACATCGCTGACAGCCCGGAGCTGCCGGCAGAACAGAGGCGCTTGGCCGCGATCATGCGCCAACAAGCCGAGCGCATCCGTTCTTTGGTGAGTGATTTGAACCTCGTCTCCATGCTCGAATACGAGATGCAGCCGCTGGGCAAAAAACCGCTGCGGTTGTCGGCAGTCGCCAGACAAGCAGCCTCGGAGCTGTTGAACAACGGACTGGATGAGCGATATCAGCTGGAAGTAGAGCTTGGAGATGAATCCCCGCAAATCGATGGGGATGAGCGCCTTTTGTTGCGTGCCCTTGCCAATCTTTTGCAAAACAGCATCGACCATAATCTGGCGGGGTGCCAACTGCGCATCCAAACCTTTTTTGATCCCGGCAACCAAGCTTGTCACGTAGTCGTCTCAGACAACGGAAACGGAATTTCCCCAGACGAACTGCCCGACTTGCTGGAACTGCCTTACGCAAGCAAACGCAAACGCCCGCGCCAGAACGGACACGGCTTCGGCCTTCCCATGGCCGAGCGAATTGCCAAGGCTCACGGAGGAAAGCTGTCGTTATCGAGCGAGGTCGGCAAAGGCTTCTGCGCGAGTATGGAGCTGCCTGCCCTCTCGCAAAAAGAAAAGAGCAAGCTGTAATGGCCTGCTCTTTCTCCGATTAGATTTCTTACTATTGCGAATAAAAGGCTCGTGACTGCGGTGCAAAAAACAACCGTACGTCACAGCACGGCGTCCCATTTGCTCACTAATTTTTTGCATTCACCGGATTTCAGTTGGTTCGCTCCGTTTGACGCTTATCGCTGAATAGCTGCGCTAGGCTAATCATTCAATCCTTTTCCGTTTAGAATTTGCTCCATGTATTTTTCCACTCTCGCCACTCGCGTCTTGGATTGTTTCGGTTCAGAAAAATAATAAAGGTATGCTCTCTGCCGTCCCGGTGTCAACGCTTCGAAGGCAGCTTTCAGGTCAGGATTTTCAGCCAATTTCGTTTGAAATTCTTCAGGAGCGGTATATTCTTCTGTCTTCTTGAAATCCACTTCCAAACCGGCTTTTTCCACTTCAATAGCCTGATGAATATAGGCTTTCAAGACGTCTTCCATCTCCACGATTTCTTGCACGTTGGTAAAGCGAATTTGTCGCGCCGCCTGTACATTTTCCGTCTGCTGGATGAGGATTCCGTGCGGATCTTGCAACAACGCACCTTTGTGGAACAGGAGCGCACAGTATTCTTTGAAACCATGGATTAAAACGACGTTCTTTTTCTCCAGCGTGTAACAAGGATGCATCCATTTAAAATCTTCGGTCAGCCCACAGTCGAGAACGATTCTGCGCAACTCCACAAATTCTTCCTGCCACTTTTTCGCTTTGCTTAAAAATTCGTCGACCTTCGGATGCGCACTACTATTTGTCATCAAAGAGCACTCCTCTTCCATCTTTTGATCAACTGACAGTCAAAAGAATGTTCATTCAGTCGTAATAACCTCTTGCTCTTAATTTTGCCCATTCTATCATAATTAAGACTGTGACTATGCGAACAACCGCGACAATTCACTTGCACGCAATTGAAAAACCTCCCATTCGAGCACTCTATCCCGTTTGCTGCAACTGGAAGGCTTTTCATTTGTGTGTATGGAAATGATCATCCATTCATCTAGCGTTGCGGACGGAGGTAATCAGTGGTACATCCCGCTATCCGGTTATTATGCCAACGCCTTTTCCAGCTCGCTGCACCACTTGCTCCAGCCGTACTTCGCTCCACCCAGTGCCTGCTCATTGGAGATTCCGGATTGTTCGAGATGCAGGTTAACTTTTCCGTCTCCTAAATCCTGTAGTGTCCAGACAACTGTGTGCTTCTCTCCCCCGCTGCCCCACGTGTAGGACAAGCGGTTTGGTTCGTCTACGATAAGCACTTCGCCCTCAACGACTCCATCCCAATATTCGGTCGGCTGAGTGCGAAACTGAAAACGATGTCCCACCACAGGTTTAAAATCATTTTCCATCGGCTCGCCAGTCTGGATGTTGCACACCCATTTGGCCAACTTGCTAGAATCAGTCAAAGCGGACCACAGCTTCTCAAGCGTTGTCTTGTACTGAAAATCCAAAGATAACGTCAAACTCATTCTGCTTCCTCCTCTAATAGTTGGTTCAAGCGCAACAAATTCGCACGCCAAAACTTGCTGTAGAAAGCCACCCAATCTTGAATTTCCCTCAGTGGAGCCGCGTTGAGCCTAAATCGCGTTTCCCTGCCGACTTTGCGGTCGAGCACCAGTCCGGCCTCTTTCAGAATTGTCAAATGCTTGGATACCGCCGTCCGGCCCATTTGAAACTGTGCCGTTAGTTCATGAAGCGGCAGCTCCTCTGCTCCGGCCAATAACTCAATCAGTCGTCGCCTGGTTGGGTCCGCAACAGCATCAAACACATCCCGCGACTGGTTGTTTTCGTTTTCATTCTCGTTCACAACACTCCCTCCAAAATATTAATTTCTGTAGGACACAAGTATTGGTAGTGCGAAAGGACAAGCGTTTATTTTTGAGCACCTCCCTAAAGTTTGCACCCTGTGAATGCAGCGCCCATGCGGCGAGATTTAGCGCGGAATAAAAGAGCGGGAGGATAGCAGAAAACTCGCAATCACCGTAAGCGTTGGCAAACACATGAGAGAAAGCTGCACCAGTCATTCAAATGTAGATACCAGCGTGAACCATTCTTTCAGCCGAGGCAAACCTGGCACGGCAAAAGCGATGGCTCCGGGCACTTTTCAAATCCCGGGAATGGTTAAGAGGGTTAAGATAGTCAAGACGGTCAAGATGTATAGCGGGCAACCAAACTTCGCCACCAGCTCGACGCTTCTCCCGCTTGCATCAGTTGACCAATGCAACTTACCATCACCGTTGCTGCGAGTAAGAATGTCGCTGACCAATAAGCAGTTATTTTTCCCCAGTGCTGAATTTCTACACTCGCGATTGTTCTGGCCCTGATCAGCTTGCTCATTCGTCTCCCCTCTCATCCCTGTTTCAAATGAGGCTTATTCAGGTTGTGAGCTTTGCAAATGGTTTTTTCTTATTGGACACCTTTTAGTGTCTGTTTCGATAATAAGACACCATTTAGTGTCCTGTCAACAGGAGCTTTTTCGCTGCATAGGTCTGAAAGTCAGTGCGTGGGGAGAATTTGCCCACTGAACACATGCTAAAAAGCCTCGGCGCGTTAATGCCGAAGCTATCTATGTCCGCTAGCTCAAATCCCCTGGAAAATTGTATACTTGCTACCCAATCTATATACTTGAACGGATGTTAGGATGCTGACAAGGAGATAGGTGCATCTTGCGGAATTGTGGGTCTCCCCAACATAGGGAAATCGACAAATACACGCTCTCCCTTCGGCTGTGACTTATGACTCGCTATACGTTTGCTCTTTCGTCATTTGCTTCCCATATAGCAAATGCGCCATAACCTAAAAACTCGCGCACCTCAAGAAGTTAGCGCCTGTAACGCTCAGATCACTCATGAAAATCGCTCCTGTTCGTCTTTGTGTAAACTTCAGCCATTGGCAAACGCCAACTCAACACAGCTTCGGCAAACGCAAAACATCTGAGAAGATGAACAAGCCAACTGAGCCATCCCCGAAAATGAATGTCGCGTCTTAGCGCACGCGGCAATGCCCCCTTTATTTTTCCTTAGTGTGCGCATCTTCATGCAATGCTGTTCCCTCCCTCGTTAACAAATTGTCTGTTTTGTCGAACATAAACAATGTAAATTCAGACATATGAGTTGTACGATAATATTGCCTGTTGTTCATTTTCTTTCTGATCCGTTGATGAAACGCCGTGTGCGATGAAAGTCGCCCGCACGGTGTAGGCTCGCTATAAAACCAAGATAGATAGAGGAATAAATAACTACATTTGACATTATTTTCATGTCCCAAATAGATAGTGGAGACGGAGTGAGCGTTCAGGTCAAGTCCGCTTTTTACCATAGATTCCTGCGGGCTGCCCTTGTTAACACGAGATGAGCTGCATGATTATTCCAAGCACAAATCCGAGTTTCTGTTTTCTGATGCAAAACAACTGACAGGCAGACTTTTATGCAGCGCCCCTGAACTGAACTTGCCATCAATCGCAAGAAAGAGAGTGCTTTTTAAGTGATTTCCTTACCTCGGAACGGAAATCCATTCGATGAAACCACATGTTATCGCTCGTATGAAAGACAGTGCAAAAAAAGTGGATAATCCGCATTCACTGTTGAATCGGATTATCCACCAATTGCTCCCCAAGCTTGGGTCTATTTTTCTATCTTAATCTACCTGTCCGCGATCGCCTCCACGCCATCCGCCTGTTTCATCGCTGTATGCGGCAGAGCATCCGTATAACTCAACGCAACAATACTATTCAAGACGTTGTACAAAAAATGCGGCTTGATTTGCGATTGCAAAAACGCAACCTCCAGATCGACCGCCTTGGCGAGCGACTCCTTCATCGCCAGCAGGCTGCCGATTCTTGCCTTCAGCTCCGCCAGTTCGAATGGCTTCGGCAAGAAGTCGTTCGCCCCCGCCTCGAACGCCGCTACCTTGTCTTGCGGTTGAATCGCAGCCGTCACCATCAGCACGGGAAGCTCCAGCAGCGTGTACGTTTTGCGAATCTCCTGGCACACTTCGTACCCCGACATGCCCGGCATCATCAGGTCGAGAATGACAAGATCAATCTTATGCCGCTGGCTGATTTGTTCCAGCGCCTCATAACCCTTTTTGACGGCAATGACGTTATAGCCAAAAGGCTCCAGCGGCGCCTCGAACAGGTAGGGAATGTTTTGCGCTTCGATTCCTGTGCCTGTGCCTGTGTCCTGAACCGAAATTTCAATCATGCCGTCCGTCTGTCGCCGCTGCCGTTACGGCAATACTGCCGCCCTCGGTATGCTTGACCGCGTTGTCGATCAGATTGCCGATGTTTTCAAACCGTAAACCGCTGCCGTATCGCCGACTTTGATCCGCAGACGGTATGTTGCCATGCCCAAAGTATTCATCTGGTCCGACCACGAGCCCGGCACTTCGATCCGCCTCGGCAAACGATTGTTTTCATTCGCGGGGGAGGATGTGAAATCTTCATGGAAGAGGAGCTTGTCCGGGTAAAACTCCCATTCTCCGTCCAACGGAACGATGCCTTTGTCTGCAAACCGCCATGCGGTCAAATCCAGCAGCCCGTTCTCCACCTTTGGCGTCTGCTTCCCGTCCGGCGAGAACCAAACGAGAAACATGCCGTATGTTGCGGCCAATATGACCAGCGTGACCAGCGCCGCTGCAATCGTTTTTCTCATCGTCCGCTCATCCCTGGTGTCTCATTTGTTGATACAATCTTACCGTCTCCTCTTCCATCGCGACCCCCAGCTCATCGCGAATGACCCGCTCCAACTGCCAATAAACGCGCAGCGCCTCATTGCGGTTGCCCGCTTCCAGATGCAATTTGATGAGCTCGCGGCCATCCGTCTCCGACTCCGGTGCAATCGCCAAAATGCGCTGCAAGCTGCCCGCCGCGAGTACCGCATTGCCGCCCATTCGAAAGAGCCTGTACATGCGGCGAAGTGCACGGATGTATTGGCTACATTTCTGATTTCCTCGACACAAATGGTCCTACTCCTTGCTTTCGTCGGTTTCGCCTTCGTTCCCTGCAAATCGTTTCCGTCCCAACAAAAGCGGTAAAATGGGGCACGTCTCCTGCTTGGTAAACTCCCTCGCGCCACCCCATTCTTGCCGAGTTGCTTACTCCGCAATCGCTTTCTTATGCCGCATGCACCAAGCCACGACCATCTCGCGTAATTTCTTTTGACGGTAGAGCAGCATTTCTACTACCATTTCTTTTTCGAGTTTTGGCAATACGTTTTCCGGTACTGTCTCCACAATGTCTCGTATCATGTGTTCAGGAATTTTCTCGATTTTGTCCACATGCGGCAAAAGCTGGCGAAAGGTGCGGATATAGGCGCGCAAGCCTCTTGGATAGTGGAAATTGTATTTGCTTACATTCAGCCAGTAATCCGCGCTCCAATGGATTTTTCTCCACGTAACTCCCCCTAAAACCGCGCTGCCGTGGTCGATCAAATAAAAATCATAGTGCTTCCCTTTGGGGAAAACAATCAGATTTCCCCCGTGCCGATCAATGTTACAAATCCATATATCAAAAACAAATGTAAGTAACAGTTGTTCGGGATTGTGCAAATGTTTAACGGGCGAACCGCCTGTTTTTTTGGTTAGCTGGAACCAGTTGAAATGGGCGGCCATCGGCTTAGCAATGGAGACGATCCCTTGCTTTCCCTCAACAACCGTTAGTTCTACAGTCGCTACGTTTAGCTCCAGGAGCTTGGCTAGATGATAAGCAATCAGCTCGTTTGCAATCACATTGCCCCACTTCGCGTTTTTCTTGCAAGGAAATTTGAAGTATCCTCGCTGAATTTTGCCGTTCACAGATCGCCAGACGGACCAGACTGTGCCGAATCTGCGCGAAAATCTGCGGTGAGTCCTCCACTTGTTTGTGCTCATCCCTCCACCCCCTTGTACAATTTATGTAGGACAGGCAAGGCGAGGAACGGCATATATAATGACTGGCCGAACTCATTTATTTGTCAGTTTCTCGGTGTTTCGGATGAACTCTCATTTGTCGAGGAAGTCACGCTCCTGCTGCCTGTGCGCTAGTCTCCCCATCTGCTTCGCTCGTCATTTTAGGACAATCATTCATTATCCGTTTTCTCGTTATGGTATTTGTCACAATCCCAATTCCACAATCCTTGCCGTCCGTTCACCGGCACCGGAGCGATCGGCTTTACGTCAACCATCTGCCAGGCAAACCTCCCTCGTTCAAACCAACCGAAGCTGAGTTCATTGCCTTCTATCGGTATCGCCGCATCATCTGCGTCACGCCAGGCGGCAACTTCGCCTGTTCCGGGGGCGATAATGATTTGCAGGCAATCTTCAAGCTTTGCGGTCGCAACCACCGCGCCTGTCGGCAAATTATCTGCGGTGTAGCCATGTTTGGCAAGGACCGACCGTATTGGCTCCCTGTAGCACGCCTCCTTGTCCACCTTTTTGGCCGCGTGAATCGCGAGAGGGCCGCGGTATTTCGTGGCTCACCCCCGGGTTTCAAAGCGTTTCTCGCCAAGAGCGATCAATGTTGCCCAAGGCTGGTGGATCGTGATTGTCTTCATGCCGTTTCCTCCTGTGAAATCCTCGAATCTTTCTACCGAAGTCCCTTCTTAATGTAAGGACAATTTGTCGCGACATTAAGGAGGAGATTATTCATGCTGAAAAAGGGGTATTGTTGCGTTCCATTCAAATTTATTTATCAGTATAAAACAAACAAACCGCCCTGTGGACGGTCTACATTATATGGCACTTTAGCAAATTGAAATTGGATAAATCGACTCACGAAGGATAACAGATCGCTCCAAAGATCGGAATCGAAAATGTGTTTATGCAGCAACGTAGTCTCGTTGAAGGCAAGGCGAATGGCTGTATCAACATACTAGCGATCTAGACTTGTTCGAATGAGATAAGATTAGCCCCCTTTTATGAAAAGAGGGCACTCATCCAGTCACACAAACCTATGCTCCATTCACTGCGACATTGAGATAACCAAGTCTAGCATCCTCTCCGTATCCATGCCACTATCGTTTTACAAGCACCCAGACGATTTCGCAATCTTCGCTCCCGTCGTTGTATGCCCAGTGGGCCTCGCCAGCAGGAATAAGAGACGCATCATTTGCTGACATCCGATATTCACCTTCTTCCGTACCGGCAAGAATCGTTCCTTTTACGACGATTGAATACTCGTCCTGCGCATGACTCCCCGAACCGCTTAAAGGAATACGCGCACCAGGCGGAACGACGACGACACCGAAAGTAGCTTTTCCGTTCTCTACCTGCTCTTCGGTAAACAATATTTTCAGGGTTACACCTGGGCGATCTTCCGGCTGAATCGCATTGGCATTTACAATGAGCATTGCTGTTCCCCCTGTTCAAAAGACTGACGCAGCGGTGTCACCCCTTCTACACGATACGTTGCCTTGTCCAGCTCTACTCCGTACAAGTCTCTTGCTTGTTCTACGGAAATATAGCCATTTTTGGCATCCAGGACGACCTTCTCTATCGGACGTTCCAGCGGATTGCCGTATCCTCCGCCTGTTGCGGTAACAAGGCGCACGACATCTCCTTTATTAAGCGGAAAGCGTGCATATTTGCCAAATGGACCAACCACTTCGCCATTGGCTTTGACGATCTCAAATTCATTGCGGGAGCCGTCATGCCCCCCGTTAAAGCCCCATGGCAAATATTTGTGACGGCCAAAGGTTGCCGTGATCGTCTGACCATCAGACATCGCGCGGTACGAGCGGATAGCTCCTGAACCGCCGCGATATTTACCGGCACCAGCCCCATCCGTACGCAGGCTGTACTCCTCAACCATGATGCCATAACGTGTCTCGGCTACTTCGACCGGCACGTTGTACGTTTCCCCATCGCCGATGCAAAACTGTCCGGCCATCCCGTCCAGTCCGTCTCCTGCGCCCCATCCTCCGACTGAAGGCTCAACCACAAGGAACGGTTCGTTCGTATCCGGATGGATGCCGGATAGCACCACCCCGCACACCGAAAGCAGATGCCCCGCATTCAACCGATGGGGAACGACCGGTGCCAGTGCCTTCCAGACGAGATCCGCTCCATACATCATGGTTTCCCAGTAGGTTGATACGGCTGCCGGGCGTTCCGCTGAGAAAATGGAACGGTCATCGATAAGAATGTGGAGCGGGCGGAAAACGCCATCGTTTACATCCTGAGACGGGTTGGTCACCGCAAGAAAAATGACGCGAACGGCGGAAACCAAGGCGGTATAGGAGCAATTGACTGGACCCAGCACTTGCGGATGACTACCGCGGAAATCGCAAATAAACTCGTCATCGGTAATCGTGACCTTCACCTGTACCTTGAATGGACCGTTTCCAACTCCGTCATCATCAATAAAATCTACGGCTTCATACGTGCCCTTAGGCAGCTTGGCAATTTCTTTTACCGCCAACTGTTCGCCATGTCTTAACAAATGGTCAATGGCATCCTTCACTACCGCTTTTCCATGCTTATCGCACAATTCGCGAAAGCGCTTCTCCCCTGTTCGCAATGCTGCTACCTGCGCCCACATATCACCAAGCGAGAGATCGGGAAAGCGGACATTTGCTGCAATGATATCAACCAACGGCTGATTCAGCTTGCCTGCTTCAAATAGTTTGACGCAAGGAAATTGCAAACCTTCCTGAAAAATCTCCGTGGAGTCGGTCGTCCAGGAACCCGGGTCTTTTCCGCCTACTTCGGTCCAGTGGGCTTTGTTGGCCGAAAAGGCAATCAGCTCGCCCTCGTAAAAGATTGGCAGCACAAGACCTACATCAGACAAGTGGGAACCTCCTCCACCGTAAGGATCATTTATGATGATGATATCCCCCGGCTTTAGCTCCCCATGCTCGGAAAACTTTTTCAAAGTTTCCTTCACCATAAAGGTCAGCATCCCGATAAATCCGGTCACACCGTTGCCTTGCGTCAGAAGTTGACCTTTTGCATCTGTCAAGCCGCTGGCGAAGTCGAGCACCTCGTAAATAATCGGACTCATCGACGTGCGCGCCAATGTATGAAACATTTCTTCCCCAATGGCGATCAGGGAATCTTTCACAATCTCAAGCGTAAACTGGTCATGTTTCAACGTTGTCTCACTCATCTGACTACACCCCCGTAGTAATGATTAGATTGCCATATTCATCAACAATGAGATGCTGTCCAGGATAAATGACCGTTGAAGAAGAAGGTTCCTCGACAATTGCCGGACCCTTCACCGCGCTTCCGGCATTCAGCAGCTCGCGGTCGTAGACTGTCGTGTCAATCCATCCATACTCTTCGAACAGAACCGGACGCACTTCTTTGCGCGCTTCCTCGCTATTGTCCCCTTGTCTTCCCAGACTGGCTATCCGTGGTTTTTGCACCGTGCCGAACGCCGTTAGATGGAGGTTTACAATCTCCGTCGGTGCATGCTCCAGTTTGAACGTGTAATGCTGCTCGTGCAGGTCATGGAAGCGATAAATCACTTCCTCAATCGCTTTTGCATCCATCAGTCCATTTGGCACGGGAACCTTGACAGCATGCTCCTGTCCGACGTAACGGATGTCCGCATAGCGTACGAACAGTACTTGATCCGCTGCAATTCCTTCGCGCTCGTATTGGTCGGTCGCTTCTTTTTCCAGTTGGCTCCATTCGCGATTCAGTTCTTCCTGATTCAGTCCGTTCATTCGGCGAATATACGTCTGGATGTAGTCGTGCCGCAAGTCAGTCATCAGCATGCCCCATGCGGAGAAGACCGAAGCCGCAATCGGGATGATGACTTTTTTCACACCCAATTCCTTGGCCAATGCCAGCGCATGCATCGGTCCTCCCCCTCCGAATGCAACCAGGGAAAACTCCCGCGGGTCGTAACCCTTGCGAATGGAAATGAGCTTCAGCGCATTCAGCATGTTGGAGTTGGCAATGCGGATAATTCCCAGTGCCGCCTCTTCCACGGAGATGCCGAAGTGCTTTGCGATCTTTTCGTCGATCGCTTGCTTGACCGCTTCCATATTTACCTCGTTTTGAAAATTGGCAGGCGATAACCGCCCTGTAACCAAATTGGCATCGGTTGTAGTCGGACTTTCACCGCCACGCCCATAGGCGACCGGCCCTGGCAACGCCCCGGCCGACTGTGGCCCCACCTTTAATGAGCCGGCACCGTCGATCCAGGCAATAGAACCTCCGCCATTCCCGATCTCCACGATATCAACCACTGGTACTTTAATCGGATATCCGGCATTTCGTTCATCTTTCTCAATCCGGTATTCGGTCGTAACCTTTACTTCCCCTTTGTCAATCAGGGAACATTTGGCCGTCGTCCCTCCGATATCAAAAGCAATGATGTTTTCTTCCCCAAGAATTTGCCCTAAGATGGCTGAGCCAAAAATCCCGGCTACTGGCCCCGACTCGACCATGTTGATCGGCGTTTCTTTTGACTGCTCAAAAGTAGTCGTGCCAGAGTTGGACTGCATGATATATTTGTTGCCGTCAAGCCCGATGTCGTGAAGATGGTTACTCAACTTGTCGATGTAGGACTTGGCAATCGGCTTGACATAAGAGTTCAGCACTGCCGTACTGGTCCGCTCGTACTCGCGCCATTCCTTGGTCACCTCATGCGAAGCCGTCACGGCTACCTCCGGCCAAATTTCCCTGATCGCTTCCACCGCCAGCTTTTCATGAATGGGGTTGGCGTAGGCATGCAGGAATGAGACCGCAATAGCCTCGACTCCCTCCGCTCGCAGTTGCTCGACAGTGGCCTTCACCTCTTCCACCGCCAATTCGGTCATGACTTCCCCCTTATAGTTGATCCGCTCGCTGACCTCCTTCCTCAGAAAGCGCGCAACAAACGGAGTCGGCTTCTGATAACGAACATTGAACAAATCGGGACGGTTGCCTCGGGCAATTTCCAACACATCGCGGAACCCTTTTGTCGTGATTAACCCGGTCTTTACTCCCTTGCGCTCCGTCAATGCGTTGATAATTACCGTCGTTCCGTGGATAAAGGTCGCGATTTCCAAAGGATCAATCCCAGCCTTTTGAATCACTTGGATAACCCCTTGCTCAAAATGGGGCGGTGTTGTATCGCTTTTAGCGGTACCGATTTTACCGTGCTCATCTAGGTACACCAGGTCAGTAAACGTTCCTCCAATATCTGTAGCTACACGCATAGGAACCACCCTTCTAGGAGTAATGGAATGTTACAGCATTAATGCAAAATCTCGCCTTCCGTTTCCTTCAGGAAAAGCGAAGCCACAAATGTAACGACAAGAAAAGCGGAGATAAAGGAAACCGTAGTCAAAAAGCTGCTGTTGATCGCCAGCATGGCTCCGATTACACTTGGTGCAATCGCGTTGGCTACACGCTGGCCGGTCATCCCTACAGAATAGCTGACACCGCGGACCTCTGTCGGATACAGCTCAGCCATCCATGTATCCCATACTCCCCACGCCCCCAAGCTGAAGAACGAAAGGGCAAAATTCCAGATGTACATTTCCTGCAAAGTATTTGCGTTGGCAAATCCAAATCCGCTGACCGCTGCAAAAAAGACGAACAGCGCCATTACTTTTTTGCGCCCATATTTGCCCGTCAAATACGAGGAAACCATGTAACCGGGAAACATGAAGAGGGCGGATATAGCCATAAAGCCCATTCCTTCCGGCGCACTCAATCCTTTTTTCGCCAAAAGTGCCGGCATCCAGGAGGACAGTCCCCAATATCCCCAGGAAAAACTAAAGTTGATGACGAGCTGCAAAATTGTCGAACGCCGGAATTGCCCGCTAAAAATCTCCAGGAAAGAACCTGTTTTCACATTCTCCACAGCAAGCTCGACGCTGTTGATCTCTTTTTGCATCGTGCCTTTGGAAAGTTTGTCAATAACCTCCTTCGCCTCCGAATGGCGCCCTTTTCCGGCCAACCAGTACGGCGACTCAGGTACAAACGCAGCGATTGCCAGAAACCACAAACCGGCAAGCGAACTGACGCCAATAATCCAGCGCCAGCCCAGCTCCATAAAGAGGTAGGTCGTGCCAATGGCAAGCAAATAGCCTACTGGCCATCCAGAAGCCAGATACACCGCAGCCTTCCCACGCACCTTCATGGGGAGCAGCTCCTCGAAGTAGGGGAACGTTGCCACCAAAACCCCAGAGAGCGCCACACCGGACAAGAAGCGGGTCCACCACAGCATTTCGTAGGTGAGTGAGAATGCACTAATAAGCGAAATGATTCCATAGAGGCCAAAACTGATAATCATTGATTGCTTGCGGCCGATTTTATCAACGAGCTTTCCCCATAGCAGGCATCCCGGGATCATCCCGAGATAAATGGAGCCGATAAGCGATCCGATTTGAGTGCCGTCCAGTTGAAACTCGCCGCCAATTGAAGCGCTTGCCAGAATGACAATCATCATTTCCCACGATTCAATCACAAAGGAGAAAAAAAGCACCAATCCCGCTTGCCAATGCTGACTGGTAACCGGCATGTTTTCAAACAGCGCCCCAACGGGTACTGATCGCTTTTGCAGTACCTCCACTCCGCTTTCTGCTCTCATAAATGGCCCCCCTTATCTCTTCTCACAGCCGCTAACTTTGTTTTTAAAACAGCTTCCAGCAGGCCACTTCATCGTCAGGCGGCGACTGGTAGCCATCCAGCTTGCTGTGGCTCCAACCGAATTTTTGGTTGAGCTCTATCTAAAATTCGGCGTATTTAAAAGGTGCAAGGCTTGCGTCAATAACCGGAACCCCCAGCTCCTCCTGAATTTCCCGATAAAAGCCAAATTCAATCGTGCATCCCAGCACAAGCACATTGGCTCCATCCTTCTCGACAGCCTCTCGCGCCGCCTCACGCATCCGCTGCATCGTCACCTGATGATCTTTCTGAAAATCGTGCACGCCCATATCGAGTGACTTAAAAGAAGCCAATTTGTCGGCAAAGCCATATTTATGGACGTTCTCTCTCATCTCGGGTATCCACTTGCGCCGCCCGACAATGATCGAGATACTCTCGCCCAATGTCGCCGCAATATGCAAGCTGGCTTCTGCCGGAGCCGTGACGACCATTTTTTTCGAAATCTCTCGGGCCGCCCTCAAGACAGGATCGTAGAAGCAGCCGATAATTGCCGCATCGTAGCCGTCTTCTTCGGCTTTTTTAATCACGCGGAGGATTTCCGGCATCAGCATCACTTCGTAGCAGTTGTACTCCAGATGAGTCGGTCCAGGACCCGGGGTCAAGGAAACCACATCCACAATCGTCCCCGCCTGCTTGATCCTGTCAAACTCGCTCTTGAAAATGGTGTTGAACAAATCAGTAGTGACCGGATTGATCCACAAAATTCTTTTCTCCATGCGAATGCCCCCTCATCGGTTTTGGTTTTTCCCAATCTTGTGTGTCCATCATGCAGCCCCCACAGCCCCCTCTCCTGCATAGCTTTCAATCATACTGCTTGTTTCTGTTCACATTATTTCACACAAAAATAATAATCTTAATATTTAAAACAAACAAAAAAACAGCCCGTATCTTTGTCTATCACAGACAAACCGAGCTGCTTCGCGCTTCTATTATGGCAATAGCTTCCTGGCCTTCAGCGCCAGATGGAAATTCAATCTTTCCTCAGGCTTTTTAAATGGATCAAACCCGAGAATCTCCTTCACTTTTTCAATCCGGTATTTGACCGTATTGGGATGTACGAACAACCGCTTTGCGACATCTGTAAAGATTTCCTTTTCATCCAGATACGCTTCTACCGTCTTTACCAGATCCGTTTGATTTTTGGCATCATATTGATAGAGCTGATCGAGAAGCCCCGCTGTAAACTGGTCTAACAACTTGCCGGATATTTCCCCCAGAATCCCGAATACCCCCAGCTCATTCACTGCTGTAATACTGCCCGTCCCAAACATTTTGCAGCCGAGCTCAAGGGCTTGCAGCGCTTCCCTGTAGCTTTGGTCCAAGTTCAACGGCGACGGATAAAAACCGCCGATTCCGGCAGATACGCGGGCTTTGCCGCTTCCCGCTTCGATAGCCTCTTTTAACAGGACCGCAAGATTTTTCGCTTCCTGTTGCGAATGTTGCTTGTCAAATTGTCTGTCAAAATGAATGAAAATGACCAACATGTCCCCCTTTACCACAAAATTGCATTTGGGAGCATGCTGATTGATCGTTGACCGGACCGCCGCGTGAATGCGGCTTTCCAGTTTCCCCATCTCTTTTTCAAGCCCATCGCTGAAGTCAAAACGCATGACCAGCACCATATGTTTTTTCACCAGGTTAAGTCCGACCGCTCTCGCCCTCTCGTACAAATCCTCTTCTCTAACATATTTCCCTTCGAACATTTCCGTCAAAAAGTCGCTTCGCATGCGTCTTTTCGCCTCGGTAATCGCCCGCTGCTTGGCAATCTCCAGAGCGACCGCAGTAGAAGCGTGCGAGATGGCAATAAAATCAAGCTCTTGTAAGGGAGCCCCCAGCTCTAAGGTGAAAATGTACCCCAGAGGATCGCTTATCACTCCGGCAGGCATAACGATCAGCCGTACAGACCGCCCCTCTATCTCAAACAAGCTGGAGTGAAACACCATCTCCAGCGCAGAATCGTGGGTCCAGTTTCCAGCTTTATCAAACTGAATCCGCTCCGACATTTCTGTCATAAGCAAACACTTTTTTAAAAATAAATGTTCTTCCGCTTCTTTTGACCCTAAAGCCAAAATTTCGAACATATCGTCGGTAATCATGACTGGCTGCTTGATTAATCCGGTCAGCGTCTTGGCAATCGCATTCACATCGCCGCCATGCAGTATGACACGGGTCATCTCCCGGTTAATCTCTTCCGATTGTTTCAACAACTGTGATTGCCGATTCAGGATCGTCCCTAACACGGCAGAAAAAACCGTAGCATAAGGCATCGCAGGAGGCAACAAAATGACAGGAAGGCCGGAAATATTCGCTGCCTCCACGATCGCCTTCTGCATGATCTTGTCAGCAATCATCGGATGAATCCCCAGAGCTGCTGCCCCGTTTTCAGCAAGCTTTTTAATCGTATTCACTTGCGCCTCCAGATCATCTTTCAAGCTGTGAAAGGTGGTCAGCACAAGCTCGCCTCCCAAAACCAAATGCTCCACTTCGGTTATGGGCATTTCCAAAACATTTACCTGATTGATGATCCTGTCCAAACCATCGAAACCGGCGATAACACGTAAACTTTGCAGCGCGTCCAACCGCAGCATCTCCTGCACCGTAATCCCCATTTTCGATCCTCCTCTCGGCCTAACCTTCCTAGAAGTAGATAAGACACGTTTCCTGATTCGTTGATTAGACGAGCTTTACAAGATCATACTGGTTCGTAAGAGAGAGTTGCGGATATTATTGTTTTTTCTAGCTCGTTCATTTTTGTTTGGCTTCGTTCATGTATTTGTAAGTCTGGTCGGGAAAGTCTTAATTGCGAATAGTCGCATTTATTATATCATTTTGTATTTGGATTGACTTTTGGTAGTGGTAGTGGCAGTGCCTTGGGCAGTCTGGGCATTTCGCTTGGGTTTCTGGATGAATATCCGAATACTACACTGGAAAACATCCGTACGATGATTAACTCGAGTTATGGAATGGCTTCTGTCCTTCTACGACCAACGAGGGCAACACAGCAGGGAGAACCGTACTCGCCTTTTTTGCAAATTGAACCTGCAATGGCTTATCAATACGGTTTACCATTGCTACTTGTGATTGAGGACGGGTTTCCGGCAGGCGGCATTTGGGGAGGGGCTGGTCAGCTCGCTCCATTTACTCCCATCGTTTGGTTGTTTCTGGTTCTGTATTGGTAGATGATTTTTTTAAAAGTCCCCAGTGGAAATCCGCTCTGAAAAACTGGGCCGGACAAGTTAGAAGCGGGTACTTTATACAGACAGGACCCGCATTTCAGTATCGCTGTGATGACTGAAAATTGAGTCAGTTCATGCATAACGAGACTTCGCTGTCAACGCAAAAAAGCCACCTCTGCAGGTGGCTTTTTTTATGTAGGTGGAGGCGGGGGGATTCGAACCCCCGTCCGAAAACAGCGATACATGAGCATCTCCGAGCGCAGTCACTCGTTTAGAGTTTCGGTGATGGATTCGCGGAGTGACGCGCTGACCCAGCACCTAGCCTGATTGATCTTCTTCCTTTGGCTCCAGGCGGAAGCCTCCGGCGTATCCCACTAAAGTTGAGCGCTAGTCATGCCACATGGGCGATGGAATGGTAGCGCCTCACTGGTTATTAAGCAGCGAGAGAAAGTTGTTTGTTGCCAGTTAATGGCGTTTGCGTTGGTGACGAGGTCCGCAACCCCCCGGCTCGCTTCTCATGCTCTACCATCCCCGTCGAATCCAGAACGCCCCCGAGGTATAAGGTGAGAAAAAGTCCAGATGACGAGCCATTATCGACATCCAGACTGTGTTTACAAGTCAGTCCATGCAAGCTTGTACCGCTTGCTGTTGTTCCACTACTATAGCACAAGCGATGGCGGAAACTCAACATTGATTGCTGCCAGGCTTGCCATAGCCATCCATTATGCCTTTTGGCGGTCGCGCAAGGCGCGCTCGACTTCGCGGGCTGCGTCCTTTTTCTTGAGGTCTTCGCGCTTGTCGTAGTTCTTCTTCCCTTTGACGAGAGCAAGCTCGACTTTGGCCCAGCCGCCTTTCAAATAAATGCTCAGCGGAACCAGCGAGTAGCCTCTTTCGCGGATCAGACCGTTCAACTTGAGGATTTCCAGCCGTCTCATCAGCAGCTTGCGGGTGCGCTCCGGTTCATGGTTGAAACGGTTGCCCTGCTCGTACGGGCTGATGTGCACGTTGTACAGCAGCAATTCGCCATTTTGCACGCGGGCAAAGCTGTCTTTGAGCTGGACGCGCGCTGCACGCACGGCCTTGATCTCCGTTCCGGTCAGGGCAATGCCTGCTTCGAATACTTGCTCGATGTGGTAATCGTGGCGTGCTTTTCGGTTTTGGGCGACTGTCTTGGTTCCGGTTTTATCTTTTGACATGGAGATCACCTCACTCGTACGTACTGCGTATCGTAACAGTTAGTCTAGCAAATTTTGCCGATGGTGGCAAGCGATTTTCCCGGAAGCTTCGGGGGCTTTCCTGGCCGATTGGCACTCAAATCAAGCCCCCTTGGCTCTTATACAATCGTTTAACGGCGCTTCCGTTTGACCTGGCTGGCTACATTCTTGCGGTTTTTCTTTTTGGAGCGGACAAAATCTTCCCAGAAGCCTTTCTGGTTCTGTGATTGATTTTCCTCTCCGCCCGTCCCGATTGGCAGTACCTCTTCCTTGGCACCTGCTGATCCGGAAGCTGGTGGACGAGAAGCTTTGGTTCCTTCGCTTCTGCGGCGATCCTTGTATTTTTGCCGGATTTCAGCCGGGTGCTTTTTGTCCTTTTGGCGATCCGGCCGTTCTGGACGACCTCCGCGGGAACGATCCTGCTTGCCGCGAGTCGGCTTGCGCTCTCCTCCGCGTCCGTCGATGACGCGCGGTGTACGTTCGCGGCTGCCGCGGAAACCTGCCGCTTTGGTCATGCCGACGATTTCAAAATCGATGGTGCGTTCATCCACGTTGACACTCGCCACGCGAACCTGCACAACATCCCCGATGCGGTACTGCTTGCCAGTCCGCTCCCCTACCAGCGCATACATCTTCTCATGGTAGTGATAGTAATCGTCGGTCAGGAAGCTGATGTGCACCAGCCCCTCGATCGTATTGGGCAGCTCCACGAAAATTCCGAACGAGGTAACACTGGAGATGACGCCTTCAAATTCTTCTCCGATGTGCTCTTTCATGAACTCCGCTTTTTTCAGGTCGTCCGTCTCACGCTCGGCATCCACAGCCAGTCGCTCGCGCTGGGAAGCGTGCTCGGCGATAACCGGCATTTGCTCCGTCCAATACGCCAGGCGCTTCTCTGACAGGTTGTTGCCCTGCTCGATCCAATCCCGAATGCGGCGATGGACAATCAGGTCCGGGTAGCGGCGAATCGGCGATGTAAAATGCGTGTAAAACTCGGTGGACAGCCCGTAGTGACCGAGGCTTTCCGCGTCGTAGCGCGCTTGCTTCATGGAGCGCAGCATGACCGTGCTGATGATGATTTCTTCCGGCGTGCCTTTGACTTCCTCCAAGAGCTGTTGCAGCGCACGAGGATGCACAGAGTTGCCTTTTCCCCGGATCGAATAGCCGAAGTTCGTGATAAACTCCATGAAAGACATGAGCTTCTCCGCGTTCGGGTCTTCGTGAATGCGGTACATGAACGGCTGCTTCATCCAGTGGAAATGCTCTGCCACTGTCTCGTTGGCTGCCAGCATAAATTCTTCAATAATCTGCTCGGCAATCGAGCGCGTGCGGAAGCCGATCTCTGTCGGTGCGCCTTCTTCGTTGACAAAAATTTTCGCTTCGCGGAAATCGAAGTCGATGGCTCCGCGCTGCATCCGCTTGGAACGCAGCTTCAGTGCCAGCTTCTTCATTTCCTCGAACATCGGGACAAGCTCGCTGTACTTCTCAAGCAAAGCTTCGTCCTTGTCTTCCAGGATGCTGCGCACATCGGCGTACGTCATGCGCTCGTTGGTACGGATAACGCTGAGGAAAATATCGTACTTCACCAGCTGCGCATTTTGGTCCATCTCCATATCGCAGGAGATCGTCAGCCGATCCACTTTTGGATTCAAGCTGCATATCCCGTTCGACAAGCGGTGCGGCAGCATCGGGATGACACGGTCGACCAAATAGACGCTCGTACCCCGGCGATACGCTTCATTGTCCAGCGCAGACTTTTCACGGACATAATAGCTGACGTCGGCAATATGCACGCCAAGCCTTACATTTCCGTTCGGCAACACTTCAAGCGACACGGCATCGTCCAAATCCTTCGCGTCCGCTCCGTCGATTGTGACCATCATCCGGTCGCGCAGATCGCGGCGTTCCTTGATTTCGTCTTCGGAAATTTCGTCCGGCGAAGCCTCTGCTTCCGCCAGCACCTCATCCGGGAACGCTTCCGGCAGATTGAACTTGCGGATAATCGACAGGATATCGACTCCCGGGTCGTTTTTGTGCCCCAGAATCTCGACGATTTCTCCTTCTGGATTCACCCGTCCTTCCGGGTAGCGGACGATATTGACGACTACTTTGTGGCCGTCTACCGCTCCGTTGTACGCCGTTTTCGGGATGAAAATGTCTTTGCCAATCCGCTTTTCATCCGGGATGACAAACGCGTAGTACGTCTCGTCCTTGAACGTCCCGACAACTTGGGTCATTCCCCGCTCGACGATGCGAACGATCCGTCCTTCCAGGCGATTGCCGCCCGCTTCCTTTTCCACACGAACCAGCACGGTATCACCGTGAATCGCTCCGTTCATGTCGTTGGCGTGTACGTATACATCTTCCATGTCAGGTGTTTCCGGGATGATAAACCCAAAGCCTTTTGGATGGCTTTGCAGACGTCCGCGCACCAAATTCATTTTTTCAGGTACACCATATCGATTCGCACGAGTGCGGATAATCTCTCCGCCGGCTTCCAGTGCGTTCAGCGTCTTCACCAGTTCCTTGAAGGAAGCTGAGTCCTTGATTTCAAACGCTTCCTCCAGTTCCTTCACTGTCATCGGGTGATAGGCCTGCTCGCGCATGAACGCGAGTATTTTTTCTTGATCTGTCATTCACAAACCTCCTTTTTTCGCGTGGCTCTACCGCGCTGTTCCATTTCTCCATTACTATGTAGTATTCACCGTTCATCCACATCGCAATCGGAATAGCGAAAAAGACAGCAAGTCGCACTCGCTGTCTTTCGGCTATTCGTCTATTACGCTCCTGTTTTCAAGAAATACCCGAGCAAAATCGCAAAAATCATGAAAGCAACCGCAAATACAACGGTCAGTTTCCCTAAAAGTGCGTCAATCCCACGGGCTTTTTGTTTGCCCATCAGTTGCTCTGCACCGCCACCAATCGCTCCCGAAAGGCCGGCACTCTTTCCAGATTGCAGCAACACGACGATAATTAAGCCAATACTTGCGATCACAAGTAAAATTTTCGCAGCCAATGCCATCTACATTCACCTCAAAACGGATTTCCAAGGCGGTAAAAAACCAATATAACCACTTTATCATACTTGTCTGGTTACAGCAACCCGCTATCCTTTCCATTATATGTGGAGCAATCATCCGCAAAATAATCTCCGACTTTTTAGGCACAATAGATAGAGATAGTGAAAGATTGTTTACACAAAATTGGCAAATTGTGTACTTTCTTTGTCTGTTTGGCAGTCGCCTTGCAACTGTCAAGATTTTGCCGTAAAATTGCAGTTGAACCTTTATTATTTGCATCGGGAGGTCTTTGTCAAATGGCTGGGTCCAACAAAAAAGACATGAATCAAAACGACGTAATTGATTCCGCGAAGGCCTTTTTCACTTCGTTTGGTATCTTGTTTCTAGTTTTTCTCATTGCACTCGTAGGATCGATTATTTTCCCGCCAAAACATGGGGAAGAAGCTCAAGGTGGCGGCGCACCTACTGCCAACATTGACGCTGCAGCTATTTTCAAACAAAACTGTGCTTCCTGTCACGGGCAAAACCTTGAAGGAATCGCAGGTCCAAACCTGACCAAAGTCGGGGCAACTTACAGCGCTGAAGACATCGCCAAAATTATCAAAGAAGGTAAAGGCGGCATGCCTCCAGGAATGCTGAAAAAGCAACCAGAAATTCAAGCGGTTGCACAATGGCTGTCGGAGCACAAATAAGTACATAGATAGCCGTAAGGAGAAACACCGAAGACTCGTCCTCTTCGGTGTTTTGCCGTTGATGGGGGGATTTGCATGAGCACCGTCATGGAGATTGAATCGTTGGGCAAAAAAGTTTTCGCTTCTGCCGATTCCTGGCTTTTTCGCGACTTGAACGCAACCATCTCAGAACCTGCTATTATTGGAATCCTCGGAAAATCCGGTCAGGGCAAAAGCACGCTGCTCCGCATTTTAGGCCGACTGTTGGCTCCCGATCACGGAACCGTCCGAATGGAGCAAAAAGCAATGGAGCAATGGCCGAGCGCCTTGTGGCGAATGAAAATGAGCTACGTCGCCCAGCAGGCGACCATGCTGCCCGGTACGGTAGAAGACAATTTGCGAACCGCAAGCATGCTGCACCAGCGCCCTTTTGACCAACAGCTCGCCCGCGCCCTGTTTGAACAGCTTCATCTGGAACAGGTCGAATGGACGAAGCCAGCGCAGCAACTGTCTGGCGGCGAAAAACAGCGTGTAGCCCTCGTGCGGACACTGCTCCTGCGTCCGGCTGTTCTGCTATTGGATGAAGTCACAGCCTCGCTGGATACGAGAAGCAAACTGGCAACCGAGCAATTGCTCGTCGATTTGCACAAACAAACAGGCACGACCATCCTCTGGGTCACGCACGATCTGGAAGAGGCGAAAAACAACTGCGAACGCATCTGGTTCATGGCAGATCATCAGCTGCAGGCAGACATGCCCAGCCACGCGTTTTTTCAGGCGCCGCCCACCGAACAGGCGCGGGACTTTTTGCAGACATCACTAGCACAAGCTCATCCAGGCGCGAAAGAGGTACACCCTATATGACGTATACATCGATCTGGATCGCATTTGCCTTCGTACTGATTGCCCTCCTCCTCTCCTTGTGGCAGCGGCTTGGGCTGGAAAAGGAAATTGCCGTCGGCACGATCCGCTCGACGCTGCAACTTTTGGCGATTGGCTACGTGTTGCATTTCGTCTTTCATTCGGACAGCATCTTGTTCATTTTGCTGCTCATCGCCATGATGATTGCCGTCGCCTCCTGGAACGCGGCGAGCAAAGCGAAAAAGCTGCGCGGCATCTTTGGACGCATCGCTCTTTCGCTTGCGCTCACGGAACTGGTCACCATGGGGCTGTTGGTGACGCTCGGACTGGTTTCGCCGACACCTCAGTACCTGATTCCGATGAGCGGCATGATTATCGGCAGCTCCATGATCGTTTGCAGCCTGTTTCTTTCCCATATGAACAGGGAAGTGGAAACCTCGCGCGGCGAGATCGAGGCGCTTTTGTGCCTGGGAGCGACTACCCGGCAAGCGGTGCAAATCGTCCTCAAGCGCGCCGTGAAAGCAAGCATGATCCCTACCTTTGATACGATGAAAACGATTGGGCTTGTCCAGTTGCCCGGCATGATGACGGGGATGATTATTGCTGGCGCCAGTCCTATCGAAGCTGTTCGTTACCAGATTCTCATCATGCTCAGCTTCAGCTCGTCTGCTGCTGTCTCCGCCGTTCTGATCAGCATGCTGAGCTATCGGCTCTGGTTTACACGCGATTCCATGTTGCACTCATAACGTTCTTTCCAAAAACTGTCGGTCATTTTTCCGGCAGTTTTTTTCGTCTTTTGTAATGAAAGCACGCCTTGGTCGTCAAATTACAAGTAGAAAGCATAAAAGGTGGTTCAGCTATGGACAAAAACAGCATCATCGAGCAATGGTTTCTGCGCTATAGCGACGACATCTACAAGTTCCTCGTCTACTACACCGGAAACAAGGACGTGGAGGATCTTGTCCAGGATGTGTTCCTCAAGGCGCTGCGGTCACTGGAGTCATTCGAAGGCCGATCGCAACCGAAAACATGGCTGCTCACCATCGCCAGACATACAGCGATCGACTTTGCCCGCAAAAATCGGCTGCGCAACTGGCTGCCGGACAAATGGCTTGCCGGGGTTCAATCGGAAGCAAAAACGCCGGAGGAAATTTTGCATCTGCACGCCGAACAGCAAGCCCTGTACCAAGCCGTCAGAAAAATGAAGCCCGCTTATCGCGAAGTATTGATCCTGCGCGGGATAAAGGGGTTATCTCCCAAAGAAACGGCCGAAATTCTCGACTGGTCGGAAAACAAAGTAAACGTGACCATGCACCGGGCCATGAAGGCGGTAAAAGAGCATTTGATGCAAGACAGAAAGGAGATGGTAGGCGATGCCATCTAAAACAGACGACCAGCTTCTAAACGACATGAAAGGACTACCTGACATGAAAATGAACCAGGATAAAAAACAAGAAATCATCTCCACGATCCGCTCGACTGACACTCATTCCTTGCCTAAACAAACAGCCGCTTCCCCCGGCCGCTTTTCTGCTCTGGGTAAAGGCTTGGCCGTATGCTCTGTTCTGGCGGCGACGATCTGGATGGGAGCGACCCTTATCAGCAACAACCAGCAAAGCACCATGCCGGAATCAATCACAAGCAACACGCCCGGCTCGACTTCTGCTTCCCCTGGCCCAGCGGCTGGAAAAGGAAATGCCGTAACCCCTGCGCCTGTTCAGCCGCAATCGGAGCAATTGCTGCCGCTCATCCGCAAAGACGCCGAAAAAGGCAAAGTGATTGAGGTTCCCTACAGCGTGGAGCAGACTGTTTTTGATCAAGTCGAAAAAGATTGGGGCAAGCCGGATCATACCGATCAGGCAAACGGCCTGACCTACTCCACCTATGCCAAACGCGGTGTCGTGTTCGGCTACAACAAAGGCATGCAGGTGGTCGATATCCGCACGAACGATCCCCGCTTGGCGAAACTCAATGCGGACATGGTGGAAAAGGCGATGGGAAAACCCGGTCGTATTTCCGAGTTCGCCGGTAAAACGATTTACACATACGACGTAACAGACAAATACCAAATCAAGTTTATCTTCCAAGGCAAGAAAACCGCCAGTGCCAAGGATCTCGTCCTGGTTCGCTACAACGTCTACTACCCGCAAGGCAACAAAAACCTGATGCTGTACGGAAGCAATGCCGATATTTTGCAAAGCATCCGCGATCTGGCCAAAAACGGGCAAACTTTCGGCAGCGAATATCGCGTCGAAAAAGACTTATTTGATGACATCGAAAAACAGATCGGCAAACCAGATATCGTCGCGACCTTCAATGGAATTACCTACAATACCTACATGGACAAAGGATTGGTCTTCGCCTTCAACAAAGGCATGCAAGTCGTGGATATTCGCTCCTACGATGCACGCCTGCAAGCAATCAGCCAAGCGGAAGTTCTGCAAACGTTGGGCAAGCCGAACAATGTCACGACCACAGCAGGTGAAACCATCTACACGTACAAAGTTACGCCTGACTACGAGTTGAAAATCATCTTTAGCGGAACGGGCGGCAAACCGGAGAAACTCTACATCGATCACGTCAACATTTACTATCCGCGCGGCACGATCAACAACATGGCAGGCTGATCAGCACCATTTTGTACGCAAAAAAAGACGAGGGCACCCGCCCCCGTCTTTTTGCTTTCCAGCTTATTTGCCGATGATGTAGCCTTCCAGCTCATCCAGCACTTTGTTAGCCGCGATTACGCCGCCGGAAGTGTTCCAGATCGTATCATCCACTTTGAACGCCTTGCCAGCTTTTACGACATTCAGGTTTTTCCAGAGCGGATCGTTCGTCCATTCTTGCTCCAGCTTGGAAGCTTCTCCTTTGCCTGGCTCATACGTGAAGTAGAACATGATGTCGCCGTCCATTTCCGGAATGCGCTCTTTGGTTACTTCTGCTGCGAACTCTTCTTTGTCCTGGGATGCTGGACGAGCCAGGCCCAAGTCTTTGAAAATGGAGCCAGTGAAAGTGTCTTTGTAGTAAATACGCACTTTACCAGGCATGAAGCGTACGACGGAAATTTGCGTTTTCAGCTTGTCGCCCGCTTTTTCCTTGAAGTCTGCTACGCGTTTGTTCCAGTCAGCGATGACTTTCTCGCCTTCCGCTTTTTTGTTTACCGCTTCTGCGTACAAGTTGAAGTTTGCTTTCCAGTCGCCGCGCGGTTCTTCTACGAATACAGTTGGTGCAATAGCGGACAATTGTTGGTAAATTTTCTCGTGGCGGAACTTCATACCGAGAATCAAGTCTGGCTTCAGCGCAGCGATTGCTTCCAGGTTTGGCTGGCTTTCCGTACCAACCGACTTCGTTCCTTCGAGGAAAGATTTGGTAAAGTCGTAAAATTGAGTCGGGTCAATAGTCGAACCAACTGCACCTACCGGCTTTACGCCAAGCGCCATCAATGTTTCAGTACCTTGGTTGGTCAGCATAACGACGCGTTCCGGAGTACCTTTGATTGTGGTTTCGCCCATCGCGTGTTTTACTGTATAAGATTGGCCGGAACCGTTGGAGTTGCCTGTAGCTTGGTCAGCAGGCTTCTGTTCTGCCGGTTTTTGCTCTGTTGCTTGCGGTGTGCCACAACCTGTGACGATCAGCAACAGCGCCATCAAAACGGCGAAGAACGCTTTACCGCCTGCGGTCCGATATGTACGAGAAAACATGATGTGAGGACCCCCTTGATTTTTGTCTATGGAAAATGTGAGTCAAAGACATTGACTATCCTACCTTTATGCATGGCCACAGTCAAGCATAAAATGATAATGACTATCAGCATCATTGACACATATCCGAGCTGGCTCTAAACTTAGCATTGTGGCGGAATCGTTAACAAAACAGAACAACAAGAAATAGATAAGGATGTAGCCCTCATGAATTGTTTACTCGCAAGTAACATTCGGAAAATTCTGGGAGTGGTTATCGCCATTCTGCTCTTGCTTTACCTTAGCTATGCCAGCCTCGTTTTTGGCGTAATTGACACCAGCTGGCAAAACGCAATCGACGCCTACACCCATTTCAACGGTTCGAACGAACATATTGTCATTAAAGAAGTTCGGGTTCCCCGCGTGCTGAACGCGCTGACGGTAGGCTTTTGTCTCGGCCTGGCCGGGACCCTGCTTCAATCGTTAACGAGAAACCCTGTTGCAGATGTCGAGTTATTCGGACTGAACGCGGGCGCTTCTCTCTTTGTCGTTTTTGCCGTTACCTTTGTCGGGATCAGTTCGCTGACGGAGTTTACCTGGATTGCCTTTCTGGGGGCGGCGGTCGCCGGATTTGTCGTCTACTTGCTTGGCTCGTTTGGCAGAGACGGCCTTACGCCTGTCAAGCTGGTGCTTGCGGGTGCAGCGATTACAGCTTTGGCCGCTTCGATTCGTCACGCCATGATGGTCTTGAATGAAAAAGCTGCCGACGAGGTGCTTTTCTGGTTGGCTGGCTCTGTCGGGGGGAGAAAGCTGGAGTATTTGGCAACCGTCTTTCCTTATATGGTCTTTGCCTGGATTGCCGCCTTCCTGTTGGCCCGTCCGATTCAGACGCTGCTCATGGGTGATGATGTGGCAAAAGGGCTTGGGCAGCGCACACTGCTAGTCAAGCTGTCGACAGGTGTGGTCATCGTTCTGCTTTCCGGCTGCGCCGTTGCGGTTGCAGGGCCGATCGGCTTTGTCGGGCTCGTCACGCCGCATCTGGCTCGCTATCTCGTTGGAATCGAAACACACTGGGTGCTTCTGTACAGCGGCCTGCTCGGCTCGATCCTGTTGCTGCTCGCCGATATCGGCGCGCGCTTTATCGCCATGCCAGCCGAGGTTCCTATCGGTGTCATGACAGCCCTGATCGGTGTGCCGTTCTTCATCTATGTCGCACGAAAGGGGCTGGATAAGGAATGAAACCATACCTCTCTCTGCGGTTTGGCAAACGTCTGTCTTTTCAGCTGCATAAAAAAACCGTTCTTTTTTCCGGCATCGCTTTGCTGGTTGCACTCGCTGTCACGGTGATCAGTCTCGGCATGGGCGAGATGAAAATTGCGCCACTCGATGTCGTCAAAGTCCTTCTCGGCATCGGTTCTGATGAAAATGCTCTGATCGTCCAGCAATTTCGCCTGCCCCGCATCCTGACTGCGATTCTGGTCGGTGCTGCCTTGGCTTCGGCCGGGGCGATCATGCAAGGAATTATCCGCAACCCGCTCGCTTCACCTGACGTTCTCGGCGTAGCCGGAGGTGCTTCTGTTGCGGCTGTGGCCTTTTTGCTCGTCTTCGATACTGTCAGCATCAAATGGCTGCCGCCTACCGCTTTTCTCGGCGCCTTGCTGACCACGTTTCTGTTATACGCGTTGTCCTGGAAAAAAGGCGTCACGCCGATGCGCCTCGTCATGATCGGTGTCGGAATCAAGATTGCTGCGGGCGCGTTCGTCACGATCCTGATCATGTTCAGTCCGTTTTTGCTGCAAAACAAAGCCTTGCTCTGGTTGACCGGAAGCATCTACGGGGTAGACTGGAACGATGTGTTCATGATCCTGCCATGGGTCGTCATCCTGATCGTCGTTGCGGCTGTCCTGGCACGACGGGTCAATATCCAGCAGCTCGGGGATGACGTGGCGACAAGCCTGGGAAGCTCGCTCCAATGGGATCGGTTCCTGCTGCTCATGATTTGTGCAGCTTTGACCGGAACAGCCGTTTCTGTAGGCGGAGACATCAGCTTCGTCGCTTTGCTCGCGCCGCATATCGCCAAGCAGCTAATCGGGCCGTCCTTTGGCGGTGCCCTGCCTCTGTCGGCATTCCTGGGCGCCGTGATTGTGCTGATTGCCGATCTGATCGCCCGCATGGCTTTTTCTCCAATCGAAGTGCCTGTCGGGGTTTTCACTTCTGCGATTGGCGCTCCGTTCTTCATCTATTTGCTGTACAAAAATCGAAATCGTTAGCGAAAGGAGTCTTGCCCTCATGCAAGCTTTGGAAACCCGCAAACTGACCTTGTCCTACGGGGAACGCAACATCATCGAAGCGCTCGACTTGAATATTCCGCGTGGAAAAATTACGGTTTTCATCGGCAGCAACGGCAGCGGCAAATCGACACTGCTGCGCTCCCTCGCTCGCCTGCTAAAGCCAAAAGAAGGAGCCATTCTGCTTGAGGGCGAATCCATCGCCAAACGCTCTACAAAAGAAGTGGCAAAGCGCCTGGCTATTCTCCCGCAAGGACCTTCGGCACCGGAAGGCTTGAGTATTCACCAGTTGGTCAAGCAGGGGCGTTACCCTTATCAAAACTGGCTTCAGCAATGGTCGGAAGAAGATGAGCAAATGGTGAAGAAAGCGCTGGAAGCAACTCAACTGACGGAAATGGCCAGCCGATCCGTAGACAGCCTCTCCGGCGGTCAGCGCCAACGAGCCTGGATCGCCATGACGCTGGCTCAAGGCACCGATACGATTTTGCTCGATGAACCGACAACGTACCTCGACATGTCGCATCAGATTGAAATTCTCGATCTGTTGTATGAACTGAACGAGACTGAGCAGCGGACGATTGTAATGGTTCTTCACGATTTGAATCTGGCTTGCCGTTACGCCCACCATATTGTCGCCGTGCACAATCAGACGGTTGTGGCCGAAGGGGCGCCGGAAGAAATTTTGACGACCGATCTCGTCCGCACCGTGTTCGATATGGATTGCCAGATCACACTCGATCCGTTGTACGGCACTCCCATGTGCATCCCTTACAGCAAATGCCGCATCGGTGGCAACACCGCGAAAGCAAAAGAAGCAGTGATGTCGTAAGCGACCGTTACTCTGAAAAGACTGCCCCTGCCTGTTATCCAGGAGCAGTCTTTTTTTCATGCGAAAAGCAAAACATCCACTGATGCCCATTGCCTGCTTCGCTCATAAGATGCAATAGCAAGGGCTAACTGGAATTGACTTTGGGAAAGGAAAGAAAGGAGGGGGCCGAAATGCCACACCAGATGCGCGAAGAGTGCGTTCGTCTGCCAAAAATATACGATTGGGTGCTAACGACCAGCTATTCCCGCTCGCGGCTGCCGGTTCCTGAGCCTTTTTTCACTCAGTTGAAAAACTGTCTGCAAAGCGGCATGGCGATCTCCGTGAGCTGCCTGCCCCCAGACGACCCTTGCACTTGTGCCCCTATCCGCTGCCACCTCCACGCCCCTTTGCACCGGACTTTTCACATCGTTGGCGGCCAGCGTGTGCCGATTGCTGTTGCCCGTTTTATCGTCGAAGCAACTGTTTCTGTTCTCTTTTTTGCAGACGGCGACTTGCTTTTTGAGCTTCCTGTCCCGCTCGCTTTGGAAGAACAGGCAGCGATCAGCCTGCCGCCCCCCTTGGACCTGGAAAACATCTCCTGCCGGATCGCAGCGGCTGAATGTCGCGCTGATTCGGCACTGTTGTCACAGATGGGGTTTATCGAAATCGATGCTTTTGCCTGCCTGGAAATGGTGGTCGAAGCCCAGGCCGTTTTGCAGGTGATGGGACGTCACTGCACTCCGCGGTCCGATTCGATTCCCGTTCCTCCCCGCAAGCTCCCGCTAAGCTGTACCCCCTTTCGCCTGCCTCCGAACTGCCCCAGGCTGACTGCTCCTTGAACAAAAAGAAGCGATGCCTGCGCATCGTCTGCACAAGCATCGCTTCGTTGTATTTCGTTATTTTTTCAGGTTGTAGAAAGCTTTGCGTCCGCCAAAACGAGCGGTATCAGCCAGCTCATCCTCAATGCGCAGCAATTGGTTGTACTTCGCTACGCGGTCAGTACGGGAAGGCGCACCTGTCTTGATTTGTCCCGCATTGGTAGCTACTGCGATATCCGAGATGGTGGAGTCTTCGGTTTCGCCGGAACGGTGGGAAATAACAGCTGTGTAGCCTGCCAGCTTCGCCATTTCAATCGCTTCAAACGTCTCTGTCAGCGTACCGATCTGGTTTACTTTTACCAGAATGGAGTTGCCTGTAGATGTTTCGATACCGCGCGCCAGACGCTCTGTGTTGGTTACGAACAAGTCGTCACCTACGAGCTGCACTTTGCTGCCCAGCTTGTCAGTCAGAGCTTTCCAGCCATCCCAGTCGTCTTCGGACAGGCCGTCTTCGATGGAGATGATTGGATATTTGCTTACCAGATCTTCGTAGAACGCGATCATTTCTTCGGTTGTTTTCACAACGCCTTCGCCTTCGAAGTGGTATTTGCCGTCTTTGAACATTTCGGTAGCTGCTACGTCCAGAGCGAGGAACACGTCTTTGCCTGGCTCATAGCCAGCTGCCTTGATCGCATCCAGGATAGTCGTAATCGCTTCTTCGTTGGATTTCAGGTTTGGAGCGAAGCCGCCCTCATCGCCTACTGCCGTGCTCAGTCCTTTGTCATGCAGCACTTTTTTCAGGGAGTGGAAAATTTCCGCACCCATGCGCAGCGCTTCCTTGAAGGACTCTGCACCTACTGGCATAACCATAAATTCCTGAATGTCTACAGTGTTGTCGGCATGCTTTCCGCCGTTCAGGATGTTCATCATTGGAACTGGCAGCGTTCTTGCGTTGAATCCGCCCAGGTAGTTGTAAAGCGGCACTCCCAAAGAGTCAGCAGCTGCGCGAGCTACTGCCATGGAGACGCCGAGGATCGCATTTGCGCCCAGCTTGCCTTTGTTGTCTGTACCGTCGAGCTGGATCATCGCCATATCGATGCCTACTTGATCCAGAGCGTCCATGCCGATCAGCTCAGGCGCAATGATTTCGTTGACGTTTTCTACTGCTTTCAGAACGCCTTTGCCCAGGTAACGGGACTTGTCGCCGTCACGCAGCTCAACTGCTTCATAGGCACCTGTGGATGCTCCGGATGGTACTGCTGCGCGGCCCATGGAGCCATCTTCGAGGTACACTTCCACTTCCACAGTCGGGTTGCCGCGGGAGTCCATAATTTCGCGTGCGTAAATGTCAGTAATCATTGCCATTTCTCGTCCATCTCCTTTTAAAATGCGAGTCGCCCCACAAGTATTTGGTATGGCTATCCAGACATCTATCAGTGTGTCTTAGAGACGCCTATTTTGCAAGTAACGATTTCCCTGTCATTTCAACAGGCTGTTCTGCTCCCAAAAGGTCGAGCAAGGTTGGCGACAGATCGGCCAAAACTCCGTCTTCTCTGAGCGTAGCGCCTGCTTTGGTCACAATGACTGGCACAGGGTACGTGCTGTGCGAAGTGATCGGACGCCCATCTGCATCCAGCATCAAATCCGCATTGCCGTGGTCTGCCGTGATGATCGCCGCCCCGCCTTTGGCCAAAATCGCATCGACGACCCGACCGAGGCAAGCGTCGACTGTCTCCACCGCTTTGATCGTCGGCTCCATTTTACCGGAGTGACCCACCATGTCGCAGTTGGCAAAGTTGAGAATGATCGCGTCGAAATGATCGGCTTCAATCTCCGCCACGACCGCATCTGTCAGTTCAGGCGCACTCATTTCCGGCTGGAGGTCGTACGTCGCCACTTTTGGCGAAGGAATCAGGATGCGCTTCTCGCCTGGAAACTCCTGCTCGCGGCCGCCGCTGAAAAAGAAGGTCACGTGCGGATATTTTTCCGTCTCCGCGATGCGCAGCTGCTTCAAGCCTTGCTGTGCCAGCACCTCGCCCAACGTGTTGTCCAAGTTGGAAGGCTTGTAAGCGACATACCCGTTCACCGTCTCGGAAAAATGCGTCAGGCAGACGAAGTGCAGATCGCGCGGGTGGTTCTCTCCGCGATCAAAGCCGCGGAAATCATCGTTCGTAAAAGCTTGCGAGATTTGGATGGCACGATCCGGGCGGAAGTTGTAAAAGATGATGGAATCTCCGTTCTCGATCGTCGCTACAGGCTTGTCGTCAGCGCCAAGGATAACCGTCGGCATGACAAATTCGTCCATGATCGACTTTTCATAGGATTCCTTGACCGCCTGAATCGGGTCGTGATAGGCAGGAGCATCCGCATACACCATGGCGCGGTAAGCTTTCTCTACCCGCTCCCAACGCTTGTCGCGGTCCATCGCGTAGTAGCGACCTTGCACCGTTGCGATCTGACCAACGCCGATTTCCGCAATCTTCGCTTGCAACTGCGCAATGTATCCGACGGCACTGTCCGGGGATACGTCGCGCCCGTCGAGGAAGCCGTGAATATAAACGCGGTCAAAGCTTTGCTTTTTGGCCAGCTCCAAAATCGCGTACAAATGCTCGATATGGCTGTGCACGCCTCCATCAGACAAAAGCCCGAACAGATGCAGCTTCTTGCCGTTTTGCTTCGCGTGCTCGATGGCAGCAATCAACGTCTCGTTTTCAAAAAAGGCGCCTTCCCGAATCGACTTGGTGATGCGAGTCAAATCTTGATAAACAACGCGGCCCGCACCGATGTTCAGGTGCCCTACCTCGGAGTTCCCCATCTGCCCTTCCGGCAAGCCGACAGCCAGTCCACTCGCTTCAAGCGTTGCATGAGGGTACTCGTTCCAGAGGCGGTCAAAGTTCGGTTTATTGGCTTGCGCTACTGCATTGCCATACGTTTCGCTCCGCAAAGCAAAACCATCCAAAATCAACAGCGCTACCGGTTTCGGTCTTTGTGCCATTTGTTTCTCCTCCTCCTATTGCTGCTGTGCACCTGCCACAAGCTGCAAATAGCTGTCTGCTGCCAGGCTCGCTCCGCCTACCAGCGCGCCGTCGATATCAGGCTGCGCCATATAGCTTGCGATGTTCTCCGGCTTGACGCTGCCGCCGTACTGAATCCGCACGGCTTCCGCTGTCGCTTGGCCGAATCGCTCTGCTACGACACTGCGAATAATCGCAATCGTCTCGTTAGCGTCTTCAGCCGTAGAAGATTTGCCTGTGCCAATCGCCCAAATCGGTTCGTAAGCAATAATCGCTTTTGCCACCTGCTCGGCTGTCAATCCGGCAAAAGCTCCTTCTGTCTGCGTGCGCACGACGTTAGCTGTCTCGCCTGCTTCCCGCTGCTCCAGGCTTTCTCCGACACACACAATCGGCACCAGGTCTGCTGCCAGCGCAGCGACCACTTTTTGATTCACCGTCTCATCTGTTTCATTGAAGTATTGACGACGCTCGGAATGGCCGAGAATCACGTATTCGACGCCGATCTCTTTCAGCATGGACGCGCTGACTTCCCCTGTGTATGCCCCTTGCTCGGCAAAATGCATGTTTTGCGCGCCCACGGCAATATCCGTTCCTGCCAATGCCTCTGTCAAAGCAGCCAAAGCTGTAAATGGTGCGCAAATGACTTTTTGTACGCCGGAAGTGTTGTTCCCTGCTTTGGCTTCTGCTGCAAAAGCTTTCGCCTCGGCAATCGTCTTGAACATCTTCCAGTTCCCCGCGATAATTGGTGTCCGCATGCAAACTCCCCCGCTTCGCTCTTATTCGTGATCTGCCAGTACAGCAACGCCCGGCAGTTCTTTGCCTTCCATAAACTCCAGAGACGCTCCGCCACCTGTAGAAATGTGGGTCATCTGCTCGGCTACGCCTGCTTTTTCCACCGCAGCTACCGAATCGCCGCCGCCGATGATCGTCGTTCCTGTGCACGCAGCCATCGCTTTGGCTACGGCAATCGTGCCAGCTGCAAAAGCGTCCATTTCAAATACGCCCATAGGACCGTTCCAGACAACCGTTTTGGACTCTACGATTACACTGTGGTATTGCTCCACCGTTTTTGGCCCGATGTCGAGCGCCATCCAGCCTTCCGGAATCGCGTCGATCGCCACAACCTTTTTCTCGGCATCTGCCGCAAAACGGTCTGCGACAACGACGTCGACTGGCATCAGCAACTGGACGCCGCGCTCTTTTGCCTGCTCCATCAAGCTGCGCGCCAGATCGAGCTTGTCATCCTCACACAGCGAAGCACCGATGCCGTAGCCCTGTGCTTTGAGGAATGTATTCGCCATGCCGCCGCCGATGATCAAGTGATCCACTTTGGTCAGCAGATTTTCGATGACAGCAATTTTATCTTTGACCTTTGCTCCGCCGACGATCGCCGTAAATGGACGCTCCGGCTTGGACAAGGCTCCGCCCATGAAGCGGATTTCCTTTTCCATCAAAAGCCCCGCAACAGCCGGTATGTACTGGGCAATTCCTGCTGTAGAAGCATGTGCCCGATGTGCGGCTCCAAAAGCGTCATTGACAAACAGATCGGCCAGCGCCGCAAAGCTTTTTGCCAGTTCTGGATCGTTCTTTTCTTCTCCCGCATGGAAGCGTACGTTTTCGAGCAAGATCACGTCGCCGTTTTCCATGCTTCCTACTACCGCTTCGACATCTGCCCCTGTGGAATCGTCAAGCTTACGGACTTCCTTGTCCAGGAGCGCAGACAGATGGGACGCGACAGGAGTAAGGCGCATCTCTTCGACTACTTGCCCCTTTGGACGGCCAAAATGGCTCGCCAGGATTACTTTCGCTCCTTTTTCTATCAGGAAACGGATGGTTGGCACAGCGGCACGGATGCGAGTATCATCTGTGATGGTCCCGTCCTGCATCGGCACATTAAAGTCGACACGGCAAAATACGCGCTTGCCTGCCAGCTCAACATCGCGGATAGATTTCTTGTTCATGAACGATCCTCCCAAATCAATGGCTTTTTATTCGGAAAAAACATATGGGAAAAGGGAGATTGCTCTCCCTTTTTTCACAACAGTTCTATTTTACGTGTTAGAAGCCGCGCTGTGCAACAAAATGACACAAGTCTACGACACGATTGGAATAACCCCACTCGTTGTCGTACCAGGAAACTACTTTCACCATGTTTCCTTCCAGTACCATAGTGGACAGAGCATCGATTGTGGAGGACGCCGGGTTTCCGTTGTAGTCGGACGATACAAGCGGGTCTTCGGAGTAGCCCAGAATGTTTTTCATCGGGCCTTCAGCTGCTTCTTTCAGCGCGCTGTTCACTTCATCTACCGTTACGTCAGCTTTCAGCTCAACGACCAGGTCGACAACCGACACGTTTGGAGTTGGCACGCGCATAGCGAAGCCGTTCAGCTTTCCTTTCAGCTCAGGCAGTACGAGCGCTACTGCTTTCGCTGCTCCAGTGGAGGTAGGAATGATGTTTTCCGCAGCGGCACGGGCACGACGCAAGTCTTTGTGCGGCAGGTCGAGAATTTGTTGGTCGTTGGTGTAGGAGTGAACGGTAGTCATCAAGCCGCGAACGATGCCGAATTTATCGTTGAGCACTTTGGCAAACGGAGCCAGGCAGTTCGTTGTGCAGGATGCATTGGAGATGACGGTGTGCTTCGCAGCATCGTATTTGTCTTCGTTTACACCCATAACGACCGTGATGTCTTCATTGGTAGCAGGGGCGGAAATGATGACTTTTTTCGCTCCGCCTTCCAGGTGCTTCGCTGCGTCTTCACGCTTCGTGAATCGGCCAGTAGACTCCACGACGATTTCCACGCCGTAGTCTGCCCACTTCAGTTGAGCAGGATCACGCTCTGCGAGAACCTTGATTTCTTTTCCGCCTACGATCAGCGTGTTTTCTCCCGCTTCTACGGAGAGATCCAGAACGCCGTGCACGGAATCGTATTTCAGCAGGTGAGCGAGCGTTTTCGCATCAGTCAGATCGTTTACTGCGACGATTTCCACGTTCGGATTGCCAAGTGCTGCGCGGAATACGTTGCGACCAATTCGTCCAAATCCGTTAATCCCTACTTTTACCATGAGAAAAACCTCCTGATCGTTAACTAGCTTTATTCTTTATGGCTATCATCCCACCTTCCGGAAGAAACCATCGGGTGGAGAGAATGGTGACAATCGGCAACAAAATGCTGAAAAATACAAAGGGCAACGTCTGTACGGTGGGAACTCCCAGCGTCAGAGCCATCATCATCGACAATCCGTTCCACGGAATCAGCACAGGCATGACTACCGTAGAATCGAGCATGGTTTTCCCCAGCAACTCGCGCCCTTTGCTCCATTGGGAGAATCGGTCCAAAAGCGTCGTTCCCAGCACCAGAATCGGAATGGTCTGGTTACAGCTGATGATGATGACCAGGAGCGACAAAGCAGTTGCTTTCGCTACCAGCAGCGTCGGATTTTTCGTCTCGCCCATCCATTTATCGACAATCGGGGCAAGAATTTGGGCCTGGTTCAATATGCCGTTCAAAAACCCTGCCAAAACAATCAGCAGCAGGACGTTCAAAATGGCAACCATCCCCCCGCCGTGTACAAGCTGATCCAGCCTTGTACCTGAGTGCAGCTCGTAGCCGTTCAGCATGGCGGAAAAAAACGTGCTGACATCAAGCTGCCCGTGAACGAGCACCATCACGGCACTGACGACAATGCCGAGCAAAAGAGCCGTTACGGCCTTGATCCTCAGGGCAAAAGACCCGATGAGGACAAGCAGCGGCAGCATGAGCAGCCAGTTAATCGAAAAGTGGCTCGTCAAAAGCTCCTGATACATTTGAATCATTTCGCCTGAACCTGCCTGTGACCGGAACAGGTCGAGAGCGAGAAACAAAACGGCGCATATGCCTGTGGCAAGCATGGCAGGACGTCTCGTTTTTCCATCTTGCGCTTCTGTCATCCCTACATTGGAGAGGACAAGCAGACGACTGCTGGATATCGGTGAAAATCGTTCCCCCACCATCGCTCCCGAGATCAAGGCTCCGCCCGTAATCGCTGGCGATATCCCTGCTGCGTGGGCAATCCCCATCAAGGAAAGTCCGATGGTGCTAAGCGTGCCGACAGACGTTCCAAGCAGGTAACTGACTGCTCCTGTCAGCAAAAAGGAGAGAACGAACAAATAGTCGACGTTGACGATGGACAACCCGTAATAAATGATCGCGGGTATCGTTCCTCCCATCATCAAAAGCGGAATCAGCACGCCCACCAAAAACAGGATCATGAGAACCGGCTTCGTCTTCTTGACACCTTCCCAGCCAAAGGCGAATTGCTGCCTGATGGAAAAGCCCAGCTTTCTTACACTTACCAGTGTGACCAGGATCGCAAAAACAATCCCCCATGCGATCGGCAAACCGAGCGACAAACTGAGCACGATTCCCGCAATCATCGCCAGGATCGGCGTAACTTGCGCCATAGACATACGATCAACTTCCTTCCCCGTTACAATCGTGTGGACAAGAGTGCTCTTGCCGCTCCCTCATCTGTAATGAGTACATTCTGACACGATTGTTTGGCAAAGGAAAGAATCGCTTTTGCCTTGCTTTCGCCCCCTGCTATGGAAAGCACGGTTTCAGCCTTGTGCACTTCTTCCAGCTGAAGTCCGATAGTCGGCATCCGGTGGACCGTTTCGCCTGCTTCATTAAAGTAGTAGCCAAACGCTTCGGATACCGCTCCCGCTTCTGCCAGATCAGCCAGCTCTTCTTCGGAGTAATTGCGCCGACGAGCCATGGCGATCGCGTCGCCAATCCCGTGCAGCACGATCCGCGTATTTTGCAAAAGCGCGAGAACGTCTTGCACCTGAGGCTCTTTGAGCAATGTTTGCAGCGCTTCCGGGTGCAACCGATCCGGCACGTGCAGCAGCCGATAAGTAGCCCCTGTCTTGGCAGCCATCGCGGCAGCGAGCGTGTTGGCTTGCAGCTCCACTCTCTCGCCCAGCCCGCCGCGAGCAGGTACGAACTGTACATGCTTGAACGAAGCGGAAGGCGTCAGGTGATTGGCTACGCTGGCAATCGAAGTGCCGCCAGTCACAGCGACAATATCGCCCTCTTGGATCGCTTGCTTCAAAACTCTCGCGCCTACGCGTCCAAGCTCGGCTTTGACCCAGGGAGACTGGTCTGCATCGCCCTGCACCACGATCACTTCCGGGATGCCGAGCTTCTTTTGCAGCCCTTCTGCCAAGTCCCGGAGGCCAAACAGCTCGCCGACAAGCGGCTCCATGTCGTCCAACACTTGCTGTCCTTCGCCGCTCAACTGCATTCCCGCAGCGGTAACCGTCAGAAGCCCTGTCTCTTTCAACAGCTCTACCTCGGAACGCAAAATGCGCTCGGTAGTGTTCATCGCCTGAGCAAGCCCTCTGCGCCCAATCGGCTGCAAGTGATAGATCGATCGGAGCAACATGTACCTTTCACGCAAGACCCTGGTCAGGTCAGGCAGCAACTTCTGTTGCAGTTCCAGTAAACGTCGCATGTGCTTACATCCTTGGCTGTAAAATTGATCGGGACGTTTTTTGTCCCTGTATATACATTTTTTGTCCCGATTCGTACAAAAAAAAGATCACTTGCTACAACTTGAATGTAGCATATCGCAGGCAAACATGCAAGCTCCCCCTGACCTAAATATTGGCACAGGGGGAGCTTTTTTCAGTCAATTCTGGCGCCTGGCAAATTCCGCTCGCAGCTCTTCCATGGTCACGACATGAGTGATCGAGCGAAATACGACCTCTCCATCAATCGCGACTACCGGAATCACCAGCATCATCTCTTCGTGCAGCTGTTCATCGCTTTCGATATCCACGACGCTTAGCTGTAAAGGAAACTCCTCTGCCAAAGCGCGGATGATCAGTTCCACATCTTCGCACAGATGGCATTTTTTTCGTCCGTACAAGACAATTTCAAGCTGCCTGTTGTTCATTGGCTTTTAAAACCTCTTTCGTTTGGCCGAGGATGGAATCAGCATTTCCTCCCGATACTTGGCGACCGTGCGGCGAGAAATCTCGATTCCTTCTGCAAGCAGCATTTCCCCCAGCTTCTGGTCGGAGAGTGGCGCCTTGCGATCCTCCTGCTCAATCAGCGCCTTGATCCTGCGTTTTACGCTCTCGGAGGACGTTGCAGACCCGCTGGAAGTGGTGAGTGCCGAAGTGAAAAAGTATTTCAGCTCGAAAATTCCCCGCGGCGTTTGCACGTATTTGTTGCTGGTTGCCCGGCTGATCGTCGATTCATGCAAGCTGACGCGCTCGGCAATTTCCTTTTGCGTCATCGGCTTCAAATAATGGATGCCCCGGTCAAAAAAGTCGCGTTGCATGTCCACGATCGCCTGCGTTACGCGCATGAGAGTCAGCCGGCGCTGTTCCAGGCTCTTCGCCAGCCACATGGCGGCGTTGAGCTTGTCGTGGATAAACTGCTTCGCTTCTTCCTGACTTTTTTGCTGACTGAGCATTTTTTCATAAAAGCTGTTGATTTTCAAGCGCGGAGCCGCCACATCGTTGACTAGCACCACGTACTCGCTGCCGACTTTTTCCACGGTCACGTCCGGGATGACGTATCTTGTCTCGGATTGAGAGAACTGAGCACCCGGTCTGGGATTCAGCGTCCGAACGAGATCCGCCATCGTCTGCACTTCCTGCGGCGTGCAACCCACTTTGTCGGCAATGCGCTGGTAACGGTTGTCTGCGAGGTCTTGCAGGTGGTTGCGGACGACCATGACGATCTTCTCGTCATCGAGCGCCAGGTGCTCCAACTGCAACAGCAAACATTCCTCCAGACTGCGCGCCGCTACTCCTACCGGGTCAAAGTGCTGCAAGACCGACAGTACATCCTCAATCTCCAGCATCTCTACTCCGAGATTGCGGCTCGCTTCCTCCAGCGTTATTTCCAGGTAACCTTTTTCGTCCAGGTTTCCGATCAAAAACAGTGCGATTTGCCTTTGCAAAGGGGAGAAGCCCTTCACGTAGCCAAGCTGCCGCTCCAGATGCTCATACAAGTTTTCACTGCCTTGCTGAACATAATCCAACGGGTTGTAAGTGCTTTCATTTTTTGCCGGAGAGTACTCACCCGTCGCGCGGTTGCCAACGATTTCCTTCCAGTCAATCTCTGGCGCCGGCTTTTCGGCTTTCGCCGAGGCCACTTCTCCCGCTACTTCCAGGTCGAATACAGGATTTTCGTTGGCCTGATCCTGCAAATAGGAAATCAGGTCAACAGCTGAGTATTGCAATATGGTAATGGCTTGACGCAATTCCGGCGTCATCACTAATTTCAGCGTCTGTTCTTGATACAACCCCAGTCCCATGTTCATGAAGTTCGCCCCCTTCCCACTGCTTCTTGCGAGATGTCTCTTTAATTTTCATTATATTCGTTCTCTCTTGCAATTTTCCTGCCAATTTTTGAAGATGATCTGCAAAAATTAATGCTCCGCTTCTGTTCACACTCATGAAAAAAAATCACACAAAATCTCGTTTTTCGTTTGCATTTTCCTGTGGTAATCCCTTATAATTGATTAGTGTCACCCATTCACATCATACGCCTGTAGCTCAGTGGATAGAGCAATGGTCTCCGGAACCATGTGCGGGGGTTCGATTCCCTTCAGGCGTACCATATGAAAAAAGACTGGACTCGCTCCAGTCTTTTTTGTTTTCCTTGGTCTGACCTTGTCTTTCTACCTGAAAGCCTGCGACAGCACATCCCCATCGCAGGCTCACAGGCAAACCATTCATTCGTTCTGCGCTACTGATCCAGCTCTTTCTGCGCCAGTTCTTTCCCCGGAAGCGGATCTACCTGCTCCGGTTTGCGGGCATAAGCTTTGTTTGTAATCAATATCGTGAGTCCGATGATGAGGACAAAGACAATCACCAACGCAACAATAAACCCCGTACTCATGCAAGACACCTCCGCCTGTTTTCCTTCTTTCATTATAGCCTATTTTTTCGTCCAGTTTGAACCGTCCTCCGTTTGCCAATTTTTCGTTTTCCATATTGTCCCTTTCTATTCTGAATTTGGTGATAGGAAAATAACCCCAATAGCTCGAATACTATGACTATCTTGACACGAATCTGCAAATCCAAATAATTGAATGCCAAGGCAGGATAGCTATGACAGATAAGCTCACGCCCACATACAAGTGGAAAAAAAGGCGCTCCCACCCCGACGCGGCGAGACTCTTCTTCCCGGATCAGATTTTGAAAGCATTTTTTCACTTTACGACAGACGCCATCTCGATCAGTGACATGAACAACCAGATCGTTTTGGTCAATCAGGCATTTGAACAGTATTACGGCTGGTCGCTTGCGGAAATCAACGCCTCCCCGTACTGCTTTATCCCGGACGAGCTTGTCAGCGAGACGAGACAGTTGTTTGATGCCGTCCGAAACATGGGCGTGCATTTGACCAACTACGAAACGATCCGCAGGCGAAAAGACGGCACGCAGGTGGAGGTTACGTTGTCCGCCGCCCCCATACGCGACGCAAACGGAAGCATCATCGCCGCTTCGTGCCTCACGCGAGACATTTCCGAGCGCAAACGGGTCGAAAAAGCGTTGCTTCAAACAGAAACCAAGTATCGACTGTTGATAGACCATACCCAAGATATCGTCACGATTTTCGACGAGTCGCTGAAGCGTGTCTACGTTTCCCCCTCTGTCGAGCAGCAATTGGGCTATTTGCCTTCCGAACTCGTCTCCCCCGGCAGCCTGGAGATTACACATCCAGACGATTTCCCCCTGCTTTTGACCAAGAAGCAAGAAATTTTCGAAAAGAATCAGCCGGTTTTCCTGGAATTTCGCTCCCGGCACAAAAATGGAACATGGATTTCTTTTGAGACACGCGGGATTCCCGTTGCTTCCGAGGATGGCACGGTGAAAAACGTCATGTTTGTCTCCCGCAATGTCATGGAGCGCAAAGTATCTGAAGCGGCCTTGTCCAAAATCAGAAAAGAAAGCCAACTTATCGCGGAGCATACGGACGATTTGATTTTGATAACCGACAAGCACGGAGACATCGTCCACCTCTCTCCCTCATACGAGCGAGTCACGGGAACGATGAGGCATGCCGGCAAGCTGTCCTTCAAAAACATTCACCCGGATGATCTGGAACGCGTCGACCTGCAATTTCAAGATTTAATGGAAACGCTGGAGCCGCGAACGTGTGAATTTCGCTATCGCACGGTGAGCGGCGACTGGCTCGTGCTGGAGGCAAAAGGAACCCCGATCCTGGCCGACAACGGCGAATGCGACGGCTTCATTATCGTTTCCCGCGATATTACCGAGCGGAGAAACAACGAAATGCTGCTGCGCAATGCCGAGAAACTCTCTGTCATCGGCGAGCTGGCAGCGGGCATCGCTCACGAAATCCGCAATCCGCTCACTTCGCTGCGCGGCTTTATTCAGCTGTTGAAGCCGACGCTGGTTGATCATCAAATGTACGCAGACATCATGCTTTCCGAGCTGGATCGAATCAATTTCATCGTCAGTGAGTTGCTCGTGCTCGCGAAGCCGCACAACGTCAAGATCAAATCTCTCCCGCTGGTCTTCTTGCTGAAAAATGTGCTGACCTTGCTGGCGTCAGAAGCAAACTTGAAGAACATCCGCTTCCACACCGCTTTTGGCTGCGATCCCCTCATCTCCGGGGAAGAAAACCAGCTCAAGCAAGTGTTTATCAACGTCATCAAAAATGCAATCGAGGCCATGAGCGGGCATGGAGATGTCACCCTGACCACTTCGGCAAAAGCCGCTGGCCAAGTGGTCATCACGATTACCGACAATGGCTGCGGCATACCGGAAGAGCTGCTTCCCAAGCTGGGCGAGCCTTTTTTCACGACCAAAGACAATGGAACCGGATTAGGGCTGATGATCAGCCGCAAAATCATCAAAGACCACGACGGCCATCTGGAAGTGAGCAGCAAGCCAGGGGAAGGAACTACGGTAAAAATCACGTTGCCGATTGTCGCCGCTGAAAAAGGGCTATCCTAAAGAAAGGCGTCAAGCCAAACCGCATGGAGGTGCCCGATGGATTTTACCAAGATGAGTACGAGTGAGTTCGTCGCCAAAATTCATGAATCACAAGCCAAAAACCTCAGAAGCCGCAAGCATCAAGGCTACGGCCATCCGGAAAAACGCCTGCCGAGCAAGCAAGGAATCTGGTAAACACAAAAACCCACCCAGGAGCTTATCGCTCGCTTGGGTGGGCTTTTGCTTATTGCGGGTCTTGCTTATTCAGGTTGCGATCTCGCTCGGACTTTTGCTTTTGCGTGCCCTGCGTCTTGCTGCTGTGTCCCTGATTGCCGCCGTTTTTCGTATTGCGATTGTTTGACATGCGAATCCCTCCTCATGTTAGCTGGTCTTCGTGCCAAACGTAGTATGTCCGAAACGGCCTGATCATACTGAGCGATTATTTCGCTTCCCCGATGTATACTTTTTGACCGTTCTCGTATTTGTACACGTATACGGACGCGAACTCGTTGTCGCCTTTTTCGTTGAACGTTACGTTAACGAATTTGCCTTTGTAGTCTTTTGTTTTGTGCACAGCTTCCAGCACTTGCTCACGAGTTGGCTTTTTGCCGCCGTTCGCTTTGATCGCCTCTTCCAAACCGCTGAGCATTACACCCATGGAGTCATAGCCAAAGGATGTGAAGATACCCACTTTGTTGCCAGTCGATTTTTCAAAGTCTTCGATCCATTTCTTGCCTTCAGGTGTAGCTCCTACATCGCCGACAGTAGAAGTGAACACTACGTTGTTCGCGTTTTCGGCACCAGCGATTTTCACCAGGTCAGCAGAGTCGTAGCCGTCTCCACCCATGAAGATGCCTTTGTAGCCTTTTTCGCGCGCTTGCTTCACGATAATGCCCGCATCGGAGTAGTAACCGCCGAAGTAGATCATTTCCGGATTTTTGGATACGATCTGGTTGATGACGGCACTGTAATCTTTCTCTCCAGCTGTTACCCCTTCAAAGCCGACAATTTCCACGCCGTCTTTTTCAAATTGCTTTTTCACTTCTTCAGCAAGCCCTTGACCGTAAGCAGCCTTGTCGTGCATGACGAACGCTGTTTTTACGCCCAGTTGGTTTTTCGCATAGATCGCTGCCTTGGAGCCTTGCTGATCGTCACGCGCACAGATGCGGTGTACGATCTTTTTGCCTTGCTCCGTCAGGTCAGAGCCTGTCGCAGATGGCGATACCATGACGAGCTTCTCTTGATCGTATTGAGCAGCAGCAGTGATGGAGGCACCCGTTGTTGCGTGGCCTACAACCCCTACTACATCAGGATTGGAAATCAACATTTGTGCGACCGCTACCCCTTGTTTCGGGTCAGCCTGGTCGTCTTGTGCGGAAAGCTGTACTTCAAAGCCGAGTGCTTTGAACGCCTCTTGTTTTTCTTTCAGGGCATATTCAGCACCTGCTTTGGCCGTGCTTCCGTAATCGGAATATTGACCGGACATCGGACCGACTACAGCGATGACCAGTTTTTCCCCAGCCCCTCCGCCTCCGGTGCTTCCGCCGCCGTTTGCATTCGATTGTGGTGCGCTGGACTGGCCGCCCCCGCAGCCTGCAAGCAATGTCCCCAGTGCTACGGTAGCAGCCAGGATCGACAGTGATTTTTGTTTCTTCATAGCGAAACATCCCCCTCTTTATTTACGTGCAAACTATGAATCACTCTTTTATTGTAGGATATTTTAGAAAATTTGCAATAGAAATGATAATATTTTGGTTGTTTTATTGTGGAAGTTTATATTCCTCTATGATATATTTTCTGAAAATTAAATAAAATAGCCACACCCGTGAAAGGTGCGGCTTCTTTTTTGGTAAATATTTGTTACTCTTTGTATTTTTGGGAATACGCTTTGCACATAACGTATATAGCCACTACCACAAAGCCAACCAGCAACGCTACACTGGCAAACGTGGTTCCTTGCATTTTTGTAAGTCCCCTCTCGATTGCGCCTGCTTTTTCTCTATTATACGAGAAGCCACAGGGCAATCACAACGGAGGAATCATCCAAAGCGTTACTTGTTGATCTCGGTAGTCAGTTTGTATGTCCATGTTTTTGCATCGTAGGACACTTTTGCACCAAGCTCTTCCGCGATGAACACCAGCGGTACCAATACGCCACCAGTCACGGGACGCGGCGGGTTTGCTACACGGGTTTCTTTTCCGTTTTTGTATGCAAACGTGTTGTTTTCATACATGCGCAGGCCGTACTTGTTGTCTTTGGAAACCAGCAGCGATTTGGTTGTGGAATCCCAAGCAGCTGCACCGCCCAGTGCGACTGCCAAAGTGCTTGCATTGACATAAGCTACCCCGTTCTCGGTCACGATGTCCTGAGGAAATGGCAGCTCTTTGCCGTTAAGTTGAACCGTGATTTTGATTTGTTGTTTGGCAGGTGCCGTTTGAGCAAAAGCCGCTGTTGCAGCTACGCTTCCGGTCAGCAAAGCAGCTGTCAGCATCAATGTGGAAAACTTGCGAAGCATAATAAACACCCCTTGATTGTTATGAAATGAATTCCAATTTTGTGTTTTTCGACACAAATCTTCATATTCCTCCTTTTTTGTTCCATACTTTTCCTATGTAAAGGATTAGCCAATTATGCCAAAACTATGGGAATCAACGCATGCTATCCCGCGAACAAATGTTTTTGTGCACAACCTGTGGATAAAACTGTGGATAATTATAAAGATGGGAGAGTGCCTTCATGGCAGGCGAGCGATTTTTTCTGATATACCAGGAAGCCAGTGACGAAGAATGCCTGTTGACGATCCAGCCGTACAAAAATCAGCAGGAGCTGGCAGAAGCCATCAATCACTTATCGGCCTTGCAAATAGACGAGTACACGATCATCAAAGGGAAAAAAATGAAGGCGACGCTCAAGCTTGCCGTGGATCTGGCGGAAGCGGAGGACACAGAGGAAGAATGAAATCATTCGTTCCGCCATAGGTTTAGAGAGAGACAATTTGGCAACCATGGTAGGGAGGGCGTGCACTTATGTGTTTGACCTTCATTGACCTTTTGTGTATGATAATCTTACAAAGAGAGGAGGAAGACTAGATGCACATGAATTTGATTCCAACCGTCATTGAACAGACAAACCGCGGTGAACGTGCTTACGATATTTATTCGCGCCTGCTCAAAGACCGCATCATCTTTCTGGGAACTCCCATCAACGACACGGTAGCCAACATTGTGGTGGCCCAGCTGTTGTTCCTTCAGGCGGAAGATCCGGAGAAAGACATTCATCTGTACATAAATAGCCCGGGCGGTTCCATCACTGCCGGCATGGCGATTTACGATACGATGCACTTCATCAAACCTGACGTTTCCACCATTTGTATCGGAATGGCTGCTTCCATGGGAGCTTTCCTGTTGGCTGCCGGAACAAAAGGCAAGCGCTATGCCCTGCCGAACAGTGAAGTCATGATTCACCAGCCTCTGGGCGGTGCACAAGGTCAGGCAAGCGATATCGAAATCGCGGCAAAACGCATTTTGAAAATGCGCGACCACTTGAACACCATCCTGGCTGAACGGACAGGACAGCCACTGGAGCGCATCCAAAAAGATACGGATCGCGACAACTTCCTCTCCGCTGCGGAAGCAGTAGAGTACGGACTGATCGACAAAGTGATTACTTCAGAGCCATCTGCGAAAAAGTAACGACTTTCGTCACAAAAACACTCGTGCCAACGACTGGCCGAGTGTTTTTTGCATCTACTTCACAATTCCTCCAACTGGCTGACATACACAGTCAAGCTGTTGCCCGGATTTCTTTCCTGATGAATACGCGCTGTGGACGTCTTCTCATCGACAGAGTCGATCCATACCGATTCACCCTGGTATTCTACCTTTATTTTCTCAGGAGAATAAAGGATTGCCTGCGCTCTTGTCAGATCCATGGCTTCGTCCCTCTTATCGCTCGTTTTCTAAGGCTTGCTGCGCGGAGCTTGCCCCTGTCATCGTATCCACGCTGGTTTCTTCGATCAGACCGTTCTGATCAGAAACGATTCCGCCGCCAAGCCCTTCATTGATCATCCGGTCGATGTCCATGTCATAAGAATCCCGGCCTTCGTTGCAGCTATCCTGACACGTGTCACGATTGCTCATGAGTCATTCCTCCTTTTTGCGCTCTACATTGTTTAGCAATACCCTCCGTTCACGAAATTGATGCATGGGCATCTGTACAAAAAAAGACACTCCCCTTTCGGGACAGTGTCTTCATCCATCTTTCTACTCTTCCTTGCTTACCAACGTCGAGAGGCTCGATACTGCCTGGGAGGCATCCGGCCCTTCCGCCAAAATGGTAATCTCCGTTCCGGAGCTGATCGCGAGGCTCATGATACCCATGATGCTTTTCGCGTTAACTTTTTTGTTGCCTTTTTCTACGAATACTTCCGATACAAAGCGGTTGGCCTCCTGCACGAAAAAGGCAGCCGGACGAGCCTGCAAACCGGTCTTCAACTGAACCACAACCTGCTGTTGAACCATGAATGGACCTCCTTACTTGTAGACTATTATCCTTTAGTATAGCATGCAATTACATCGAAAGATTTTGTTTTTCTCGTATTTTGTCAGCGATTTCATTAATTTTTCGCAAGCGGTGATTAATTCCCGATTTGCTGACAACTCCACTCGGGACCATTTCCCCCAACTCTTTCAAATTGATATCGGGGTGAGCCACGCGAAGCTCCGCCACTTCCCGCAGGCGTCTGGGCAAATTCTCCAGCCCCATTTCCTGATCGATGAGCTGAATGTTTTCCATTTGTCTTGTGGCAGCGTTTACCGTTTTGTTGATGTTGGCAATCTCGCAATTATGCAGCCGGTTTACAGAGTTTCGCATGTCCTTGACGATCCGGACATCTTCGAAGTACAAGAGAGCCTGATGCGCACCGATAAGACTTAAAAACTCGGTAATTCTCTCGCCCTCTTTTATATAGAGGACGTACCCTTTTTTCCGCTCGATGCACTTGGCATTTAGTTTATACCGATTGGCGATCTTGGTCAATGCTTCGCAGAAATCCTGGTAGGAAGTGAATATTTCCAGATGGTAGCTGGACGCTTCCGGGTGATTGACCGATCCGCCCGCCAGAAAAGCTCCACGCAGGTAGGCGGCCCGGCAACACGACTTTTTCACGATTTCAGGAGCGATCCCCGGTACGAACGAGAGACTGCTGTCCATGATCGCCAGGTTTTGCAAGATCTCATTGGCCTGGTTGGGTATACGCACGATGTAGACGTTATTCTTTTTCAGACGCATTTTTTTGCGGACGAGCAGCTCACAGTGCGTCTGAAACAGCTTTTTGATCAAGGTGTAAATCCTTCTGGCAATCGCCGCGTTTTCCGTCGTCACATCCAGCACCAGGCGTCCTGCCCCGAACTGCAAGCTCCCATTCATGCGGATCAAGGCAGACAATTCGGCCTTGTTGCAGCAATCGGCGCCCTCCATCATGGTCAGTTCTTTCTTGGTATGTGCGGCGAATGACATCGAACTTCACTACTCCTTCTCTATCTTCAGCACCTTTCGTCTGCGCTTGACGAGTGAAACGACTTGCTTGCTTACTGCATGCGCATCATGACGCAGGTAACCGTCCTCGAATGTGACCAGCGGCTTTGCAACAATATGCAAGCCGAGCTGACGCAGCTTTTTCAGATCGCACGGGACGGGAGCAGCTCCTTTTTCCGCGTATTTCTCCAATACGTGGTTCGGCAGCTCTGCTGAGTTGACAATGATCGTATCTAAAAATGATTCGTTAACATGTTCGTACATAACCTGCACATGCTTGGAGGCGGAAAAACCGTCCGTCTCTCCTGGCTGTGTCATTACATTGCAAATGTAAATCTTTGGGGCCGTAGAGCGTCTGAGCGCAGCAAACAAGCCTCGCACCAGCAAATTGGGCAGTATGCTCGTATACAAGCTGCCCGGGCCAATCAAAATGGCATCCGCCTCGGCGATGGCCAAAAGAGCTTCGCTCAGCGGCACAGCATCCACAGGATCAAGGAAAACCCGTTTGATTTCCTTGCCCGTCAGCGGTATTTGGGATTCGCCCACCACGATGGAGCCATCCGTCATCTCCGCTTTCAGACGAATGGATTGCGTAGATGCAGGCAGTACATCTCCTCGCACTGCCAAAACCCCGCTTAACGTTTTCACTGCGGTCACAAAATCTCCCGTGATTTCGTTCATCGCCGCAAGTAGTAGATTTCCCAAATTATGCCCTGCTAATCCCGTGCCTGAGGAAAAACGGTACTGCATGACTTTTTCCATCAACGGCTCCGTATCGGCCAAAGCAGTCAACACATTGCGAATGTCTCCCGGTGGCAGCATATCCATTTCCTCGCGCAGACGTCCCGAGCTTCCCCCATCGTCTGCTACGGTTACGATCGCTGTGATATGCACCGGCTCATGCTTCAGACCGCGCAAAAGGACGGACAGACCCGTTCCTCCGCCAATGACGACAATTCGTAATGGCCTTGACTGTAGCCTCCCCATTCCCTTAGTAGGCATATGTCACCTCATTATTTCTGATACAAATAAACAGGTGGCTATCTCATGTGCATCGTCTTGCTTTTTCTTCCTGCCATCCTATGCTCACTTGTTCTTTTCCATGTCTCGATGACTGACACGGATGGTAAAATCTTTTCCGAACGTCTCCCCCAAATGCTCGGCGATGGCGACTGAACGGTGTTTTCCTCCCGTGCATCCGATGCCGATCACCAACTGGCTTTTCCCTTCCCGCTGGTAATGCGGCAACGTATACGCCAAAAAGTCCGTCAGCTTCTCGATGAACTCTTTTGTTTCCTTGTGTTTCATCACGTAATCAGCCACTTCTGGATCACATCCGGTCTTGGGCCGCAATTCGTCCACGTAGTGAGGGTTTGGCAAAAACCGGACATCAAACATCAAGTCCGCGTCAATCGGCGTACCGTATTTAAAGCCAAACGACAATACATTGATCGTAAGGGGTGATCCTTGTTGTGCGTATTGGTTGATGATTTTTTCACGAAGCTGTGCCGGCTTCATTTGACTCGTATCGATAATCTGATGCGCCCAGCCCTTCATTTCCTGCAACAAGCGGCGCTCAGCATGTATTCCTTCCAGAGGGGAACCGTTCGGTGAAAGCGGATGTCTGCGACGGGTTTCCTTGTAACGGGAAACCAGCGTTTGATCGTTCGCATCGAGATAGAGGATGTGGTACGACAATCCCTCCATCTGCTCCAGACTCTCGATCGTTACGGACAGACTTTCGAAAAACTCCCGTCCCCGCAAATCGATAACCAAAGCGACACGCTCAATACTCCCGCCAGACTGTTTGACCAACTCGGCAAATTTGGGAATCAGTACAGGGGGCAGGTTGTCGACGCAAAAATAACCCAAATCCTCCAAGCTTTGTACAGCAACTGTTTTTCCCGCACCTGACATTCCGGTAATGATCAGGAGATTAATGGCCTTGTCGTTTCCCAATTCCGTCACGCAACTCGCCTCCTACGATTCTGACAATAGCATACCATAATCACTGCCCTATTCGCACCTTTTTGGGCGCTTCCCCACTTTTCCCATCTGTTTTTCCAAAGCGTACAAGCTGTTTTTGGACAAAAAAAGATGCGCGACTGCATTCTCAGCCACGCAACAATGTTTATATAGATAAGGGGGTCAATTCATTGTCTTTATCTTACCCTTGAATTATTTCACCCATGTTACAAGCACGTTAAGAGATTGTGACATTTTGTTCCTTTATCTTTTCGTTCAGCTCTTCCACGTAATGTTGCGCGGATTGAGCAGCGATCGAACCGTCTCCGGTCGCGGTTACGACTTGACGCAGCATTTTTTCACGAACGTCGCCGGCTGCGAACACGCCTTTTACTTTTGTGTACATTTTTTCATCAGTCAAAATGTAGCCAGCGTCATTGGTGATGCCCAGCGAACGGACGCTTTCTGTCAGTGGGTCCATACCTACGTAGATGAACACGCCATCTGTCGCAAACTCGCTTTGCTCACCTGTTTTGGTGTTTTCCAAAAGAACGGATTGAACTTTTCCTTCACCGCGAATTTCTTTGACGGCGGAATCCCAGATCACTTCGATCTTTTCGTTTTCAAAAGCGCGTTTTTGCAAGATTTTTTGGGCGCGGAACTGATCACGACGGTGTACGATCGTTACTTTGGAAGCAAAGCGGGTCAAGAATACGGCTTCCTCAACCGCAGAGTCTCCGCCGCCTACTACAACCAGCTCTTTGTTGCGGAAGAAAGCTCCGTCACATACCGCGCAATACGAAACGCCGCGGCCGGACAGTTCTTTTTCTCCCGGCACTCCGAGCAGACGGTGCTCTGCTCCGGTAGCAACGATCACAGATTTCGCCAAGTATTCCTTGTCGCCTGCGATTACGCGTTTGTATGGCTCTTCATCGCGGATTTCCTTGATCTCGCCATAAGCGTATTCAGCGCCGAATGACTGCGCATGTTCAAACATTTTGGTAGACAGGTCAGGTCCGAGAATGGAGCTGAATCCTGGATAGTTCTCGATTTCCTCGGTGTTGGCCATCTGACCGCCCGGGATGCCTCTCTCCAGCATCAAAGTGCTCATATTGGCACGGGAAGTGTATACAGCAGCCGTCATACCAGCAGGGCCGGCTCCGGCGATGATCACATCATAAACTTTTTGATCGCTCATATATGTTGCCTCCTCGTCTGACACGCTTCTTTATTTATAGTTATTATAAAGTAATAATCTATTTAAAATCAAGCGTCGACAATACTTTGACACACTTCGAGACGGTTGCAGCCGAAACTCCGTACTTTTGAGCCAGGTGCGCTTGCGACTTCTTGCTGTTTACCACAGTTCCGTATACATATTCTAATGCAGCGATCCATGCAACTGCTTTCCGCACTTGTACTTGGCTGAGCATATATTCATGATGCACGTTCCACACCTGAAGGCACCACTCTCCTGCCTCCTGCTGGCCCTCTGCGATCAAGTAGCGGTGAATGCCCTCTTCCACACTCATCTCACCTTGTACGATCCCCGTGTGGCTGGCGTGCTTTGCCGAGTCCGGCGCATCCTCAGGCATCGCCGCCCCCATGTCAGCCAAAGCGAGCAACGCCAGCTTTTGCAGTTGAGGGTTGTCCGTCTGGTAGTAAAACTGGCGAACGGCATGTTCAGCCTCGTCATCGCCGATCAACGACAAAGTTTGCAAAACGGCGAATTTGACTTCGTCCCGCCCATGCTGCAAAGCCCACAAAAGCGAAGCACGAATCATCGGATCGTTTTTGAAATCCTCTACTCCCGTAAAAGGCGCTTTTTCCCACGAAACATCGCGTTGCGGAGGATTGTATTGATAAGGGATCGGCTTTATAGTTTCCCCTTCTTGCTCGCTTTTTACCATGTGAATGTACTGGTCAGCAATTCCGGATTCCGGGTCCATCTGCTTTGCTTTTTGCCACCAGCGCAGTGCCTGCTCTTTTCGTCCGCTCAAATACGCCGAGATCGCCGCGTAGTGGTACGTGCAAGCCTCGTGCGGACGGCCAGCGCGCAGCATTCGCTGATAGTGGAAGAAAGCTTCGTCATGCTGTCCCAGGACTCCCATGGTCGTCGCCAGCTTGTAGGTGTTCTCCGGATGGAACGGCACGACTTTTTTGAGCATGTCCATCAAAGCCAGCAGCTCAACAGTATGGTTGTGATGGGAGAGCAAAACAGCCAGATTGCACAAGGCATGCAAATTGCCATGCTCTTTTTCCAGCGTCTTCTCGATCGTCTCCATCGCTTGCTGGAAGTCGCCCACGTAATAATAGGCGAGGGACAAATTGTTCCAGGCTGGCAAAAAGTCAGGGTCGGCTTCCACGATTTCTTTCAAAATGTCCAAAGCCTCCAGGAAGCGGCCTTCTTCCAAGCTGCGACGTGCCCGCTCATGTTTGCTGTACACATCTTCATTTTCGCTCGGGAGAAAATGACGCGGCGGCAAGTCCAGCTCGAAGTAAATGTAATCGAGCAGTTCTTCCGCTTCCTCCCGATAATGTCCGTTGCCGGCTTCCTGCAAATAGCGCACAGCCATTTCTTCAGCCATCTGGTAATCTTCGAGATTGGCGTAGTTGTTCGCCATGTAGAAATACACTTCTACCATGGACGGGTCCCATTTTTCTATAACCTCATAGAGGACTTCATTCGATGCTTCAAACTGCCCCGTCTCAGCGAGGGCACTAGCCAAATGACAGTGGCACTCAGCGTTGGCTGGTTCCATCTCGACAGCCCGCCGAAACGATCGCAGTGCTTTCTCATAGTCGTACCGATTCAAAAAGCGCATACCACGGTCAACAAAAAAAGTGGCATCTTGTTTGAAGTCAACGACAGTCGTTTTTTTCAAAATACTTTTGGTATGTTTCATAAAACCTCCAACATCGTAGGAGCAGCACTTCAAGTATCGTACCAGAAGCGGTGCCAGCCTACAAGCTGACTCGTCTTTTAAAGTGTTCATTTCACAGGTAAAAGCAGGAAAACACCACTGGCGCATAGCAAGTGGTGTTTACGAACGGAAATGGAGCGGACGACGGGTCTCGAACCCGCGACCTTCGCCTTGGCAAGGCGACGCTCTACCAATTGAGCTACGTCCGCATAGTTTATCGTGTTTTCTTTTTCTATGGTTTGTAAAAACTGGTGAGCCATGAAGGACTCGAACCTTCGACCCTCTGATTAAAAGTCAGATGCTCTACCAACTGAGCTAATGGCTCTCACGTGGTGGCTCGGGACGGAATCGAACCGCCGACACGAGGATTTTCAGTCCTCTGCTCTACCGACTGAGCTACCGAGCCACATACTTTTTCGCCATTTCTTCTCTAGAAACAAGAAATGGCGGAGCTGACGGGACTCGAACCCGCGACCTCCGGTGTGACAGACCGGCGTGAACTCCAACTTCACCACAGCTCCATTATGGAAGGTTTTGTTCCTTCAAAACTGAATACGCATGATTGCTAAGCATGTGTGGATAAGTCCTCGACCGATTAGTATTCGTCAGCTCCACGCGTTACCGCGCTTCCACACCGAACCTATCAACCTCATCGTCTATGAGG
>Ga0065721_10048930_pt1 | contig 59505 bp, 63 predicted proteins | sample Mesricmetagenome_FD_59108 | JGI IMG/M metagenome (GOLD analysis project Ga0065721, IMG submission 59108) | Mesophilic microbial community from rice straw/compost enrichment Sample: eDNA_1 v2 (version 2) | ecosystem: Engineered > Solid waste > Grass > Composting > Bioreactor | place: USA: Davis... | reverse complement strand
GGGCCGGATGAGGGGGCGTGAGCAAAATCCTCGAACGACGTGCAAGTGATGTGAGGCCTTCGGCCTCCCCCTCATCGCCTCGCATCCGCTCGGCACTTCTCCCCGCTGGGGAGAAGAGGGCGTTTGCCATACCGTTTGCTCGCACGGCCTTTCGCTCTTGCTCCAGGCGTTCGTTGCTGCAATCGGTTCACTGGATCGATTGCTCCGCTGCGCGGACCGCGCCTCACCCCCGCCGGGGAGAAGGGGTGTCCCCCGACTTCGCGCCCGTCGCCGGCATATGCCCCTCATCCGGCTGCCGCCACCTTCTCCCCGTTTCCACGGGGAGAAGGGACCTGTGGCGAGGGCTCGCCCTTCGTTAACATTGAGATCGCCCTTCCTCAACATTGAGATTTGCGGCGCCGATGCGTCTGGCGTCCCCTCTCCCCGCGTGCGGGGAGAGGGTCAGGGTGAGGGGCAAGCCCCTCACCCCGGCCATCAAAGAGCGGGCAGGCCATTCACCGCCGCGCAATCGTCTCCACCGCGCCGCCCGCCGCCTTCCACGCCGAGAAACCGCCCTCGATGTGGCAGACGTTTTCCAGCCCCATGTCCTCGGCGGTCTTCGCCGCCAGCGCCGAGCGCCAGCCGGAGGCGCAGTAGAAGACGAAGCGCTTGTTGTCCTGAAACACCGGCTTGGCGTAGGGGCTTTCCGGGTCGATCCAGAATTCCAGCATGCCGCGCGGGCAGGAGAAGGCGTTCGGAATGGCGCCCTCGCGTTCCCGCTCACGCGGGTCGCGCAGATCGACGAACACCACATCGCCAGCATCCGAAAGCGACAGCGCCTCTGCGGCGGGGATCGCCGTAACCTGCGCATTGGCCTCGTCGAGCAGCGCCTTGTAGCCCTTCTTCAGCATGCTGTTTCCTCCTCCCTTGCCAACTCTATTCCACCAGCGCCCGGCGCAGCCGGCGCAGGATCACGCCACGCGCCTTGTCGTCCGCCGCATGGTTGAGCTCGTCCTGGATGTCGAGCACCAGCGACTGCAGGTCGTTGTGCCAGTCGCGGCTGCCCACCAGCATCGGCTCCAGTCGCGGCGGCGGGGCGGGCGTGAGCGACACGGCCCCGTCCTTCGTCAGACGGTAGGAGCTGTCGAGCCGGGGCATGACGATCCGGCCCTCGGTCAGGAAATCGCCAAGCCGCGCGGCAAGCCCCGCCATGGCCGGCTCTTCGCCGTGCACGAGGAAGATGTTGCGGGAAATCGGCGCGCGGTCCTGAACCCACGCGGCCAGTTCGGCGGCGTCCGCGTGGCCGGAATAGACGTCGAGCTTGCGGATGCGGGCGCGCACCTTGATCTCCTCGCCCTGGATGCGCACCACCGGCGCGCCTTCCTCGAGGATGCGCCCGAGCGTTCCCGTCGCCTGGTAGCCGACCAGAAGCACCGTGCCTTCCTCGCGCCACAGCCAGTTCTTCAGCCGGTGGCGGATGCGGCCCGCCTCGCACATGCCGCTTGCGGCGATCACGATATGGAAGTCGCGGATATGGTCGATCGCCTTCGACTGCTCGACGGATTCGGTGAAGCGGATATTGCGCGCGCGGAACGCCCGCGCCAGCTGGTCGCCCTTCTCGATCTCGCGGGCATGGCGCAGGAAGATCTCGCTGGCGCGCGTGGCGAGCGGTGAATCGATGATGATCGGGCAGGTGGGGATCTCGCGCTTTTCCATCAGCTGATGGAGGTCGGCCACCAGTTCCTGCGTGCGCTCCACCGCGAAGGAGGGGATGAGCAGCGCGCCGCCGGGCCGATAGGCGGCCTCGACCTCGCGTTTCAGGGCCTTCAGCCGCGCCGCGTCGTCGATCTCCGGCCGGTCGGTGTCGCCGTAGGTGCTCTCGGTGATGACGTAGTCGACATCGCGCGGGCCTTCCGGATCGTGTTGCAGCAGCTTGTGATGCGGGCCGATGTCGCCGGAAAAGACAAGCCGCATCGGCTTTTCAGCCGGACCGGCCTCCATTTCCACCGAGGTCGAGCCGAGCAGGTGACCGGCGTTCCACAGGCGGAAGCGGATGTTTTCGGTGGCGGTCGTCCAGGTCTTCAGCTCCACCGGCCGCATCAGCGTCACCGCGCGGAAGGCATCTTCGGCGTCATAGATCGGCTCCACCTCGTCGCGCCCGCGCCGGGCGTTGCGGCGGTTGAGGTTTTCCACCTCCATTTCCTGGATGTGCGCCGAATCCGGCAGCATCACCGAGCAGAGGTCGGTCGTCGCCCGCGTCGCGTAGATCGGCCCGTCAAACCCGGCCTTGACCAGCTTCGGCAACAGCCCGGAATGGTCGATATGCGCATGCGTCAGGATCACCGCGTCTATGCTGGCCGGATCGAACGGAAAGGGCCGGTAGTTCAGTTCCTTCTCGCTCTTCGAGCCCTGGAACATGCCGCAATCGACGAGCACGCGCCGCTCGCCGAGCTGGATCAGGTGGCAGGATCCGGTGACGGTCCCCGCCGCGCCGTGAAACGTCAGGACCGGCTGGTCCGGCATATGGATGGTCATGAGCCCTCCCGCATTCGTTATCCGGCAAGGGTTTACGCCGACATCGGGCCAAGGTCGAGAGCGGGAAGGAGAGGTGCGCCCTCAGGTCCCGCCAGGAGCCGACTTCGGCGTGGGATCGCCGTAGTGTTCCCACCTCCCCCTCGATGGGGGAGGGCACGCGAACGCGCGGGTGGGGGACATCCCCGGCAACGGGAGGGTGGCTCAGCTCCGCCGCTGCTTCAGCACGGCACGGGCGTGCTCGTCGCCGGCGAGTGTCAGGCCTGCGCGTTTCTGAGAGGTGTTGGCGGGGGCGGGGTGTGGGTCGTCGGCCGCAACCTCGCTCTCCTTCGGGAAGGTGTAGCCGTCGGCCTTGCGCCAGGCCTCGATGCGGTTTTCGCATTCGACCGGGTCGAGTTGGCCGATCAGGTTGAGCGCGCGGGTGCGGACGCCCTCGTGCTGGGCGAGCTGCGGGTAGAGCGCGGTGAGCACGCTGACGGTTTCCTCCGGCTCCATGCCGAGACCGACGAGCGTGACGGCGAGCTGGCGGCCGGAGGTATCGAGCATGATGCGTTCGGCCAGCCAGCGGCTGGAGGAGAGCGCGTCGGCGAGCGTCGAGGCGAACAGGCCGGCCTCGCGGTTGCGCGCGAAGCGTACCAGCAGCGCCTCCTGCATCGGCGTCAGCGTCAGCAGGCCGAGCCGGTCGGAAGAGGGGCGGGCGAGCTGGTTGGCGAGCGTCTTGATCGTCTGGCGCAGCACTTCCTCGCGCGCCTGCCGCTCGGCTTCCGCGCTGGCGGGAAGCGGCTTGACGGGGGCGGGTTCCGGGACGCGGGCCGGCTTGTCCGGCCGTCGTTCGTGGCGCAGGTCGACCAGCGCGTCGATCACCTTGGGAGACAGGTTTTCCCGCCGCACGATGGCGCGGGCGTGCGCCAGTCCTTGCGTCTTGGCGATCGTGATCAGCAGGTCGTCGGAGAGACACGGCGAGGAGGCGAGGAAGGGAGCGGCAATCGAGATCGGCTGGCTGGCGATGAAGATCGCGATCGTCTCCGGCACCGTACTGCACTGGGACAGCGCGGCCACGGCCTGGCGGCGGGCCTCCTCGCTGGAGGAGTGGAACAGCGGGCCAAAGAGCTCGGCGAACTGGCGCAGTTCCGACTTGGACGGATGCACGAGGCTTTCAAAGCCCGACACGGTCGCCATCAGCACTATGTCCTTCCTGCGGCCGCCCCCCGGCCTCTCCAGCTCTCGAAACTGATCGGTCACGACTCAACCTGAACTTACGCGGTACATTTTCGGTCAAACTAGACGTAAAATGTTAGCAACCTGTTAACTATCCTGTGGCGACATGAACCTGCCGGCGAATCGCGCCCTCTTGAGCCAGTCCGCCGGCGTTGCGATGTTACAGTTCGCGTGCCCGGTGTTTTGAGGGCAGCCTGGATTTCCCTCTCCGGACATGCGTCGAGAAAGGCGCAGATGCCCCGCCGTGCCGTGCCGCCATCAGGCCGCGCGGGGATGTGCCGGCCCCGTTGGAACCGGGGCAGGATGAGATCGTTGTTTCCTCATCCGTCTCGCAACAGACAAGGAGGCGAGCATGGCGGATATCGTGCTGCTGAAAGACTGCAAGCCGCGCTGGACGAAGCGTGGAGAACTGCCGGGCGGGGGTGCGGAAATCCTGCTCTTCACCGGCGTCCGTTATGAACGGCGCGATCAGGCGCCCGAAATCGATTTGCGCATGCCCCAGGCGGTGACCAGAGCCTCGCGGATGCCGGCGTCCGGTACGGAGCCCTGCTCGGGCTGATCTGAAGTGTGTTAGTTCACTTGCAGCGCGGGGCAGCCTGCCGCAGACAGGAAGGCCACTGCGCCGCTTTCGAAGCTCGCCTGCGGAGCAAGCGTCCTCAGAACCGCATAGCCGGCCGGCGCAGCCATCTCGATGACGATTGCATCCGACAGTGCTTCCGGCGGCTGCCGGCGTAGCCGCGCCACCTGCACGGGCGATGCCACCACCACATCCATCGTCCCGTCGACCGAGGTCCGGTCGTTCATGGAAAACACCTCGTTCGAATTCCGGTCATAGACGGCGAGCGACCAGAAGCCGCTATTGGCCGGCGCCGTCAGCCTGACTGCCCGCTCGGTCGTTTCGAAATGGCAGACGGCGGTTTTCAGGTACGGGTCGGTATTGGCGAGCCCCAGCCGGTCGGGCGTGTCGTCGAGCAGATGGAACCGGTTCCCCACACCTTCCGAGCGCACCCGCGTATAGGCGTCCTTGCCGGTGAAATGCGGCAGCGCCAGGATGATGACGATATGCAGCACCGCCGCGCCGATCAGCCCGGTCAGCACCGCCGTCAGAATTGCAGTCAGCCTACTCATCGCCGCATCCGATCGCTTCGACCTTCGGCATCTCGAAGCCGATCAGGCCGGAATTGCCGGCGGCCGGCGTGTCGAACAGGGTGAGCACCAGCGTGAAGGCGCCGGTGTCCGGCAGCGCCACCCAGTTCATCGGCCGTGCCCGCGACGAGACGGTGATGTCGAACACACCCTCGGCATCGCGCAGCACCGTCAGAGAATTGGCGCCGGCCGGCAGGCCCGCCGGGGTGGGAAGGGGAAGACCGGAAGGATCGGCGGCGTACAGCGTCCACAGCCGAGCCGGCGGCGAGATCCCCGTCACCCGGTAGCTGCAGGTGCCCGTGAGCCGGTTGCCGGCCTCGTCGGTGCGCGCGGTGAAGGTGAGCCCTTCCGCCGAGCCATAGAGCAGCCGCCCGGCGCGCGCCCGGTGAGACTTGGCGTAAGGATCGGCGGAGGCAAGCTGCGCCTGCGGGAACGCGCTCCACACCCCGACGCGAATGGCGCCGAGCCCCGCAGAGGCATTGAGCGCCGACAGCGTCGAGCCGATGCCGCCACCGAAGGCGATGGCGAGAGCCAGGGCAACATACAGCGGAACACGGAACACGGGCGTCGATTCGATCCTCGGAAACTTTCCCGAGGGGTAGCATTGATTCCGCGATCAGGGAAAGGGGCGGGGACCTGTGAGACAGGGTAACGCATGGGGATTGCCCTTGATCAGCCTTGCTGGCCCCTCATCCGGCTGTCAGGCCCCTCATCCCCCTGCCGGGACCTTCTCCCCGTTCTGACGGGGAGAAGGGGCTTGTGGCACGGCCTTGCTCCCACCAATCTCCCCCCTTGAGGGGGAGATGTCACGAAGTGACAGAGGGGGGTAGGGACTGTGCGGCAGGGTAGGAGGCCAGCGTATTGCCCGGGGGTACCCCCCTCTGCCCTGCCGGGCATCTCCCCCCCAAGGGGGGAGATCGGCAAGACGCGCAGCCCTCTTCAGGCCGCCGCTGTCGCAGCCTTCTGGCTGGTTTCGGCCATCCAGGTGCCGTTGCGGCCGCAGGCCTTGACGTAATAGAGGGCGTTGTCGGCGGCGTGGGTGAGGTCGGCAAGGCTTTCGTCGTCGGCGGCCGAGCCGCAGGCGATGCCGATCGAGACGGTGACGCGGCCCCTGCCGTCGCGGGTGTATTCGTGCGGGATGGCGAGCGAAAAGACGGCCGCCCTCAGCCGCTCGGCAATGTAGCGGGCCTGACCGGGCTCCACCGCCGGCAGGATCGCCAGGAATTCCTCGCCGCCGTGACGGCCGAGATGCATGTGGCCGTCGAGCTCGGCGCGCATCGCCGCCGCCACGCGTTTCAGGCAGTCGTCGCCGGCCGCGTGTCCGTAATTGTCGTTGTAGGACTTGAAGTGGTCGATATCGATGAGGAGCAGGGCACAGCGTTCCAGCTCCTCCGCCTCCGCACCGGCGCGCATGCTGGCGATCGCGACGCTCGTGCCGCGCCGGTTCGGCAGCTCGGTCAGCGGATCGGTGACCGAGAGCTGTTCCAGCTCGCCGTTGCGGCGTTTCAATTCGCGTTTCAGCGCCTCGTTCTCGTGCATCTGCAGGAAGGCGACCTGCCGCTCGGCCTCAAGCTGGTGGCAGGCGATCAGCGTCAGCGCCACGGCCGGCACGTAAACGGTCAGGTGGACGATGAGGAAGGAGGGGGTGAAGTCGTGCAGGAACCAGATCGCGCCGTAGTTGACCATGAAGGTGACGAGGCTCGCGGCGAGAGCGGTCACGAACGGCGTGCGCGTGCCGATCGTCACCACCATCTGGAAGATCACGGCGGCATAATAGTATTGCTTCGCCACGTCCTCGTGGCTGGAGACGAGGATCACGCACCAGATGATGTTGCCGGTGATGGAGACGACAAGCGCGGCGTATTCCTTCTCCCGGATCGGGCGGTCCTGATACAGAAAGACGAGCAGCAGCACGGCGAGCGGGAAAATCACGCCAAAGCGCAAGGTCAGGCTGAGGGCCGCGACGTCGGGCAGCAGCAGCGAGTCGACCAGCGCGTAGCTGAGATAGAACAGGCCGATGATCACCACATTGGCGATCAGAACGCGGGTCCGCATCGGCGTGCGATACCAGTCGTACGCAACCGCCTGTTCGGGGCTGAGCGTGGGACGAGGGTCGAGGCCAAACCAGTTCTTCATGATCAACCCGGAGATTGCGGACACGTCGGGGCCTGTTGCCCGCGCGGTGGGTTCTGCGGTCAGAGGGGTTAAATTCGGCTTAACATCGCGCCTTTCCTCACCCCAAAAAAGGGGTGTCCGGCCCCGGGTGGTTAAGACGGCGTAACCGGCTTCGCCACATCACCGGGAGCGTTTGCAAGCGGAGTGTGCTGCCTATGGATTCCGGTATTGGGGATGTCGCAGACTGCTGTACCAGAGCAGGGGCCGCTAGGTAGCTCTCACGACTTGCCGAGGCTCGCCGTCGTCTGCGGGTCGACCGCCAGCGGGGCTGCGTCCTTGATCATCTTCTGGATCTCGCGCAGCACACGGGTCGATTCCGCCGAGAGCGAGCGCGGCCGGACCAGTGCCGGGATCGCCTGTTCGCTCTTGCCGTCGGTTTCCTTCTTCGCCACCGCCTGCGGCCGCGAACCGGTCGGCAGCGGGTTTTCGATGCCGGGGATGGGGCGAAGCTCGATGCCCTGATGGGCGTAGTCCATCACCGTCTTGAAGGTCATCGCCGGCAGCAGGCCACCGGTCATGTTGTTGGTCGAGGTGTAGTCGTCGTTTCCGAACCAGACGGCGGTCGTGTAGTTGCCGGTGAAGCCGACGAACCAGGCATCGCGATAGGCCTGTGTCGTGCCGGTCTTGCCGGCGGTGACAATGCCGTTGTCGAGGGCGGCGCGCCGGCCGGTACCGTTGACCGGGATGGTGACGAGGATGCGGTTCATCGATGACATCGCCTGCTCGGAGAGCACGCGCTCGGCCGGTGGCTCGTCGCGCTCGAAATCGTAGAGTACGGTACCGCCATAGGTCCTGATCTGCTCGATGCCGTGACGGCGCGACTGCATGCCGCCCGCGGGGAACACGGCATAACCCGTCGCCTGGTCGAGCACGGTGAGTTCGGAGGTGCCGAGCGGAATGGTCTTGTCGGTGCGCAGCGGCGTCTCCACCCCCATGCGCTTCGCCGTCTCGGCGATCAGCTCGGTGCCGAGTTCGTCCTTGGCGAGCCTGACGGGAACGGTGTTGATCGACCGGGCGAGCGCGGACATCAGCGTGACGCGGCCGGCATAGGAGCGGCCGTAGTTCTGCGGCGACCAGCCGCGCCAGGTGATCGGCCCGTCGACGACCGTCGTCTCCGGCGTCATGCCCTTCTCCATGGCCGCGGCGTAGGTATAAACCTTGAACGAGGAGCCCGGCTGGCGCAGCGCCTTGGTGGCGCGGTTGAACTGGCTTTCGCCGTAGTCGCGACCGCCGACCATCGCACGCACCGCCCCGCCGTTCTCGATCATGACGAGCGCGCCCTGCTTGACGCGATAGCCTTCGCCGAACTCGCGCAGGCTCGCCTCGACGGCGGCCTCGGCCGCCCGCTGCAGCCCCATGTCGATCGTGGTGCGCACAACCAGCGTATGCTCGGAGAAGCGCTGCGCGATCCGCTGCACTTCCTCGAACGCCCAGTCGAGGAAGAAGTCCGGCGCCTCCGCCTCGTTGCGGTCGATGACGCTTGCCGGATTGCGACGCGCGGCAATCACCTGGCCCTCGGTCATCAGCCCGCCCTGCACCATGTTGGTCAGAACCTCGTTGGCGCGGGCGCGCGCTGCAGGCAGGTTGACGTGCGGTGCGTATTTGGCCGGCGCCTTGAACAGGCCGGCGAGGATTGCCGATTCCGCCAGCGTCACTTCGGTGAGCGGCTTGCCGAAATAGAACTGCGAGGCCGCCGCCGCCCCGAACGTGCCGCCGCCCATGTAGGCGCGGTCGAGATAGAGCGAGAGGATTTCCTTCTTGGTGAGATTGGCCTCGAGCCAGAGTGCCAGGAAGGCTTCCTTGATCTTGCGTTCGAGCGAGCGCTCGTTGGTGAGGAACAGGTTCTTGGCGAGCTGCTGGGTGATGGTCGAGCCGCCCTGGACCACGCCGCCGGCGCGCGCGTTCTCGTTCATGGCGCGGGCAAGCCCGAGGAAATCGATGCCGAAATGGTCGAAGAAGCGCCGGTCCTCGGTCGCCAGAACCGCCTTGACGAAATGATCCGGCAGCTCGTCGATCGGCACCGAGTTCTCGTGGATGATGCCGCGATGGCCGATCACATTGCCGTAGCGGTCGAGGAAGGTGACGGCGAAATTGCCGTGGTTGCGCCAGTCTTCCTTGGTCTCCTCGAAGGCCGGCAGCGCCAGCGCCAGCAGCAGCACGGAACCCGCCGTGCCGAGCGTCATGCCTTCGCCGAGGATTTCGAAGAACAGCTTTTTCCAGCCCCGCACGCGGAAGCGGCGGAAGAAGATGGTGAGATCCTCCCAGATCTCCACCGCCCTGAAGCCGGCATTCCACAGCGTGGAGTCGATCCAGCTATCGATACGCAACAGATAATGGCGTTTGTGACGCGGCTTCTTCCCTGGCTCGTCGGTATCGTGCACGCTAAAACCGTTCCTGCCCAAAGCTACGCTTGACGCCGGACCTTGGAGGCGCCAGTTGTGAAACGCGCGACAAGGATCAGCATCTGCTGATAAATTATTGAATTGCGCAAAGGAAACAAGAAAAAACCGGTGCGAAGCTTACCTCTCGCACTCGAAGGCGAAAGATGACGGCCGAACCTTACTGGAAAACCAAGAGTCTGGCAGAGATGGACGACCAGGAATGGGAAGCGCTCTGCGACGGATGCGGGCTGTGTTGTCTCAACAAGCTCGAGGACTGGGACTCGGGAGACGTCGTCTTCACCTCGGTTGCCTGCAGGCTGCTCGACGGGACAAGCTGTCGCTGCAAGGACTATGAAAACCGCAAGGCAACGGTGCCGGACTGCATCCGCCTGACAGTCGACATGGTCGACGAGATCCACTGGCTGCCGCCCACCTGCGCCTACCGCCTGATCCGCGACGGTGAGGACCTCTACTGGTGGCACTACCTCGTTTCCGGCGACCGCGAGACGGTGCACCAGGCCGGCATTTCCGCGCGCGGCCGTACCGTGTCGGAAGAGGACGTGCCGGTCGAGGATTTCGAGGACTACGTCGTCGACTGGCCGCTCACCGTCGGAACCGGCCCCAAGGCCGTCCGGCCGGGCGGTTGAGGACGGGAAGGCGCCGGCTATTCGAGCTTCAGGCCATCGACTGCTTGCCGCATCCTGACCGCCGTCAGCCCTTGAAAGACCGGGCGATAAGGTGGTCGAGCGACAGCCGGCCCGGTCCGTGGGTGATGATGATGAGCAGGCAGGCGGCCCAGGTTCCGTGGGTCGGCCAGGCATCCGGATAGACGAAGATCTCGATCACCAGCGTCATGGCGAGCAGCGCCAGCGCCGAGAGCCGGCTGGCGAGCCCGATCACCAGCAGGACCGGAAAGAGGTGCTCGGCAATGGCTGCGAGATGTGCGGCGAGCCAGGGATCGACGAGCGGCAGCCGGTACTCGTTCTCGAACAGATAGATCGCGCTGTCGGAGACCCGCCAGCCGTCGAGCTTGGTCTGACCCGACTGCCAGAACACACCGGCGATCGAAAGCCGGGCGACGAGCGCGATCAGGTCGTGTGGGATTCGCTCCAGAAGCGCGATGCCGGCAGAGGCGCGGCGGGTGAGGGAATGCTCCGGCGACGGGGCAAGGGCGGTGGGATGCGGCATCAGTTTTCCTCCCGGAAGGTGACATGGGTGAAGGCGCCGGTAGAAAGCAGCCCGGCGAGATTGGCGGTCAGGTCGAAGGCCCCGGTTTCCGCGAAGGCGAGGGTGGCCGCCTCTGCGAGCGGAGTTCCCTCACTCAGCGCCGAGAAGAAGGCCGCACCGCCCTGCGGCAGGCGATGAACCTCGACGGTCATCGCCGGGCGCACGATCAGCGCGTCCTCGGCCTGCCAGTTCGCGATCGGCGCAAGTTCCGCCTCGCCGGCATTCATCGCCCAGATGGTGACGACGGGATGAGCCGAGCGCAGGATCGTCAGCGAGGGATGCGGAATGAGGACCGCATCCGCCAGACGGTTCTCGGGAACTGCCGCCAGCGCCGAGACCGCGAGGGGAGCGGCGTCCGCCGCGTGGTAGGCGCGCCCGCGCGCCGCCTCCAGCCGCAGCACATCCGGCAGGTAGGGCAGGCCCGCCGCCGGCTCGAAGGTCGCGACGAAATCGGCAAAGCCGTCGCCGTAGGACAGGAGAAGCGGCGAGCGCGGTGGATGGGCCATGACGTATTCGCCGGCCATGGCGGCGAAGAAATCCTTGCCGACGATGCGCTCGGCCGCCGGAAAGCGCGAGGCCAGCGCGCCGACGAGGCCGGCGCGCACATTGTTGCGATAGACGCCGAAGCGGTGCTCTGGACGTGGGCCCGTCCAGCTCGTCAGCCCGGCCGGAACCGGGCTCTCCCGGTCGGTGAGTGCTGCGGCGAAACGGCTCTGTGTAGCGGTCGACATCTTCGCCTCACGTGGCATGGTTTCGAACGGGGCGGCTTTCCGCCCGGCGCAGGATCGCCTCGGCCGCTTCCGCTTCCGCGCGCAGCACCGGCCAGTCGGGTACGTCGTTGTCCCACTCGATCAGCGTGGCGACCGGCCCGGTGCGGGCGATCACCTCCTCGTATAGCGCCCAGACGGGATCCGTGACCGGCGTATCGTGGCTGTCGATCAGCAGCCGCGCGCCGGCGTCGTCGACCGTCTCGGAATGGCCGCTCAGGTGGATTTCCCGGACAGAGCCAAGCGGGAAACGGGCGAGATAGGCGCGCGGGTCGAGATTGTGGTTGGTCGAGGCGACGAACACGTTGTTGACGTCGAGCAGCAGGCCGCAACCGGTGCGCCGGACGAGTTCGCCGAGGAAATCGGTTTCCTCGATCGTGCTTTCCTCGAAGGTGAGGTAGGTGGCCGGATTTTCCAGCAGCATCTGCCGGCCGAGCACGGACTGGACCTCATCGATGTGCTCGGCGACGCGCGCCAGCGTCTCTTCGGTATAAGGCAGCGGCAGCAGGTCGTTGAGGAAGACCTCGCCATGGCTCGACCAGGCGAGATGTTCGGAAAAGCTCTCCGGCTCGTAGCGGTCGCAAAGCGTCTTCAGCCGACCGAGATGGTCACGGTCGAGCGGCTGCATGGCGCCGATCGACAGTCCGACGCCGTGGATGGAAAGCGCATAGTCCGCCCGCAGCCGAGCGAGCTTCGCATGCGGCGGCCCGCCCGCACCCATGTAGTTCTCCGCATGCACCTCGAAGAAACCGACCGGTTGGGCCGCCGCATCGATGCCCGTGAAATGCTCCGGCTTGAAGCCGACGCCGGCGCGGGCGGGAAGGCGGGAGGGTTTCATGATCTGTCTCCTTTGGCGTTGATGTCGTCTTCTCCCCGCCACCGGGGAGAAGGGGCTCGTGGCACGGCCGGGGCTCCATCTCCCTTCTCCCCGTCGGAACGGGGAGAAGGTGGCGGCAGCCGGATGAGGGGCAGATCTCCTGCCGCAAGCCGGTCACGCCGGAGCGGGACCCTGCTCCAGCGAGCCGTGGCCGCCGTCGGGCGTCATCATCGTCGTGCAGGTACCGGCGGGAACCAGCTTCCAGGCGTTCTTCTGGTAATTGACCTTGGACGTGCCGGCGCAGGTCGTGCCCGGGCCGGCCGCACAATCGTTCTGGCCCTTGAGCGCGACGCCGTAGCACTTTTCCTTGTCGGCATCCTGGGCGGCGGCGGGAACGGCGACCGAGGCCAGGGCGGATGCGAGCGAGCCGGCGAGCGCCAGAGTGACAAAGCCGTTTTTCATCGTTAGTTCTCCTCATGTGGCAAGCCGTGATTGGCTTGGACATCGCGAGCTACGGACAGGCGGCGGAAAACGTTACGGCGGGTATTCGCCGGCCAGGCTGTCGCAGCGAACCGATGCTTGCGGTGGCCGCAAAGGCATCCTTGGATTTCAGGCACTTGTAGAAATTTTCGGGCGGACGTCACGATGCGGTAACAAAACCGTGTAGCTCCGCGTAGAGGGTCAGGTGAGGCAGCCAGAACGGGAAGCGCAATGGGCGGAATGGATGCGCAGCGCGCTCGACGGCGACGCGGCTGCCTATGACCGTTTCCTGCGCGCGGTCACGCCGCACCTGAGATCGATGGCGCGGCGGCGCTGTGAACAGTTCGGCGCGCCGGCAGGCGAGGCCGAGGATATCGTGCAGGAGGTGCTGATCGCGGTGCACCTGAAGCGCGGCACTTGGGATCCCGGTCGTCCGATCGGTCCCTGGCTGTCGACGATCGTGCGCAACAAGCTGATCGATGCGCTCCGCCGCCGCGGCCGGCGTGTCGACGTGCCGCTTGAGGACGTGATGGCGACGCTCGGGGTGGAAGACGCCGCCGTGTCCGACCGGCTGGATGCGGAAAGCGTGCTGGCGAGGCTCAGGGAGCCGCAGCGCGACATCGTCCGCTCGATTTCGCTCGAGGGCGCGGGCGTCAGGGAAACCGCCGCGCGGCTGAAGATGAGCGAGGTGGCGGTCAGGGTATCGCTGCACCGCGCGTTGAAGGCGCTGGCCGCCCTTTATCGGAGTGAGGCATGAAGACCGACGAACTGATCAGGCTGCTGTCCGAGGATGCCCGGGTGCCGATGCGCCTCGGCCGCATGCTCCTGCTTGCCATCGGGTTCGGCGTGCTGGTGTCCGGAGTGCTGCTCGTCTCCACCGTAGGGCTCCGCCACAATCTCGTCAGCGCGGTCGAGACTGCGCGCGTCGCCTTCAAGATCGGTGCCACCCTGCTTCTCGCCGTGATCGCCTGCGGCCTTGCCCTGCGCATCGCAAGGCCGGGGGTTTCGACGAAACCCTTCTTGCGTGCGCTTCTCCTGCCGCTCGCCCTGCTCGTCGCGGCCGTCAGTGCCGAACTCCTCGTCCTGCCGCCCGCGGCCTGGGGGACGAGCCTGGTGGGGCTGCACCCCGTCTTCTGCGTGTTCTTCATCCCGGTTCTGTCGCTCGCCCCGCTCTCCGGCCTGATCTGGGCGATGCGGGACGGCGCGCCGGAGGATCCGGGCCTTGCCGGTGCCGTCGCCGGGCTTGCCGCCAGCGCCATCGGCGCGGCGCTCTACGCCTGGCACTGCCCCGACGACAGCCCGCTTTTCGTCGCGTCCTGGTACGGCCTCGCCATCGCCATCGTCACCGCCACCGGCTACGCCATCGGCCGCCGCGTCCTGCGCTGGTGACGGCGCCCTCTCAGCCGGCGGTCCGGTTGCCACGCATCATCCAGATGAAGAAGATGCCGCCCGCCAGCCCCGTGATGATGCCGAGCGGCATGTCCTGCGGCGGGATCAGCACGCGTGCGGCGATGTCTGCGCCGACCAGGAATATCGCACCTGTCAGCGCCGAGAGCGGCAGAACCCGGCGGTAATCGCCGCCGACGACGAACCGCACCACATGCGGGATCATCAGCCCGATGAAAGAGATCACGCCGGAAAAGGCGACCGCCGCCCCGGTCAGCAGCGCGCAGACGACAAATACCGTCATGCGGAAGCGTTCCGCCGGAATGCCGAGCGTCGTGGCGCTCTCGTCACCTAGCGTCATGGCGTTGAAGCTCTTCGCATTGAGGACAAGATAAGCACCGCAGATGGCAAGCACGCCGAGCGGGTAGGGGAGGTGGGCCCACTGCGCCAGCCCCAGCCCTCCCAGCATCCAGAACACCACCGTATGCGTGGCGCGAGGATCGCCGAGCAGGATCGCGAGGCTGCCGAGCGAGGTGATGACGAAGGAGATCGCCACCCCGGTCAGCACCAGCCGGCTGGCATTGGCGGCCCTGGTGAAGCCGGCGATGCCGACCACCAGCAGCGTGCTTGCCATCGCTCCGAGGAAGGCGAACAGCGGCACGGTGATGAGCCCGAGGAAGGTGCCGGTATGAAGCAGCACAATAATCGCCCCGAACGCCGCCCCGGACGAGATGCCGAGCAGGTGCGGATCGGCAAGCGTGTTGCGTGTGACGGCCTGCAGCGCCGCCCCGACCAGCGCGAGGCTGGCGCCGATCATGGCGCCGAGCAGTGCACGCGGCAGGCGCACCTGCCAGACGATGTTGTCCCGCCCCGCCGACCAGTCCGGCTCGATGCCGGAAAAACCGAGATGGCTGGCGATGATCTTCCACACATCGGCGATCGGTATCGCGGTCGAGCCCATTGATACGGAGAGCACGACCATGGCGGCGAGGATGAGTGTCAGCCCCGCCACCAGCACGGGCGTGAGGTGGATGAGGGCGTGGCGCGGTCCCGAAACGAAGGCGCGATGGCTCATTAGCGGTCGGCGCGCCAGAAGCCGTCGGCAAGCGTCCTGACGGCCTGGATATTGCGCGGGCCGGGGGTGGCCTGCGCATAGGGCAGCACCACGAAGCGGTTTTCCTTCACCGCCGTGATGTCCTTGAAGGCCGGGTTGTCGCGCATGTAGGCGATCTTCTGCTCGGCTGTTACGTCGCTGTAGTCGACAATCACCACGACATCCGGATTGCGCTCGATCACCGGCTCCCAGCCGACCTCGGTCCAGCTCGTCTCGACGTCGTCCATGATGTTGACGCCGCCGGCGGCCTCGATCAGAGCCGTCGGCATGGCGAAGCGGCCGGCGGTAAAGGGCTTGGCCTCGCCGCTGTCGAAGACGAAAACCTTCACGGGCGGGGCATCCGCCGGAACCTTTGCGGTGATCTCCGCGAGTTCCTTGCGATAACCCTCCACCAGCGCCTCGGCCTTCTCGGCCACGCCGAAGATGCGGCCGAGATTGAGAATGTCGACATACATGTCCTCCATCGAGGACTTGTCCTTCTTCATGATCCGGATGCAGCTTTCGGTGAGCTCGTAGACGGCAATGCCGAACGGCTTCAGCGTGTCCGGTGTCACCTCGCCGCCGACCTTCATGCCGTAGTTCCAGCCGGCGAAGAACAGGTCGGCGTCCGCCGCCAGCAGGGCTTCCTTGGTCGGATACTGCGGCGCGATCTCCGGCAGGCCGGAGAGCTTCTTCGCCATTTCCTCGTCCATCTTGTACCAGCCGGAAATGCCGGAATAGCCGGCCATGCTGTCGATGAGCTCGAGTTCCAGCATCATGTCGGTAAGGTTGAGGTCCTGCGACACCGCCCGCTTAGGCGCAGCCTCGAAGGTGACCTCGCGATCGCAGCTCTTCACCGTGACCGGGAAGCCGGAGGCGAGCGCCGTGGAGGTGGAAAGGGCGAGAAATGCCGAAACGGCAAGGGCAATACGCATCAAAGTCTCCCTGAAACGGAATGGTTGAGGTGGAAGGAAAAACGGGGTCTGCCGGTGGCGGGGTGGTCGTCGATCACCGCCTCGACGGAAAAGGTCTCGCGGATCGCGTGCGGGGTCAGCACGTCGAGCGCCGGGCCGCACTGCACCTGCCGTCCGCCCGCCATCACCAGCACGCGGTCGGCATGCGCCGAGGCGAGCGCCAGGTCGTGCAGCGAAACGATCACCGTCGCGGGGAGCCGTGACAGCAGGGCCAGCACTTCGAGCTGATGGCGGATGTCGAGATGATTGGTCGGCTCGTCGAGGATCAGCAGGTCCGGCTTCTGCAAAAGCGCACGCGCGATCATCACCCGCTGTTTCTCGCCGCCGGAGAGCGAGGCGAAGTTGCGCGCCGCGAACTGTTCGATCTGCATCAGGGCGAGCGCGTCCGAGACGGCGGCGAGAACCTGCCGGCGGTTCATCCGGTCGCGGTGGGGGGTAATGCCGAGTTCGACGATCTCGGCGACCGTGAGGCCGAAATCGCTTGCCGGCTCCTGCAGCACGGTCGCGATCCGCCGCGCCACGGCGGCCGGCTTCATCCGCCAGATGTCCTCGCCGTCGAGGAGCACGCGCCCGGCGCTCGGGCGGTGAAAACGATAGAGGCAGCGCAGCAGGCTGGATTTACCGGCACCGTTCGGCCCGACGATTGCCAGCATCCCCCCGGGGTTCACGGCGAAGGTCACGTCGGAAATGATCGGCTCCGACGGCGAAGCGCTCCAGCCGAGGCCTTCCACGGTGAGGCCGGCGGGTCGCGATCCGCTCAGCGTTGACGGCAGTTCCATCCCTCATCCTCCACCACGACGGCAGGCGGGTGGAGGAAGAATTGAGTCTGGCGGGAAACGGAGATTGAAGTCTCGAATGCCATCGTCGCTTTCCTCGGCACACCCCGGCCGGGTTTCGTCACGTGTCGATGGCAGGTCTCCTGGCTTGCGGGTCAATGCGCTCCCGGACCTTCCCGGCCCTGATGGGCCAGTGGCATTTCCGGTCGAACTCTCCGCTCACAGTTGCGGGGGCAGCCACGGTTTTGCGCCCTTATGGGTACGTCGCACCGTGTTCCCTTTTAATCCCGTCAGGACTCAGCCCTCGGGGAACCTTCAACGGGAATCGATGTAACAACATTACATCGGTGCGTCAATGGGCGGAGTAGGTGATTGTGGTGTCTCCACCGAACGGCTTGAGCAAAGGCGAAAGGCTAGCTCCTAGCGAAGCGGCAAACGCCATCTTCTCCCCAGCGGGGAGAAGTGCCGAGCAAAGCGAGGCGATGAGGGGAGGCCGAAGGCCTTACATTATATCCGCCCGTTTGATGGATTTGCTCACGCCCCCTCATCCGGCCCCTTCGGGCCACCTTCTCCCCGATGGGGAGAAGAAGGAGTTTGCCGCGCCGCTGCGGCCTTCTCTCCCAGGCGGGGGTGAGGCGCGGTCCGCGCAGCGGAGCAATCGATCCAGTGAATCGATTGCAGCAACGAACGCCTTGAGCCCAGGCGAAGGCTAGCGCGGAGGTAGGGTGAGGGGGCTTTGAAGAGCAGGCACCTCACCAGATTGCCCCTCATCCGGCTGCCGCCACCTTCTCCCCGTTGGACGGGGAGAAGGGACTCCCCGCATCGGCCTGCCCTGCATTCAACGTTCAGATTTGAGGGGGCCGGTCAATCTTGCTCCCCCTCTCCCCGCGTGCGGGGAGAGGGTAGGGTGAGGGGCATCGGGGAATTGAAGCGCAAGCCTCTGGCCGATCTCCCCCCCTTGAGGGGGAGATGCCCGGCAGGGGGGTATCGAGCGGGCAGGGAGGCAGAGAGTGGCCAGCCGCTCTTACGTCGATCGTCCCTCGACCCAGTTGTGCCAGTCCTCCACCGAGCCGCCGAAGACGTTGAGGTCGATCTTGTGGTCGACGCCCTGCGACAGGCCGGAGCCGGAATACTGCCAGAACACCCACTTGCGGTTCGGATAGACCTTGGACGGGTGGGCGGCGACCGAGCGCAGCCAGAACGGATAGTTCTTGAAGTGGCCGGCGAGGTTGTCCCTGTAGAAGTCGGGTGCCGTGTAGATCACCGGGCGCTTGCCATAGTGGCGTTCCAGCATGTCCATGAACACCTGCATCTTCTCGCGTGCCTTTTCCGGCGAGAGCTTGAAGCGGCAGCTGGATTCGGCGTTGTACTCGACGTCGATCACCGGCGGCAGCGCGTCCGGATCGTTGGGCACGTTGCGGATGAACCATTCGGCCTGCTGGCTCGCCACGCGGCACCAGTAGAAGAAGTGGTAGGCGCCGCGCTTCAGCCCGGCTTCCTTCGCCGCGCGCCAGTTCTTCCGGAACATCGGGTCGACATGGTCGCCACCGTCGGTCGCCTTGATATAGGCGAAGTTGGCGCCCTGCGTCCGGAGCTTCGCCCAGTCGATATTGCCCTGCCAGCGCGAGACGTCGACGCCGTGCACGGCATAATGCTTCGGCTTCACCTTGCCGAAATTGATCGGCTTGGCGTCGCGGAAGCGCTGGGCATAGATCTTGCCGCGCTGGGAGCGCCGGGGGGAGGATTCGGTCGGCCGGTCGGTCGGCACGGCGAGCGCGCCCGGCGGCGGTGCCATCACCGAAAGTGCCGGTGACTGGGGCAGGCTGCCGGCCCAGGCGAGCTCGTGGGATTCTTCCCCGACCGCGAACGGCGGCCGGATCTCCGCCTGCATCTCGCCGTCCGGCAGCTCCTGCGCCTCCGGCATCGCATCCATCTGGCCGGACTGCCCTTCGCCCGCCGAAGCCATGCCGACGGACGGGCGCGGTCCCTTCTGGCTGATCGACGAGGTGGTTTCCCGCGTGACCGACAGCGCCGCGGTCGGATCGGAAGTCGAGGTGCAGCTCGCCAGCAGGGCAGCGACCAGCACGAGGGCCGGAACGGAATTGAGACGCATCACTCACTCAACGGTTCGAGGGCGTCGGCGAAAGTCCGCCGGCGCCCGACAAGGCAAATCCTAACGAGACCTTACCGGGAAAAGATAAATGCAATCTTTACAGGGGCAGGCGATGCGGCTCCCCGGAAATGGCGGGGCACTGGCCGAATTCTCAAGGCTGACCGTATCCGTGCGGCAGCCTTTCTTTTCGGGGGGAAATAACGTTCCGACTTCTGGTCTGTTGAAGCTTCACATCCGGCAAGGTTCGATTTAAGGGGACACCGGGGGATGTTGCGCATTCGTGCGTAGGGTATCGGCTTTTTTCCGATGAGGGACAAACCATAGGATGGCTGGGACATTCTTTTCTAGAAAAATCGATTTGAATACATGGCGACCGATCGCCAGCGGAGCATCGAGGATTGTTTATATTCACGATGACTACCCCGATACGGTCCTGAAGGTCATTCGAGAGGACAGGCGGGGACCCGGAGGTACTCGGAAGCTCCGTTCGAAGCGGAACTTCTATCGTCATCTCAAACGGTTCGGAGTTTACCAGAGCTTCAGCCGGGAGTTTGACGAGTTTCTCGAGCAGGCGCGGAAGGTCGACGGGTCGGAGGATGTACGACTGCCGATCGCAAGAATCTTCGGCTTTGTGCATACCACCAAGGGTCTCGGAATGCTGACGGAGCGCATAAGCGGGCCGGACGGCGAAATTGCGCCCACGCTCCGCACAATTCTGGCCAGGGAAGGTGCGACGCCCGAGATAATGGCAATGCTCCACGAGTGCTTCGAGGAGATGCGCGCTCGCCATATCGTCCTTGCCGACTGTAGCCTGGAAAACTTCGTTGTTACCACCGACAGCAAGGGACTCCGCCGGATGGTTTGCATCGACGGGACCGGCGACAAGAGCGCCGTCCATATCTATGCCGTCTGTCCGTTCCTGAATGGCCTGCACCTGAAGCGCTATCTCGGGCGGATGAAGCAGAAGATCGATGACTTCCTCGCAGCCCAGGAAGGCGAAGCGCTCTCGCCGGGTTCCCTGCACGAGGAGGTTGAGGCGGGCGAACCTGTAACCCGTGCCCAGTGATCGGCAACGCAAACGGTTCGCCGCCCCGGCAGCATGCCGGCAATTCCGATCATGCCGGTTCCGTGGCCAACTGGCGCCCCTTTTCATCGGTTGAAGGTCGATCCTCGCGCTGGTGACCAAACAGGCCGGGGTGCATGAAGCCGACTGAAAAGCCACGCTCCCGCCACCACCACCTGTTGTGGCGGGAGCTGATTGCGTGCTCAAGGTCCGGTTTGCCGTTCACGGACCGGCTGGTGGGATTGGCTTCGGCGAACGCGATCAGCTCTCCCAGGAAGAATTCCTTGGTCGTGAGGAACGGACGGTTCGCCCATGGGCGCTTGGCGGAGCTCGTGAGGTATAGCCCCGGAGAAATGGCTTCGACACCTAAAGGGATGGCAGGGGGTGTCGCGAACACCGCATCACTGGAGACCGCGTCTGCGTCGCTTCGAAGAAGCAGCCCCCTGAGGTTCCGCCGAGGCGGATCGGTCAGGCGCCAGTATCGGGTATAACGTCCGCGCGGGGCTTCCTGCAGGGACATCTGCACCACGTGTGCCTTGCCACCCCTGACAAGCGATATGGCATCAAGGATCCGGCCGGTGTCGTTGCCGGAGCCGAGAAACGGGCAATCGTTTTCCAGCACGAGGACGATATCGGAGGCCGGAGCTTCAACACATTTGGCGAGGCCACGCTGGATGCCGACGTTTTCCCGCAACATGATGGGCGTGAAGCCGTGCTCTCTGGCAATTCCGATCTCGCGGGGGTCGGATTCCTGGCAGACGACAATGCGTTCGGAGAAGAGCGTTGCTATCGGGGCCAGCGAGGGCAGCGTCCGGGCAAGCGTATCCGGCGCCTTCCATGTCAATACGGAAAGCGCGACCGGAATCGTCGCGTTGGTAGATCGCCCCATTGCCCCACTCATGCCCCTCCTACGAGTTAGCGCGTTTCAGGTGAGACGGTCAATACCGCGTCGCTGATATAAGATCCGTCCCGGCTTGACCGCAATTAACCTCCCGAAAGCGACAGGCAAGCCACCGGGAAATACGATCGATAGCCACATTCCGCGCGGTTACCTTCGCGAGACCGCCAGCGTGCCGCTTCTGTGATCTCTTCCCCATTGACTCCGTGCATCTACACGGTATGTTCCCGCCCATGTCCGAGCAGCCCCTGACCTATGCCGATTTTGCCGATTGCCCGCTTCTGAACACGGTGAAGACGGCGCGGCTTCTGCTACGTCGCTATGACAACCGGATCAAGGGGTTCGGCGTCTCGGTGGTGCAGTTCTCGGTGATGATGACGATCCGGCACCTTCAGGACCGCTCGATCAACGATCTTGCGGAAGCGATCGCCATGGATCGCACCACGCTCACCCGCAATATCGATCTCCTGGAGCGCAAGGGACTGGTGCGCAAGAAGGCGCTCGGCAAGGGCAATGCCCGCGGCTGTGTGCTCACTCCGGCCGGAGACGCGCTGCTCGACCAGCTCATTCCGCGCTGGCGGGAGGCGCGCGACGAACTGCGCGCCGCGCTGAAGGACGCCCGTCCCGAGGCCTTTCTCGCCGGCCTGCGCACGCTGGCGGCCGGCTGAGATTTTGTTTGTCTCGTGTCGTGTAAATACACGGATAGAAGAGAAGGAAATGACATGAAGGACGATCCGATAGTCATCACCGGCATGGGTGCCGTGTCTCCACTCGGCGTCGGCGTGGCGGTCAACTGGAAGCGGCTGATCGAGGGAAAGAGCGGCATCGTCGCCAACGACCGTTTCGACGTCACCGACTATGCCTGCAAGGTCGCCGGCCTCGTGCCGCCGAAGGAGAGGGACGAGCACGGCTTCGATCCGCTCGACGTCATGGAGCAGAAGGACCTGAAGAAGACTGACCTGTTCATCCAGTATGCCATGGCCGCGACCGAAGAGGCGCTGGGGCAGGCGGGCTGGAAGCCGGAGGATGCCAATGACAGGGCACGCACGGCGGTGGTGATCGCCACCGGCGTCGGCGGCTTTCCGGCGATCACGGCGGCGGTCGAAACCGTGCGCGAGCGCGGGCCGCGAAGGCTCTCGCCGTTCGTCGTGCCGTCCTTCCTGCCCAATCTCGCCGCCGGCCATGTCTCGATCCGCTACGGCTTCGAAGGCCCGATCGGCTGTCCGGTGACGGCCTGCGCGGCCTCCGCCCAGGCGATCGGCGACGGCATGCGCATGATCCTCGCAGGCGAGGCCGACGTCGCCGTCTGCGGCGGCACCGATGCCTGCGTCGATCCGGTGTCGATCGGCGGCTTCGGCGCCGCCCGTGCGCTCTCGACCGACTACAACGACCGGCCCGCCGAGGCCTCGCGCCCGTTCGATGCCGGGCATGACGGTTTCGTTCTGGCGGAAGGGGCGGCGACCGTCGTCATCGAGCGGCTGAGCCATGCGAAGGCGCGCGGCGCCCGCCCGCTCGCCGTCGTCGCCGGCTACGGGACCACCGCCGACGCCTACCACCTGACGGCCGGCCGCCCGGACGGGTCCGGTGCGGCGCAGGCGATGCGGCTGGCGCTCGCCATGGCGGGAGTAAAGCCGGATGCCATCGACTACATCAACGCCCACAGCACCTCGACCCCGGTCGGCGATGCCGCCGAGATGGCTGCCATCCGCAGCGTCTTTCCCGGCCGCGGCAAGGATCTCTCCGTCACCTCGACCAAGTCCGCCACCGGCCACCTGCTCGGCGCCGCCGGCGCGCTGGAGGCGGTCTATTCCGTCATGGCGCTTCAGGACGGCATCGTCCCGCCCGGCCTCAACCTGCACGACCCCGTTCCGGAAGCCGCGGTCTTCGACCTCGTGCCGCTGACGGCCAGGCGCAAGGATCTCGCCTGGGTCCTTTCCAACGGCTTCGGCTTCGGCGGAGTCAATGCCAGTCTGGTGTTCGGCAGGGTGTGGTGACGTCAGCCGATGCTGGATTTCAGAAGCGGTTCCTCAGCCTGCGTTTCGCTGCGGCCACCGGCCCTGAGGCTCCGGGGCACGTCGTTCGGTCCGACCGCTGGCGGGCCGTCGGCGGCGCCGAACGCCTGGGTAATCAGCAGCGTGTCCTCATAGAGCTGCAGATGACGGATCCTGCCGTCGGTTACCTTCACGTGCAGGGCGACCGGCGTGGTGAAGGTGCGGCCGGTCTTTGCAATGACGTGCGAGAACGTTCCGATGATGACGGCATTCTCGCCGTCGACGACGATGTCCTTGATGTCCGCCGAGCTCTTCCCGTCGACGTAGGACGGCCACATGCCGGCGAAGAATTCCGGGGCGTCGTCTCCGCGCGTGCGCCGTCCGGTCCAGGGCAGCTCGCTTGAGCCCGGCACGTACCAGTCGATCTCGTCGGCAAACAGTGCTCTCAGGCCGTCGAGATCCTTGGCCCCAATGGACTGCAGCAGCTTCGTGGCGACGGTCCTGGCATCGTCCGGGGCATCAGCTCGGTTGGGATTCTCCGTCGGCTCCACCAGCAGCCGCTCGAGCCGAACGCTGGCGAAGCGCCAGACGCCCGAAACCTTCCGGTAGGTTTCATGGTAGATTCCCCATCCGTGGAGAATCTTGAGCGCACTGCCCTCGGGAAACACGAGGCGATCAGAGATGGTCCACGTCCCTCGCGCAGTCTCCGCGTCGAGGATCTCGATCTCCGGCGCATGCACCTGATGCACGGATACCAGCGGTCCCATCAACTGCCGCAGGCCCTCGATGAAGGCGTGCGCCGTGCTGAAACGTTGCGTGTCCTCGGCACCGCCCGGTGCTCCGGCAATCTCGATCTCCGCGTCGGCCACGAAGTCGGCTTCGAGTTCGTCCCATTTCTTCTGGTCGATCAGCCGGCAATAGCGGGCTTTCAGCTGCTTGATGTCCTCAATGTCATTGAGGTGCTCTAAGGTTCTGATAGACATGACTGTTCCTTTCCGGGGGTTGCATTCAACTCCTGGGATGACGTCGTCGTTTTCTCTGGCGTCACGGCGGCGACGAGATCGGTCAGATTGAACCGCCGCCAGCGTGGCGATGTTCAAGGACTGTAGCGAGGAAGGCGCGCAAATCGCCGAGCAGCAATTCCGGCTGTTCCATCGCCGCAAAATGCCCGCCCTTCGGCATATCCGTCCAACGGACGATATTGTAGGTCTTCTCGGCGTAGGACCTCGGCGGCGGTATGAACACGGGATCCGCGAACGCCGCCACGCCGGTCGGCACTCCGACGCGTTCGCCTGCCGGCAGCTTGTCCGCGCCATCTTCCCGCTGCCCCTGGTAAATCCAGGTAGCAGTCACCGCTGCTCCGGGCGCGACGTAGAGCATGATATTGGTCAGAAGCCGCTCTTCGGAGAAACGGGTCCATAGATCGGGACTGCCATCATCGCGCCGGGGCAGATCCGCCCAGACGCCGAATTTTCCAGAATCCATGCCGCCACGCCGACGGGACTATCGGCCATTGCAACGCCGAGTGTCTGCGGACGGGTGCCCTGTTCATGGCTGTAGCCGCCCTCCCGTTCCAAATTCGCGGTAAAGCGGGCGAGCCAATCCTGTTCCTGGGGCGTCGTCGGCTGCGCATCCGCCGCTTTGATGGGGACCATATTGAGGTGGATGCCGCAAACAGCGTCCGGGTTGCCATATGCCATTCGGGTGGCGATGCCGGCCCCCCAGTCGCCGCCTTGTACGAAGTAGGGCGTCTCGCCGAACAGGTCGACCATCAGCTCGTGAAACTGTTCGGCTATGCGGATCGGCCCGGATATCGAGCGGATGGGAGTGGAGAAGGCGAAACCCGGCAGCGACGGGACGACCACATCGTGCCCGTCAGAGACGAGCGGCGCGATCAGTTCGTCAAACTCGATGAAGGAGCCGGGCCAGCCATGCAGAAGCAGAAGCGGCGGCTTGGTTCCGTCGCCGGTCACATGGATGAAATGAATGCGCTCGCCTTCGATTTCGGTGGTGAAATGTGGAAGTCGGTTCAGGCGGCGCTCTTCGGCACGCCAGTCGTAGCGTTCCAGCCAGAAGCTGACCAGCCGCCGAAGGTCGGCCTTGCCCACCCCGGACGTCCAGCCACCCGCATCCGGGAGCTGATCCCAATCGTAGGCTTCAATCTTTCGCCTGATGTGCGCCAGGCGGTCATCGGGAATTTGGATCGTGAAGGGAATGGCCATGTCAGAACCTCATCTGGGCTTTACCTGCCACCTCATCGATGACGGAGAATACCTCGGCGATCTTGCCGTCTCTCAACGTGTAAAAGGCATGTTCATGAAAGACGATGCGCCGCACGAGGTGGCGCGATTGATGGGCAACGTCAGCGAAGCCCGAGCTGTTCCATCACAACGGTGCCCGAGGGGTAGCAGTTGAACGACTGGATCTTGCCGTTGCGGATCTGGAAGACGTCGCAGCACGGCGCGTCGATCCGCTTGCCGGTGGCTTCCACCGTCCCGGACGGTAGCGGCAGCGGTCCCTTGTGCGTACCCTGCAGCGCCAGTTCGACGATGATCGTGTTGCCGACTTCGAAGAGGCGGAACAGTTCGCGGTGCATGTCGGGGAAGGCCCGGGCATAAACGTCGACCGTCTTTGCCACGTCGCGACCGTGATAGGTCACCGCTATGGACTGGTCGGTCAGGGTGCCGTCAGGCGTGAAGCAGTTGATGAAGGCTTCAAGATCCTGGCGCTCGGCAGTGTCATAGGCCGCGCGGACAATCTTCTCGTTCTCGGTCATGGTTGAGCTCCTCGGTTGTTGTCCTGACTACATGGTGCAGCAACAAACCAAGGCTCAGAGGCGCAATTGCAATGCATCTTTGCCTGAAATAGAATAATCCTCATGCGTGCCGTTCCCGATCTGAACGATCTCCATTACTTCGCGCAGGTGGTGAGCGCCGGCTCCTACACGGCCGCGGCAAAGTCCCTGGGCCTCCAGACATCGAAGCTGAGCCGGCGGGTTGCGAAGTTGGAGGAGGATTTGGGTGTGCGGCTGATCAACCGCACGACGCGTCATCTGTCGCTCACCGAAGCCGGTCAGACCTTCTATCGGCACTGCGTGGCCCTGCTTGAGGAAGCGCAGGCGGCAAGGGATGCGATCGATCAAATTCTCGCCAAGCCGCAGGGGCTGGTGCGGATGTCTTGTCCGATCGGACTGTTGCAGGGCGGCGTCGGCGCCTTGCTCAGTGAATTCCTGCGCGGCAATCCCGAGGTTCGCATCGCGCTCGATGCCACCAACCGGCGTGTCGATGTCGTGGAAGAGGGGCTCGATCTCGCCATCCGGGTAAGATTGCCGCCAATGGAAGATTCCGAGCTGGCGATGCGCCGGTTCGGCATTTCCGAGATGGTCCTGGTCGCGACGCCGGATCTCGTCCGTGCCTATGGTGAGCCGGCGGCGCTCGAGGACGTGGCATCCATACCAACGGTTTCGATGGCGGCCCCGGATGGCAGGGCCGTCTGGCGTCTGACCGACCTCGCCGGTCGGAAATCCGAAGTGGCGGTCGTGCCTCGGCTCGCGACGGACGATCTTCTCACCCTGAAAGGCGCGGCACTCGCGGGCCTCGGCGTGGCACTCATTCCGGAGCATCTGGTGGCGAGCGAAGTCGAAACCGGCTTGCTCACCCGTCTGCTACCCGAATGGAAGACACCCGGTGGCATCGTGCACGCGGTTTTTCCATCCAGGCGCGGCATGATACCGGCCGTCCGCGCGCTCCTCGATTTCCTGGTGACCGGCTTTGCCTTGCCGGAAATCCGAGCCACGTCCTGAGTTGCAAAAACGGCGTCTCCGGCTGACAGCTTGTGCTATCGTCCAAAACAGGCGATACTGAACAACATGGTTCAGTATCAAGCTCAATCCCTGGATCTCTCGTTCGCGGCGCTGGCCGATGCGACCCGCCGCGGGATCATCGATCATCTGGGGCGAGGGGATGCGTCGATCACCAGTCTGGCCGACAGGTTCCAGATGACGCTGACCGGCATGAAGAAGCATGTCCAGGTTCTCGAGCGTGCCGGACTGGTCGTCACGCAAAAGGTCGGACGGGTGAGGACCTGCACGCTCGGGAGGAGCGGCCTCAGGGCCGAGGCGGAGTGGATCGAGGCGCACCGCAAGCTCTTCGAGGCCCGCTTCGAGGCGCTGGATGAAATCCTCGGCGAACTGCAACGGGAGGAAAGCCATGAGTGAGCAGGTTGATGGGGCCGCCGGAGCGCAGAACCAGACCTCGGTCGAGCGGCGGGGGGATCGGGAACTGGTGGTGACGCGAATTTTCAATGCGCCGTCGGCAACGGTCTATCTGGCGTGGAGCGAGCCCGAACTGTTCCGCCGCTGGTGGGTGCCCGGATCGGTCCCCGGCATGTCGCTGGTGTCCTGCGAGATGGACGTCCGCACCGGCGGCAAGTACCGGCTGGAATACGGCTTCGGTGCCGACACGATGGCCTTCTACGGCAGGTATATCGAGGTCGTGCCGAACGAACGCATCGTCTGGACCAACGACGAGGGCGAGGAAGGCGCGGTCACGACCGTGACCTTCGAGGACCGGGGCGGCAAGACGCTGGTGACCTTCCACGAACGCTATCCCACGGCGGAGGCGCTCGATGAAGCGCTGCAGGGCTCGGCGCTCGCACTGCCCGAGCAGCTGGAACAGCTCGGCGAACTGCTGTCCGGCATGAGCGAATAGCGAGTGGGGGAAAGAGCCTCGGGAGTGACAACGCGAATTCCGTATCGTCCCGCAGAATCGAGACCGCCAGACAATCCGTTTCTGGCAACGGACGTCTGGCGGCAACACTCAAACCGCCAGGAGGTTGGGCACCGTTAAGTCTGGCAGTCTGCGTGCATGGTGTCCCGCCCTGCGGGATACTGTCGAACTGCGTAACTTCTCTGGTCAGTTTGCTGCCCGGGCTTCCGACAGCCGTACAGGCAGGCAAACTGGCTGCGATTCCATCGTCTCTTTCGGCACCCTTGTCTTACATGCACGAGCGTCCGGTCGGCCCGATTTGGGTTAGGGAGTGGACCTCCGGACACTCGCTGCGTGTACACATCCAGACTTCAAACCGAATGCCCGGGCATCTTGGATGATCCCGCGCCGCGGTGCTATGGAAGTCGTGGGCGAGTTGATTGCCAAAAGTTCCCGGATCAGTTGCCAACTATCCGCTTGTAGGGAAGTATGGGGGCCGGTTGAATGCGGTTCATCGGGCCGATCGGACCGGGGTAATGCCAGCAGTCAGGGTTCGGGAGGAGCCTTCCTGCATGGCTGCGGTCGCAAGGTGGTTGGCCGGTGGATTGCGTTGAGCTGTCGCTCGCGGGGCGACGCATGGCCAGGCGGGAGGGATGATGACCGGAATCGCTGCCGAGCAATCACAGGAGACCCCGGGTCGGTACGGGGCGCCGCTGATCCCTGTCGGCCCGCTGGCATCCACCTTGAGCGCGCCCGGACTGCGCAGCCGCCCGTGGGCCCGGATATCCCTGCGCTGGCAGATCCTCGCGGCCTTCATCTTCTCCATGTTCGTTGCAGGCATCGTCGCGGCGGTCGTCATCGTCTACGACGCCCGCCGTGCCGCCCAGGTCGAGATCGCCTCATCGATGCGTCTCGCCCAGAGTTTCGTGCGTGATGCGGTCGCGCGTGCCCCGGCGGACGGAACCGGCGCGACCGTTCTTGAGAGCCTGGCAAGGGAGCTCGCCGAGCTGCGGCATGTCCGCGTTCTCGTGACGGGGATCGGCGGCGGCATGATCCCGATGCTGCCGCTGGACGATGAGATCGCGCCGGACACGACGCGGAAAGTGCCGGCCTGGTTCACCGAACTCGTCCGGGTCGAGGACGTGAGACGGGAAATGCGGATCGGCCTGGGCAACCGGCGGATCGGATCCGTCATCCTGATCGGCCATGCCGGCGACGAGATCGCCGAAGTCTGGGAGGACAGCAAGAAGCTGGCGAGTGTCGCCCTTGCCCTGAACATCGCGGTCGCGGCAATCCTCTACTTTGCCCTGGGTCGGGTTCTTCATCCGTTGACCAGTCTCGGCAGGGGATTGCAGGAGCTGGAAAAGGGGCAGTTTCAGCACCGTCTCTCTCCACCCGGCGTACCGGAACTGGCCGACATCGCCGCCCGCTTCAATGCGCTCGCCGGACGGCTGTCCGCAGCCAGGGCCGACAACGGACGGCTGACCCGCCGGCTGGTGACGGTTCAGGACGACGAGCGCCGGCATATCGCCAACGAGCTTCACGATGAGATCGGCCCGTGCCTGTTCGGCCTCAAGGCGAATATCGCCTCGCTGGAGCAGTTCGCCGGTGAGCTGTCACCCGCAAGCGCCGAAAAGATGCGCGAACGCGTGCGGACGCTCGCCGACATTTCGGATACGATCCAGATGCTGAACCGCAGGCTCCTCAACAGGGTTCGCCCGATGGCGCTCGGACACGTTCCGCTGACCGACCTCGTGTCGGGTCTGGTGGCGGACTTCGAGCGCATCGACCGGCATCCTCACATCTCGCTCTCCGTGGCGCCGATCGCGCACAGCTATGGCGACAGCATCGACCTGACGATCTACCGCTGCCTTCAGGAGGGCATCACAAACGCCAAGCGGCACAGCGGCGCCGGTTCGATCGCGATCGAACTGAAGGAACTGCCTGCGGAAAAATCGCCGTCCGATGACGGTGCGGCCGCTTCTTCGGTGTTGCGGCTTTCGGTTCAGGACGATGGCCGCGGCTTTGCGCCGGGAATGCCGTGGGGTTTCGGCCTTTCGGGAATGGACGAGCGGGTCCGGGCGCTCGGCGGCACCTTGAACATCGTCGAGCCCCCGGAAAAGGGCACCCGCCTCGAAATCATCATCCCGCTGGACGACAATCGAAGACAGGCAGCTGGCGACAGGCGAAGCCGGAAGAGGAGCGGAAACCCATGACACGCGTACTGCTGGTCGATGATCACCCGATCGTTCTGCAGGGATGCCGCAGGGTCCTCGAGGACTCGGGGGTACGCGAGATCGTGGAGGCGAGCAGTACCGTCAACGCCTACCGTCAGTTCAGGCGCAGCCTTCCCGACACTGTTATCGTGGATCTTGCTCTGAACGGAAACAGGCTCGGCGGGCTCGACCTGATCCGCCGCATGCGGCTCCAGAACCGCCGCGTGCCGATCCTCGTGCTCAGCATGCACACCGATCCGCACATCGTCAGCCGCGCCCTGGAGGCCGGCGCGACCGGTTATGTGCTGAAGGACGCGGGTCCTGCCGATTTCCTGACGGCATTCCAGACGGTCCGTGCAGGCAAGCCCTACCTGAACCACGAGATCGCCGTGCAGGTGGCCATGCTGGGGCCGCGGCGCGAGGGCGGTCTGCACGGCAATCTGTCGCCGAGGGAGTTGCAGACGCTCGCCCTGCTGGCCGAGGGAAAACCGTATGGCGAGATCGCCCAGGATCTCAACGTCAGCTACAAGACCATCGCCAACAGCTGTTCCCAGCTCAAGGAAAAGCTCGGAGCCCGCAATCTGCCCGAGCTGATCCGCATGGCGATCCAGTACGTGTCCGACGCGCCTGAGCAGCAACTGTCCGGCGTCAGCCGTCGCGGATGACGGCCGTTCGGAGCGAAAAGCCCGTCAGAATCTCGATGAAATCGCCAGATAGGCCATGCGCTTCATCTCCTGCCGCGACTTGGTCACGACATCGAGAATGAGGCCGGTGAAGATTGACAGAAAGCCGGTGATGACGAGGCCGACGGACAGTACGGCGGTCGGCAGGCGCGGCACGAGACCGGTTTCCAGATAGGTAAGGAGGACCGGGATCGAGATGCCGACGGCGAGCGCCACCATCAGCAGGCCGATCGTCGAGAAGAACTTCAGCGGCCGCTCGTCCTTGATCAGGCGGGCGATCAGCATCAGGATGCGCCAGCCGTCGCGGAAGGTGTTGAGCTTGCTGACCGAGCCCGGCGGGCGCTCCTTGTAGGGCGCGGAAAACTCCGCCATCGGCATGCGCATTTCGAGCGCGTGCACGGTGAGTTCGGTCTCGGTCTCGAAGCCGCTCGACATTGCCGGGAAGGATTTGACGAAGCGGCGGGACAGCACCTTGTAGCCCGAGAGCATGTCGCTCGTCTGGCGGCCGAAGAAGAAGCGCACCATTTCCGTCAGCACCACGTTGCCGAGCCGGTGGCCGGTGCGATAGGCCTCGGTCGCCGTGGAGACCCGGGCGATGTTGACGAAATCGACGCCGTCCGAAAGCACGCTCTCTATCGCCTTCACCGCGGCCGGTGCCGAATAGGTGTTGTCGCCGTCGACCAGCACGTAGCAGTCGGCATCGATGTCGGCGAACATGCGGCGCACCACCTGGCCCTTGCCCTGGCGCGTCTCGGAGCGCACCACCGCGCCCGCCTCGCGGGCGATCTCGGCGGTGCCGTCCTTCGAATTGTTGTCGTAGACGTAGATCGTCGCGTGCGGCAGGACGAGGCGGAAGTCGGTCACTACCGAGGCGATCGTCGTTGCCTCGTTGTAGCAGGGGACCAGCACGGCGACGCGCGGCTGGGCAGCTTCGGCCGTCTGATGGCCGCCGGAGGAACGATTGACGTCGTAGAGAGCAACCATGGGTGAAAAGTCCGAAAACGCCTCGAGGATGGCGGCAGGAGTCCCGATCCGCCGCTCCTGTCATATGGAACCGTTCGTTATTGTTAAGAACGCTTCGGGTTTACATCCCGTTTACAGAAAGGCGATTTCGACGATATTGGATTTTATTTAAATTGTTTCTAATTGTTTTTACCATATGTTTACGATTTTGGCATCGTCACTTAAGCTTGGGGCGGGGATGGAGTATGGGGTCGGCCGATCGATCCCGCCCGTCCCGGAGCCCTATCCCTTCATGCCAAGGCAGAACCAACGCCTTCCGATCCTTGTTGCCGGCTTCGTCGCCTATGTCGGCTTCATCCTCGCGAGCTTTCCCGGCGAGATGAACCCGGACAGCCGGAACCAGCTCGAACAGGCGCTGACGGGCGACTACAACGACTGGCATCCGCCGGTCATGGCGCGCCTCTGGTCGCTGCTGCTGCATCTCGGCGGCGACCCGGTCGGCACCATGTTCGTGCTGCAGATCGCCTGCTGGGGGCTCGCCTTCGTCTTGCTGTCGCTGACGCTCGCCCGCCTCGGTCATCGCATCGCCGCCTGGGCGGTGTTTCTCGTCGGGCTGTTCCCGCCCTTCCTCATGCAGATTGGCAACATCCACAAGGATGTCGGGCTTGCCGCCGCCCTGATGCTGGCCGTGGCGCTGGTCGCCCGTTCGCGCCTTGCCGGCGAAAGGACGCCGCCCTGGGCAATCGTGCTGGCCGGGCTTCTGCTCGCCTATGCCGGGCTGGTGCGCTCCAGCGGCTGGTTCGCCGTGCTGCCGGTCGTGATGTGGATGGTCTGGCCGGCAGGCCTTCGCCGGCCGATCCGCTCCGGTCTCGTCTGCGGCCTCGTCGCCCTTGTCATGGTGCTGCCGAGCAACGGCCTCAACAACGGTCTGCTCGGCGCCCGTCCGTCCGGCGTCATCCGCACGCTGCAGATCTTCGATCTCGCCGGCATCGCCCGTTTTTCCCGCGACACCTCGGTCATCATGGACCAGATGACGCTGGAGGAGATCGACGACTGCTACACGCCGGTGATCGCCGACACTTTCTACCACGGCCGCCGCTGCGGTTTCCTGTGGGACCGCATCGCCGGCTCGCCGGATACGCCGACCGGGCTCGCCACCGATATCCCCGGTGCGGTTGCCACCGAGCCTGCCAGCCTGACCGGGCCGTGGATCGGCGCCATCGCCCGCCATCCGCTCGCCTGGGCGGAGCATCGTCTCGCCCATTTCAATTCGGCCATGCAGTTCCTCGTTCCCGGCCATCAGGCGGCCCTGCCGGCGATCCAGGCCCTGGTCGAGGGCCAGAAGGCCAAACAGCCGGCGCCGAAAGGTCTGAGGCGGGTGATGGACATCGTTCGGTTCGGCCCGTGGTCGACGCCGGGGCTCTGGCTCGCCTTCGGTCTCGGCGTGCTGTTCGTCACCCACGATGCCCGCCGCCGCGGCGATGTTCTGGCCACCCTGTCGCTGGCGCTGACGCTTGCCGGATGCGCCTATCTCGGCGGTTTCCTGTTCGTCGGCGTTGCCAACGATCCGCGCAACGGGCTGACGGGCGGCGCGACGATCCTGACGGCGATGACGCTTCTGATCCCCGGTTTCCCGGACCATGTCCGCCGCTTCCCCGACCGGCTGTCGTTCGCCGGCTTCCTCGCGCTCGCCACCGTCATCGCCATGCTCGCCTACCGGGCGAGCGTGCCGGACGCGCTCTATTTCCTGTGAACCTCAGCCGTAAAACCACTGGCTGATCAGCCACCAGCCGCCGAGCAGCATCAGCGCGGAAAACAGCACCGAGAGCACCGCGAGCACGAGGCCGAGCCCGATTGCAGCCCCATCGCGTTCGGCAAGCCCGAGCGCGATGAAGAACACGGAGAGCCCCGGCAGCACGTTGCCGAACGGGATCGGCAGCGCGATCAGCACCGCCATCAGGAAAACGACGAGGCCGAGCGAGCGCACCGCACGCGTCAGCCCGTGTACGCGCGGCTTGAGCCAGCGGCCGTACCGCGACAGCATGTGCTCGCCGCCGGCCGCCATGCGGGTGATGAGCGTGCGCGAGACGTGGATGCGGGAAAGCCGGTCGGGGAGCGAGAAATGCGGCGAGCCGGCGACGAGCTGCAGCGACAGGAGCGCCAGCGCCGTGCCGAAGATCATCCCGGCCGGCAGGCCGGGTGTCGGGATGATGGCCGGCAGCGAGAACACCAGCAGCACCAGCGCCGCCTGATGGTCGCCGAGCCCGCCGAGCAACTGGCCGAGCGTGGTCCGGCCGTCCGGCAGCAGGCCGGGCAGGGCGGCAAGGCTCGCCCGCAATCCGCCTGTCGCATCGGGCGGCCCGTTCTCGTCGTATTCGCTCTGGCTATCCACGCGTTCGTCCATCGCTCTCCGCCCGTTCGTTCGCCGCCATGATGACAGGAGCGGCCGACGCTTCAAGCTGGAAACGTTTGGGGGTTGCCAAGGGTTGCGCGGGGGAGGGCGCGTAAGGGGCTAACGAGGGCGGGGGAGGGGTTCGCCCCGCGGGGCAGAGGGACGTCTGCACCCGCAGGGCTTCCGAACCACGCTCCAATTCCCAGGCCTGTCGAGGGGCGACGGGCTGATGGGGCCGGGCGGGCGGCCTGTGCGTCTGAGGTGGACGTATAAGGCGGTGGGGTGTCCTCCCGAGACATATGCAAATTATGTATCATAATCATTTGGGGCTGCAATGATTTTGTTCCAATAAAAGTATAGGGGTGTCGCATTCCTGTTGCATTCGGAGGACGTCACAGTCCGAGCGCCAGCCGTCCGGCGATCGTCCACATCACCGCCGCGATCACGCCCTCCAGCACTCGCCAGGCGGCGGGCCTTGCAAACACCGGCGCGAGGAAGCGCGCGCCATAGGCGAGCGCGAAGAAGAAGGTAAACGACGCGGTCGTCGCCCCGAGCGCGAAGGCCGGCCGCTCGCCCGGAAACTGCGTCGAGACCGAGCCGAGCAGCACCACCGTATCCAGCCAGACATGCGGATTGAGCCAGGTGAGCGCGAGGCAGGTGAGAAGTGTGGCCTTCAGGCTCGCCGCCCCGTCGCCCTCGATCGCCAGCGCCCCGTGTCCGGTCAGCGCCGACTTGAGGCTGCGCGCCCCGTACCAGAGAAGGAAGGCCGCCCCGCCATAGCGCATCGCCGGTTCCAGCCAGGGCATGAGCGCCGTGACCGTGCCGAGGCTCGTCACTCCGAGCGCGATCAGCACCGCATCGGAAAGCGCGCAGGTGAGGAAGACGGCAAACACATGCTCGCGCCTCAGCCCCTGTTTCAACACAAACGCATTCTGCGCCCCGATCGCGACGATGAGGCCGAGGCCCATGGAAAAGCCGGTGACGAAGACGGAAGGCGACATAAGGGAAGAGCTCCGGTTGGGTGGTGGGGAAGTAATCTGGGTGAGTGGGGCGAGTGAAAAGAGCGACGTGTTGATCTCTCAAGGGGCAGGGGCCGGTGCGTCTTGCCGATCTCCCCCTCAAGGGGGGAGAGCCGTAATCGGTGGCAACGCTGCCGCCCGCCGGCCTGAGGCACCCTCTTCTCCCCATCGGGGAGAAGGTGGCCCGCAGGGCCGGATGAGGGGGGCGAAGCAAAATCCTCGAACGACCCGCAATTCATGTTAGGCCTTCGGCCTCCCCCTCATCGCCTCGCTTTGCTCGGCACGCCTTTCGCCTGGGCTCAAGGCGTTCGTTGCTGCAATCGATTCACTGGATCGATTGCTCCGCTGCGCGGACCGCGCCTCACCCCCGCTGGGGAGAAGAGGGAGTTCGCCTCGCTGGGCCCCTCATCCCCCTGCCGGGACCTTCTCCCCGTGACTACGGGGAGAAGGGGCTTGTGGCATCGCCGGCGCTCCATCTCCCTTCTCCCCGCTCGCGGGGAGAAGGTGGCGGCAGCCGGATGAGGGGCGTCACCCAACGGTTACCTTTCCGCTACCCTCCCCATACAATTTAGGCTAGTTAACTTTCCTAACCTCAATTCAGGAAAACTAACGATGCTCGACTATCAGGCGCTGAAGGCGCGCGGCAATCCCTGCACGGCGACCGAAAAGGGCGCCTGGCTCTGCCGCCATGTCGAGCAGGTGGAGATGCTGGAGGGCAACCTGTTCGAGCACCTGCCGGCGCTGAAACCGAAGGACGGCGCTGCACCCGTCACCATCTCGGTCGCCGCCAATGCCGACAGCCTCGGCACCTGGTTCCTTACCGCCGCGGCGGACTATGCGAAGACCTCCGGCGTGCTGCTCGACATTGCCGTGGACGACGAGGGCCACACCGCCGACTGGCTGCGCGCCGGCCGGGTGCTCGCCGCCGTCACCAGCCTTGACCGGCCGGTCACCGGCTGCCGCCGCCATGCGCTCGGCAGCCTGCGCTACCACGCCACGGCCGCGCCGGATTTCATCGCCCGCCATTTCCCGGAAGGCGTCACGGCCGATGCGCTTGCCCGGACGCCCGCGCTCACCTTCAGCCAGAAGGACCGCCTGCAGGCCCGGTGGATCGAGGCCGCCCTTGGCAGGGAGATCGCCGTGCCCACCCATTTCCTGCCCTCTACCCAGGGCTTCGTCGATGCCGCGCTTGCCGGCATGGGCTGGTGCATGAACCCTGAAGCTCTGGTGAAGGACCACCTCGCCGCCGGCCGCCTGAAGGAGCTCATTCCGGGCCTCGTGATCGACGTACCGCTCGACTGGCAGGTGAACCGGCTGGTGGCGAGCGAACTGGAGGGGCTGACGCGGGCGGTGGTGAAGGCGGCAGGGCAGGGGCTGGTGTCCGTGGCGGCCTGACAACGACGCATAGGCACGATTACATTACATAATTTTCATCGTACTATTCATTTTGCGTTCACCATTCGGCTCCTAGGTTCGCCTCATAAACAAAGGAGCAAACACCCCATGAAAACAGCGCTCAAACTCGTCGTCTCGGCTCTCGCAGCGACCCTTGCCCTCGCGCCGATGGCACAGGCCCAGTCGGCCCAGTGGGGCAAGCCGCAGCCGCATCACGCCCAGCCGTGCAAGGATCCGAGGAAGCCGGGGTGCCAGTTCCAGGGCCACAAGCAGCCGCCGCGCCCGCCGCAGCACGCCCAGCCGGCCCATCCGAAGAAGCACCACTGGAGCAAGGGCCAGCGCTTCGCCGACTGGAAGCGCCGCCCGCCGGTCCGCGACTACAAGCGCCACGGCCTGCGCCCGCCGGCAAAGGGCCAGCAGTGGGTCAAGGTCGACAACGACTACCTGCTGATCGGCATTGCCACCGGCGCGATCATCTCGGTGATCAACGGCCGGTAAGGTCGGCATGAGACGGGCGTGTCATCGGATCGCCCGGACCGAAAATACAGAGGCGTGGCCAAGCTGGCCGCGCCTTTTTTGGTTTTGAGCGCGGGCGACGGGTTTGACGGATATGTGCTTCGAATGTTTCATTTGTTGCGTTTATTGCGAATAATTTCTATCCTTGCGGACGCCGATGATGAAGGGAGGCTCACATGACCATTCCAGCTACGGCCCAGGAACTGGGTGGGCGGCTACCGTCAAGCTTGGAAAAAGCAGCGGCGAACCAGTTGCGGAAAGTCCTGGCTTCTCAGGCGACCGGGGAAGCGAAGCTGCGTGTCATCGATAACGGTAAACCGACCGAGATCACGCTGACGCCGGCTCTCTCCAGTCTACTCATGGAGGTTTTGCGGCATGTCGGAAAGGGCGATGCGGTGACCCTGGTGCCGGTGAGCAAGATGCTCACCACGCAGCAGGCAGCAGACATTCTCAACGTTTCCCGACCGTTCCTGATATCGCTCCTCGATCAAGGGGAAATAGAGCATACGCTGGTGGGGCGCCATCGTCGCATCAAGGCCGAGGACCTGTTCGCCTACAAGAGGCGGAGGGACGGGAAGCGCGGCAAGGCTCTCGATGAACTCGGCGCGCTGGACGGGGAGCTTCTCTGAGCTTGTTCGCCAATCGGTTCACGGCCTTCATCGATGCGTGCACATTGGCCGGCGTCCTGCGACGCAACCTCCTGCTCTCGTTGGCCGAAGCGGAATTCTTTCGGGTGCGCTGGTCGCCTGTGGTGATGCTTGAGACGCAAAAGGCGATCGAGAAGATGCTCGTCGCCCGAGGCGACGACCAAGCTCCGGCACGGGCGCAGCGTCACAGGATGGCGATGGAAGCGGCCTTCGAGGATGCCATGGTGACCGACTTCGACAGCTTTCTCCCCGCCTGCAGCAACCTGCCAGACCCGAAGGATGCGCATGTGCTCGCGGCGGCCATGAAAACGAGGGCGCATACCATCGTGACGGAAAACCTGTCCGATTTTCCGGCGGAAATTTTGACCCCTCTGGGGCTGGAGGCGAGGTCCGCCGACGCATTCATCGCCGATACTATCGCTCTCGATACGGGTAGGGCCGTTGCCGTGGTGCGGCGCATGAGGGAGCGCTTCAAACGGCCCGAGAAGACCGCCGACATCCTGCTTCTGGAGATGGAGGCGGCGGGCCTGACGGAGACGGTCGATATATTGAAGCCCCATGTCCTGTCCCTCTGAGACGCAGCAGCCGGTGGGGACGCAGTCTGTCCCTCCCAAATCCCTCACCCCCGAGAGGTCATCCAGACGCCGATCATGGTCACCGCCAGCCCGGTGAACATCATGACCGTCAGGGGTTCCGAAAACAGCATCCAGGCCCAGACCATCGTCACCGGCGGGCTGAGGTAGATGACGGCGGTCACCCGGGCGACGGGGAAGAGCCGCAGGCTGGTATAGTAGATCGCATAGGTAAGGAAGGTCGCGATGAGCACCAGCCAGATCATGCCGATGGCGAAATCGCGGGTCATCGGCGGGGCGAGGCTTCCCTCGGTGAAGAGGGTGCTTAGGCCGAAGAGAATTGAGCCGGTGAGCGTCTGGATGCAGACGACCTGATGGACGGGAATGCGCTCCGCCCGGCGCTTCCTGTGCAGGATGGACGCCAGCGCGAAGACCAGCATGGAGGCGACCGTCAGCCCGTAGGCCCAGGCCGGAGCGGTGCCGACGCTGAGGCTGTCGAGCGACACCATGAGCACGCCGAAAATGGCGATCACCGTGCCCAGCCATTGCCGTGCCGTCATCCGCTCGCCGAGGATCGGCTGCGAAAGGGCGGCGCTCGCCAGCGGAAGAAGATCGGAAATGAGCGCGACCAGCCCCGTCGGCACCTTCTGCTCGATCGCTAGCGCGAAGCCGCCGAGATAGAGAAACACCGCCATGACGCCGAACACGGCCTGGTCCCGGATCGCCCGCAGCGACAGCCGCGGCCCGATCGTCAGCGCGAAGGGCAGCAGGATCAGCCCCGAGAGCAATGTCCGCCAGAACAGCAGCAGCGCCACGCTCGCTTCCTGATTGGCATAGCGGATGCCGACGAAGCCCGAACTCCAGCCGATCACCAGAAGGGTGGCGAGCAGCGGCCACAGGAGGGGATGCCGGCTTGCGGCGGAGGAGGGAAGGGACGTCTCGGTCATCAGCGGCCTGTCGCGGAAATGCGGTCCAGAGATAGGCGGCTCGCGGCAGGTGCGCACATGACAAATTTCGATGACGGCATGACATTTCGCAAACAGGCGTCATGCCCGGTACCGTCCGTGATAGGGTGCGCCCGCAATGGAATGGATGTGCCCATGAAGGAACTGAACGGTCGCCGCCTCGAGATCGATGCGCTTCGCGCGCTTTTCGCGATCCGCCAGCATGGCGGCATCACCAGAGCGGCCGCCGCGCTCGGCCTCTCGCAGTCGGCCGTGAGCCACAAGATCAGGCGGCTGGAAGTCAGCCTCGACTGTGAACTGCTCGGGCGCAAGTCCGGCGGGCCGATGTTCACCGCCGCCGGGGAGGATCTGCTGGATTATGCCGGCCGCATCCTCGGCCTGCACGACGAGGCGCTGCTCAGCCTCTCCAAGACGCCGCTCGCCGGTCGGCTGGCGCTCGGGCTGACCGAGGATACCGCCTGCAGCGACCTTGCCCGCATCTTCGGCCGCTTCCGGCGGCTTCATCCCAATGTGACGGTCCGCACCAAGGTGCGCATGAGCCTCGTGCTGCGCGCCATGCTGGAACGCGGCGAACTCGACGCCGCGATCGTCCAGGTCTTCAGCCACGAGGTGCGGCCGAGCGATCTGGTGCTCTACCGGGAGGACCTTCACTGGGTGAAGCATCCGGAACTGGCGATCCCGGCGGACGGGCCGATCCCGTTCCTGTCCTTCGACGACGAGTGTTTCTACCGGCAATGGGCGTTCGACATCGGTCAGGATAATGCCGTTCTCGAAACCGTTTTCGAGTGTTCGAGCGCCGCCGGCATCGTGTCGGCGATCAACGCCGCGATGGGCGTGGCGCTGCTGAGCGACCGCCATATCCGCGGCGACATGCAGATCATCACCGACCGCCTGCCGCCGCCGCCGTCGCTGGCCTATGTCGTGAGACGGGCGCGCAAGTCCAGAAACCCGGCGCTCGACAGTCTGGTGCGTGAAATCGAGAGGGATATCGGCCGTCAGGGCGGGCTGGTCCTCGCCGGCTGACGATGCCGGTCATGCGAAGCGCCGCGCGCGGCCGTTAGCCCCGCGCCGCCTCCGCCGCTGCCTCATCCTCCCGCTTCCCCGCGCGGAAGACCCGCCATCCGGCCAGCAAGATGCCGCCCGGAACCAGCGCGCCCGCCGCAAGCGCAGTCATCAGGCTCGGGGTGTGGTTGGCGAAATCGTGCCAGTCGGGGTCGGTCAGCGAGGCGGTGTTGAAGGGCGTGGCGCTGAAGGCGCAGAGGCTGAGCGAGGACTGGTTCTCGATCATCTCGCGCTCGACCTTGTCGAACAGCGCGGCGGTGAGTTCCGGCCAGTGCGGCAGTTCCCGCATGCGCACAAGCAGCGCCTGATCGGCGGCGAGATAGGCGTGGCTGCATTCGTTGAACGGGCTTTCCTCGTCCTCGATGCTGCCCGGCATCAGGCCCCAGAAGCAGCGGGCATACTGTTTGTGGCTGAAGGCGAGCAGCTTGCGCACCGTCTCGTCTTCCGACGCGAACCACGAGGCCATGGCGACGATCTCGTTGCGGTGGCGGGCGATCACGCCCATCTGTCCGTGCGTCAGCGGCGCGATGTCGACGCCGGATGTGTCGGCCGGCGCGCGCGGGCTGTGCGCCAGTGCCTGAGGGGCGAGGGCGAATGCTGACAGGGCCAATGCGGCGAGGGCCGCGAATACCGGACGACGGCGCAAGACTGACTGTCTCCTTGGAAGGCAGGGATCGAGGATATTGTCGCCATTCACGGCGGCGATGCAAGCCCGGTTCAGCCGCGCATCTGGTCCCGGAGGCGAAGTGACGCGTCAGAACTCGCAGCTTGGCGGGATGATGTCGGCAAGCTTCCCCTTTGCTGGCTTCATCTGAGCGTCGGAGATGTAGATCGGCTGGAAGGGGACGCCGTCCTGCGCCGAGGGCGAGACCTGCGTCAGCGTGTAGCAGCCGGCAAACTGCTGGTGCCTGCCGCTGGTGTCCACCGCGTCGATCGCCACCGGCACGGCATAGGTCGAGGTGCCCGCCGCTCCGTCGAAGAATTCCTCGCCCGTCAGCAGCGTCACGCTTTCGGTGTCCTCGTAGCCCTTGGCGAACGCCTCGTACTCGGCCTGCAGCTCGTCGAGGCTCTTTTCGTCGGACGGAAAGCGGATCCTGTAGGAGAAGGCGCGGGCATACTGCCCGCTGTTGATGGCGTTGTAATAGGAGCGGATGACGGCCGTCGCGCTCGACCGGTCGTCAAGGAAATCCTCAGCGTTTGCTGTGGACGCGAACACGGCAAGAAGAACGGCGATGACGGCAAGGCGGCGCATGTCCGTGTTCCTCAGGCGGCGGCCTTGGTCCGGCTCCTGCGCAGCCAGATCGCCAACAGTTCGGCAATGAGTGCGGCCGGCAAGCCGACGATCAGGCTCACGACCGGCGCGAACACCAGCGCGATGGCCTCCGTCGATGAGGTCGGGGCAATGAAGACGCCGTAATCGACATCAGCGTTGACGAACAGGGCCGCGACCGAAAGCACGAAGGCCCCGAGCGACCGGCCCGGCCATCTCCACACGATCAGCAGGCCGATGAGATAGGGCACGATCCCGGCGAGGAAGAGCCCGATCAGGAAGCCGTTGACCGGACCTTCCGACACGGCGAAGCAGACGAACGCCTGCAGGGCGACGCCGATGATGGAGACGAGGAAGGCAAGGCGCGGGAGAAAGGACTTCATGGGAAAGCTATGCTTTCAAGCTATTGATAACAATAGCTTCATGGCACATCGGCGGGACGAGAGGAATAGGGGGAACGACGGGCCGTGCTCGCCCCTCATCCCCCTGCCGGGACCTTCTCCCCGTTCTGACGGGGAGAAGGTCCCGGCAGGGGGATGAGGGGCAAATCTCACGACCGTTCCGTTATGCGCAATCGGCACCGCATACTCCCTCTTCTCCCCAGCGGGGAGAAGTGCCGAGCGGATGCGAGGCGATGAGGGGGAGGCCGAAGGCCTCACTTTACTTGCACATCATTGTTCGAGGATTTTGCTCACGCCCCCTCATCCGGCCCTTCGGGCCACCTTCTCCCCGCTGGGGAGAAGGGGAGACGCCTCACGCTGCCTTTGCCCGCCAGGTGTCCAGTCCCGTCAGCCTGGCCATGCCGGCGCGGTATTCCTCTTCCGAGGTGGTCCAGCGCAGGCGTGCATATTCCTCGGTGTCCGGGCCGACCGGGTAGCGCAGGCGGGCGGACGTGTCGCCGGCGGCGCGCAGGATCGCGGTGGCCACCTCGTCTTCCGGCGTGGCGGGGAAGGGATAGTTCATCATCGCGCCGAGCGCATGGTCGAAGAAGGCCTTGTAGCTTTCCGGCACCGGCGCTTCCGCCGAGGCCGCCATGCCGGTGGTGGTGAATGCCGTGTTGCGCATCGGGCCGGGCTCGACCAGCTTCACCCGGATGCCCTGCGATTCCAGTTCGTAGGAAAGCGATTCCGTCAGGCCTTCCAGCGCCTGCTTGGAGGCGGAATAGATGGAAAGCAGCGGCATGGGGGCGATGCCGGTGCCCGACGAGACGTTGACGATCGTCCCGCCACCACGTCGGCGCAGATGCGGGATCGCCGCGCGCATCACCCGGATCGCGCCGAACAGGTTGGTGTCGAAGATCCGGCCGATCGCCGCGTCCGGCGTGGTCTCCAGCACGGAGAGCATGGTGATGCCGGCATTGTTGACCACCGCGTCGATGCCGCCGAAGCGGGCCGCGCCGGCCGCAAGCGCCGCCTCGATGCTCGCCGGATCGGCGACGTCGAGCGGCACGACCAGCAGGCGCTCGGGGTGGGTGGCGGCAAGCGTCGGATCCGGCCGGCGCATGGTGGCGACGACGTTCCAGCCGCTCTCGGCGAACAGCAGCGTGGTGGTGCGGCCGAGCCCGGTGGAGCAGCCGGTGATGAGTACGGTCTTGGGGGCGGATGTCTCGGGCATGATCTGTTCCTTCGTTGGTGATGAACGATCATGCCTGCGCGTCCGGATATAAACCATAATGGAAAATCCGTATCTCATTACGGATCGTCCAGAAATGGGCGTGCACCGTTGTTCGGTCTCTCTTGTTGCAGGCACCGTCGCATGGCGGCGATAGAACGTGAAAGGTCGACGGGAAAATCTATCCTCCCCGTGAAGGGGAGGGGAGGGCCGCAGGTCCGGGGTGGGGTGAACTCCTTGCCTTGGCCATATCGGATTGACGTTGGCCATGTGTCACCCCCAACCCGCGGCTTTGCGCCGACCTGCCCGTCAAGGTGGAGTAGGGCAAGGCCCCGAAGTTTACCATAACGCGAAAACCGGAGTGTTTTACCCAAAATTGGGCCGCTTCCGCGATGGTTTTTGCTTATAGTCAAATCTGCTTGAACCGGATCAGGGGTGCTCCGGTTGAAACACCGGATCAGGGGTGCTCCGGCGGCATGGGGACGACATATGGGGGCTGGGGGTATACGGCGCGAGCCGTTCAAGATCATGGAAAACGACGAGCGGAGCCTGTGGCATCCGTTGCGTCGGCTGTTCTGGCGGCTGATCGCGCCGCTGCCGGACGGGCTTTACGTGCGGTTGAAATACCTTTCGCTGAAGGGGCGCTGGCCGGATCTCAGGAATCCCGTCCGGTTTTCCGAAAAGATGCAGCTGCGCAAGCTGTGCGACCGCAACCCGCTTTACACGACGCTGGTCGACAAATGCGCGGTCAAGGATTTCGTGGCGGAAAGGATCGGCGAGCGGTATGTGCTGCCGACCTACTGGAGCGGAACGGACCTGCGCGAGGTGGATTGGTCGTCGATCCCGCTGCCGGCAGTGGTGAAACCCAACCATGCGAGCGGGCTTGGGCGTTTCCTCTACACCCAGCAGGACATAGAAGAGCTCGTACAGGAAAATCCCGGTCCGCAATGGCTTGCCGTCGATCATTGCCGCTACAATCGCGAATGGGCCTATAGCCAGGTTCCCCGCCGCCTGCTGATCGAGCGGATGCTGGTGGTCGACGGTGGCCCGCCACGGGATTTCCGCTTCTTCACCTTCGATGGCGAGGTCTCGCACATCATGGTCGACATCCGCCAGGGCGGGCGCGGCTATTCCTGCACCTATTCGCCCGACTGGGAGAGGCTCTCCCTCCACGATCCGGATTATCTGCCGCGCTATCCGGGCGAGGTGGCACGCCCGCCGCAGCTCGAGCGGATGCTCAAGATCGCCGCGGAGCTTGGCCGCGATCTCGATTTCGCCCGCATCGATCTCTTCGCCACCGAAAGGGAAGTCTATTTCGGCGAGATCACGCTCTATCCCGGTGGCGGCTTCGATCGCTTCGATCCGCCGGAATGGGAATGTGTTCTGGGCAAGCGCTGGCGCCAGAGGATCACCGGCGGCCACATGCCGGCTGACCGTTCGCCAGGCCCGCTCGCCCATTGCACCCAGGTCGATGCCCTGTGAAAAGCGGATGGTTCCAGTCAAATAAACTTCCGTGCGAAAGCAGCGGGTTACAGTCCAAATTCAGATGAATCTGGATAAAGATCGGTCCGGACGGTTGCTTAATCGGCAATTACCGGTATGATCTGCCCATCGACCATTGCTTGTGACGTCGTTTCTAGAGCCGCTGGCTCCCGTTAGATTTCCTCTCAACTATCGACCTTCCCCCCGCAAGGTATCGCGGGCTCCACAACGATTGCTTTGAAAGGAGATCGTTATGAACACTGGTACTGTAAAGTGGTTCAATTCCACCAAGGGCTTTGGCTTCATCCAGCCGGATAACGGCGGCACGGACGTATTCGTCCACATCTCGGCCGTTGAACGCGCCGGCATGGGCTCGCTGAACGACGGACAGAAGATCAGCTACGACATCGTGCAGGACCGCAAGTCCGGCAAGAGCTCCGCCGACAACCTTCGCGCGGCTTGATATTCGTCATTCACGCCGCTGACCACGGATGTACTGGCAGTAGGCGTTGAGTGATCGGTGAGAGGTCGGGCCTTGCCCGGCCTTTTGTTTTTTATGCCCGTGAAAGGGACATCATGCCCAGAAAAACCTACCGTTCCGGGGACACCGTCGTTCTGAAGACAGGAGCGATGGGAAAAGGTCACCCGACCGGCCCCTGCCGGATCACGACCGTGATGCCGGAAAGCCAGGGGGTGGTTCGTTACCGGGTGCAGTTTGCGCAGGAAAGCTTCGAGCGCAGCATCAGCGGCGACGAGATCGATGCGGACGCTTCGGTTTCAAGGCCCCGCGATGCGGCTGCCGCGTCCTCGCAGAACAGAAGCGCGAGCTGGGTCAACCCGGCCGCGATCAAGATCAGAAAATAGCAGCCTGGCTGCGAAAGGAGATATTTTGCAGGTACTCGTAAGGGATAACAACGTCGATCAGGCGCTCCGCGTCCTCAAGAAGAAGATGCAGCGCGAAGGTCTCTTCCGCGAATTTCGGGCGCGCAAGGCTTATGAAAAGCCGTCCGAGAAACGCATTCGCGAAGAGGCAGAGGCCGTCCGCCGCCACCGTAAGCTGGCGCGGAAGAAGCTGCAGCGCGAAGGTCTGCTGCCCATGCCGAAGAAGGTCGCACGTTCCCGTTGAGCATCTGCCGGATATGTCCGGAAAGGAGGCCATCATGGCCATCAGCAAAGGGAATTTCTTCAAGCCGGGCAGGGTGCCTGCCCGGGAAGGTCCGCTCACGGCGGACCAGGTCGTGAGGCAGATCGTCTCCGACGAGGCTGCAGCGCGCGACCGCAAGACGGCGCACCTGCGCGAACTGCGCGAGGCGCGGGAGAGGGCGGCCATGGTGCCGCCCGCCGCCGACCCCCTCCCGGTTGTCGGGGGAGCCTGACATGGCGGACTTCGACTACCACAGGACCGCCGGTCTCTATGCAGGCAAAAGCCACAGGGGCGGCAATGTCCGCCCCCGTTACAGGCGCTTCGAAACGGCCGCGGAGGCCGTTCGCTTCGCCATCGAGGATCTCCCCGGCTCGCAGTTGCCGGGCAGCGTGCTCGAGGTGGAGGAGGCCCGCTTCGAGGGCCAGCAGATCCGCAAGCTCTACGATGCACCCGGATACCCGTTTCCCCGCCGTCGCGGGGAATAGAGAAGCGTGCCGCGCGCGTGTCGTACCGGTACCAAACAGGGAGAGACGACATGTTCAAGACAAGATATGAATGCCGCCAGGATCCCGGAGGGACCTGGAGTGTCTTTGACACCTTCACCGGACGCGTCTGCCTTGCGGGCGACCGCAAGATCGAGCGGCTGAGCGAGAGCGATGCCCTCGAAATCACCGAAATACTGAACGAAAACCCCCGGGCCGTCACGGTTCAATGAAGCCCGGGAACGCACCGCTGCCGGCCGGCGGGGTGCAGCAGGATCAGGGCGACGGCCTTCGCCCTTCGGAAACCATCTCGTGGCAAAAGCAACGTCGAGATACGCCGTTCGCCGGGAAAAGGACCACACCTGGACGGTCTATGACGTCTTCACCGGTGTGGCCGCCAAGCCGTCCACGTGGTTCCTCGTGAACCTCACGCAGGAACAGGCCGATATCTACTGCGCCGTCATAAACGCCAAGGACGCCGAACGCCGCCGCGACTGGGGGTGAGGCTGGGCGGCATGGTTCCGAAAGACCGTGCGTGAGCGGATCCCGGAGGGAAACCATGGTAAAATCATCGGTGGGCTTTCTCTACGGATGGAGACCGCGATGGATTTGCGTCGGCGCCTGACGGATCTGTGCAATGCCTTCAACGCACACGACCTCGATCTTCTCATGACCTACTTCGCCGAAGACTGCGTGCTGGAGATGCCAAGAGGAGGCGAGCCCTGGGGCTCCCGCTTCGAAGGCAGGGAAAGGGTGCGGGCCGCACTGGCGACGCGCTTCGAGGGTCTGCCCGACGTCGCCTACAACGACGCCGAGCACTTCGTCGATGAGGATGCCTCAACCGGCATATCGAAATGGACCCTCACCGGAACCCCGCCGGGCGGAACGCGGATCGAGGTCCGCGGCTGCGATTTCTACACGTTCCGCGGCGGCCAGGTGATCCGCAAGGATTCCTACTGGAAGATCATGGAGTGAGGGCGGGAGGGGAGGTGAGCTTCCAGCCGGGCTTGACCCGGACGGTCCTCGGGGAAGGGAAACCGTGCGTGGCTGAGGCGGCCGTTTCCCAGATATCGAACAGGTCAATTCGTGTCCTAGGATTGCGCTGCGGATTAGGCCGCTCGGCAATTGCCCGAGCAAGCGGTAGCAACCCTCGCACTTGCGCGGGATACCTATCTCGGCGACGGCACAGACGATCTGCACCTCCGGAAAACGGAAGTCTCGCAGGCGTTCGATGCGATGAGATAACGGATTCTCGCCATCTTGAGAGGTCCGGCGTGAGGTCGGGTATTTCCGGAGTTGCGCCGCGTTCATCCAGAAGGTGCATGAGAATACTTGCGCCTTAGCCTAATCCGATGGCGCAGCCCATTAAGGCACAAGGTTCGGAGCATAGCGTTGGCTTGGCCCTGCGCGGAGAGGGAGGGCGACATCACTGTCGATAATTTAAGCCTGATCATGAGAAGCGGCGGCATGATCGGTCTTCGGGGCTATACCCCTTAACACATAATTTTCGCGTGCGATTTGGCCGTGGCGGAGGACTCGCTTCACTGCCATGTCAACTGTAGTGTCAACGCCAACAAGTTCTCGGTTCCACCTTTCAAGGTCGGCGGCACTCCAAGCCGGATCAACTTTTCCCTTCAGGGTGTCTCCACCCCTTGAGCGGAACTCAAACTGATGCGCACCTGGAAGAACACCAGCTAACTGGCCCTCTATTGATTTTTTGTCTTCCTCGATCAAGGTCCCGCTCGCCCGCTCAAAGCCCCGTGCCACCGCCTCGTACCCGAACTGGAACTCGCTTTCGCCTGCGACCATGCGAAGTGTCGCTCCGTGCTGGCGCATCAACTCGAAAAACTCGCGTGCGGTGGCAAGGATGCGTTGATCTACTTCAACTACGGTGGCCTGGAAACGCTCCTCATCCGCCTCGCCAAAGATATCAAGGAGCTCTGAAGCTTCCTCGACAGCTTCCTTTAGGGATGTGTCTATCAATTGCGCCTGGTCTTGAACCTCCTCCAAAAGAAAGCCGAATGAACCCCGCACAATATTGGTAATGTGCATGGTCGCCGCGGACTTATTCGCAATCGGTCCCTTTGCTCCTAACCCCGATGTGTTCTTTGCCAAAACCTTGGATACCAAGTCTTGAAACGCGGCGACCGCACCTGTTCCGAACTGAGCTTCTATGCCCTGAGTACCAATCACCGGGCGACCGCCGAAGAACAGTGCCGCAGACGCATGTGTTATCTCGGGTTCCAGATCTTGCGCGAGTATTTCCTCGTTGAGCTCTGCGAGCTTGGATTCAAGCCCAAGTCGCGTTAGCGCGTCGGCTTCCGTTAGGCGGTCGAGCAAGCCGACAACGGCTGCTCGATTCGCTTTGGCGTAATCGCGTTCAAGCTTTCTAATCGAACTCATGGTGTGACAGCTCCTTCTACTGCTGGGGCAGCCCCCAAGATCGCAAATGCATCCGCGTCATCTGCTGCATTCTCCAATCGAACCTTTAACATGCCCTTCCACAGGCCGTCGCCTCGGCGATGAGAGAATAGTCCCGCGTAATATCGGGTCATTTCGACAACGCTCTCGGGGTGTCCATGCAAGTCGATGAAAAGAGCATCCAGCCGAAATTTCTGCTTCAACTGGCTTCGATCAAATAGCGGTTTATTCTCGTTGATGAACGCAACCCAATCAGCCGACTGAAGAGCCGTCGGAGGACGGTAAATGAAGGACACTGTGTCCAAATCATTCGGCTCTTTTTGCTCCAGAAAGCTCCCATCAAGCCATTGGAACCCCCGCGTAATGCCCGCTGAACGCAACGCACTTCGATGATCTAACCACCTTCTCAGGATATCCTGTCGATTCTGTGTCGTTCCTAGCGTGCTGACAACCTCGAACGCTGAAACTTCGTATGGACTGAGATCTTCAAATGCTCCACCTGGCCCATGAGGGCCAACATAAGGCGGCAGCACGCCGTCGATTGTAAATAGAGGTATCGGCATTCGTTCCCCTCGAATCCCGGAAATACTCTTTATACGGCACATTGCCGATGATATTACGTTCAGACAAGTACCATAATAGCGTCCAGTATAATTAGTCTCATTTCATGTAAATCTTAGCAGGTTTGTCGGATTGACGAGCCGGACCGGGTTTTGTGATCTATGAAAGGTGGAATGACGGCGAATTGCATTTGTTAATCTGAATGTTTTGAGTACCTGTTCGGACCATGGCGTCTGAGCAATCGTGAATTCGGCAAGCTGGCGTCGCGCAGAGTCCCACACGCTCCCCCCACCCCCTACATCAGCGCCGCATTCCACCACAGATGCGTCAGAATGCTCGCGACATAGCCCAGCGCGATGGCCCAGGCCCAGCGGAGGTGGTTCATGAAGGTGTAGTGGTTGCGCACCAGTCCCATCAGGATCACGCCCGCCGCCGTGCCGATCGAGACGAGGCTGCCGCCCACCCCGGTGCTGAGCGTGATGAGCATCCACTGGCCGCTCGACATGTCCGGGTCCATCGTCAGCACCGCGAACATCAGCGGAATGTTGTCGAACGCCGCCCCCAGTATGCCGATCGCGATGTTGGCGAAGGTCGGGCCGAGGTCGCCGTAGAGATAGTTCGACACCAGCGCCAGATAGCCGGCCACGCCGAGGCCGCCGACGGCGAAGATCACGCCGAAGAAGAACAGCAGCGTATCCCATTCGACATGGCGCATGGCCCGGAAGGAATCGAACCCGATCGTCTCGTCGGCGCGGCGGCGACCGATCGACTGCAGGATATAGGCGTACATCTGCAGGTATCCGAGGCCGAGCATCATGCCGAGCGCGGGCGGCAGGCCGATCACGCTCTTGAAAAGCACGGCCGTGACCAGCGTGGCCAGAAACAGCACGACAACCACGAGCCCGCCGGACTTCACGTGCAGTTTTTCCACCACAGGTTCCGGGGAGCCCCTGGGAACGGCGAAGTGCATGAAGGACGCCGGCACGAGGAAATTCACCAGCGCCGGCACGAAGAGATTGAAGAACTCCAGGAAGCGCAGCTTCTCCTTCTGCCAGACCATCAGCGAGGTGATGTCGCCGAACGGCGAGAACACGCCGCCCGCATTGGCCGCGATCACGATCACGATGCAGCCGAGCACGATGAACTGGTAGTTTCCGACCCCGATCGCCACCACCACGGCGCCCATGACCATGGCCGTGGTGAGATTGTCGATGATCGGGCCGAAGATGAAGGAGAGCCCGCCGACCAGCCAGAAAAGCTGCCGGTAGCTGAGGTTCCGGCCGATCAGCACCGTTCTCAGCACGTCGAAGACGCGCCGCTCGCGCATGGTGTTCACGTAGGTGATCGCCACGATGAGGAACAGCATCAGCTCGCCGTAGTCGAGGATTACGTGCTTGGCGGCGGCTTCGAGCGCGGCGCTCTGGCCGTGCATCGCATAGGCGATGCCGAGCAGACCCCAGATCAGGCCGGCCGCCAGCATGACCGGCTTCGACTTGCGCATGTGGATGGCGTTCTCGACCGTCACGAAGGCATAGGCGATGAAGAAGATGATGAGGGCCAGATAGCCGACGGGATGCCGCGTCAGGTCGAGCAGCGCGGCCGTTTCCGCCGCATGGGCCGGCCCTGCAAGCAGGGGAAACGAGAGGAGAGCGGCCAGAAACCACAACCTGCTGCCAAAGTGCCCCATCGAACCTCCCGCAAATGAGAAAAGTCTAACGAGATCAGCGGGGTTGTAAAGCGGCCCTTACCAAACCGGGGTTACCGCTTCCGGTCGAGGCCTGCCCCGGCCGTCTCGCCTCCCTCGCGGCGCGCCGGGCCGGGGGGGGGAAATTTCCGGCCGGTGACCGAACGCGACCGGCGCTCGAATTGACATCCGTCAGTTTTATCGAAGCCCTTAATCCTTCGTTGACCGCAACCTTGAGTTCGGACTGCATTCGCGATCGGGTAATGATTTGGTAAGAATTGCAGCGTGAAAAGATGTATGCGCAATTATTGAGCGCGCAATCATTCGTCGCATGACGCGATACCCTCCCCATAAGTTCAACCGGAACCGCGAGCGCCGATGCGCCACGCGGCCGATTTCCCTTGAGGCTCTGACCGCGGCGAAAGGCGCCGGTCAGCGCGATGAAGGACTGCGTCCAAGAATATGACGACCCCACCCACGGGCGGCCAGCGGGCCGCCACCGCGCCGGCCCAGGCCGGCATGCCCAACTACATTCTCTGTCTGGTGAGGCGGAACGGCGAACCCGTCGTCGTTCCCCTCCTGCAGGCAATTTCTGGCTTAAACGACATGCGCGGCTGAAGGCCGCGAACTTTCCCAAAAAGGAAACCAGTCATGCACATGACGATCAAACTGAAGCTGGCCGCATCCTTCGCGGCGATCCTGCTGCTGCTGATAGGCACCGCGATGTACGGGATCGTGAGCTTCACCAATCTCAACGGCACCCTTCAGGACATGTTCAACGGTCCGACGGCCCGGACGATGCTGGTCAAGGAACTCAACATCGACCGCGCCGAAATCGTTGATACACAAAGAAGCGCGATCATGGACACCGATATGACCGCTGCTATGGAGGCCCTCAAGGGCGTCGACCCGCGCCTCGCCGAGATGGAGGCGGAAGTCCGCGAAGGCATCAAGCAGGTTCCGGAGAAGAACCAGCCCACCTGGGTCAAGCTCATCGAGGACATCCAGGCCTACCGGAAGTTCTCGACGGAGCTGCAGGCCGCGCACCAGCGTGGAGACCAGGCCCGGGCGCTGCAGCTCATCAATGGCCCGCTGAAGGAGCTGGCGGGCGAACTGAGCGCCGCCATCCACAAGATCGAGGGCTTTACCAAGGAGTTGATGGATGAAGCCCAGGCCGAGGCCGCGACGATCTACGCCACCACCCGCACGCTGCTGATCTCCACCGCTGTCGGCGCCGTCATCCTCGGCATTCTCGCCGCCACCTGGCTGTCTCTCTCCGTTACCCGTGGTCTCTCCCAGGCCGTTAGCGCCGTCCGTCGCGTTGCGGAAGGCGATCTGACCGAGACGATCGTGATCAGGACCCAGGACGAGATCGGCGAACTGCTGAGCCACGTCAACGAGATGGTCGATCGTCTTCGCGGTGTCGTCGGTAATGCGCTGACCGCCTCGGGCAATGTCTCCGCCGGCAGCCAGCAACTGTCGTCGGCCTCCGAACAGGTCAGCCAGGGCGCGACCGAGCAGGCCTCGTCCGCCGAGGAAGCCTCCGCCTCGATGGAGCAGATGGCCGCCAACATCAAGCAGAACGCCGACAACGCCGCCCAGACGGAAAAGATCGCCCGCCAGTCGGCCAAGGACGCGGAAGCCTCCGGCGAGGCGGTCAACCGCGCGGTCGAGGCGATGCGCATCATCGCCGACAAGATCTCCGTCGTTCAGGAAATCGCCCGCCAGACCGACCTGCTGGCCTTGAACGCGGCAGTGGAAGCCGCGCGTGCCGGCGAACACGGCAAGGGTTTTGCCGTCGTCGCTTCGGAAGTCCGCAAGCTTGCAGAACGCAGCCAGTCAGCCGCGGCCGAAATCAGCCAGATGTCCGGCGATACGGCGAAGGCCGCCGCCGACGCCGGCGACATGCTCTCCCGTCTGGTTCCGGATATCCGCAAGACCGCCGAACTGGTGGCGGAAATCTCCGCCGCCTGCCGCGAGCAGGATATCGGCGCCTCGCAGATCAACGAGGCCGTCCAGCAACTCGACAAGGTGACCCAGCAGAACGCCGGTGCCTCGGAAGAGATGTCGGCCACCTCGGAAGAACTGGCAGCCCAGGCCGAGGAACTGCAGGCCTCCATCGCCTTCTTCCGCATCAACGGCCATGGCGCCAATGCGCCGGCCGGGCGCGCAAGGCCGACCCCCGCCAATACCTCCCGTCCGGCCCGGCCTCAAAAACCCTCGGCCACGGTCGTGGCGCAGCAGGCACGGGCGAAGGGCTTTGCGCTCGATCTTTCCAAGGGCGGTCCCGATCAGGAAGATCATGACTTCCGGGAGAGCGCATGATGGCGGCCGCAGCCCGTGTCGAGCAGTTCGTCACCTTCAGCCTCGATCGCCAGATCTTCGCCGTGTCGGTCGATGTGGTCAGGGAAATCCTTGACTACGACGAGCCTGCCCGCCTTCCGCAGGGGCCCGATTTTCTCCTCGGCCTCAAGGATGTGCGGGGGCAGGGCGTGCCGGTCATCGATCTCCGGCTGAAGCTAAAAATGTCGCAAACGGCCCTGACGCAGGACACCCGCATTGTCGTCCTCGACGTACCGGTGGGGGAGCGCTCGCTCCCCCTCGGCCTGGTGGCAGACAAGGTCTACGAGGTCGCCACCTTCGATCTTTCCACCGTCAAGCCTGCCCCGGAGGTGGGCGTCGAGTGGTCCTCCGACTACATCGCCGGCGTGATCCTCAGGGAGGACGGCTTCGTGGTGATGGTGGACCTCGCCCGGATGTTCGCGCAGGACCGGGATATCGTTGAGACGGTTCCGGTCGATCTGGCGGCATAGAGATCTTCCGACATTGCACTTCGCCGCGGAGCTGACAGCTTTGCGGCGGGGAGGCGTTCACCTGTCGCCATCGGCGTGCCGCGGGGGCGGGCAGGGCGGGTGGTCGAGTGCGCGCAGTGCGGCCTTCTGCGGTGGGGAGCGACGGCTGCTTTGCGCCCCGTGTCAGTTAAAGAGCGCTTCGTCAGGCCCGCCTGAAAGCGGGCATCGTCTTGGCCACGGGGCTCGTCGCTTTCGCGTCTTCATCTCGATCTTTCGGGCGGCCGCCAACATCACCTAATTGCTGTCATTCGACTTTCCGGCCCACGAGCGAACTGCAAAGCCCCCACTGTTCTAGTGCGAGACTAGGAGTACAGCACACCGATTACCTTGCGCGCGGATACCATGGTGGGCACGCCGTGTGCCGCCTCCGAGGAGGCAGTCGCAACGATCAGCGAAGATCCCAGCCCGCCAATCGTTTCCAACTGCCGCAAGTGGCTCAACTTGCCGGGCAGACGAGCACCGACCCTCTTGAACACGTTGGCACCGTCATCCGTAGCTACCGCAACGAGGCGTCCTTCCCAGGCATCCAGATCCTGCGCCGAAAGTTCCGCGCCGCCCAGGATGATCTGGCCTGGCAATGCTAATGGAATGGCGCTCTCCTCTTTCACACGATAGGCCACTGTGACCTCTTCCAGCTCGGGCACCTCCTGAATCTCGATCGCTTCGTTGCCGCCGGGCGGTGGGGGCATGTCGCTGAAGATCGCGCCGACGATTCTGTGCAATCGGATCTGGCTCTCATCGAAGGTCAAAGTTGGTCGGGGAACGCGGGGATCGGGCATCTGGGCTGCGAGCGAAACTCCGATCGAGCCGGTCGATTTCACCAGCCGTCGGGCCAGTACCTGGCCCTTTGGGCGTGCAATAACGAGATTTCGATCACTCCCGGGATATGGTTCCACGTCGACGATCGCCACCGACCCGGAAGGAATGGCAAATCCCAATGTCTCGCCCCGAACGTAGTAGAGTGCCTTGTTCTGGAACCAGTTGCCGGTCACCTGCTCGTCGGGAACGTCCTGCGATCCGCCTTCCGGTGCGTTACCGACGAATGCAGCGATGTCAGGGAAGAGCGGTACCGCGAAATCCGGCACCGACATTGTTTTCAGCGGTACAATGTTGCTCGCAGCTTCTGCGTCAGCGAGTGGCTCGCGCCAGCGGTAGAGGCGAAACTGCTCGTGGACGTCCTCGATGGCGGTGCGCAGCTGGGCAAAATGCGCAGCAACGGCTTTCACGTCGCCATAGGTGATGGATGGCTTCTGATGATGTGAGGCATTGAGGATTCGCCTAGCCTCCGCGTCGGAGGCTAGGCCGGGGTGATCGACGAATCGCTTAAGGATGGGATTGCGGAACAGCTCCCCCTGGTTAGAGGCGACTAACCCTCTCAAACGATCAACGAGTGGCGACAGAGTGAGTGCCTGGGTTGCTGTTGTGAAGGCTGGATGCGTTGTCTCGTCGAACAGGTCGCCCAGTCGGACCTCAAGGAAGACTCGCAGCGCGGAGGCATAATCCTGAGCCTTCACCGCATCGTCTGGGCTGTTGACGAATTCATCTCTTTTTCGATCAACCTCCTCTACCGCGAGCGATATGCCGAGCTTTGGACGGACGCGATTGACCGGATGGACCGACAGGTGCTCGACGGAATCCGTTGCCCGGTTCTCGGCCACAAGGGAGCGTGCAAATTTTCGGTCGTGCGTCGTCACCAGCAACTGAGCTTGGGTGTCCGCCAGCTTCGACAAGCCCCGCGCCAACCGCTCGCGGTTATCGTTATCGAGCAGTTCTTGGGGGTCATCGAGAACCAGTGTCTGCAAGCCGCCTCGGGTCCTCAGGACGTGTTCTCTGAATGCTAGGAAGAATCCAAGCAGGGCGGCTCGAAGCGAGGATGCATTGGAGATGTGCTGCGCCGGCGCTTCTACACCTTGTCGGCCCACTCGAAGGTCGAGAACGCCCCTAGCATCCATAGCAGTTCCGGTTAGGTCCGGGGCGAAATCCGTTGCATTTCTGAATATTTCCTTGCGCCAGAACTCCGAGCGGCTGTGGAGCCTGGATCGCAGGCCATCCACCTGAGCGTGGGCAAGTGCTCCGAGTGGTTTGATAAACGCGAGCGCCTTTACAGCCTTTCGGCATGCTTCTATGCGGTCCAATCCGCTAACGTATTCGGCGCGTGCTCGCTCCATCCGCTCAACATGTCCCATGGCCCTGCTGAGAGGAGCCACCCCCTCGACGATCGAAAGGAGCTTCGCCAGCCTCCTTCCGACCGCTCGTTCAACATCGACGCCTTCGGGCTCGCCCTTCAACACGATCGTCCAAATCTTGCGGATATCCGCCGCGCTCGAGACTCGCCACTCGGCGAAGGCCGACGCCCGCGCGATCCTGCCAAGCATCTGCTGGAGTGCCCTTGCATCCGACAGGCCATCGGGGAAGATCGGTATTTCTGGTTCTTTGAATGCCGGCATTGCAGCAGCTCGCTCGTCGAACAGCTGGGCCGCGTCCGCCTTGAGCGCGTGCAAAGCACCTGCGAACACTTCTGTCGCGAACAGTTCGTCGATTAAGCCGATTCGCAGCAGATCGATTGGTGTGGTCGGCAGGTCGGCCTCTACCTCGCGTTTGATGCCATCAGGTAGCTCCTGCAGAAGTCTGCCAATCCAATAAGACGACCACTCTCCAATCGTCCGTGCTGTAGTCTCCCTGTCCTTGGCAGCTTCCTCAAGGTCCTTAAGGATTAGATTGCCGGTCACCGGATCTTGCATTCCATCCAGCGACCTGGTGCAGATCGGACACTCGGTTCCGTTCTCAAGAGAATGCTGGTGTATCCAGGCCGAAACCCTGGCGTATAGCTGGGCACGGCGTGCCCGATTAGGGTCGAGGGCCAACTGGCTCAGTATTGCAGCCTGGGCTTGGACTTCTGAGATGAGCCCACGAATTGTCTCTTCGTCGCCATCCTTCATCTTAAGGGCCGACAGCTTTGCGATGGCAGGTAAAGCCTTGACGTGGTTCAGCTGTTCGATAGCCGGGTGGATGCTCTTCTCGAGATCGTCTCGAGATTTCTTGTTCTCCGGGTCGAAGTCGCTGCCGAGCACCTTGGTGGCGGAAGTCAGTCCCAGCGCCTTGAGATCGGCAAAATGCTTGGAAATGGTCTCAAGACGGGTCTTGCAATCAGCTTGGTGAATGCTCGGCGCGGGCTCATCCAATGCCATCGCCTCGTAATCCAATAGTTCTCGAGCGAGGTCTTCAGCAGGTTCGCGATATCGGGTTTGGACCTTCTCGGAGAGTTCTTCGAGATCCGGGACGCTGCGTTTCTCAATGCGCTCGGAAAGCTTCTCGGAGTGCTTGGCCAGATCAACGAGATCAGACAATCCGGTGAGGCGCGCAACGGCTTCGCCCAATTGGGAGACGGAGCCAACGGACAGGAACGGCAGGAGCGCGGGCATTGTAGTCGCTATCCGCCATGCAACTGGGTCCACACCAATTGCTTCGAGATCAGGTGGCGTCTCGGTGATCTTGCCTCTGGGTGTGCGAACCTGCGAACGTCGAAGTGGGGGCAGCAAGTTGCCATCGCCATCGCTGAATGTGAGCTCCACCCATGTGTCTGCTGGGATCGGCGAACCCTCCGCAGGAAGATCGCTGTCGGCGAGGGGCATTGGCGTGATCGCTGACATCGCATGTGTCGATGTTTCCGTCTCGCTGCGCTTCACCTCACAGTAGAATTCGGTCGAACCGGCTTCCGGCTGGCGTTGGGACCGAATCAGATGGCCCGTCAGGCACCACACGATCGCATTGGCGATGGAGGTCTTGCCGGACCCGTTGGCGCCTTCAAGCACGGTTACGTTTTTCTTAGGAGAGAAGTTGAAATCCTCGGGCGGTTCATTGGTGCGGCCATAGACGTGCAGACCGGCGAAGCGGTGCACCTTCACCTCCACGAGGCGAAGAAGCAGCTTCGACTTAGAGGTCGGTCCACCCGTATGCGGCACAACGGTCGGAGGTTTTGAGCCGATCAGATCAATGACAGCATCGGTGTCGGGTGTGTTCTGGTTCGCGGCCCACTTGTTCGGGTTTCGACGATACCAATCTAAGATCGCTCGAGCGTCGTCGTCCTCGATCTGGAGCGTTTTGCCATCGGTCAATGCAATGGATCGGCCGCTCACAAGATCCGCGAGCAGTACGTCCGTCGTCAGGAGATGAAGCTCCCTTGTCGTGCTTTGATTCCCTGTCATCAATTGCCCCCTCACGTGGAAACAATTGATCACCGACTCTTAGTTGTCCAGTGCGCGAGTTCGATTTGCTCGAAGTTCGGAAGGGACCTCTGGAAGCTTCGGTTTAAACTAAGAGGGTTACACGAATGCCGGGGTAGTTAAATCGCGCGCGCCAATGTCGCCAAGTACGTATTTTTGCTCTCTCACACAGATGGATCGTCACGTTTAGAGGAAACTTGGATAGTATCTGGCAAAAAGTAAGGAGCAGCGGAGCGCCACAGGCGTCTGCTTTCTCATCGACGGTCCCGGAAACTACCAGTCCACTCGGCCCCATCTGCTCACCGCCACCCCAGCGCCGGTGCCACGTCCCTCAATATCGCCTCGATCACATGGGCGTTGTAGTCGACGCCGAGCTGGTTGGGGACGGTCAGGAGCAGCGTGTCGGCCTCGGCGATCGCCTCGTCCTTCCTCAGTTCCTCGATCAGCCGGTCGGGTTCTGCGGCGTAGGAGCGGCCGAAGATGGCGCGGGTGTTGGCGTCGATATAGCCGATCGAATCCTCGTCCTTGCCGGAGCCGAAATAGGCGCGGTCCATGTCGTTGACGATGGCGAAGATCGAGCGGGAGACGGAGACGCGCGGGGTGCGCGTGTGGCCGGCCTCCTTCCAGGCCTCGCGATAGGCGCGGATCTGTTTCGCCTGCTGGACGTGGAAGGGCTCTCCCGTCTCGTCGTCCTTCAGCGTCGAGGATTGCAGGTTCATGCCGTGCTTCGCCGCCCAGCGCGCGGTGGCGTCCGACCCTGAGCCCCACCAGATTCGCTCGCGAAGCCCTTCCGAATGCGGCTCGAGACGCAGGAGCCCCGGCGGGTTGGGAAACATCGGCCGCGGGTTCGGCTCGGCAAAACCTTCGCCCTTCAAGACGTCGAGGAACACCTCGGCGTGGCGGCGGCCCATGTCGGCGTCGCTCTGGCCCTCCTGCGGCTGGTAGCCGAAATAGCGCCAGCCGTCGATCACCTGCTCCGGCGAGCCGCGCGAGATGCCGAGCTGCAGCCGGCCCTTCGAGATCAGGTCGGCGGCGCCCGCATCCTCGGCCATGTAGAGCGGGTTCTCGTAGCGCATGTCGATCACGGCCGTGCCGATCTCGATCTTCGAGGTGCGGGCGCCGACGGCCGCAAGCAGCGGGAAGGGCGAGGCAAGCTGGCGGGCGAAATGGTGCACGCGGAAATAGGCGCCGTCCGCGCCGAGCTCCTCGGCCGCGACCGCGAGGTCGATCGACTGCAAGAGCGTATCGGAGGCCGAGCGCGTGCCCGACTGCGGCGAGGGCGTCCAGTGGCCGAAGGAGAGAAAGCCGATCTTTTTCATGGGGGATGCCGCCTTGGGAACGAGGGAAGGGCGGCGGGAACCGCCCGGGATCAGGGGAGGAATATAGGAAGGGGAGGCAGGGCTTGCAAAGCGCCGTGGCGGTGACGCTGCGTCAACGCGGGTGGTGTCGGTCCTCCCCCTCTCCCCGCGTGCGGGGAGAGGGCAGGGTGAGGGGCATGGCACGCCGGCATTCTCAGGACACGCCGCCCGCCGACTCCCGCAACGCCGCAAAGCCAACGGCCCCTCATCCGCCTGCCGGCACCTTCTCCCCGTGAACGGGGAGAAGGGACTTGTGGTGGCGTCT
>Ga0065721_10048929_pt1 | contig 59530 bp, 54 predicted proteins | sample Mesricmetagenome_FD_59108 | JGI IMG/M metagenome (GOLD analysis project Ga0065721, IMG submission 59108) | Mesophilic microbial community from rice straw/compost enrichment Sample: eDNA_1 v2 (version 2) | ecosystem: Engineered > Solid waste > Grass > Composting > Bioreactor | place: USA: Davis... | reverse complement strand
GCACCGCCCGCCGGCCGCCAATGCGGCCGGGGTGCCCGCCGCCACGCCGCGGGACGTGCCGCCGCTGGCCCAGGCGACGTGAACAGGCGCCGGCCGGCGTCACCGCACGGCGAGGCCGCGCCACTGACATCCTGCAATCCGCTCGCCGGGCTCGGCCCGGTGGACCGCCGTTCCTCGCCGCGGACCTGAAGTCCGCAAGCGGTGCGCCATGCACGAACAGCCTGCCCCCTCCTCCACGGCCGAGCCCCTGCCGTTTCCGCGCACCATCGCCGTCGCGCTGCTGCTGCTGCTGGCGGTGGCCGCCATGGCGCTGTGGACGCAGCGGCGCGCCGCCGACGCCTCCGACCTGCGCCGCCACACGCTGGACGTGCGACTGGAGATCGCCGGCTTCGGCACCGACCTCAAGGATCTCTCGCGCGCCGTGCGCGGTTTCGTCATCAGCGGGCAGGACGACTGGCTCGAGCCCTACCGCAGCGCGCAGCGGCGCCTGCCCGAGCGCGTGCGCCGGCTGCAGGCGCTCAGCGCTGGCAACACGGCGCAGCAGCAGCGGTTGCAGCGCCTGGCCCCGCTGCTGCAGGAGTACCTGCGCTTCGTGGACGACATCCTGGAGATGGCCTCGCGGCAGGGGATGGAATCGGCACGCCAGCAGATCGCCGCCGGACCCAGCCGTTCCATGGTGAGCGACATGGACGCCCTGCTGGCCGAGCTCGACGCCGAGGAGTTGCGGCTGCTGGGACAGTACGAGAAGGAGACGCAGCGCGCGACGAACCTCAACACCAGCGTCACGCTGCTGGGTAGCCTGGTGTCGCTGGGGCTGATGGCCTGGGCCGGACTGGCGCTGCAGCGCAACGTGGGGCAGCTGCGCGGCAGCGTCGAGCGCCTGGCGCGGGCGCGCAGCGCCGAGTCGCAGGCGATGCTGCGGCTGCAGCAGGCGCAGGCCTCGCTGCACGCGGCCAACGACGCGCTGCAGGCGCAGGCCGACCACCTCTCCGAGCTCAACGAGGCGCTGTGGCAGTGGATCAGCAACGGCGCCGGAACGCGTCCGGCGCCGGCGGGCTCCGCGCCGCTGGACGACCCCGAACGGCTGGCGGCGCTGCGCCGCACGGGGCTGCTGGATTCGGCGCCCGAGGAAAGCTTCGACCGCTTCACGCGGCTGGCGGCGTACTCGCTGCAGGTGCCGGCGTGCCTGATCAGCCTGGTGGACGCGCAGCGCCTGTTCTTCAAGAGCGCGCACGGCCTGCCCGAGCCCTGGGCCAGCGCGCGCCGGGCACCGCTGGGCTACACCTTCTGCCCCCAGGTGGTCACCAGCGGGCAGCCGCTGGAGCTCAGCGACGCGCGGGCCGAGAAACCGCTGCGCGGCAGCCCCGCCGTGACGACGCTGGGCGCGGTGGCCTACCTGGGCGTGCCGCTGGCCACGCCCGATGGGCAGGTGCTGGGCAGCTTCTGCGTCATCGACCACGCGCCGCGGCATTGGAGCGCGCAGGACCGCGCCACACTGCAGCGCATTGCGCAGTCGGTGCTGGCCGGCATTGCCGTGCGCATGCAACTGCACGAACTGGAGCGCCGGGTGGCCGAGCGCACGGCCGAGGCGCAGATGCTGGCCAGCGCGATCCAGCACTCGCTCACCGGCTTCAGCATCGTGGACACGCGCGGCCTGTTCACCTTCGTCAACGAGGCCTATGCGCACCTGTGGGGCTACGACGGCCCGCAGCAGCTCATCGGCACCCCGGTGGCGCCGCATTGCGTGGACCCGGGGCTGACGGCGCGCATTGGCGCCACGCTGCACACGCGCGGCCACTGCCGCGTGGACTTCACGGCGCGACGCCGCGACGGCGCCACCTTCGAGGCGCTGCTGGACGCCCACCGCGCCCAGGACGAGGCCGGACGCGAGATCCACATCGGCACCGTCATCGACATCACCGAGCGCAAGCGCGCGGAGCAGGCACTGCGCATGAGCGAGGAGCGGTTGCGGCTGGCGCTGGACGCCGGCGGCATGGACGCCTTCGAGCTCGACCCGGTCACCGGCGTGATGCTGCGCATCGGCACCCTGCAGAGCCAGCTGGGCCTGACGGCCGAGGAGCAGCACCTGATGAAGCCCTTCCTGCGCCGCGTGCACGAGCAGGACCGCTTGGCGCTGACCGCGGCCATGCAGGCGTTGAGCCCGCAGCAGCCCTCGTACCGGGCCGAGTACCGTTTCCGCGCGGCCGACGGCAGCTGGCGCTGGCTGCTGGAGCGCTCGCAGCGCAGCTTCGGCCCCCAGGGCGAGCCCGGGCGCATCACCGGCGTGGTGGTGGACGTGACCGAGCGCCGCCACGACGAGGAGGCGGTGAAAACCTCGCTGGCCGAGAAGGAGGCGCTGCTGCAGGAAGTGCACCACCGGGTGAAGAACAACCTGCAGATCGTCACCAGCCTGCTGCAGCTGCAGCGCCGCCAGCTCACCGACCCGGCGGTGCAGGTGGCCTTCGCCGAGACCGAGAACCGCGTGCGCGCCATGGCGCTGGTGCACCAGCGGCTGTACCAGCACGGCACGCTGTCGTCGCTGGACTTTGCGGACTACCTGCGCAGCCTGGGCGCGCAGCTGATGCAGTCCTTCGGCAGCGAGCGCTCGGTGCGGGTGGAGTACCGGGTCAAGCCGTTGCGGCTGCCGCTGGCCACGGCCATCCCGCTGGGGCTGATCGTGACGGAGCTGATCACCAACGCGCTGAAGTACGCGCTGGCGCAGCGCGGCGACGGCCTGCTGGGCATCGAGCTGGCGCCCGCTGACGGCGACCAGGGGCTGTTGCTGGTGATCAGCGACAACGGCCCAGGCCTGCCGGAGGGCTTCGACCCTGCGCGCAGCCGTGGCCTGGGCATGCGGCTGGTGCAGACGCTGTCGCGCCAGATCGGCGCCACGGTGGCCTTCGGCAGCGCCCCGGGGGGCGGCACGCGCTGCAGCATCCGCTCGCCGATCCGCAAGGAGGTGCCGGAGGCGGTGGCGGCGTGAGTTCGGATTCAGTACCTGCCGGACCCTCGCATCCCATTCGCTGAGCCGCTTCGCCGCCCTGCTTCGTCATCCCTGCGCAGGGATGACGAGTTAGTTATCGGGACAGCGCAACTCGCGGCCGACTTCCCAAGACTTTCTTTCACTCCAGCACCAGCGCCTGCGCCAGATGCGCGTACACCGCCGACACCCGCCGCAGGTGCCGCGACTCCGGGTGCGCCAGCAGCCACAGCTCGGTCCGGCATTCGTCGATCACCTCGCTGAGGGCGCGCAGGTCCGGCCGGCCACGTGCCAGGAACACCGGCAGCAGCCCCACGCCCAGGCCCAGTGCGACCAGCTCCATCACGGTCAGGATGCTGTTGACGCGGTAGGCCGGCACCACCTTGGGCAGCCGGCGGCGCCGCCACAGCACGGTGGGGTGCTCGGGCAGCGCGTCGTCCGGGGCGATCCACGCCGCGCCGCCCGCCTCCACCTCGGCCCAGTCGCGCAGCGGCGAGTCCTTCGCGGCGTACAGCGCCACGCGGATCGGCCCGATGTGGCGGCCCACCAGGTGCTGCGGCGGGCGCTGGGTGGCGCGCACGGCGATGTCGGCATCGCGCCGGGTCAGGCTCGCCAGCTCGTTGCCGGTGTGCAGCTCGTACTCCAGCCGCGGATGGCTCGCGTGCAGCGTGCGCAGCGCGGGCGCGACCAGGCCGTGCAGGATGGTGTCGGTGGTGGTGAGGCGCACGGTACCCGTCACGTCCTGGGGCTGCTGCTGCGCCGCCGAGCGCGCCGCCTCCAGCGCGCTCTCCACGGTCTCGGCCTGCGCCGCCAGCGCGCGGGCCAGGTCCAGCGGCGCGCAGCCGGTGCGCGAGCGCTCGAACAGCGGCTGGCCGAGCCCGCGCTCGATGCGCTGCAGGGCGCGGAAGGCGGTGGAGGTGTCCACGCCCAGGCGCTCGGCCGCGCCGTTGAAGCTGCCCGCGCGCACCAGCGCCAGGATCAACTCCAGGTCGCCCGCACTCAGGCGGTATTGCATTCGTGCAGTCATGCCTTGCTCCGACGCCAATTTCCATGGCGCAGATGCAATCCTAGATTGACGCCACTTTCACTTGCACTGGAGTGCCGCCATGAGCGCAACGACTGACTTTTCCTCCCCTTCCCTGCGCGCGGCCCGGGCCCGCGATGGCCGGACCGTCGCCACGCCGGCCGCCTGGGGCGCCACGCTGCTGCGCGTGAGCCTGGGCGCGATGTGGATCGCGCACGCGCTGCTGAAGCTGCTGGTGTTCACGCTGCCGGGCACGGCGCGGTTTTTCGACAGCGTGGGCTTCCCCGGCTTCCTGGCCTATCCGGTGTTCGCCGTGGAGCTGCTGGGCGGGCTGATGCTGGTGCTGGGCCTGTACGCGCGGCAGGCCGCGCTGGCGCTGGTGCCGGTGATGCTGGCGGCGATGTCGGTGCACCTGGGCAACGGTTGGGTGTTCACCAGCCCGGGCGGCGGCTGGGAGTACCCGCTGTTCCTGGCGGTGGCGTCCGTCGCGTCGTGGCTGCTGGGGGATGGGGCGTGGGCGCTGCGGCGCAGCGGGTGGATGGCGCCGGGGGGCTGACTTTTCGCCTCGACGGAGAAGTCTTACCACTGCTGCGACAAATGCCGAGGGCACACAGCTTCATCGTCCTTGGCCAGTGCAAGCGGCCATATGAGCGCAAGTTCAAGAGCAGGCTGTTCAAAACCATGGTGCTCAGCCTGGCTGGGCACCATGATGTTGGCAGGCACGTCATGCACTCGGTGGGCCAGAGGCCAGAGTTAGAGAGAAAAAAATGGACGCAGGCTTATAGGCAGTCAATAGCAATGCTTGGCGCGGGACAAGCTGCTGTTTTCCGCGGCAATCCTTATTTCCTGCGGCGCGGCAGCCGGGCAGGCTGCACGGGTTGGTAAGCCTTCAATCCCTCGTCGCCCGTGACAATTTCCACCTCGCATCCTGCCCGAGCATAGTATTCAGCCACGTCCTTGATGGTGGCGTCGCCAATTGATATTCTGGCCGCGGCTAGCGGCGGCCAAACTTCGCCCAGTTTTCTGAGCTGCGCTGCCTCCCACAGCGAAGACTGCTCGGTAAAAGCTGCCCAAGGCGACTGCGCATCGGCGGCCGCACAAAAATGTTTTGCCAACTCCTGAGCACACTCGAATCGCAGGCTCGGTGCTTGAGCGATGTGATTCCCCGTTTCGATTAGTGTCGCCATGGGCAGCACGAAAGTGCTTCGGCGCGCCTTTTCCTGCTCGATAAGCACATTGATACGCTCGGGTGTCCAACGATCATGTTCCGGCCCGGCCGTATCCTTTCCGGGTACGCGCAACCAGCAGCAGAGCACAGAAGTATCCAAAATCAGGACGCGTTGCCTCATGCACCTTCACCCTGAACGGCATCTTCAGTCTTCAAGCTATTTTCTATAAGACCCCGGCTTGACAAGCGGCCCACAGTACCTTGAGCCAGAAGTTTGGGAAGATCGGTCAAATCCTCCAGCAACGTCAGTGTGCTGCATCCAGTAGCCGTATCGCGATGAGCCACCGTAATGAAAGGAACCATTTCGGTTCCCATGGCGTCCAATAGCGCCGGGTTGTGCGTTGTCACCAGCACATCGACCCCGCGCTCCTCGCCAACAGCCTTGAGCATGGTTAGCAGCAATTGGGCTCGCGAGGGATGTAGCCCATTATCAACCTCCTCTATCACAAGAAGGCTGTTTCGAGGACGTGTTAGGAGGGCAGTCAGGATCGCAAGAAAGCGCAAACTGCCGTCAGACATTCCCCGGGCATCGACAGGGGAAACGGTGTTGTCCTCCAACCAATGCTCATCACAGTACAGCATCGCGTCAGAATTGAACTTTCCGACGGTTTCAGCGTAGACGCGGCGAATATCTTTTTCGGGCAACTGGCTGGCGTACCGGGTCAGCACACCTTCAATTTCCTTTTTCTTTTCCTCTTGCAGGGCAGCCAACACACCGGCTATGTTTCTCGCATCCGGATACAGCACATCCGACAATGCCGAATAGCCGCGCATATGCGCCGGAATAGGATCCAGAACGAAAATTTCCTTCAATGTACCGATGACTGCTGCAACGCCGTCCTGGATTTCCTGCCTTAGCTTTAGTCCAACAAGCTGATAAAGAACTGGATGGGCACGACCCAGTGGCTTGGGAGAGCCTTGTTTTTCATTGTAAAGGCGTGCCACGATGGTCGGATCCTCGACTCCGCAGGGATCGGTCCGGAACAACCTTATACGTCCTGCCTCGGTACCCCGCGATCCATCCTTTGCTTGCCTGTATTTGACGCGAATCAGCTGCTCAGCAATCAAGTCACAACGGCTGTCTTGAATCGAGCCTTCAACACGGTACTCGTAATCAAGCAGTTCATCGACCCGGCAGACAACGCCAACGGCAAATGAAGAACCAGGCCGGCGCGCCGCCCACTCAACTCCACCTCGCAACGGCGAAAAACCGCCATCACCCTGCTGCCCCCCCTGCAGGGCAGCGGTAAGCTGCGCTCCGGAGGCAATACGATTCAAGAACAAAAGCGCATCCAGCGCATTCGACTTCCCACTGGCATTGGTACCGATCAGCACCGTCAATGGATCGATATGCAGTGTGGCTTCAGCGTAGCTTTTCCAGTTCTCAAGCTGAAGTTTGGTAAGCATGATTCACTCCATCACGATCCAGGACGGCAAGGCTGCACGGGATTCCAAAAAATCTTCCGCGCCCAGGAAACCGCTGCCCACGAGCATCAATATTCAAGCGAGCAAGCGAGCCCCGGCACTCACAAAGAGACAAGGTCTGGTTTGAAAGCCCAGCGGAGCAGTGATGCGAAAAAGAAGATTTGGTAGGCCGTCGGGGGCTCGAACCCCGGACCAAAGGATTATGAGTCCTCTGCTCTGACCGACTGAGCTAACGGCCCACTGGGCGCGGATTGTAAGGGTGCGAAAGGCCGTTACTTCTGGCTCAGCGCGTTGCCGACCAGCCGCGCCGTGATGTCCACGATCTGGATCATGCGGTCGTAGGCCATGCGGGTGGGGCCGATCACGCCCAGCGTGCCCACCACGCGGCCGTCCACCTCGTAGGGCGAGGAGACCACCGACAGCTCCTCGAAGGGCACCACGCGGCTCTCGCCGCCGATGTAGATGCGCACCCCCTCGGCACGGCTGGAAACGTCCAACAGCCGCATCAGCTCGGTCTTGCGCTCGAACAGATCGAAGAGCTTGCGCAGCGAGCCCATGTCGTGGCCGAAGTCCTGCACCGCCAGCAGGTTGCGCTCGCCGCTGACCACCACCGGATCGCTCTCCTCCATCGCCTGGCTGCCGGCCTGCACCGCGGCCTGCATCAGCGCGGCGATCTCGCCCTGCAGTTCCTTCACCTCGCCTTGCAGCCGCTGGCGCACCTCCTCGATGCTCAGCCCGGCATAGTGGTGGTTCAGGTAGTTGGTGGCTTCCACCAACTCGTTCTGGCCGTAGTCACGCGCGGTGAAGATCACGCGGTTCTGCACGTCACCGTCCGGCGACACCAGGATCACCAGCACCCGCTTCTCACCCAGGCGCAGGAACTCGATGTGGTGGAACACGCCGGCCTTGCGCGGCGCGGTGACCACGCCCACGAAGCTGGAGAGGTTGGACAGCAGGTGCGCCGCCTGCGCGATCACGCGCTGGGGCTGGTCGGGATGCAGCTGCTCGCGCGCCACCGCCATCTCCGGCAGGCCCGGGTCCAGCACGCGAGCGGTGAGCATGGTGTCCACGAAGAGGCGGTAGCCGCGCGGCGTGGGAATGCGCCCGGCGCTGGTGTGCGGGCTGGCGATGAGGCCGAGGTCTTCGAGATCCGCCATCACGTTGCGGATCGTGGCCGGAGACAGCTCCAGCCCGCATGCCTTGGACAGCGTGCGCGAGCCCACCGGCTGGCCGTCGGCGATGTAGCGTTCAACCAGGGTCTTGAGTAGGGTGCGGGCGCGCTCGTCGAGCATGCTTTTCATTCTACGGAGATGAGGATGCGCCATCCTTCACGCAAGGGGGGGCTGTGGTGTAATCCCTCGCATGCCGACCCCCTTTCGTCATGCCGCTTTAGTGGGCAAGTACCAGGCGCACGGCATCGGCTCCGTGCTGGAGGAGGTGGCGCAGTTCCTGATCAAGCAAGGGCTTCAGGTTTCGCTGGAGCGCCACACGGCGCAGAGCACCGGCCTGACCGGCTACCCCATCCTCGACGCTACCGAATTCAACTGCTGCTGCGACGTCGCCGTGGTGTTGGGCGGCGACGGCACGATGCTGGGCATCGCGCGCGAGCTGGCCCGCCACAACCTGCCGCTGGTGGGTATCAACCAGGGCCGCCTGGGCTTCATCACCGACGTGCCCATCGGCCACTTCCGCGAGGCGCTGGCTTCCATGATGGCCGGCGACTACGAGGAGGAGCATCGCTCCATGCTTGAAGGCGGCATCTGGCGCAACGGCAAGTGCATCTTCGAAGGCCTGTCGCTCAACGACGTGGTGGTCAGCCGCGGCGCCACGGCCTCGATGGTGGAGCTCAGCGTGCGCATCGGCGACGAGTTCATCGCCAACATCCGCGCCGACGGTCTTGTTATCGCCACGCCCACGGGCTCCACCGCCTACGCGCTCTCGGCCGGCGGGCCGATCCTGCACCCCAGCATCGGCGGCTGGGTGCTGGTGCCCATCGCGTCGCACACGCTCTCCAACCGCCCCATCGTGCTGCCCGACCAGGGCGAGATGCGCATCGAGATCGTCGCCGGGCGAGACGCCTCGGCCAATTTCGACATGCAGAGCCTGGCCAGCCTGCACATCGGCGACCAGGTCCGCATGCAGCGCTCGGCGCACAAGGTGCGCTTCCTGCACCCGGTGGGCTGGAGCTACTACGCGACGCTGCGGCGCAAGCTGCGCTGGTACGAGGGAGTGGTCTGATGCTGCGGCGCCTGGTGCTGCGCGACTTCGTGATCGTGGCCGCGCTGGAGGTGGACTTTGACGCCGGCTTTTCCGTGCTCACCGGCGAAACCGGCGCGGGCAAGTCCATCCTGATCGACGCACTGCAGTTGGCCCTGGGCAGCCGCGGCGACGTCGGCGTGGTGCGCGAGGGCGCCTCGCGCGCGGAGATCACCGCCGAGTTCGACGCACCCGCGGCGCTGGCGCCCTGGCTGGAGGAAGCCGGCTTCGACCATGAAAGCCCCACGCTGCTGCTGCGCCGCGCCATCGACGCCCAGGGCAAGAGCCGGGCGTGGATCAACGGCAGCGTCGCCACCGTGGCGCAACTGCGTGATGCGGCGGAGTTCCTGCTCGACATCCACGGCCAGCACGCCTGGCAGAGCCTCACCCGCGCCGCGGCCGTGCGCGGCCTGCTCGATGCCCAGGCGGGTGTGGACGGCGGGCCGCTCGCCGCCCTCTTCTCGCGCTGGCGCGAGGCGACGCAGACGCTGCAGGAAGCGCGCAGCCGCCAGGACAGCCTGGAGCGCGAGCGCGAGCGGCTGGCGTGGCAGATCGGCGAGATCGACAAGCTCAATCCCGGCGAGGACGAGTGGGAGTCGCTCAACGCCGAGCATGAGCGGCTGTCGCACGCGCAGTCGCTGCTGGCGGCGGTGCGCACGGCGCTGGACGCGGTATCCGAAGCCGAGCCCAGCGCCGATGTGCTCACCGCCCGCGCCATCGACGCGCTGTCGGACGTGACGCGCTTCGACCCGCGGCTGGAGCCAGTGGTGGAGGTGCTGCAGGCGGCGCAGGTGCAGCTGCGCGACGCCGCCCACAGCCTCAACGCCTACCTGGGTCACGCCGAGTTGGAGCCCGAGCGGCTGCAGGAGCTCGACGAGCGGCTGTCGGCCTGGGTGTCACTGGCGCGGCGCTACCGGCGTCCACCGGCGGAGCTGCCCGCGCTGCTGGCACAGTGGCGTGCCGAATTGAAGGCCCTGGACGCCGCCACCGACCTCGACGCTCTCGAAGCCGCCGTCAAGAAGGCACTGGAAGCCTGGCGCGCCGAGGCCCAGCGCGTGAGCGCGCTGCGCCGCACCGCCGCGCCGCAGCTCGGCCAGCGCGTGACGCAGGCGATGCAGACCCTGGGCATGGCCGGTGGCCGCTTCGAGGTGGCGCTGCTGCCGCAGGAGCAACCGCAGGCCTTCGGGCTGGAGTCGGTGGAGCTGCGCGTGGCGGGCCACGCCGGCAGCTCGCCGCGGCCGCTGGCCAAGGTGGCCTCCGGCGGCGAGCTCTCGCGCCTGGCGCTGGCGATCGCCGTGACCACGGCGCGCGAACAGAACGCGGGCGCGGCCACGCTGATCTTCGACGAGATCGACGCCGGTGTCGGCGGCGCGGTGGGCGACGCCGTGGGCCGGCTCATGAAGCAGCTCGGCCGCGAGCGCCAAGTACTGGCCGTGACGCACCTGGCCCAGGTGGCGGCCTGCGCCGACCACCACTTCGTGGTCAGCAAGGCCGAGCGCGAGGGCGTCACGCTCAGCGACGTGCAGCCCGTCGCCGGCGAGGCGCGAGTGGCGGAGGTGGCGCGCATGCTGGGCGGCGAACGCCTGGCCGGGACCAGCCTGGCGCATGCCCAGGCATTGCTGGACGAGGCTGCCGCCGCGCTGCCCTCGGCCCGCGAAAGCGCGAGGCCACGATGAGCGAAGACCTGCACTCGGCGCCGCCCCTGCGCGAGGTGGTGCTCGTCACCGGCATCTCCGGCTCGGGCAAGTCGGTGGCGCTGCACGCGCTGGAGGACGCGGGCTACTTCTGCGTGGACAACCTGCCGCCGGAGCTGCTGCCCGCCTTCCTGCACCTGGAATCCGCCGAGCGCGACCGCCACGTCGCCATCGCCGTGGACGTGCGCACCGCCGGCTCGCTGCCACGGCTGGTTCCGATGCTGCCGCAGCTGCGCAGCGAGGGCGTGCTGGTGCGCCCGCTGTTCCTGGACTCCACCACCAGCGCGCTGTTGCGGCGCTTCTCCGAGACGCGCCGTCCGCATCCACTGACCAAGCGCGCCGCCGACAGCGGCCTGGCGCAGCCGGCGCTGGTGGAAGCCATCGAGATGGAGCGCGAGCTGCTGGCCGGGCTGCGCGAGGTGTCCACCGTCATCGACACCAGCGAGCTGCGCCCGGCGGTGCTGCGCAGCTGGATCCGCGACCTCGTGGGCGCGCGCCCGGGGGCGCTGACGCTGGTGTTCGAGTCCTTCGCCTTCAAGCATGGCGTGCCGCTGGACGCGGATTTCGTGTTCGACGTGCGCGTACTGCCCAATCCGTACTACATCCGCGAGCTGCGGCCGCTGACCGGGCGCGACGCGCCCGTGGCGGACTACCTGCGTGCGCAACCGGAGGCTACCGACATGCTGGAACAGATCGAAGCTTTCCTGCGGCGCTGGCTACCCGCCTTCGAGGACGACCAGCGCAGCTACCTCACGGTGGCCATTGGCTGCACCGGCGGCCAGCACCGCTCGGTGTACCTGGTGGAGTCGCTGGCCCAGCGCTTCGGCGGCCACGGCACGGTGCTGCGCCGCCATCGCGAGCTCGATTCGGCCGCATGAGCGCGCCGGCCCCGGGAGATGCCGCCGGCGGCGCGGCTGCTTCCTTCACCACGGCCGAGACGGCCACGCTGCCGCTGTTCCCGCTGCAGACGGTGCTCTACCCCGGCGGGCTGCTGCCGCTGAAGATCTTCGAGGCGCGCTACCTGGACATGGTGGGCGAGTGCCTGCGCAGCGGCGGCGGCTTCGGCGTGGTGTGCCTGCGCGAGGGCGCGGAGGTGCGCCGGCCCGGCGCCGCGCTGGAGCAGTTCGAGCACGCGGGCGTGCTGGCCCGGGTGGACGAGGTAGACGCGCCGCAGCCAGGCATCCTGCTGCTGCGCTGCACGGGCACGCGGCGCTTCGCCTTCGACACGCCGAGACAGGAGGCCGACGGGCTGTGGACGGCCGAGGTGCGCTTCCTGGCCGAGGACCCGGTACTGCCACCGGGCGAGGAGTTCCAGGGCGTGGCCGATGCGCTGGGCCAGGCGCTCAAGGCGCTGGAGGCCGAAGGCGTGCAGCTGTGCGAGGGCGCGCCGCGGCTGGACGACGCGGGCTGGGTCTCCAACCGCTGGTGCGAGTTGCTACCGCTGCCGCTGAGCGCACGCCACAAGCTGATGGTGCAGCCCGACCCGCTGATGCGGCTGCGCCTGGTGGACGACGTGCTGCGCCAGCGGGGCCTGGTGACGGGCTGAGCCGGGGCGTCAGCCCCCTTCCCGCTCCAGCAGCCGCCGCACCGGTGCCGGCAGTCCCATCTGGAGCGCCTCTTCCAGCGTCACCCAGCGCCCAGGCGGCAACAGCGCCTCGGCGGCGGCACGCGCGGCCGCGTCATCGGCGGGCAACTCCAGGCGCCAGGGCTGCAGCGTCCAGTCGAAGTGCGTCAGCGCATGTTCCACGGCGGGCAGCAGCTCAGCCTCGCCGGGCAGCACCGACAGGCGCTCCACCAACCGGTCCAGGTCCTCGTACTCTGGCAGGCTCCACAGCGAGGCCCACACGCCGCTGTCCGGTCGTTGTGTCAGCCACAACCGGTCGTCCTGCCGCAGCCACAGCAGCGCGTGGCGGCGCCGGCCGCGCGTCAGGCGCCGCGTCTTGACCGGGTAGCGCGTGGGATCGCCCTGTTCACGCCCCACGCAGCCGTGCTGCAGCGGGCACAGCAGGCAGCTCGGCCGGCGCAGCGTGCACACGGTCGCGCCCAGGTCCATCAGGCCCTGCGTGTAGGCCTCGATGCCCTGCCGCGGCAGCAGCGCCTGCGCCCGGGCCCAGAGCTCGCGCTCCGCGCTGGCCTGCGAGAGATCCTGGTCGAAACCCAGCGCACGCGTGAGCACGCGCTTGACGTTGCCGTCGAGGATGGCGGCGCGCTCGCCGAAGCAAAAGGCGGCAATCGCCGCAGCCGTGGAGCGGCCGATGCCCGGCAACGCCGCCAGCGCCTCGCTGCTGGGAGGAAAGCGTCCGCCGTGCCGCTCCATCACCACCTGCGCGCAGCGGTGCAGGTTGCGCGCGCGGCTGTAGTAGCCCAGGCCGCTCCACAGCGCCAGCACATCGTCCAGCGGCGCGGCGGCCAGCGCTGCCACGTCCGCAAAGCGCGCCAGGAAGCGCTCGTAGTACGCGAGCACGGTGGAAACCTGCGTCTGCTGCAGCATGATTTCCGACAGCCACACGCGGTAGGGGTCGCGCGTGCCCTGCCAGGGTAGGTCGTGGCGGCCATGCGTGCGCTGCCAGGCGATGACGCGCTCGGACAGCGTCAGGGGGGCGGCCTCGCCGCCGGTGAAATCCTCGGTTCGCATCAGCAAGAGAGAAGAGTTCGGGAATCAGGCAACACGCACCTGCAGTTGGGGACGGTCGCCGCGGTCGTCACCTTCCAGGCGCGCCAGCAGGCGCTGCGCGTGGCCGAAGCTTTCCCGTTCCAGCAGCTCCTGCGCCTCCAACTCGCCAATGCGCTGCTGCAGCTCCTCGGCGGCCAGGTGCACGCGCTGCACCGCATCGTGGCGGTGCTGCAGCCGGTCGCGCGATTGCTCCAGTTGCAGCTGCGCCGGCGTCCATAGCGCGTGGCTCCACTGCTCCAGCTCGGTCGTGGCGCCGTGGAACAGCCGCACCAGGCGCGACTGCAACTGCCGCAGCAGCCGCGTCTGGAAGCCCGGGCGCACCAGCCGCAGCAGGTTGCTCAGGCCCATGTGGCGCGCGTAGGCACCGCTGAGCACGGTGAGCTCATCGATGACGGGCTGCATCGGCGGCGCCGCCTCGGCCGCCAGCGGCAGGCCATAGGCGGCGCTGATCTGCGCGTAGCCTGCCACCATCACGCTATGGATTTCCTCACACCGGCGCTGTGCCAGCGCCAAGCGCAGGTGCAGCCGATCGCTCAGCGCGGCAAAGCACCGTCCCAACCGTGCGGGCCGCTGCCAGGCGTTGCCGGACTCCTCGCGCATGCGGCGCAGTTCGGTGTGCACTGTCTGCACGTGCAGCCCGGCCAGAAGCTCCTGCGCCATGCGCGCGTGCACGGCACGCAGCACGTCGAGCTGCGCGCAGCAGTCCTGCAGGCGCACGGCTTCGTGGTTCACGCGCTGCTGCAGCGCCTGCAGCCGCGCCGAGCTGCGCTCGTGCAGGCCGCGCAGTTCGGCCAGTTGCGCGTCGAGCTGCGCCCGGCGCTCGCCCTGTAGCAGCGCCAGTCGCTGCGCCAGCGCACGGGCCGGCGCATGCAGCGACTGGCCGGCCAAGCGGCGACTGCGCAGCAGCTCGATCAGCTCGGCGCAGCCTTCATCAACCAAATCATGCTCACCCAGGACCTGGGTCAGCTCGTCAGCCGGACAGCCCGGAGGCCGGGGCCACGGCAGGGCCTCGGTCGAAGAGACTAGAAAGTTCTGGGGCATGTGCAAGCCGGCAGGCCAAGCAAGGAGCAGGACTGGATTTTGGACCAGTACCCCCTTGGACAAGGGTAAGGTGAACAACTGCTGACATGAAACCGGATCGGCCTGCGGAAATTCACCGCCGCTGACACCTTGGGCAAAAGAAGGTGGAGCGCTGCCCCTGCACCAGGCGCTGCACGGCGGTGCCGCAGCGGCGGCAGGCCTGGCCTTCGCGGCCGTAGACGCCGGCCTGGTCCTGGAACGCGCCGCTCATGCCGTGCGCGTCGCGGAAGTCGCGCAGCGTGGAGCCACCCAGGTCCAGCGCGCGCGCCAGCGTGGCGCGCAGCGCCTGGAGCAGCCGCTCGCAGCGCGCCAGGCTCAGCGAGTTGGCGGGTGCACGCGGGTCGATGCCGGCCTCGTACAACGCCTCGCAGGCGTAGATGTTCCCGGCGCCCACCACGATGTCGCCGGCCAGCAGCGCGGCCTTGACCGGCACGCGCCGACGCTGCAGGCCCTGGTGCAGCAGCGCTGGCGTGAGCGCCGGGTCGAAGGGCTCGTGGCCCAGCCGCGCCAGCAGCCGCGCGGCCATGCCCTGGTCCAGCGCCGGCGACCAGACCACGGCGCCGAAGCGGCGCGGATCGGTCAGCCGCAACGTGCCGGCGTCGGTGACCAGGTCGAAATGCTCGTGCTTGCCGGGCGGGCCGGGCTCCCGCAGCAGCGCCAGCGAGCCCGACATGCCCAGGTGCAGCAGCAGCCCGCCCTGCGGCGCGCCGTCCTCGCCCAGCAGCGGCAGCCACAGGTACTTGCCGCGCCGCAGCAGCGCGCCAATGCGCAGGCCCACGAGCGAGGCGGGGTCCACTCCCAGCGGCCAACGCAGCGCGGCACCCACACGCACGGCGCGCACCAGCGCACCCTCCAGGGCTGGTGCGACGCTGCGCCGCGTGACTTCGACTTCAGGCAATTCAGGCATTGGCGGAATTATCCGTAGTGCCGTTCCAGGCCCCGCCGGCACGGCAACTACACCGGCCACCTAGAATCAAAGTGATCTAAAGGAGTGCTGATGGCCGGACTTGTCCTGCGATGGTTTCCGCGCCCGCAGCGAGCGCAACTGCGCCGCGCGGCCGTGACGGCTGCGCTGTGCACCGCGTTTGCGGCGCAAGCGCAGGCGCCGTTGGCGCCCGAAGTGCCTCAGAACTCGGCCTTGGACGCGCCGCTGCTCTACCAGCTTCTCTACGGCGAACTGTCCCTGCGCAACGGCCAGGCCGGCGATGCCTACCAGATCATCCTTGACGCCGCGCGGCGCACGCGCGAAGAGAGCCTGTTCCGTCGCGCCGTGGAGATCGCGCTGCAGGGACGCGCCGGCGACCAAGCTCTGCAGGCCGCGCGCGCCTGGCGCCAGGCGCTGCCGCAGTCCGGCGATGCGCTGCGCTTCGAGCTGCAGCTGCTGCTGGCGCTGCACCGCGGCAACGAGGTGGCCGAGCCGCTGCGCACGCTGCTGGAACGCAGCCCCGAGGCCGAGCGGCCGGGGCTGATCGCCGCGCTGCCGCGGCTGCTGCAGCGCCAGGACGAGCCCCGCCAGACGGCGCAGTTGCTGGAGACGCTGCTCAAGCCCTACCTCGCCAAGCCCGAAACCCGCACCGCCAGCCGCGTGGCGCTGGGCAGCGCTTGGCTGCTGGCGGACAACGGGCCGCGCGCTCTGGAGCTGGCGCAGCAGGCGGCGAACGACGATCCCAACTCGGCCGCGCCAGCACTGCTGGCACTGGACCTGCTGCCGCGACAGGTTGTGGCCGACGCCCTGGTGCGCCGCTACCTGGAGCAGCCGCAAGCCGAGCCGGGCGTGCGCCTGGCTTATGCGCGCACGCTGGGCACCATGCAACGCTACGGCGAAGCGGTGCAGCAGGTGGAGCTGGTGACCCAGTCCAAGCCCGAGCTGGCGCCGCCGTGGCTGATGCTGGGTGCGCTGCGGCTGGAGCTGCGCGAGAGCGCGCGCGCCGAGGCCGCGCTGCAGCGCTACCTGGAGCTGGTGCGCGACAAGGGCGCCAACGCCAGCGAGGAAGGCGAGGAGGAAGCGCCTGACGAAGCACGCCAGCGCGGCGTGACGCAGGCGCAGTTGCTGCTGGCGCAGGCGGCGGAGCAGCGCGGCGACGTGGCCCAGGCCGAGCGCTGGCTCTCGGGCATCGACGACCCGCAGCGCCTGGTGGAGGTGCAGTCGCGCCGCGCGCTGCTGCTGGCGCACCAGGGGCGCATCGAGGAAGGCCGAGCTCTGCTGCACGCCCTACCCGAGCGCAGCGAGGAAGAGGCCCGGACCAAGCTGCTGGCCGAGGTGCAGTGGCTGCGCGAGCTCAAGCGCTGGGACGAGACCTACATGCTGCTGGCGCGCGCCAACCAGCGCTTCAGTGCCGATCCGGACCTGCTGTACGAACAGGCGATGGCGGCCGAGAAGCTCGACCGCATGGACGAGATGGAGCGCTTGCTGCGCCAGGTGATCGCGCTCAAGCCGGACCATCAACATGCCTACAACGCGCTGGGCTACTCGCTGGCCGAGCGCAACCTGCGACTGCCCGAGGCGCGCGAGCTCATCAGTAAGGCATTGGAGATGGCGCCGGGCGACCCGTTCATCATCGACAGCCTGGGCTGGGTCGAGTTCCGGCTCGGCCGCCGCGAGGAGGCGCTGCAGCTGCTGCAGCAGGCCTACGCGGCACGGCCCGACATCGAGATCGCCGCGCACCTGGGCGAGGTGCTGTGGACACTGGGGCGGCGTGACGAGGCCCTGCGGGTCTGGCGCGAGGCGCGCGGGCGCGACGGCAGCAATGAGCTGCTGCGCGCGACGCTGGCGCGGCTGAAGGTCGATTTGTGAAGCGCCGTCGCTGGCTCGCCGCTGTGCTGCTGCCGGCGGTGCTGCTGGCAGGCTGCGCGCAGGCTCCGCGCGCCAGCGCGCTGGAGGCCCTGGCCGGTCGCTTGGCGGTACAGGTGGAAGCCTTCAACAACAGCCCGGCGCGCAGCTTCAGCGCCGCCTTCGAGCTGCAAGGCACGGCCGAGCGCGGCTCGTTGCAGCTGACCTCGCCGCTGGGCACGGTGCTGGCGCGCGCGCAGTGGCTGCCCGGCGAGGCGCGGCTGCAAACATCTCAAGGCGAGACGCTGGGTGCCAGCCTGGATGCGCTGTCCGAGCGCCTGCTGGGCGAGCCCATGCCGCTGGCGGCGCTCATCGAGTGGCTGCACGGCCGGCCGTGGGCCGGCGCGCCGGTGCAGCAGCTGCCCGATGGCTTCGAGCAGATGGGCTGGCGCATCGACCTCAGCCGCTTCAGCGAAGGTGTGCTGGTGGCGCAGCGGCCACAACTGCCAGTGATCGGGGTACGCGCGCGGCTGGATCAGGCCCCCTGAGTTTCATTCGCACTGCGCATGAAGTGACGCAGAGCCGTAGCAGCGCGGCCTCGGGGCTGGATCAAAATCCTGAGCTTCATTCGCATTACTGATAAACCGGTGCGGCTTGCGGTACCGGTCCGCCCCTTCCCGCCATGTCCCTGCGCGCCCTCTACGACGTCCCGGCCCCGGCCAAGCTGAACCTGTTCCTGCATGTGGTGGGGCGCCGCGCGGACGGCTATCACCTGCTGCAGTCTGTGTTCGTCCTCATCGACTGGTGCGACACGCTGCACTTCGAGCTGCGGCACGACGGCCATCTGCACCGGCACGACCTGGGGCCGGCGCTGCCGGAGGTTGATCTGGCGCTGCGCGCTGCGCGGCTGCTGCAGCAGCGCAGCGGCACGACGCTGGGCGCGGACATTTCGGTGCTCAAGCGGGTGCCTTGGGGAGCCGGGCTGGGCGGAGGCAGCTCCGACGCCGCCAGCGTGCTGCTGGCCCTCAACCGGCTCTGGGGCCTGGGCTGGAGCCGCGCGCAGCTGCTGGAGCTGGCTCCGCTGCTGGGTGCGGACGTACCCTTCTTCGTCGGCGGGCGCAACGCCTTCGTGGAAGGCATCGGCGAGCGGCTCACGCCGTTGCAGGTGCCGGAACAACGTTTCGCTGTCGTGAAACCGCCGGTCGCACTGCCAACGAAAGATATTTTTTCAAGCCCCCTATTGGCAGGCGCCAAAACAAGTGCTACAGTAACGGTCTTTCCTGCAGATGACGCATTGCAAACGATCTTGCAGCCAGGTTTCGGTCGAAATGACTTGCAAGCCGCCGCGGAGGATCATGCGCCTGAGGTAGCACAAGTTGCCACATGGCTGCGGAACCGATACGGCAACAGCCGCATGACAGGTTCCGGAAGTGCAGTGTTTGCAAGGATTGAAAAAAGTGATACAATCGTTGTCTCGCCTGAGGCGACAGGACTGGAAAATGATGGAAGTGCACTGATATCATTTCCAGCCGGTTGGGTGGGCAAGTTGTGTCGCAGTCTGGAGCAGCATCCACTGGATAGTTGGGCCGACTGAGAAAGTTTCAGGTGTCAGCGCAAGCTGAAGCCGGTGTAGGGGAGTCGCCAAGTTGGTTAAGGCATCGGATTTTGATTCCGACATGCGAGGGTTCGAGTCCTTCCTCCCCTGCCAAATCAATCAGCATCATCATCAATAAGCACGCGGCGCCGCATTGACGGCGCCGCGCCGCTTCCAAAACCCGTTTCGACGGAGCGCGCATCGTGTTGTTCAATACCGTGCTGTTCACCGGCAACGCCAATCCGTTGCTGGCCCAGGAAATCGCAACCCACCTGGGCGTCGAGGTCGGCAAAGCAGCCGTCGGCCGCTTCTCCGATGGAGAAGTCACGGTTGAGATTCAGCAGAACGTGCGTGCGCGCGACGTGTTCGTAGTGCAGTCCACCTGCGCTCCGACCAACGAGAACCTGATGGAGTTGCTCATCATGGTCGATGCACTCAAGCGTGCCAGCGCACGCCGCATCACGGCTGTGATCCCATACTTCGGCTACGCACGCCAGGACCGCCGTCCGCGCTCCACCCGCGTGCCCATCAGCGCCAAAGTCGTCGCAAACCTGCTGGAGACCGTGGGCGTGGAGCGCGTGCTGACCATGGACCTGCACGCTGACCAGATCCAGGGGTTCTTCGACATTCCGGTGGACAACATCTACGCCTCGCCGGTGCTGCTGTCGGACCTCAAGAGCCGTAGTTACTCTGACTTGGTGGTGGTGTCGCCCGACGTGGGCGGCGTGGTGCGCGCCCGCGCGCTGGCCAAGCAGCTTGGCTGCGACCTGGCCATCATCGACAAGCGCCGCCCGGCCGCCAACGTCTCGGAAGTGATGCACGTCATCGGCGAGATCGAGGGCCGCAACTGCGTGATCATGGACGACATGATCGACACCGCCGGTACGCTGGTAAAGGCGGCCGAGGTACTCAAGGACCGCGGCGCCAAGAACGTGTATGCCTACTGCACGCACGCCGTGTTCTCCGGCCCGGCCATCGACCGCATCCAAAGCTCGGCGCTGGATGAGGTGGTGATCACCAACACCATCCCCATGAGCGACGCCGCCCGCGGCTGCCGCAAGATCCGCCAGCTCTCGGTGGCCTTCCTGTTCGCCGAGACCATCCGCCGCATCTCCGACGGCGAGTCGGTGACGTCGCTGTTCGCCGAGCAAAACAACAACTTTTGATGGGGTGGGCACCACGCGGTGCCCTTTCCTCTTTTAGCGCAGGCGGCAACGCCTGCGCCCACCTTGGGCAGCCTGGTCGCGGGCGCCCGATTCACTTGGAGTGAAGCATGAAATTCGTCGCCTTTGAGCGCACCCTGCAGGGGACCGGAGCGAGCCGCCGCCTGCGCAATGCCGGCAAGGTGCCCGGCATCGTCTACGGCGCCGGCGAGCCGGCCATGGTCGAGCTGGACCACAACGCGCTGTTCCACGCCCTGAAGAAGGAAGCCTTCCACAGCTCGCTGCTGGACATGGAGCTCAACGGCGCCACGTCGAAGGTCATCCTGCGTGACTACCAAATGCATGCCTGGAAGCCGATCGTCCTGCACGTCGACTTCCAGCGTGTGGACGAGACCACCCGTCTGCACAAGAAGGTGCCGCTGCACTTCGTGAACGAAGAGAACTCGCCGGCCGTCAAGACCGACAAGTGCACCGTGGCCCACGTCGCCGCCGAGATCGAGGTCGAGTGCCTGGCCGCCCAGCTGCCGGAGTTCCTGACGGTGGACCTGGGCGAGCTGGTCAGCGGCCAGTCGCTGCACGCTTCTGACCTGAAGCTGCCGGCCAACGTGAAGCTGGTCAACCGTGGCCGCAACCCGGTGATCGCCGTGGCCAACCCGCCCAAGGCCGAGGAAGAGATCATCGCGCCGGTAGTGGCTGCCGCCCCGGCCAAGGGCAAGAAGGGCAAGAAGTAATGCCCGGGAGCGCGAGCTCCCTTGTTCTTCGAAAAAGCCCCGCCACGCGGGGCTTTTTTTCATGGGCTGACCGGCCTGGTCGAGCTGTGCTGATGCGGCCCGACACCACGCCACCGGCACCCTGCTCAACCGCCTCGCGATAATCCCATCCCATGATTCGACTGCTGGTGGGCCTCGGCAACCCGGGCCCGGACTACGAGGACACGCGCCACAACGCCGGCTTCTGGTGGATCGACGCTGTGGCGCGCCAGTTGCGCACGACGCTGGTGCCCGAGCGCAGCTACTGGGGCTTGGTGGCGCGCGTGAACCGCCCCGAGGGCCCGCTGTGGCTGCTGGAGCCTCAGACCTACATGAACCTCTCGGGCAAGTCCGTGGCGGCGCTGGCGCGCTTCTTCAAGATCGCCCCCGACGAGATCCTGGTGGCGCACGATGAGCTGGACGTGCTGCCGGGACAGATGAAACTCAAGCGCGGAGGCAGCCACGCCGGCCACAACGGCCTCAAGGACATGCAGGCCCAGCTCGGCAGCGCTGACTTCTGGCGGCTGCGCCTGGGCATAGGACATCCCGGCGTGAAGGCCGAGGTCGTGAACTACGTGCTGAAGAAGCCCTCGCCCACCGACCGCGAGGCGATCCACCAGTGCATCGACAAGTCGCTGCAGGTGCTGGATCTGCTGCTGGCAGGCGACATGGAGCGCGCTGCCATGAAGCTCAATGCCCGCCCGCCCCGGCCCAAGCCGCCGCGTCCCGAGGCGCAGCCCAAGCCGCCCGAAGGAAGCGGCAACGGCACCGCTTGAGCCGAGGTCCGGATCATCCCCTTGCGGAAACAACAAGGCCGGCATGTTGCCGGCCTGTAGCGGAAAGCGTATCGAGGAAGTCAGCTGGACTGCACTGCTGCAGCCTGCAGCCGCCGGTACTTGGCCCAGAGCGTTTCCTTGTCTTCCACGCGCTGCGGGTTCACGGGAATGCAACTCACGGGGCAGACCTGCACGCATTGCGGCTCGTCGAAGTGGCCCACGCACTCGGTGCAGCGATCCGGGTCGATCTCGTAGAACTCCAGCCCCAGCGAAATGGCCTGGTTCGGACACTCAGGCTCGCAGACATCACAGTTGATGCACTCGTCGGTGATCATGAGCGCCATCAACGCTCTCCTTTAACTACGGTTGGTAGCGCGGCAGGCGGCGATCAGGGCCGGGCCACGCGCTCTTGCAGGCGGCGGAGCACGAAGGGTGCCACGAACTTGGAGACATCACCGCCCAGGGTGGCAATCTCGCGCACGAAGGTGCCGCTGACGAACTGGTACTGGTCGCTGGGCGTGAGGAACAGGGTTTCGACGTCCGGCATGAGCTGGCGGTTCATGCCCGCCATCTGGAATTCGTACTCGAAGTCGCTGACCGCGCGCAGGCCCCGCACCACCACCTTGCCGCCATGCTCGACCACGAAGTCGCGCAGCAAGCCGCGGAAGGCGATCACTTCCACGTTGGGATAGGCCTGCGCCGCCTCGCGCGCGATGTCGAGCCGCTCCTCGACGCTGAACATGGTGCGCTTGTGGTGGCCGGCGGCCACGGCCAGGATCAGCCGGTCGAACAGCCGGCTGGCGCGACGCATGAGATCCTCGTGCCCCAGCGTCAACGGGTCAAAGGTGCCCGGGTAGACGGCGGTGAGCCGCGTGGAGCGGGTCATGGCTGGACCTCCGGTGGTGAAGCGGTGCCGAGCGCGTCCTCGCGCTGCAGCAGGTGAAAGAAAACGGCGCCGGCCCGCCCATGCCGGTACAGCCGCAGTCCCGCAGGCGCCGCAGCCAGCAGCGACGGCGCCTCCAGGTAGACAAATCCGCCCTCGGCCAGCAGCGGGCGCGCCGCGGCCAGCGAGGCGTCGAACAAATCGGCATCAAAGGGCGGATCCAGCAGCACCAGCTCGAAGCTTGCCGGGGCGGCGCTGCGCATCCAGGCGATGGCTTCGGCCTGCTGCACTTCGAGCTGCGAGGCCTTCAGGCGCTGCTGCGAGGCGCGCAGGCTGGCCACCAGCTGCGCGTCGCGCTCCAGCAGCACGACCTTCGCCGCGCCGCGCGATGCAGCCTCGAAGCCCAGCGCGCCGCTGCCCGCGTAGGCATCGAGCACGCGCCAGCCCGTGAGATCCTGGCCCAGCCAGTTGAAGAGGGTTTCGCGCACCCGGTCCGGCGTGGGCCGCAGCCCGGGCTTGTCCGCTACCGGCAGCTTGCTGCGCTTCCACAGCCCGCCGATGAGCCGCACCTCGCGCGGCGCGGTGGGCGCGGCCGGACGGGCGCTTTTGGCACCGGCACCAGAGGCAGGCGGTTGCGATGTTGAGGCGCCGCCACGCGGGCTGCGCGCCTCGCGCGGCGGCACGGCGCGATTCATGGCCGAACGGGAATGCCGTCGCGCGCCAGCAGCGCCTTGGCCTGCGCCACTGTGAACTCGCCATAGTGGAAGATGCTCGCGGCCAGCACCGCATCGGCGCCGCCGAGGCGGATGCCTTCCGACAGGTGCTCCAGCGCGCCCACACCGCCCGAGGCGATCACGGGCACCGGCACCGCGTCGCTCACGGCGCGGGTGAGCTCCAGGTCGAAGCCGATCTTGGTGCCGTCGCGGTCCATGCTGGTGAGCAGGATCTCGCCAGCACCGTACTCGGCCATCTGCTTCGCCCACGCGACCGCATCGAGACCGACGTTCTTGCGCCCGCCGTGCGTGTACACGTCCCAGCCGGGGCCGCGCGCGGCGAGGTCGTCGCCCTGGCGCCGCTTGGCGTCGATGGCCACCACGATGCACTGCGCGCCGTATTTCTCGGACGCGTCGCGGATCACCTGCGGGTTGGCCACGGCGGCGGAGTTGAAGCTGACCTTGTCCGCGCCCGCGTTGAGCAGCCGGCGCACGTCTTCCACGGTGCGCACGCCACCGCCCACGGTCAGCGGGATGAACACCTGCGAGGCCACGGCCTCGATGATGTGCAGGATCACGTCGCGACCATCGCTGGTGGCAGTGATGTCCAGGAAGGTCAGCTCGTCGGCGCCCTGGTCGTTGTAGCGCGCAGCGATCTCGACCGGGTCGCCCGCGTCGCGCAGTTCGACGAAGTTGACGCCCTTGACGACGCGCCCGCCTGTGACGTCCAGGCAGGGAATGATGCGTTTGGCAAGCATTTAGCGGGCGACACCTTCGAGCAGTTCGTCGGCACGAGCCTGCGCGGCGGCGAAGTCCAGAGAGCCGGTGTAGATGGAACGGCCACAGATCACGCCTTCCACGCCCTCACCGTATACCTCGCACAGCTTCTCGATGTCGGCCATGTTGGACAGGCCGCCAGAGGCGATGACGGGGATGGTGAGCGCTTGCGCCAGCTTCACCGTGGCGTCGATGTTGATGCCGGTAAGCATGCCGTCGCGGCCGATGTCGGTGTAGATCACGCCCTCGACGCCGTAGTCCTCGAACTTGCGCGCCAGGTCCACGACCTCGTGGCCGGTGAGCTTGCTCCAGCCGTCGGTGGCGACCTTGCCGTCCTTGGCGTCCAGGCCCACCAGGATGTGGCCGCCGAAGGCGCTGCAGGCGTCCTTCAGGAAGCCCGGGCTCTTCACCGCGGCGGTGCCGATGATGACGTAGCTCAACCCGTCGTCCAGGTAGCGCTCGATGGTGTCGAGATCCCGGATGCCGCCGCCAAGCTGCACCGGAATCTCGTCGCCCACCTCGGCAAGGATCGACTTGATCGCAGATTCGTTGATCGGCTTGCCGGCGAAGGCGCCGTTGAGGTCCACCAGGTGCAGCCGGCGCGCGCCGGCATCAAGCCAGCGCCGCGCCATGGCGGCCGGGTCCTCGCCGAAAGTGGTGGATGCGTTCATGTCGCCTTGTTGCAGACGCACGCATTTGCCGTCCTTGAGGTCGATGGCCGGAATGAGAAGCATGGCTCGGCGGAGCAATTAAGGGGTTGAGGGAAAGAAAACCGATGGCTCGGTACTGCGGGACTTCAGGGCTTCCAGTGCAGGAAGTTGCGGTAAAGCGCCAGGCCGTGCGCCGCGCTTTTTTCCGGGTGGAACTGGGAGGCGAAAATGTTATCCCTCGCCACGACACAGGTAAAGCTGCCGCCGTAGTCACTTTCCCCGGCGCTGTGCGCCAAGTTTTCGGGTACCGCGAAATAGCTGTGCACGAAATAGAAAAAGGACTCGTCCGGCACGCCCTGCCAGATGGGGTGTGATTGCGTTTGCCGCACCTGGTTCCAGCCCATGTGCGGCACCTTGTAGCGGCTGCCGTCGGGCTGCAGCCGCCCTTCGAGTTGGAAGCGGCGCACGCGACCCGGGATTAGCCCCAGGCCCGGCGTGTCCTGCTCCTCGCTGTGGTCCAGCAACATTTGCATGCCAACGCACACACCCATGAGCGGCTTGTTGGCGGCCGCTTCGAGCACGGCTTCGCGCAGACCAGAGTGGCCCAGCTCACGTATGCAGTCGCGCATATGGGACGGCTCTTCGGCCGGCCGGTGCTGGTCCAACTCGCGCATGCAGTCGCGCATGGCGCCCTGCCCCGGCAGCACGATGCGCTCGGCCGCGCGCACCTCCTCGGGGCGCGAGGTGATGACGACCTCCAGGCCCGAGCCCTGGGCCACGTGCAGCACGGCCTGCGACACCGAGCGCAGGTTGCCCATGCCGTAATCAACGACCGCGACGGTGCGGTTGCTCATCTCAGAGACACCCCTTGGTGGAAGGAATCACGTCGGCCGCGCGTTCATCGACCGTCCACGCCATGCGCAGCGCACGCCCGAAAGCCTTGAAGATCGTTTCGCACTGGTGGTGTGCGTTGACGCCCTTGAGGTTGTCGATGTGCAGGCTCACCAGGGCATAGTTCACGAAGCCCTGGAAGAACTCGAACACGAGCTGCGTGTCCAGCGCGCCGATCGTGGCGCGCGTGAAGTTGACGTCCATGTGCAGGCCCGGGCGGCCCGAGAAGTCCACCACCACGCGCGACAGCGCCTCGTCCAGCGGCACGTAGCTGTGGCCGTAGCGCACCAGCCCCTTCTTGTCGCCCACGGCCTTGGCCACGGCCATGCCCAGCGTGATGCCCACGTCCTCCACCGTGTGGTGGCCGTCGATGTGCAGGTCGCCCGCGCACTCCACCTCCAGATCGACCAGCCCGTGGCGGGCGATCTGGTCGAGCATGTGGTCGAAGAAGCCGATGCCGGTGGCCAGCTTGGCCTGCCCGGACCCGTCGAGGTTGATGCGCACGCGGACTTGCGTTTCCTTGGTATCGCGCCGCACTTCGGCGATACGGGGTTCCCGGGACTGCATTACAGGCTCGCTTTCAGGGCGTCGATCATCAGGCGGTTCTCCTCCGGCGTGCCCACCGTCAGCCGCAGGCAGCTCTCCAGCAGCGGGTGCAGCGCCGACACGTTCTTCACCAGCACGCCGCGCGACGTCATGCCTTCGAAGGCCTTCTTCGCATCGGGCACGCGCACCAGGATCATGTTGGCTTCGCTCGGATACGGTTTGACGCCGGGCAGATCGCGCAGTTCATCCAGCAGCTTGGCGCGCTCCTCGCGCAGCACCGCCGCCTGGCGCGCGAACTCGTCGGCATGCTCCAGCGCGAACAGCGTGGCCTCGGCGTTGAGCGCGCTGATGTTGTAGGGCGGACGCACCTTGTCGATCTCGTGGATCAGCGCCGCCGCCCCGGCCATGTAGCCCAGGCGCACGCCGGCCAGGCCGAACTTCGAGAGCGTGCGCATCACCAGCACGTGCTCATGCTGCGCCATGCGCTGCATCCACGAGCGCGAGGAGAAGGGCTGATAGGCCTCGTCGAACACCACGAAGCCGCAGCCCAGCGTGCCCACGGCATCGACGATGCGCTGCACGATGGCCTCGTCGAAGAGGTTCGCGGTCGGGTTGTTCGGGTAGGCGATGTAGGTGATGGCCGGGCGGTGCTCCTCGATGGCGGCCAGCATCGCGGCCTCGTCCAGCTCGAAGTCGGCCGTCAGCGGCACGCTCACGAACTGCAGGCCCTGCAGCTTCGCGGACATCTCGTACATCACGAAGCCCGGCAGCGGCGCCAGGATCTTGGCGCCCGGCCGGTCGCAGGCCAGCGCCAGCAGCGAGATCAGCTCATCGGAGCCGTTGCCCAGCATCAGCCCGCAGCCCTCGGGCAGCTTGACGTATTTCGACAGCGCCGCGATCACGTCGCCGACGCAGCTGGTCGGGTAGCGGTTGATCGCCACCTTGCCCAGCCGCTCGCCCAGTGCCGCCTGCAGCTCTGCCGGCAGGCTGAACGGGTTTTCCATCGCGTCGAGCTTGACCAGCCCGCGGCTGTCCTGGATGGCGTAGGCGTGCATGGACTGCACGTCCTGGCGGATCACGCGCTGCATGCGCTCCTGGAGGGAAGTCATCGGCGCCGTCATCGCGCGTCCTTTTTCAGTCGGAATTCCGCCGCCTGCGCGTGGGCCTGCAGGCCCTCGCCATAGGCCAGCTCGGCGGCGACGCGGCCCAGTTGCTGCGCGCCCTGCTCGCTCACCTCGATCAGGCTGCTGCGCTTCTGAAAGTCATAAGTGCCCAGCGGCGAGCTGAAGCGCGCCGTGCCGGAGGTGGGCAGCACGTGGTTGGGACCGGCACAGTAGTCGCCCAGGCTCTCGCTCGTGTAGGCGCCCAGGAAGATCGCGCCCGCGTGGCGCAGCAGCGGCTCCCAGCGGTGCGGCTCGCTGGAGCTGACCTCCAAGTGCTCCGGCGCGATGCGGTTGCTGATCTCGCAGGCCTCCTCCATGGAGCGCGTGTGGATCAGCGCGCCGCGCCCTTCCAGCGAGGCGCGGATCACCTCCGCCCGCGGCATGCCCGGCAGCAGGCGCTCGATGGCCTCGCGCACCCGCGCGATGTAGCCGGCATCGGGGCACAGCAGGATGCTCTGCGCCAGCTCGTCATGCTCGGCCTGGCTGAACAGGTCCATCGCGACCCAGTCCGCCGGCGTGCTGCCGTCGGCCAGCACCAGGATCTCGCTGGGCCCCGCGATCATGTCGATGCCCACCTGCCCGAAGACGCGGCGCTTGGCGCTGGCGACGTAGGCATTGCCCGGGCCGGTGACCTTGTCCACGCGCGGGATGGTGGCCGTGCCATAGGCCAGCGCCGCCACCGCCTGCGCCCCACCGACGGTGAAGGCACGGTGCACGCCCGCGACGTAGGCCGCGGCCAGCACCAGCGGGTTCTTCTCGCCCCGGGGCGTGGGCACGACCATGACGATCTCGGGCACGCCCGCGACGTGCGCCGGAATGGCGTTCATCAGCACGCTGGAGGGGTACGCGGCCTTGCCGCCGGGCACGTAGATGCCCACGCGGTCCAGCGGCGTGACCTTCTGGCCCAGCAGCGTGCCGTCCTCGTCGCGGTAGCTCCAGCTCTTGCCGCTGGCTTCGAGCTGGCGCTCGTGATAGGCGCGAACACGCTTGGCGGCGAATTCCAGGGCTTCGCGCTGTGCCAGGGTAATGGCATCGAAGGCCGCTTTCAGCTCCTCGCGCCCCAGCTCCAGCGCCGACACGCTCTCGGCCTGCACGCCGTCGAAGCGGGCCGTGAACTCCAGCACCGCCGCGTCGCCGCGCTCACGCACGGCCTCGATGATCTCCGCCACGCGATGCTCGATCGCGGCATCGGTCTCGGCCGACCAGTGCAGCACGCGCTGGAAGGCTGATTCGAAATCCGCGTCGGCGGTGCTGAGGTGGCGCAGCTGGAGGCTCATGGAAGGTACGGGAGTGATGGGGCCAAGGGCCGTGGGAAGAAAGTAGGAAGGGTCAGGTGGAGCAGGCGGAAGTGTCGGGAATGGCGCCGGCGAAGGCATCGATGAGCGGACGCAGCGCGGCGCGCTTGAGCTTCAATGCGGCCTGGTTCACGACCAGGCGCGAGGAGATCGGCATGATCTGCTCGACCTCCACCAGGTTGTTGGCGCGCAGCGTGGAGCCGGTGGAAACCAGGTCCACGATGGCGTCGGCCAGGCCCGTGAGCGGCGCCAGCTCCATGGAGCCGTAGAGCTTAATCAGGTCCACGTGCACGCCCTTGTCGGCGAAGTGCTGGCGCGCGATGTGGGTGTACTTGGTGGCCACGCGGATGCGCGAGCCCTGCCGCACGGCCGCCGCGTAGTCGAAGTCCGCACGCACCGCCACGCTCATACGGCAGCAGGCGATGCGCAGGTCCAGCGGCTGGTACAGCCCGGTGGCGGCATCGCCGCCGGCATGCTCCAGCAGCACGTCCAGGCCCGCGACGCCCAGGTCCGCGCCGCCGTACTGCACGTAGGTCGGCACGTCGGTCGCGCGCACCAGTACCACGCGCACGTCCGGGCGGTTGGTGGGCAGGATCAGCTTGCGCGACTTCTCCGGGTCCTCGCCCACCTCGATGCCCGCGGCACGCAGCAGCGGCAGGGTTTCTTCGAAGATGCGGCCTTTGGACAGTGCCAGGGTGATGGTTTCGTTCATGGGACGGCTCAGGCCTTCACGCGCTCGATGTCGGCACCCACGGCGCGCAGCTTTTCTTCCATGCGGTCGTAGCCGCGGTCCAGGTGGTAGATGCGGTCCACCCGCGTTTCGCCCTGCGCCACCAGCCCGGCGATGACGAGGCTGGCCGAGGCGCGCAGGTCGGTGGCCATGACGGTGGCGCCGGAAAGCCCGGGCACGCCCTGGATCAGCGCCGTGTGGCCCTCGACCTCGATGTTGGCGCCCAGCCGCATCAGCTCGTTCACGTGCATGAAGCGGTTCTCGAAGATGGTTTCCGTCACCTTCGAGGCGCCCTCGGCGATGCAGTTCAGCGCCATGAACTGCGCCTGCATGTCGGTCGGGAAGGCCGGGTACTCGCTGGTGCGGAAGCTCACCGCCTTGAGCCGGCCGTCGCCGCGCACGCGGATCCAATCGGCGCCGATCTCCAGCTGCACGCCCGCCTCGCGCAGCTTGTCCAGCACAGCATCCAGGTGGTCGGGCCGCGTGTTCTTCAGCAGCACGTCGCCGCCGGTGGCCGCCACGGCGCAGATGAAGGTGCCGGTCTCGATACGGTCGGGGACGATGCGGTGCGGCTCGCGCGGCGTGTGCAGCCGTTCCACGCCCTGGATGCGGATGCGGCTGGTGCCGTGGCCCTCGATGCGCGCGCCCATGGCGATCAGCATTTCGGCCAGGTCCACCACCTCGGGCTCCTGCGCCGCGTTCTCCAGCACCGTCTCTCCTGCAGCCAGCGTCGCGGCCATGAGCAGGTTCTCGGTGCCGGTGACAGTGATCATGTCGGTGGTGATGCGCGCGCCCTGCAGGCGCTGCGCGGTGGCGACGATGTTCCCGTGCTCCACCGTGATCTGCGCGCCCATGGCCTGCAGGCCCTTGATGTGCTGGTCCACCGGGCGCGAGCCGATGGCGCAGCCGCCGGGCAGCGACACCGTGGCCCGGCCCAGGCGCGCCAGCAGCGGCCCCAGCACCAGGATGGAGGCGCGCATGGTTTTGACCAGCTCGTAGGGCGCCACCGGCTCGACCGCGGCGCCGGCGTCAATGAGCACCGCGTCGTCACCGGGCTCGCCGCGCTGGGCGCACCAGTCCGCCTGCACGCCCATGTTGCGCAGCAGCGCCAGCGTGGTGCCCACGTCGCGCAGGCGCGGCACGTTGGCCAGGCGCACGGGCTCGGCGGTGAGCAGCGCCGCGCACAGTTCAGGCAGCGCCGCGTTCTTGGCACCGGAGATGGCGATCTCGCCCTGCAGGGAGCGGCCGCCGCGGATCAATAGTTGGTCCATGCTGAATTGGGCGGCTTCGGCGGCGAAGGGGCCTGCGCTCGCCGCGCACACCCACCGCGGCGACCAGGCCGCGTAAGGCGTCAGTGGTGGTGGTCGGCCGAAGGCTGCTGCGCCGCCCACTCGGCGGGCGTGAGGGTCTTCATCGACAACGCGTGGATCTGTTCGCGCATGCGATCACCCAGGGTGGCATAGACGCGCTGATGGCGTGCCACGCGCAGCTTGCCTTCGAACTCGGTGGACACGATGGTGGCGAAGAAATGGCGACCATCGCCCTCCACCTCCAGGTGCGTGCAGTCGAGGCCGGCGGCGATGTAGTCGCGGACTTCTGAAGGGGTCGGATCGGCCATGGTGGGGCGATTCTACCGGTGCGCGCCGTGTACCCCCGGCTCGCTGGGCCTTCCGCGCGGCCCGAACCCGTAACCAAGTCCTTGCAAAAGCGCCACCGGCAGGGCCCGGAAACCGCCCAAATGGTTCCGTCATGCCCGCCTGCGCGGGCATGACGGAGTGGTCAGGCGCCGAGCCAGCTCAATGCCGCAGCTTGTACCCGCTGCGCAGCAGTTGCAGCGCGATGCCGGCGACGACGAGAAAGCTCGTGCCCACCACCGCCAGGCTGGTCCAGGGCGAGACGTCACCCACGCCGAAGAAGCCGTGGCGGAAGCCGTCGATCATGTAGAAGAAGGGGTTCAGGTGGCTCACGCCCTGCCAGAAACCCGGCAGCGAGTGCACCGAGTAGAAGACGCCGGAGAGGAACGTCATCGGCATGATGATGAAGTTCTGGAACGCGGCCATCTGGTCGAACTTCTCGGCCCACAGCCCGGCGATCAGCCCCAGCGCCCCGAGCATGCCGGCGCCCAGCACGGCGAACACCACGATCCACAGCGGCGCCTCCAGCCGCGGTGGCGCGAAGGCGGCCGTGACCAGGAACACCCCCAGCCCCACGGCCAGCCCGCGCAGCATGGCCGCGCCCACGTAGGCGGCGAACCAGGCCCAGTGCGACAGCGGCGTCACCAGCAGGAACACCAGATTGCCGGTGATCTTGCTCTGGATCAGCGAGCTGGAGCTGTTGGCGAAGGCGTTCTGCAGCACGCTCATCATCACCAGCCCCGGGATCAGGAAGCTCGTGTAGGCCACGCCCGGATAGACCTGCACGTGCTCCTCCAGCACGTGGCCGAAGATCAGCAGATAGAGCACCGCCGTGAGCACCGGCGCCGCCACGGTCTGGAAGCTGACCTTGTAGAAGCGCAGCACTTCCTTCTTGAACAGTGTTCCCGCGCCGTCGAAATTCATACCGCCACTCCCTGCGCGGCCGGCTGTTCGGCGCCCTGCATGATCTCGATGAACACGTCCTCGAGGTCGGCGCGGCCGATCTCCAGCTCCTCCACCCGCACCTGCGCCTGGCGCAGCGCCGCCAGCAGCGTTTCCACCTCCGCCGCGTCATGCGCCTTGAGCTGCACGATGCGCCCGGTCACGCGCGCCTGGGGCGCGAGCTCCGGCGGCAGCGCGTCGTCGGTCTTGAAGCGCAGCATGGTGCTGGCGGTGCCGGCGAGCAGGTTGGCGGTGCGGTCCAACGCCACGATGCGCCCGCGCTTGAGCATGGCGATGCGGTGGCACAGGGCCTCGGCCTCTTCGAGGTAGTGGGTGGTCAGCAGCACGGTGTGGCCCTGGCGGTTGAGCTTGGCGATGAACTGCCACAGCGTCTGGCGCAGCTCCACGTCCACGCCGGCGGTGGGCTCGTCCAGCACGATCACCGGCGGGCGGTGCACCAGCGCCTGCGCCACCAGCACGCGGCGCTTCATGCCCCCGGAGAGCTGGCGCATGTTGGCGCCAGCCTTGTCCTCCAGCCCCAGCTCGTAGAGCAGCTCGTCGATCCAGTCGTCGTTGTTCTTGACGCCGAAGTAGCCGCTCTGGATGCGCAGCGTCTCGCGCACGCTGAAGAAGGGATCGAACACGAGCTCCTGCGGCACGATGCCCAGCTGCTTGCGCGCCTGGGCGTAGTCCAGCACCACGTCGTGGCCCATGACCGTGACGCGCCCGGCGCTGGCGCGGTTGAGCCCGGCCAGGATGCTGATGAGCGTGGTCTTGCCGGCCCCGTTGGGGCCCAGCAGCCCGAAGAACTCGCCGCGGCCGATGTCGAAGCTGACGTCATCGAGGGCCTGGAAGGTGCCGCGGAAGGTGTTGTAGGTCTTGCTGACCTCCTGGAAGCTGACGGCTGGCATAGGGGCGCGATTGTAGGGAGGCAGCCCCGGGAACCGGGGTTGCGGGGCGACTGAGCAGCGGCCCCAGTCAGCAGGCCGCGCGCCCGGACAAGCGCGAAGTGCCCGGCCTTCTACGCCGTCCCCTCCAGCGCCCTCCTCCGCTCCGCCTTCGGCAGCTTCGCCAGCCGCCTCACCTCGGCATGGAAGCGGGCCCAGTCGCCCCCCTGGCGCTCGAAGAGGCGGATGAAGTCCGGCACCAGGTCGCCGTAGGCGCCCTGCACCGCCAGCGCCGCGTTGTTGGCGCGGCGCACCCAGCCGTCGTAGGCGCCGTCGCCGCCCCAGGACTCCCGCTTCACCCGCTCGTACTCGGCGCGGAACTCCGCCATCAGCACCGCCTTGCGCTCGCGCTTGGCCTCGTCCGTCGCATCGCTGCGGTAGAGCGCGTCGAGCCGGGCACGCAGGCCGCGCGTGAGCGCGCGGAACTGCTCGCGCCGCGCCTCGATGCGCTCGTGCTCCTCGCGCAGCTTCGGATCGCCCCGATGCGCCAGCCAGCGCTGCAGCCCCAGGCGCTCGACGGCGGTGGCGTAGGACTCGTTGAAGGGCGTGTCGTCGTCCGCATACGCCTCCTGGTGCGCCAGCTCGTGGAACAGCAGCCGCGCCAGCTCCGTCTCCGGGCCGAGTGCGAAGGTGTTGAGCAGCGGGTCGCCGCCGAGCCAGTTGCTCCAGCCCAGCGTCGAGTAGGCCGGCACGCCGTACACCGACACCTCCCAGCCGGCGGTCTTCAGCGCCTCGCCCAGCGCGCGCGCCTGCTCGCGATCGAAATAGCCGCGGTAGCCCACGCAGCCCAGCACCGGGAAGCACCAGGTTTTCAATTGCAGCGACAGCTCCGGCGCCGCCACCACGTTCCACACCGCGGCGTCGCGCCGCAGGTCGGCATAGCGGCGGTAGCTGGCGTTGTCGGGCAGCTTCAACTCCGTGACGGCGAACTCGCGCATCTCCTGGCTCAGGCGCAACCGTTCGCGCAGTTGCTCGGAGGTGGCCCCGTCCTGTACCCATGCCTTCACCGGGCGCGCGCTGGTCAGCAGGTGGAGGTGGCCGCGCAGGGAGTCCGCGTAGTAGCCGACGGTGCCGCAGCCGCCGAGGACGGGCAGGAAGGCGGCCAGCAACGCCATGCGAAGGGCGCGCCTCACGCCGGCCGCACCTCCACCAGGCAGTCATAGAACGAGGGCCCGCCGCCCATATCCGTCAGGCGCTGGTGCGTGAGCTCGTTGACGTTGCGCCCGTCCAGACCCAGCTTGCGCCACCAGACGCCCAGGCCGTTGACCACGCCCGGCCGCGCCCGGGTGCTCACGCGCGCGCGCAGCCGGACCTCGCCACGGTCGTTGAACACGCGCACCAGCGCGCCGTCCACCACGCCGCGCGCCATGGCGTCGTCCGGCGCGATCTCCAGCACCGGCTCGCCCTCGATGTCGCGCAAGCTCTTCACGTTGACGAAGGTCGAGTTCAGGAAGTGCCGCGCCGGCGGCGAAATCATCGCCAGCGGGTAGCGCCGCGACAGCTCGGGCGCCACCTCGGCGCTCTCGTAATTCGGCACGAAGTCCGGCACGCCCAGCCCCGGTGCATCGATGCACACCTTGCCGTCCGGCGTCGGGAAGCCGCCCTCGGCGAAGGGCGCGTCCGGAATCGGCAGCGTCACCCAGCCGCGCCCGCGCAGCTCGTCGAAATCCACGCCCTTGAGCGCCGCGCGCGCCAGCGCCTCGTCGTCGTCCTGGAAGCACGGATCGGTAAAACCCATGCGCGCCGCCAGCGCCCTGAAGATTTGGGTGTTCGGCTTGGCCTCGCCCAGCGGCGCAATCGCCGGCTCGTTGATCAGCACGTCGGTGTGGCCGTAGGACGTGTGCACGTCCAGGTGCTCCAGCTGCGTGGTGGCGGGCAGCACGATGTCGGCGTGGTCGGCGGTGTCGGTCATGAACTGCTCCAGCACGACCGTGAACAGGTTCTCGCGCTGGAAGCCCGCCGCCACCTGCGCCGACTGCGGCGCCACCGCCAGCGGGTTGCTGTTGTAGACCACCACCGCCTCGATGCGCGGGCCGAAATCCGCCGAGGGCTCGCGCAGCAGGTCCTGCCCGATGGTGCTCATGTTGATGGTGCGCGGGCGCCGGCCCGCCAGCAGGTCCGGGCGCTGCAGCACCGCGTCGTTGCGTACCCGGGCGAACCAGCCCGAGGCCGACAACAGCAGCCCGCCGGCGCGGTGGCGCCAGGCGCCGGTGAGACAGGGCAGCAGCGCGATCAGCCGCACCGCGTTGCCGCCACCGCGCACGCGCTGCATGCCGTAGTTCAGGCGGATGGCGGCGGGCTTCACCGTCGCGTAATCCTGCGCCAGCTCGCGGATCAGCGCCGCGTCCACGCCGCAGACCTCGGCGGCGCGCTCCGGTGTCCACTCCAGCGCGCGCGCCTTGAGCTTCTCGAAACCGCTGACGTGGCGCGCGATGTAGTCGTGGTCCAGCGCGTCCAGGCGGATGAGTTCACTGATCAGCGCCAGCGCCAGCGCGCCGTCGGTGCCCGGGCGCAGCGCGAGGTGGCGGTGGCACTTGTCGGCGCTGTCGGTGCGGCGCGGGTCGATGCACCACAGCTTGGCGCCAGCACGCTTGGCCTGCTGCGCGCGGGTCCAGAAATGCACGCTGGAGGTGATGGGGTTGCTGCCCCAGATCACTATCAATTTGCTCTCGGCGAAGAACTGCACCTGCATGCCGACCTTGCCGCCGTAGGTGGCGGCCAGCGCCGCGCCGCCGGCGGAGGCGCAGATGGTGCGGTCCAGCAGCGAGGCGCCGAGCCGGTGGAAGAAGCGCGCCGCCATCGCCTCGCCCTGCAGTAGCCCCATGGTGCCGGCGTAGCTGTAGGGAAGGATCGCCTCGGGGTCGCGCGCGGCGACGGCTTGAAGCCGGGCGGCGACGGTGTCCAGCGCCTCGTCCCAGGAAATGCGCTCGAACTGCCCGCTACCCTTGGGCCCGATGCGCTTCATCGGGTACAGCAGCCGCTCGGGGTGGTAGGTGCGCTCGGTGTAGCGGCTGACCTTGGTGCACAGCGCGCCGAGCGTGCGCTCGTGCTCCGGGTCGGCCTGCACGCGCACGGCCACGCCGTTTTGCACGCTCACGCGCAGCGCGCAGGTGTCGGGGCAGTCGTGCGGGCAGGCGCCGTGGACCTGCGTCACGGGCGCGGCCGGATCGGCGGCGGGGGAAGAAAGCGGGGAAGCGGGGGCCTGGACATCCATCGTTCAACTATTGCACAGCCCCCTTCAGGGTCACCCGAAGAGGGGATGGCGGAGGCTAAGATTCCCGACAGCCGCCTGAGCAGGAGCCCCTTGAGATGCCGTTGATCGAATCCATCCTGGCCGAGGCCGCGGCCATTGCCGAGCTGCGCCGGGACATCCACGCCCACCCCGAACTCTGCTTCGAGGAAGTACGCACCGCCGATCTCGTGGCCCGCAAGCTGGAGGGCTGGGGCATCGAGGTACACCGCGGGCTGGGCCGCACCGGGCTGGTGGGCGTGATCCGCAACGGCACCTCCGGGCGCGCCGTGGGCCTGCGCGCCGACATGGACGCGCTGCCGGTGACCGAGCACAACCACTTTCCGCACGCCAGCCGCCACCCCGGGAAGATGCACGCCTGCGGCCACGACGGCCACACCGCCATGCTGCTGGCCGCGGCGCAGCACCTGGCGCGCACGCGCGAGTTCGACGGCACGGTCTATCTGGTGTTCCAGCCGGCCGAGGAAGGCGGCGGCGGGGCGCGGGAGATGATGCGCGACGGCCTGTTCGAGCGCTTCCCGATGGAAGCCATCTTCGGCGCCCACAACTGGCCGGGGCTGCCGGCGGGGCAGATCGCGGTGAAGAGCGGCCCCTGCTTCGCCTCCAGCAACGAGTTCAAGATCGTGCTGCGCGGCAAGGGCTGCCACGGCGCGATGCCGCACATGGGTACCGACCCGGTGCCCGCGGCATGCCAGATGGTGCAGGCCTTCCAGACCATCCTCACGCGCAACAAGCACCCGCTGGACACCGGCGTGATCTCGGTGACCATGATCCACACCGGCGAGGCCACCAACGTCATCCCCGAGAGCTGCGAGATGCAGGGCACGGTGCGCACCTTCACCACGGAGGTGCTGGACCTCATTGAAAGCCGCATGCGCCGGATCGCCCGGTCCACCGCCGAGGCCTTCGAGCTGGAGTGCGATTTCGAGTTCGACCGCAACTACCCGCCCACCGTGAACCACGAGGCCGAAAGCGCCTTCATCCGCCAGGTGGGCGCGGAGGTGCTGGGCGCGCAGAACGTGCAGGAGTTCGTCGCCACCATGGGCGCGGAGGACTTCAGCTACTTCCTGCAGGAGAAGCCCGGCTGCTATTTCGTGATCGGCAACGGCGGCGGCGAGCACCGCGACGGCGGCCATGGCCTGGGGCCCTGCACGCTGCACAACCCCAGCTACGACTTCAACGACCAGCTCATCCCCATCGGCGCCTCGCTGTGGGTGCGGGTGGCGGAACGCTGGCTGCAAACCCCGCGCTGAGTGAAGCAGCGCCCTTCCCTTCTTTCCCACAGGAGGCTGCCATGGACGATGCGCAACGCTTCTTCTCCCGCAGCTACCAGGAGGCCCGGAGCAAGTTCCTGGCGGCGGCCGAGGCGGCCGACCTGGACGTGCACTCCGAGATCCACCCGCTGCTGGGCCGCGACGGCGAGACGCTGGCGCTGGACGTGGTGCGCAGCGGGCCGCGCGATGCCGAGAAGCTGCTGATCGTCAGCAGCGGCTGCCACGGCATCGAGGGTTTCGCCGGCGCCGGAGTGCAGATCGCGCTGCTGGGCGACGCCGAGTTCCTGGCCGAGGCGCGGCGTGCGGGCGTGGCGGTGCTGTTCCTGCACGCGTTGAACCCGTGGGGCATGTCGTGGTGGCGCCGCGTCACGCACGAGAACATCGACCTCAACCGCAACTTCATCGACTTCCAGCACCACCAGCCGCTGCCTCAGAACCCGGGCTACGACGCGCTGCACCCGCTGCTGGTGCCGACGACGGCCACCTGGCCGCCGCCCCCTGAGAACGAGGCGAAGCTGCAGGCCGAGCTGGCGCGCCAGGGCATGGCGGCGCTGCAGCAGGCGATCAGCGGCGGGCAGTACTCGGAACCTGAAGGTTTGTTTTTCGGCGGCCACGCGCCGAGTTGGAGCCAGCAGGCGCTGCGGCACGTGCTGCGGGACCACGCGACGCATTGCGCGAAGCTCGGCTGGATCGACCTGCACAGCGGGCTGGGGCCCACGGGCGTGGCCGAGCCGATCCTGGCCGGGGACGGGCGGGACGAGGCGCTGCTGCGGCGCGCGAAATCCTGGTGGCCGGGGCTGAAATCCACGCACGACCACAGCTCCAGCTCGGCCGAGACTTCCGGTGCGATGTGGACGGTCGTCGCTCAGGAATGCCCGCAGGCGGAGTACACGGGAATCGTCCTGGAATTCGGGACGGTGCCCTTATTGCAGGTGCTGCAGGCGCTGAGGGCGGACCAGTGGCTGGAGAATCATCCGGAGAAGCCGTTGCAAACGCTCCAGGCCCAGGAGATTCGGAAGGCCATGTTCGACGCCTTCTTCATCGATACGGCGGCTTGGAGGAAAGCCGTGCAGGGCCAGGGCTGTGAGGCGGCATGGGCAGGCATGGTGGGCCTGGCAAGTACCCGCACTGCCCCAGCCGCCAGCTGACGTGGCGGCCGCGCCCTGCGCAGGGCGTCAGGCCGGCAAACCCAGCGCCTTCAACTCCCCCGCCACCTGCTGAACATCACGGAACAACACCGCCTCCCAGCCAAACGCCCGTGCGGCCTGCACGTTCGCCGGGTGGTCGTCGATGAACACCACCGGCTCGCCCGCCAAATTGAAACGCTCGTGCGCCAGCTCGTAGAAGCCACGCTCGGGCTTCATGCGCTTCACGCGACCGGAGAACAGCCCGCCGTCGAAAAACTCGATAAAGCGGTAATGCCGCTCCAGGTGGTCCGCGTAGGGCGCCGGCATGTTGGAAAAGAAATGCTGCCGCAGGCCCTGCCGGTGAAAGCGTTCCAGCAGCGCCACGCTCTCGGCCAGCGGCTGCAGTTCCTCGTACACCGCCGCGACCACCGCGTGCACCTCGGCCTCGCTCAGGCCCGTGCGGCGCGCGATGCGGTGCGCCAGCGCCGGCTCGTCGAGGTCGCCGCGGTCGAAGGCGCCCCAGTCGCCGCCTTCCACGAAGAAGCGCTGGCCCCACGCCGCCGCGCTGCCTTCGTCGTGCGCGTGGCGCGGCAGTACCTGGCGCAGCAGCAACACCGGGCGCCAGCGCAGCAGCACGGCGCCCAGGTCCCAAATCACCCTCATGCGCGCAGCCTCCCCAGCAGCCCGGCGGTGGAGCCGTCCAGCCCCGTGACGTCGCCGCTCTCGAAACGCGGCAGCAGCGCGTTGCACAGTGCCTTGCCCAGCTCCACGCCCCATTGGTCGTAGCTGTTGATGCCCCACACCACGCCGCTGGTGAAGACGCGGTGCTCGTACAGCGCCACCAGCGCGCCCAGGCTGCGCGGCGTCAGGCGCTCCAGCAGCAGCGTGGTGCTGGGCCGGTTGCCGGGGAAGCTGCGGTGCCGCGCCAGCACCGCGCGGTCGATGTCGGGCGCGGCCGTGGGCGCCTTCTCGTTCAGCGCCTCGTCCGCCGTCTTGCCCAGCATCAGCGCCTGCGACTGCGCCAGGCAGTTCGCCAGCAGTTTCACTTGCAGGTCCGCGTGCGGATGCGCCGGCTCGCGCACGGCGATGAACTCCACCGGGATCACGTCGGTGCCCTGGTGCAGCATCTGGAAGAAGGCGTGCTGGCCGTTGGTGCCGGGCTCGCCCCACACCAGCGGGCTGGTGGCGAAGGGCACTTCCTCGCCGTCGTAATCCACGCGCTTGCCGTTGGACTCCATCTCCAGCTGCTGCAGGTACGCCGGCAGCCGCGCCAGGCCCTGGTGGTAGGGCGCGACGCAGCGGCTGGTGAAGCCGTGGAAGTCGCGGTTCCACACCTCCAGCAGGCCCATGAGCGCGGGCAGGTTCTCTTCCAGCGGGGCCTCGGCGAAGTGCCGGTCCATGGCGTGCGCGCCGGCCAGCAGCTCGCGGAAGTTCTGCGCGCCGATGGCGATGGCGATCGGTAGCCCGATGGCGCTCCAAAGCGAGTAGCGCCCGCCCACCCAGTCCCAGAAGCCGAAGGTCTTGTCGATGCCGAAGGCGGCCGCCGCCGTCACGTTGGTGGTCGTGGCCGCGAAGTGCCGCGCGACGTCCACGCCGCCCTTTTCCAGGAACCACGCGCGCGCCACCTGCGCGTTGGCCATGGTTTCCTGAGTAGTGAAAGTCTTGCTGGCGACGATGAAGAGGGTCGTGGCCGGGTCCAGCTGCGCCAGCAGCGGCGCGATGTCGTGGCCGTCCACGTTCGACACGAAGTGGCTGCGCAGCCCCGGCTGGGTGTAGGGCTGCAGCGCCTTCACCACCATCAGCGGGCCCAGGTCGGAACCGCCGATGCCGATGTTCACCACGTCGGTGAAGCCGGCGCCGCGCACCTCCTCGGCGTAGGCCAGCATGTGCTCCAGCACCTGGTGCACCTCGTCGCTGAAGGGGCCCTGCCCCTTGGGTGCGCGCAGCGCCGTGTGCAGCACGGCGCGGCCCTCGGTGGTGTTGATGGCCTCGCCGGCGAGCATGGCATCGCGCCGGGCTTCCAGACGGACCTCGCGCGCCAGCTCCAGCAGCAACCGCCGCGTGGCCTCGTCCCAGCGCTGCTTGGACAGGTCCGCGAACACCTCCGGCGCCTGCAGGCTGAAGCGCTCGAAGCGCCGCGGGTCCTGATGGAAGATCTCGCGCAGGTCCAGCTCGCGGCCGTGAGCCTCCCAGTGGCCGCGCAGGCCGCTCCAGGCCACGGTCCGGTCGCCGCGCACGAAACCGGCGGCAGCTTCGGGCGCGGCGGCGTTCACTTGCGCAGCTCCTCGATCATGCGGTCGAGCTTGGCAGCGTCGGCCGCGAAGGCGCGGATGCCTTCGGCGAGCTTGTCGCTGGCCATGGCGTCCTCGTTGAGCGCGTAGCGGAAGCCGGGCTCGTTGAGGGTGCGGGCATGGATCTCCATCGCCTTGGCCGCCTGCGGATCGAGCCGGCGCGGCACCGGGCCCTCGCTGCCCTGCAGCGCGGCGAGCAGGTCGGGGCTGATGGTGAGCAGGTCGCAGCCCGCCAGCGCCAGGATCTGGCCGGCGTTGCGGAAGCTCGCGCCCATGACCTCGGTCTCGATGTCGAAGTGCTTGTAGTAGTTGTAGATGGCCGTGACGCTCTTGACGCCGGGGTCGTTTTCGCCGGCGTTGGCGGCCTCGTCCCAGGCGGTGCCCGCCTGCTTCTTGTACCAGTCGTAGATGCGGCCCACGAAGGGCGAGATCAGCGTCACGCCGGCGTCGCCGCAGGCCACAGCCTGGCAGAAGGAGAACAGCAGCGTGAGGTTGCAGTGGATGCCCTCGTGCTCCAGCGCCTTGGCCGCCTGGATGCCCTCCCAGGTGGCGGCGATCTTGATCAGCACCCGGTCACGCGAGATGCCCGCACGCTCGTACAGGCTGATCAGGTGATGCGCCCGCGCGATGGTGCAGGCGGTGTCGAAGCTCAGCCGCGCATCGACCTCGGTGCTCACGCGCCCCGGCACGACCTTCAGGATCTCCAGCCCGAAGCGCACCAGCACCTCGTCCACCACGCGCTCCAGCGGCACGCGCGGGTTTGCCTTCACCACCTCCGTCAGCAGCGGCGCGTACTCCGACTGCTGCACCGCTTTGAGGATCAGCGAGGGATTGGTCGTGGCGTCGCGCGGTGCGAACTGCGCCAACTGCCTGAAATTCCCGGTGTCGGCAACGACGATGGTGTGCTGCTTGAGCTGCTCGAGTTGGTTCACGGCCTTCGAATCCTGCAGGCGGTGCCTGCGCTGCGTTCAGACACGATCGCGGCGTTACCGTGACGCTGTTGGCCCCGGCGCGCGTTGACCCTCTTAAGAAACTCTAGCATCATGAACCATGTAACTCGGTTACACGCCGGGTCCCGTTCACACAGCAGAGTCTTTTTTCAATGTCATTTGATCTGGTGTTCTTCGGTGGTACGGGCGACCTCACGTGGCGCAAGCTCATGCCCGCGCTGTTCCAGGCCTTCCGCCACGGCAAGCTGCCCGAGGGCGGGCGCATCCTGGCGGTGGCACGCGACGCGCGCAGCGATGACGAGTACCGCCAGTTCATCCGCCAGCGCTTCGACGAGGTCGATGCCGCCAAGCGGCCCAGCGACGACGAATTCGCCCGCTTCGCGCAGCTGCTGCACTACCAGCAGATGGACCTGTCGCAGCCTGAGCACTACGCGCGCCTGAAGCGCTGGCTCGACGAGCCGCGCGCCGAGGAAGGCCGCACGAGCCCGGCCGACACCGTGGTGCTGTACCTGGCCACCAGCCCGCACCTGTTCCCGGTGATCTGCGAGCAGCTCGGCACCGCGGGGCTGAACCACGACCGCATCCGCGTCGTGCTGGAAAAGCCCCTGGGCCACGACCTGGACAGCGCGCGCCGCATCAACGCCGTGGTGCGCTCGGTGTTCAAGGAAAGCCAGGCCTTCCGCATCGACCACTACCTGGGCAAGCCCTCGGTGCAGAACCTCTCGGCGCTGCGCTTCGGCAACGCCTTCTTCGAGCCGCTGTGGCGGCGCGAGAGCATTGCCAACATCCAGATCACGATCGCCGAGTCGCTGGGCGTGGGCACGCGCGGCGACTTCTACGACCGCACGGGCGCGCTGCGCGACATGATCCAGAACCACGCGCTGCAGCTGCTGACCATGATCGCCATGGAGCCGCCGCCCACCGCGGACGCCGACGCGATCCGCGACGAGAAGCTCAAGGTGCTCAAGAGCCTGAAGCCCTTCACGCGCGAGAGCGTGCAGCGCGACGTGGTGCGCGGCCAGTACCGCGCCGGCAGCGTGGGTGGGCAGGCCGTGCCGGGCTACCTGGACGAGTCCAAGGTGCCCACCGGCAGCCGCTGCGAGACCTTCGTGGCGCTGCGCACCGAGGTGCAGAACTGGCGCTGGGCCGGCGTGCCCTTCTACCTGCGCACGGGCAAGCGCCTGGCCGGGCGCGACGCGCACATCGTCGTGAACTTCCGCCCCGTGCCGCACCCGATCTTTGCCGGCGTGCACCAGGCCAACAAGCTGGTCATCAAGCTGCAGCCCGAGGACGGGCTGGAGCTGCACCTGATGGCGGCCAAGGGCAGCGTGGGCCATGGCAGCGAGGCGCTGTCGCCGGTGTCGCTCGACCTGGACTTCGACAAGGCCTTCGCCAGCGGACGCGTGGGCGCTTATGAGCGCTTGTTGCTCGATGCCATAGCCGGGCGCCTCAACTTGTTCGTGAGAAGTGACGAACAAGAGCAGGCCTGGGCCTGGGTCGAGCCGATTCTTCAAGCATGGAACCAGGACCCGATCGGTCCGCGGCCCTACGTCGCGGGCAGCTGGGGGCCGCCGGCGGCCAGTGCGCTGGTGGCCCGGGATGGGTTCATGTGGGAGGAAGAGCAGTGAAGAGGCCTGGGCAGAAGTGGCCTGCAGGGCTAAGGCCCATGCCTCCGGCCTGGAGCACATGAACAGAACAAAACCGACTGCCCCGCGAGCGCGGCGCCTGCGTGGAGAGAAGCGATGACCGATGGCAGCCCGATGCTGGAGCGCATCCGCGCCGCCGTGCCGGCGTTGTCGCCGGCCGAGCAGCGCGTGGCGCGGCTGTTGCTGGAGGACGCGCGCGCCTTCGCCGAGCTGCCCGTGGCGGAGCTGGCCGAGCGCGCCAACGTCAGCAAGCCCACGGTGGTGCGTTTCTGCCGCAGCGTGGGCTACGGCGGGCTGGCGGACTTCAAGCGGCGCCTGGCCGGCAGCGTCAACGAGGGCGTGCCCTTCGTGCACCGCGCCGTGGACGCCGGCGACCGGCCCAGCGAGCTCATCGTCAAGGTGGTGGACAACGCCATCGGCGCGATGCTGGCCTACCGCAACCAAGCCGCGCCGCATGCCTTCGAACGCGCCATCGACGCGCTGGAGCAAGCCTGCCGCGCGCAGCGGCGCATCGAGTTCTACGGCGTGGGCAACTCGGGCATCGTGGCGCAGGACGCACAGCACAAGTTCTTCCGCCTGGGCGTGACGGCCACCGCGGTGAGCGACGGGCACGTGCAGGTGATGAGCGCCACCATGCTGCAGCCCGGCGACTGCGCCGTGATCATCAGCAACTCCGGCCGCAGCCGCGACCTGCTGGACGTGGCCGACATCGCGCGCCGGCGCGGCGCCACGCTGATCCTCGTCACCGCCAGCGCCACGCCGCTGGCGCAGTCGGGCAGCAACGGCGCGCACCAGATCCTGCTGTCGGTGGACCATCCCGAGGACGCCGACCGCTACAGCCCCATGGTGTCGCGGCTGCTGCACCTGATGGTGATCGACATCCTCACCACCGGGCTCGCGCTGCGCCTGGGCAGTGAATCGCTGCAGCCCATGCTGCAGGAAATCAAGAAGAACCTGCGCAACCGGCGCTACGTCAACGGGAATTGAGGCGCTGAGCTCGGAATCAGGCTGCCAGAAAAACCGATGCCCGCTTTCGCGGGCATCTCCTCGAGTCTTCAGCGGCCGGCGCTCAGGCCGCATCGACGGCCGCGGGCCGCGCCGTCTCCAGCCCCGGCAGCGCCTCGTCCACGCCGTAGAGCTGCGCCAGCTCGGCCAGCGGCCGCGGGGCGCCGCTGATGCGCAGGTCGCCGCCAGCGGCCTGCGCGCTGCGGCGCAGCTGCAGCAGCACCGCCAGTGCCGCGGAATCGAAGTCGCGCAGCGCGGAGGCATCCACCTCCACCGGCGTACCGCCCAGCGCCGGCTCCAGCGCGCGCAGTGTCTGCGCGGCGGTGGCCAGCGTCACGGTGTCAGGCAGCGTCAGGGCCACGGGCTTCAACCCTTGCCGCCGGTCTTGTTGCGCTCGGCCAGCTTGGCGATCAGGCCGTCGATGCCGCCGGCGGCGATCTCCTGCGCGAAGCTGTTCTTGTACTGATCCACCAGCCACACGCCCAGCACGTTGACGTCGTAGATCTTCCAGCCGTCGCCCGCCTTCTCCAGGCGGTAGTCGAGCTGGATCGGCTCGCTGCCGCCGCGCACTTCGCTGCGCACCACGGTTTCCTGGTCGGCCGCGTTGCCGCGGTAGGGCTTGAGCTGGATGGTGGTCGAGCTCTTGACCTGCGTGAGCGCGCCGGCGTAGGTGCGCACCAGCAGGGTCTTGAACTCCTCCTGCAGCCGCTGCTGCTGCTGCGGCGTGGCGGTGCGCCAGGGGCGGCCCACCGTGGCGGCGGTCATGCGCTGGAAGTTCACGTGCGGCAGCACCTTGGTGTCCACCAGGGCGCGGATGCGGGCCACGTCGCCACCCTGCGCAGCCTTGTCGCTCTTGAGGGCTTCGAGCACCTCGTCGGAGAGCTGGCGCACGAAGGCGTCGGGCGCCACGCCCTGCGCGTGCAGCGGCCCGGCCAGCAGGAAGGTGCCCAGGAAAGCGAAGAGAGCCAGAAACTTTCGGATCACGGAATGGGTTCCTTCAGGTTGCGGCGCCGACAGCGGCGCCGTGTCTTCAACGCGCCAGGGCGCCGGTTGGTTCACCGCGCCGGTGCGGAGGCCGGGGCCTGGGGCGCGGCGGGCGGTTGTGCGGACGTGGCATCCGGCGTGCCGCCGTCCTCCTCCTCGGGCTGCTCAGGCGGCTCGGGCGGGTTGCCGTCGTAGACCTGGCTGTGCCGGCGCGCCAGGTAGCCGTCGCGGATGAACTGGTACTTGTCCAGCGCGATGTCGTCCACGACCCGCGTGGCATCGAGCAGCTCCGAGCGCCGGTGCACCACCTGCAGCGTCGAGGCGGCCACGACGTCGGCCGTCTCGTTGAACAGCAGGTCGCTGGGCGAGGTCTGCAGGTCCAGCACCAGGCCGCCGGCGTCGCGTACCGACGACGGCCCCAACAGCGGCAACACCAGGTACGGGCCGGCGCCCAGGCCCCAGCGGCCCAGCGTCTGGCCGAAGTCCTCGCTCTGGCGATCCAGGCCCATCTCGGTGCCCCAGTCCAGCAGGCCGCCCAGGCCGAACGTGGTGTTCACGAGCACGCGGAAGCTCATGTGCACGCCCTCCTGCGGCTTGCCCTGCAGGAACTGGTTGATCGCGGACCAGGCGTCGCCGAAGTTGCCGATGAAGTTCCCCACGCCCGTGCGCACGATCGAGGGCACCACCTTGCGGTACCCGCTGGCCACGGGCTGCAGCACGTGGCGGTCCAGCCCCTCGTTGAAGTTGAAGATGGGGCGGTTGATGCGCTCCAGCGGGTCCTGCGGGGACGCGGGCTGCGCCTGGACAACCGCGGCGCCCATCAGCAGCGCGGCGGCCAGCGACAAGGGGGCGAGCTTCATGGCGGGGCTCCTGGGTGAACGACGCGGGTCGATGGGATTCAAGGCTTGGCGGGGGCCGAGCCACCCTCGCCGGTGCCGCCGCCGGCATCGGCCGCCTTGTTGAAGAGGAACTGGCCGATGAGGTTTTCCAGCACCACGGCCGACTGCGTCTGCGTGATGGTGGCACCCGGATCGAGCATCTTGTCGTCGGCGCCGGGCTCGATGCCGATGTACTGGTCGCCCAGCAGGCCCGAGGTCAGGATCTTGGCCGAGGAGTCGCGCGGGAACTGCACGCCCTGGCTGACCTGCAGCGTGACCACGCCCATGTAGGTCTGCGGGTCCAGCGTGATCGACTCGACGCGGCCCACCGTCACGCCGGCGCTGCGCACCGGCGCGCGCGGCTTGAGACCGCCGATGTTGTCGAAGCGCGCCTTGAGCACATAGGTCTCGCCGTTGCCGAAGGCGGCCAGGTTGGCGGCCTTGAGCGCTAGGAACAACAGCGCCGCCAGCCCCAGCAGCACGAAGCCGCCCACCAGGATCTCGATACTTTTCTTTGCCATGGGTTGTGTGTGAGGGAATCGGGGCGTGGGTTTCAGGGCGTGGAGAACATCAGCGCCGTGAGCACGAAGTCCATCGCCAGCACGCTCAGCGAGGAGATCACCACCGTGCGCGTGGTGGCGTAGGCCACGCCTTCGGGCGTGGCCTGGGTCTCGTAGCCCTGGTAGAGCGCGACGAAGGTGCAGATCACGCCGAACACGGCGCTCTTGACGATGCCGTTGCCCACGTCGCGCCAGACGTCCACGCGGCCCTGCATGATCGACCAGAAGTTACCCGAGTCGATGCCGATGAGCAGCACCGCCACGACGTAGGCGCCCAGGATGCCGATGGCCGAGAACATCGCCGCCAGCAGCGGCATCGCCACCACGCCGCCGACGAAGCGCGGCGCCAGCACGCGCGCGCGCGGGTCGATGGCCATCATCTCCATGGCGGCCAGCTGCTCGCCCGCCTTCATCAGCCCGATCTCGGCCGTCAGCGAGGTGCCCGCGCGGCCGGCGAACAGCAGCGCCGCCACCACCGGGCCCAGCTCGCGCACCAGTGCCAGATTGACGATCAGGCCCAGCGACTCCGTGGCGCCGTAGGTCACCAGCGCGTAGTACATCTGCAGCGCCAGCACGAAGCCCACCGACAGGCCCGAGGCCAGGATGATCAGCAGCGACAAGTTGCCGATGGCATGCAACTGCGCCACCACCAGCGGGAAGCGCGCCAGCGCCGCGGGCGTGGCGCGCAGCAGGTCGATGAAGAAGAAGGCCGCGTGGCCCAGCGAGCCCAGCATCAGGATCACGCCCGCGCCCAGGCGCGCCAGCGCGTCGAGCACGGTCTTCATGCCGCCCTCCCCGGCTTGGACACGCCGAAGTCCTGCGCCAGCGGCGGCGCGGGGAAGTGAAACTTCACCGGACCGTCGGGCTCGCCGCGCACGAACTGGCGCACCTCGGGGTCGGTGGAGGCCATGAGCTCCGCGGGCGTGCCCTGCGCCACGATGCGCCCGCCCGGCGCGGCCATCAGGATCACGTGGTCGCTGATGGCCATGCACTCGGGGATGTCGTGCGACACCACCAGCGAGGTCGCGCTCGTGGCGTCGTTGAGCTTGCGGATGAGGTTGGCCGCCACGCCCATGGAGATGAGGTCCAGGCCCGCGAAGGGCTCGTCGTACATGATCAGCTCCGGGTCCAGCGCGATGGCGCGTGCCAGCGCGATGCGCCGCGCCATGCCGCCCGAAACCTCCGAGATGCGCAGCCGCGCCGCGCCGCGCAGGCCCACCGCGTTGAGCTTCATGAGCACGATGTCGCGGATCAGCGCCTCGGGCAGCCCGGTGTGCTCGCGCAACGGGAAGGCCACGTTGTCGAACACGTCCAGGTCCGTGAACAGCGCGCCGAACTGGAACAGCATGCCCATGCGCCGACGCAGCCGCAGCAACTGGTTGCGGTCGCGCGCATTGATCACCTCGCCGTCGAAGCGCACGCGCCCCGCGTTGGGCGCGGCGATGCCGCCGATGAGCCGCAGCAGCGTGGTCTTGCCGCAGCCCGAGCCGCCCAGGATGGCCGTGACCTTGCCGCGCGGAAAGCGCAGGCTCACGTCGTTGAGGATCAGCCGACGGGCGTCGTAGCCGAAGCTGACATGGTCGATCTCGATCAGGGACTCGGGCGCAAGCATCAGAAATGGCAGGGGGCGCGAAATACCGCGCAAAAAAGAAGGCCCGCCAGCATGAATGCGGGCGGGCCTTCATTGTCTCATGCACGCTGCTGTGGTAGCGGCAGCGTTGTGGCTTCACAGCAAGCGGCTTGCCAGCCGGTGCCGTGCGTGCGCAAACCGGCGCCCGGCGCGGGCGCCGTGCGCGGGGCTCAGCGCGGCAGGTCGCTGGCGCCCATCAGGAACTCGTCGATCGCGCGCGCGGCCTGACGGCCTTCACGGATCGCCCACACCACCAGGCTCTGGCCGCGGCGCACGTCGCCGGCGGCGAAGACCTTGGGCGCGTTGGTGGCGTAGCCGCCGGTGAAGTCGGTCGTGGCCTTGGCGTTGCCGCGGCCGTCACGCTCCACGCCGAAGCCTTCGAGCAGCGTGTTCACCGGGTTGGTGAAGCCCATGGCCAGCAGCACCAGGTCGGCCTTGAGCACCTGCTCGGTGTTGGGCACCTCGACCATCTTGCCGCCTTCCCATTGCACGCGCACCGTCTTGACGCCCGTGACCTTGCCCTTCTCGCCGATGAATTCCTTGGTGGCAATGGCGAACTCGCGCTGGCAGCCTTCCTCGTGGCTGGAGGAGGTGCGCAGCTTGTAAGGCCAGTACGGCCAGGTCAGCTCCTTGTTCTCCTGCTCCGGCGGCATGGGCAGCAGCTCGAACTGCGTCACGCTCACGGCGCCGTGGCGGTTGCTGGTGCCCACGCAGTCGCTGCCGGTGTCGCCACCGCCGATCACGACCACGTGCTTGCCGTCGGCGCGCAGCTGGCCCTTGAGCTTGTCGCCGGCGTTGACCTTGTTCTGCTGCGGCAGGAACTCCATCGCGAAATGGATGCCGTCGAGGTCGCGGCCCGGCACGGGCAGGTCGCGCGAGACCTCGGAACCCGCGGCCAACAGCACGGCGTCGAACTCGGCCTGCAGCTGCTCGGGCGCCACGCGCTCCTTGGCCCAATTCGTGATCTTGGTGCTCTTGGGGATGTCGCCCACGGCCACGCCGGTGCGGAAGACCACGCCTTCGGCCTTCATCTGCTCCACGCGGCGGTCGATGTGCGACTTCTCCATCTTGAAGTCGGGAATGCCGTAGCGCAGCAGGCCGCCCACGCGGTCGTTCTTCTCGAACACCACCACGTCATGGCCGGCGCGCGCGAGCTGCTGCGCCGCGGCCAGGCCGGCGGGGCCGGAGCCGACGACGGCGACCTTCTTGCCGGTCTTGGCCTTGGGCGGCTGCGGCACCACCCAGCCTTCGGCCCAGGCACGGTCGATGATGGCGTGCTCGATGGACTTGATGCCCACCGGGTCGTCATTCACGTTGAGCGTGCAAGCGGCCTCGCAGGGCGCGGGGCAGATGCGGCCGGTGAACTCGGGGAAGTTGTTGGTCGTGTGCAGGACCGTGATCGCGTTGCGCCAGTCGTTGCGGTAAACGAGATCGTTGAAGTCCGGAATGATGTTGTTGACCGGGCAACCGTTGTTGCAGAACGGCGTGCCGCAGTCCATGCAGCGCGCGCCCTGCACCTGCGCCTGCTCGGCGTTCAGGCCGATGACGAATTCCTTGTAGTTCTTCAGGCGCGTCTCGACGCCTTCGTAGCCTTCCTCGATGCGCTCGTATTCGAGGAAGCCGGTGACCTTACCCATGGTGTTTCTCTACTTTCGCTGATCGTTGGCTGCCGCCGGCCCGCGCGCGCAGGTATTGCACGCGCGGCGGCTCGGCTGGACCGGCCCCGCGGCACGGCGGCCGCGGGCCGGCTTCCCCTTTACTTCGCGGGCACGCTCCCGGCGGCCTTGGCGTCCACCGCCTTGGCCTTGGCGATGGTCTGCCCGGCCTCGCGGCGCGCCGCCATCTCGCCCAGGGCGCGCTTGTACTCGTGCGGGAACACCTTGACGAACTTGGCGCGCGCGGCGGCCCAGTTGTCCAGGATCTCGCGCGCACGCAGCGAGCCGGTCCACTTGTGGTGGTCTTCCACCAGCTTGCGCAGCAGCGCCTCGTCGGGCTGGCCCTTGTGGAAGGTCACCTCGTCCTGCGCGGCGCGCTGCTCCTCGGCGCTCAGCACCTTCTCCAGCGCCACCATCGCGGTGTTGCAGCGCTTGGCGAACTGGCCGTCCTCGTCATAGACGTAGGCGATGCCGCCGCTCATGCCCGCGGCGAAGTTGCGTCCGGTCTTGCCCAGCACGACCACCGTGCCGCCGGTCATGTATTCGCAGCCGTGGTCGCCGGTGCCCTCCACCACCGCGGTGGCGCCGGACAGGCGCACCGCGAAGCGCTCGCCCGCGACACCGCGGAAGAAGGCCTCGCCGGCCGTGGCGCCGTACAGCACCGTGTTGCCCACGATGATGTTCTGCGTCGCGTCGCCGCGGAACTCGATGCTCGGACGCACCGCGATGCGGCCACCGGACAGGCCCTTGCCGGTGTAGTCGTTGGCCTCACCGATCAGGTAGAAGGTGATGCCCTGGGCCAGGAACGCGCCGAAGCTCTGGCCGCCGGTGCCTTCCATCTGCACGAAGATGCTCTGGTCGGGCAGCCCTTCCGGGCGGTGGCGGATCAGCTCGCCCGAGAGCATCGCGCCCACGGAGCGGTTGACGTTGCGCACCTGCTCCATGAACTGCACCTTCTCGCCGCGCTCGATGGCGGGCTTGGCCTTCTCGATCAGGCGCTGGTCCAGCGCCTTCTCCAGGCCGTGCTCCTGCAGCTCGACGTGCAGGCGCGGCACCTCGGCCGGCACGGCCGGCTGGTGGAAGATGCGGCTGAAGTCCAGGCCCTGCGCCTTCCAGTGCTCGATGCCCTTCTTCATGTCGAGCAGGTCGGAGCGGCCGATCAGGTCGTCGAACTTGCGGATACCCAGCTGCGCCATGAGCTGGCGCGCCTCTTCGGCCACGAAGAAGAAATAGTTGACCACGTGCTCGGGCTTGCCCGAGAACTTCTTGCGCAGCACCGGGTCCTGCGTGGCCACGCCCACCGGGCAGGTGTTGAGGTGGCACTTGCGCATCATGATGCAGCCCTCGACCACCAGCGGCGCGGTGGCGAAGCCGAACTCGTCGGCGCCCAGCAGCGCGCCGATGACCACGTCACGGCCGGTCTTCATCTGGCCGTCGGCCTGCACGCGGATGCGGCTGCGCAGGCGGTTGAGCACCAGCGTCTGCTGCGTCTCGGCCAGGCCCAGCTCCCACGGCGTGCCGGCGTGCTTGATCGACGACCAGGGCGAGGCGCCCGTGCCGCCGTCATGGCCGGCGATCACCACGTGGTCGGCCTTGCACTTGGCCACGCCCGCGGCGATGGTGCCCACGCCCACTTCCGACACCAGCTTCACCGACACGTCGGCGCGCGGGTTGGCGTTCTTGAGGTCGTGGATGAGCTGCGCCAGGTCCTCGATCGAGTAGATGTCGTGGTGCGGCGGCGGGGAGATCAGGCCCACGCCCGGCACCGAGTAGCGCAGGAAGCCGATGTACTCGGACACCTTGCCGCCCGGCAGCTGGCCGCCCTCGCCCGGCTTGGCGCCCTGGGCCATCTTGATCTGGATCTGGTCGGCGCTGACCAGGTACTCGGTGGTGACGCCAAAGCGGCCCGAGGCGACCTGCTTGATCCTGGAGCGCAGGCTGTCGCCGGCCTTCATGGCGTAGTCGGTCACGACCACTTCGCTGCCCACCACGTCCGACACCTTGGTGCCATCGGCGATGGGGATGCCCTTGAGCTCGTTGCGGTAGCGCGCCGGGTCCTCGCCGCCCTCACCGGTGTTGCTCTTGCCGCCGATGCGGTTCATGGCGATGGCCAGCGTCGAGTGCGCCTCGGTGCTGATCGAGCCCAGCGACATGGCGCCGGTGGCGAAGCGCTTGACGATCTCGGCCGCGGGCTCCACCTCCTCCAGCGGGATGGCCTTGCTCGGGTCGAACTTGAACTCGAACAGGCCGCGCAGCGTCAGGTGGCGCTTGGACTGGTCGTTGATGAGCTGCGCGTACTCCTTGTACGTCTCGAACTTGCCCGAGCGCGTGGAGTGCTGCAGCTTGGCGATGGCGTCGGGCGTCCACATGTGCTCCTCGCCACGCACGCGCCAGGCGTACTCGCCGCCGGTGTCGAGCATGGACTGCAGCAGCGGGTCGTCGCCGAAGGCCGCGCGGTGCATGCGGATGGCTTCCTCGGCGATGTCGAACACGCCGATGCCGCCCACCTGCGACGCGGTGCCGCGGAAATACTTGTCCACCACCGACTTGTCCAGGCCGATGGCTTCGAAGATCTGGGCACCGCAGTACGACATGTACGTGCTGATGCCCATCTTCGACATGATCTTCGAGAGACCCTTGCCGATCGCCTTGATGTAGTTGTAGATGGCTTTTTCGGCGCTGAGGTTGCCCGGCAGCGACTGGTGCATCTCCACCAGCGTCTCCAGCGCCAGGTACGGATGCACGGCCTCGGCGCCGAATCCCGCCAGCACGGCGAAGTGGTGCACCTCGCGCGCGGAGCCCGTCTCCACCACCAGGCCGGCCGTGGTGCGCAGGCCCTCGCGCACCAGGTGCTGGTGGATCGCGGACAGCGCCAGCACCGCGGGGATCGCCACGTTCTGGCGGTCCATGCGGCGGTCGGTGATGACCAGGATGTTGTGGCCGCTCTTGATCGCGTCCACGGCCTCGGCGCACAGCGAGGCGAGCTTGGCCTCGACGCCCTCGTGGCCCCACGCCAGCGGGTAGACGATGTTCAGCTCGTAGGTCTTGAACTTGCCGTGCGTGCTCTGCTCGATGGAGCGCAGCCGCGCCATGTCGGCGAAGTCCAGCACCGGCTGCGACACCTCCAGGCGCATCGGCGGGTTCACCGCGTTGATGTCCAGCAGGTTGGGCTTAGGACCGATGAAGCTGTTGAGCGACATCACGATGGCCTCGCGGATCGGGTCGATCGGCGGGTTCGTGACCTGGGCGAACAGCTGCTTGAAGTAGTTGTAGAGCGGCTTGTTCTTGTCCGACAGCACGGCCAGCGGGCTGTCGTTGCCCATGGAACCGGTGCCTTCCTCGCCCGCGGTGGCCATGGGGGCCATCAGGAACTTGATGTCCTCCTGCGTGTAGCCGAAGGCCTGCTGGCGGTCCAGCAGCGTCTCGCCGGACTGCGGGAGCGCACCCTGGGCATCGAGCGTGTCGAGCTTGATGCGCACGTTCTCGATCCACTGGCGGTACGGGCGCGCGCTGGCGAACTGGTTCTTCAGCTCTTCGTCGTCAACGATGCGGCCCTGCTCGAAGTCGATCAGGAACATCTTGCCCGGTTGCAGGCGCCACTTCTTGACGATGCGGTTCTCGGGGATGGGCAGCACGCCCGACTCCGAGGCCATGATCACCAGGTCGTCGTCGGTGACGATGTAGCGCGCCGGGCGCAGGCCGTTGCGGTCCAGCGTGGCGCCGATCTGGCGGCCGTCGGTGAACACCATCGAGGCCGGGCCGTCCCAGGGCTCGATCATGGCGGCGTGGTACTCGTAGAAGGCGCGGCGGCGCTCGTCCATGAGCGTGTGCTGCTCCCAGGCCTCCGGGATCATCATCATCGCCGCGTGCGCCAGCGGGTAGCCGGCCATGGTCAGCAGCTCCAGCGCGTTGTCGAAGGTCGCCGTGTCGGACTGGCCTTCGAAGCTGATCGGGTAGAGCTTGCTCAGGTCATCGCCCAGCACCGGCGACTTCATCACGCCCTCGCGGGCGCGCATCCAGTTGAAGTTGCCCTTGACGGTGTTGATCTCGCCGTTGTGGGCCACCAGCCGGTACGGGTGCGCCAGCGGCCACTCGGGGAAGGTGTTGGTGGAGAAGCGCTGGTGCACCAGGGCCAGGGCCGAGGTCGCGCGCTCGTCCTGCAGGTCCAGGTAGTAGGTGCCGACCTGGTCGGCCAGCAGCAGGCCCTTGTAGATGACCGTGCGGCAGCTCATGCTGGGCACGTAGTACTCGTGGCTGTGCGTGAGCTTCAGCTTTTGGATCGCAGCCGAGGCGGTCTTGCGAATCACATAAAGCTTCCGCTCAAGGGCATCGGGAACGATCAGGTCGGGACCACGGCCGATGAAGACCTGGCGGATCACGGGCTCCTTGGCGCGCACCGTGGGGCTCATCGGCATCTCACGGTTGACCGGCACGTCGCGCCAGCCCAGCAGCACCTGGCCCTCGGCCTTGATGGCGCGCTCCATCTCCTGCTCGCAAGCCAGGCGCGAGGCGTGCTCCTTGGGCAGGAAGATCATGCCCACGCCGTACTCGCCCAGCGGGGGCAGCTGCACGCCCTGGCGCGCCATGTCGGCGCGGTAGAGCTCGTCCGGGATCTGGATCAGGATGCCCGCGCCGTCGCCCATGAGCTTGTCGGCACCGACCGCGCCCCGGTGGTCCAGGTTCTCCAGGATCTTCAGGCCCTGCTCGACGATGCTGTGCGCCTTCTGGCCCTTGATGTGGGCCACGAAACCGACGCCGCAGGCGTCCTTCTCGTTGGTGGACTGGTACAGACCACCGTCGGCCAGCGCCGCGATCTCGGCAGCCGTAGCAGTGTTGTTCGTGGGTCCGGCGGCCGTGCTCATGGGCGCTCTCCATCAGGGAATCAGGGAAGTCCCGGAGACTAGTGCAGGAAGCCCCCCGATTCAAGTGCTAAAAAATAGGGTACGACCACAATTAAATACTGCACCGTCGCCGTGCATTAAAAAATGGGGACAGTTCAATTTGGTGCGGTTTTTCGCGGTCGTCCCCGGGGTCGCGGCTGCAGGGGCCGCTCGGTGCGCGAGGCCAGCGCGGCGAGGAAGGCGGCGTCGCCCAGCGCCCAGCCCTTGAGCGTTGCGTCCATCAGGCTGCGCGCCTGGGCCTCGGACAGCCCGCCCTCCAGTCGCGCGCGGTGCGCGAGCTCGCGCTCGAAGGGCGTGTTGCCGGTGGCCCAGAACAGCGGGTGGTCCGTCACCAGCGGGTCCCGCCGGCGGCCGAGGTGGTGAGCGGCGCTGGACCAGGGCCACTCCAGCGCGCTGGCAATGAGCCCCAGGCGCTGCGGCTGCCACTCCACCAGGGTCAGCAGCGCGATGAAATGCCGCGGCGGCTGCGCCACCGTGGCGCGGTAGCGCCCTTCCCACAAGGTGCCCGCGCGGCCATGGCGGCGGTTGAAGGCCGCGACGTAGCGCCGGCCCAGCGCCTGCACGGCGGTGCTCAGGCCCGCGTCGGTATCGGGCGTGAGCAGCAGTTGCAGGCTGTCCTCCAGCAGCACGTAGCCGTGCAGCGCCACGCCATGCTCGCGCAGCGCCTCGCGCAGCATCTGCAGGCAGCGCTGGCGGTCCTCGTCATCGACGAACAGGGCCTGCCCGGCATTGCCGCGCAGGACGACGTGGTGCAGGTGCCCGGCCAGGGCCAGGCGGGGGAGACGGGCCATGCGCGAGAGGTCTAGAGCGGGGAGTCGAAGGCCGGCGCCCCGGTCAACCGGGCGTGCTCGCGCAGCGCGAAGCGGTCGGTCATGCCGGCGATGTAGTCGGCCACGGCCCGGTGCAGGTCGGGGCGCTGCGCGAAGTCGGGCGGCATCTCCGAGGGGCGGTCGAGGTAGGCCGCCACCAGCGCGTGCACCACGTCCTGGGCGCGACTCATGCTCTGCATCACGCGCGGATGCCGGTAGAGGTGGCGCATCAGGAAGCTTTTCAGCTGCCGGCTCTCGTCGCGCATGGCGTCGCTGAAGCACAGCAGTGGCGGCGCGAGGCGCACGTCCTCCACGCTTTGCGGCGCGTATCTGTCCAGCCGGGCCCGCGTGGCGTCGATCACGTCGTAGATCTGCTGCGTCAGCATGCGGCGGATGGCCTCGAACAGCAGCCGCCGCCCGGCCAGGCGCGGATGCTCGGCCAGCGCGGCATCGTGAAAGCGCGCGAACAGGGGCACGGCGCACACCTGCTCGATGCTCAGCAGCCCCGAGCGCACGCCGTCGTCGATGTCGTGGGCGTTGTAGGCGATCTCGTCGGCCAGGTTGGTGAGCTGCGCCTCCAGCGAAGGCTGCGTGCTCTCGATGAAGCGCCGCGCCACGCCGCCGGGCTCCAGCGCCTCCAGCCGGCGCGCGTTGGCCGGGCTGCAGTGTTTCAACACGCCCTCGCGCGTCTCGAAAGTCAGGTTCAGCCCGTCGTAGTCCGGGTAGCGCTGCTCCAGCTGGTCCACCACGCGCAGGCTCTGCAGGTTGTGCTCGAAGCCGCCGTGGTCCCGCAGGGCCTCGTTGAGCGCGTCCTGCCCGGCGTGGCCGAAGGGCGTGTGGCCCAGGTCGTGCGCCAGGGCGATGGCCTCCACCAGATCCTCGTCCAGGCCCAGCGTGCGCGCGACGGAGCGCCCCAGCTGCGCCACTTCCAGCGAGTGCGTCAGCCGCGTGCGGTAGAGGTCGCCCTCGTGGTTGAGGAAGACCTGCGTCTTGTAGACCAGGCGCCGGAACGCCGTGCTGTGGACGATGCGGTCGCGGTCGCGCTGGTACTCGCTGCGCGTGGGCGCGGGCGGCTGCGGATGGCGCCGCCCGCGCGAGCGGGCCGGGTCGCTGGCATAGGGCGCCAGGGGCATGGGCAGTTCCTTCCGTGTCAAGCCTTGCGGGAAACGGCTGGCCCGGCGGCGCGCCCGGGCGCCAGGCTCATCAGGCGCTGCAGGCCTGGATCACCTCGCGCACCACGCTCTCCGGCGCGCCGCGCTGCACTGCCTTGCCCAGGCCGTCGATGAGCACGAAGCGGATCTCGCCGGCCAGCGCCTTCTTGTCCAGCCGCATCAGGGCCAGCCACTGCTCGATGGGCAAGGCCGGCGCCCGCACCGGCAGCCCGGCGCGCTCCACCAGGCGCCGCATGCGCGCGGGGAAGTCGGACTGCACCAGGCCCAGCCGCGCCGAGAGCTCGGCCGCCATCACCATGCCGCAGCCCACGGCCTCGCCATGCAGCCACTCGCCGTAGCCCATGCCGGCCTCGATGGCGTGGCCGAAGGTGTGGCCGAAATTCAGGATCGCGCGCAGGTCGCTCTCGCGCTCGTCGGCCGCCACCACCTGCGCCTTGATCTCGCAGCTGCGCTGCACCGCGTGCGACAGCGCCGCCTTGTCCAGCGCGCGCAGCGCGTCGAGGTTGCGCTCGGTCCAGTCCAGGAACGCCGGGTCGGCGATGGGGCCGTACTTGATGACCTCCGCGAGGCCGGCGGAGAGCTCGCGCGCAGGCAGCGTGTCCAGCACGTCCAGGTCGCAGATCACGCGCCGCGGCTGGTAGAAGGCGCCGATCATGTTCTTGCCGCGCGGGTGGTTGATGGCGGTCTTGCCGCCCACCGAGGAGTCCACCTGCGCCAGCAGCGTGGTGGGCACCTGCACGAAGGGCACGCCGCGCATGTAGCAGGCGGCGGCGAAGCCGGTGATGTCGCCCACCACCCCGCCACCCAGCGCGTACAGCACGGTGCGGCGGTCGCACTCCTGCTCCAGCAGCGCGTCGAAGATCAGGTTCAGCGTGTTCCAGTCCTTGTGGGCCTCGCCGTCGGGCAGCACCACCTGCAGCACGCGCTCGTGGTGGGCGCTGAGCGCCGCCTGCAGGCGCTGCGCGTACAGCGGCGCCACGGTGGTGTTGCTGACGATGAGCGCCTGCGCCGCGCGCGGCAGGCCGCTCCAGGATTCGGGATCGGACAGCAGGCCGCAGCCGATGCGGATGTCGTAGCTGCGCTCGCCGAGGTCGATGCGCAAGCGGCTCGGGGGGACGGAATTCATGCGGGAAATTCTAGGCAGGGCCCGCTTCCGGGCCGTGGTGGGGGTCGATGGGCGAAGGCACGCGCGAGGCGTCCACCAGGCCGGCGAGCTCCAGCTGCATCAGGATCATCTGCAGCAGCGCCGGCACCGAGGGCCGCCCGGTCTCGATCACGAAATGCGCCGTGCGCAGGTAGACGCCATCGCGCTCGCGGAACAGGTCGCGCAGCCGCTTGAGCGGGTCCTTGACCTGCAGCAGCGGGCGCGAGGTGTCGTGGCGCAGGCGGCGGAACAAGTCTTCCGGCGTGGAGCGCAGGTAGATCACGTGCGAGCGCTCGCGCAGCATCTGGCGGTTCTGCTCCCGCAGCGGCGCGCCGCCGCCGGTGGCCAGCACGCAGTCGCCCTCACGCGTGAGCCGGTCGATCTGCTGGCTTTCCAGGTCACGGAAGGCCGGCTCGCCATGCAGCTCGAAGTAGGCGCGGATCGACATGCCGATCCGCGCCTCGATCTCGTGGTCGGAGTCGTAGAAGGGCAGGCCGAGCTGCCGGGCGAGCTGGCGCCCGACGGTGGACTTGCCACCGCCGGGCATGCCGACGAGGGAGATCAGGGGCACGGCGCGAGGGGCGGCGAAGAGGCGCTGCGGGCTGAGAAAAGGCGGGAGTATGACGCGATGCCACCTTCGTCCCGCTGACGCGCCGACCGCGCATCAGCGCGCGGGCGTGTCCGGCGTCACCACGCGCGGCGTGAGGAACACCAGCAATTCCGTCTTGTTTTCCAGCCGCACGGTGTCGCGGAACAGCGCGCCCAGGCCCGGCAGGTCACCCAGCAGCGGCACCTTGTTGACGTCGCGGCGCTCCTCCTGCGTGAGGATGCCGCCCAGCGACACGGTGCCACCGTCCTCCACCAGCACCTGCGTGCGCACGCGCTTGGTGTTCACGGCCGGCCCGGTGGGGGTGAGCATGCCGCGGCTGTCCTTGCTCACCAGCACGTCCAGGATCAGCTGCCCTTCGGGCGTGATCTGCGGCGTGACCTCCAGGCGCAGGCTGGCCTTCTTGAATTCCACCTGCGTGGCGCCGCTGGAGGTGCCGGAGGTGTACGGGATCTCCTCGCCCTGCTCGATCTCGGCCTTCACCTGGTCGGCCGTGAGCACGCGCGGACTGGAGACCACGCGCCCGCGCCCGTCGGCCTCCAGCGCCGAGAGCTCCAGGTTGAGGAAGCGGTGCGCCGAAGGGCTGAAGAGCGTCAGCGCGAAGGTGGCGGCCGGCGCCGCGGTGCCCAGCGCGCCGGTGTTGGCCGGCAGGCTGACGAAGCGGCTGTCGGCGTAGGTGGCGGTGGCGCCCTGCCCCGTGGCGGCGCCCACCGCGTCGTAGTTGCCGCCGGGGGCGATGGCGGTGCCGCCGCCCAGCCCGAAGCCGGGCCGCTGGCCCGCGGCGGCGCGCAGGTCGGTGGCACCCAGCCGCACCCCCAGCGCGCGGCCGAAGCGCTCGTCCGCCTCGACGATGCGCGCCTCGATCAGCACCTGCCGCACCGGGATGTCGATGCGCCCGATCAGTGCCTGCACCTCCGCCAGCCGCGTGGGCACGTCGGTGACGAAGAGCTGATTGGTGCGTGGCTCGGCCAGCACGCTGCCGCGCGAGGACAGCAGCCGCGTGGCGGGCGGCGTCGCGGCCGTGCCGCCCAGCAGCGGGGCCAGCGCCGCGGCAGTGGCCCCG
>Ga0065721_10003889_pt1 | contig 59536 bp, 51 predicted proteins | sample Mesricmetagenome_FD_59108 | JGI IMG/M metagenome (GOLD analysis project Ga0065721, IMG submission 59108) | Mesophilic microbial community from rice straw/compost enrichment Sample: eDNA_1 v2 (version 2) | ecosystem: Engineered > Solid waste > Grass > Composting > Bioreactor | place: USA: Davis... | reverse complement strand
TCTACATCGCCTGCGGCATCTCGGGCGCGATCCAGCACCTGGCGGGCATGAAGGACTCCAAGGTGATCGTGGCGATCAACAAGGACCCGGAGGCGCCGATCTTCAGCGTGGCCGACTACGGCCTGGAGGCCGACGTGTTCACGGCGGTTCCGGAGCTGGTGTCCGCGCTGTAGCCGCATTGAGGCGCACCATGCCTCTGACACGGCGAAGATGCTGTTGTTTGTTGGCGCCGGCGTCTGCTGTACCGCTGCGTTACGTCGACGCCGAGCCTCAAGGTAGCCATTCATGAGACAGCGACAGCTTCCTTCGGGACATGAGTAGCCCGCGCGGACGAAGCGCAGGTAGCGCATCCGCTGGGGATTGAACATGCCGGGCTGCGGGTTGAAGAAAGGGTTGCGCCGGCCCCGGGTACTGGAAGCCTGCAGTCAAGTGCTCAACCGTGAGCGCGTCATGGCGCTCCTGCAGCGTGCGCACGTTCCGCCTCGAAGCGCCGGATCTCATCCAGCGCCTCGGCCAGGTCCATCTCGATGCGCTGCATGAGCTTGCCCACCAGGTGCTCGCTCAAGGGCATGAGCCGCTGCAGCAGCGCCTTGGTCTCGGCATACAGGCGCTCGCTCTGCATCTCCATGATGTTGCGCGTCTCCTCGTCCAGCGCGCGGCCGCCGCCCTGGCCGTCCGACAGTGCCCCAAAGTTCAGCCGCGTCTTGCGGTACATGCCCATCTCGCCCACGGCATGGTGCAGCAGTTGCGTCACGCGGGTGATGTCGTTGAAGGCGCCGTTGGTGGTGCCGTCCTCGCCGAAGAACAGCTCCTCGTTGGCCATGCCGCCCAACAGCACGCGCACGTCGTGCTCGATGTCCCCCTTGGTCTTGAGCAGATTGCCGCCCTGCTTGTAGAAGACGAAACCCAGCGCGTTGTTGCGCGGGATGGCCTTGAGCGAGATCTTGATGGTCTTCATCTCGGCCAGGATGCGGTTCCAGTCGTCGCCCGTCACCCGCCGCTCGCGTTCCAGGTCCACCAGGAAGTGCCCCCACTCGTGCACGGCAATGATGCGGCGGTCGCGTTCGCGCTCGTCGGTGGTGCTGGTGTTGACGTTGCCCACCAGCACGCGCTCGGCAGCCTGCATCAGCGTGTCGGCGCCGATGAGCGTGCCGGCCTGCACGGCCATGATGCCGGCCTGGTTGACGATGGTTTCCAGGTCCGCCGGGCTGCGGCCCTCGGTCACCGCTACCAGGTGGCCCAGGTCCAGGTCGGGCAGCACCTTCTCGGCGCGCTGCGCCAGGTAGTGGTGGATGATCTGCAGACGCTCGTCACGGTTGGGCAGCCTGAAGTCCACCTTCATCTGGAAGCGGCGCAGCATCGCTTCGTCCATCTGCAGGGTCGCGCTGTTGAAGTTGCTGGCCACGACCCAGATGAGTTCGGTGTCCTGGCGCGTGCGCACGCCGTCGAGGAGCGCCAGCAGCGTGTTGGCGGTGTCGTCGTCGAACTTGCGGCGGCCGCCGCGCTTCATGAACAGGTCCTGCGCCTCGTCGAGGAAGATGATGGAGCGCTTGCGCCGCCGCGCGATGGCCACGATGCGGTTGAGCGTGTTGGAGCCGCCGGCCACGTAGCCCGTCTCCAGCGCGGCCGCGGAATGGAACAGGATCGGCAGCCCGAGCTCGCGTGCGAGGTAACTCGCGAGCTTGGTCTTGCCGGTGCCCGCGGGCCCGCTGAACATCACGTTGAAAGGCTTGCGGATGCCGTACTCGGCGTACTCGGCGCGGCGCCGGTACTGGTCCACGATCTGCCCGACCTCGGCCTTGATGTCGTCCATGCCCACCAGTTCATCGAGCGAGCCGCTGATCTGCGACGGTTCGATGAACTTCAGGCTCTTGAATTGGCCCCTGAGCTGGATCGCCAGGAAGCTCAGCAGGCCGATGGTCAGCAGCGCCGACAGCACGCCGCTGGCCGTGCCCCGCCATCCGTCGTCCGCGGATTGCGGGCGGGCATTGGCGAAGCGCTGGTCGAGGCGGTCGAGCAGTTCCTGGCCCGACGCGCCGAGTTCGCCGCGCGGGACGAAGGCGAGCTTGGTGCCCCAGGGCGCGATGACGGCCTTCTCGGCAAAGATGCGGGTCTCGATGTCGCTGGGGTAGTAGGCATGCAGCCGCCCCCGCGACTCCACCAGCACGATGCCCGCACGCACGCTGAAGAGCTGCGGCTCGTAGATCACCGTGATGCGCTCGACCGGCTCGGCCTCCAGGAAACCCAGCAGCGAACCGCTGCCCAGCACCACCGGCAGCCGTTCATTGAGGGCGGATGCGCCGCCCGGTGTGGCCAAGGGGATGGCCTGCACCGCGTCGGCCAGGGCGGCGCGCCGCTGCAGCAGCATGGCCGAGTAGATGGCCGTGGCCGGGATCAGCACGGCCAGGGCTAACACGCCGAGCTTGGCGGCCACGGACTGCATCGCGAACCAGTCCTGCAGCCGGGTGGCCGCTTTTTTCAGCGCCATCCAGGCCCCATCCGTGCGGCTGCTGCTCTTGGGCGAATCTGACATGACCTGACCTCCGTGCTACCGGTGTACTCACCCCCGGCACCTTCAGTGCCCGGCGCCATGCATTCTTGTGCGTCCCGGCAGCATGTCCATGGCGCAGCCCGTGACCGACTTCGACCGCTCCATGCAGCTTCTCTACGAGGTCGATTGCACGGGGCGGCGGCACCGTCTGGCCCAGTACCAGAGCTTCAAGGGCCGCATGGGCGGCGGCGACCCCACGCGCGGCGGGATGGTGTTCGGCGACTGGATGACCGCGGGGCCGGGCACGGTGGGGGGCCACATCACCAAGGTGGTGTGCAACCGCAGCCGAAGCACGGCTGCCAGCCACAGGCATCGCTCATCGAATTCGGGCCGGAAGACAGTGGCCCCGGTGCGGTGAGCGCAAGCGGTGCCACGGGGATGGGAGCGGCGGCGTCCAGTAACGCAAGCTCATGGTCTACGGACTTTGGTCATGCGAACGATAGAGGGGGCTTCTCTGTCACGGACCTTTTCCGTAGATTGGTTGAGCAGTCACAGATTGCCGCCGCTTCGGCAGTCAAGGCAGCAAATTTCGCAAGAACAACAATTGGGAAGGTATTCACATGCCTCTGTGTCTAGGTGCTCTCCCGCTCGCTCCCGGGAAGTCATCGAAAACGGGGGGTTTATGCCCGCTTGCCGGGCATACAAAGGTAGAGCAATGTTGCCGCCTGCTTTGGCGGGAAATGCCGCCCGTCATCGCCCGGCGCTGGATTTTCGGGGCTGACCATGAGCAAACGGCTGTTTCCAGAAGAGGTGCTCTTCTTTTCGCAACCAATCGCGATATGCACCGGAATCTCAGTTGTTAAAGCATTGACGGCACATGAAGAGCCCATCTTTGAGATCGACATGAAAAAGCGGGGTTATCTCGTTGCCTCGTGGAGGCTGTGGGCCTGGTGCGCGGTTACCGGGGTAGTGGCCCTCACCGCCCGCGACGCCGTTGCCGAACCCTCCGCATGTGCCTCTACGCAACAGGTCGTCTTCTTCTGCGCGGTTGAATCACGTGCCGTCTCGGTATGCGCTTCCAGGGAGATCACGGCGGCCACCGGGACCATTCAATACAGGTTTGGTCGTCCAGCTCGCGCGGAATTGGTTTATCCCCGCGCGGGCGACGATTGGCGAGCCGTTACACAAGGCGGTACGCTGCTGTTTTCCGGCGGCGGCGGTGCCTTCATGGTTTTCGCCAAACCGCCGTACCGCTACATCGTTTATTCCGCCATAGGAAAAGGCTGGGGTCAAAAATCCGGAGTCGTGGTCGAGAAAGATGGCAAGCGCATAGCCAACCTGCCTTGCACGGGGCGAACGACCTCCGAACTGGGCCCGGAATTTTTCGAGCGGGCAGGCGTCCGGCCAGCCGATCATGATTTCGAGCTGCCCTGAGCGTTCATCATCAGTCGGCTGAAAGGAGTGACGACACGAGAATCGGATATATCCCTTGCCCACTTGTGTTTCAGTCAACGTTTCCCGCTCTGCAGGGGCGGTTGGTTCCAGGAGGATCTCATGATTGAAGTTGATGCCCAAACCATGCGCGAAATCGCTCCGCGGTTCAGTGGCGCCAATGCCGAACGGCAGAACGCCATCATTACCGCAGTCGGGGAGGTGCTGGCTCCAACGTTGAGCGCCTATGAGATCAACACGCGTTTTCGTATTGCTCACTTTCTTGCCCAAACCTGCCATGAGTCCGCGGGGTTTCGCACTACTGAGGAATTTGCCAGCGGGCAGGCTTATGAGCACCGGGCCGACCTCGGAAACGTCAAAGACGGTGACGGGCCGCGCTACAAAGGCCGCGGATTGATCCAGCTGACCGGGCGCGCCAACTACAGAAGAATGGGTGCGATTCTTCATCAGGATCTTGAAAACAATCCCGTGCTGGCGGCCGAGCCGGTGCTGTCCTTAAAAATTGCCTGTGAATACTGGAAAGACAGAAAAATCAATGTCGCGTGCGATGCCGACGACGTGGTTCGGGTCACGAAGCTGATCAACGGCGGCACGAACGGCCTGGATGATCGCAGGACCTTGACGTCCAAAGCCAAGATGGCGCTTGCCCGGTTGGAAGGCTTGGTGCTGACGGGCGCAGCGCCGCCCAGCCAGAACCGGCCGGTGCTGCGCCGCGGCTCCAAAGGCCATGCCGTGGGCGAATTGCAGCGGCTATTGCAAAAGCTGGGATATATGGTGGCGGTCGATAATGACTTCGGCGCCGGTACCGAAGTCGCCGTGGCGGCTTTCCAAAAGCAGAATCAACTGTTGGTCGATGGAATCGTGGGCGCCAAGACTTGGAAGCTGTTGGATGCCATGGAGGCGAAAATTCACGAAACTACCGTCCCTGGGTGACACGATTCTTTTTGACCCAGTGGCCGCAGTGTGAAATTCGCTGGAGTGGTTTGAAGCCGCGGACTGACGGTCCCATGCTGGCGCGCGGCTTCAATCCTGAGGCACGTACATGTAGCCGCCGTTGCGCATCGTGCGGATGCAGCGCGGCTCGCCTTGCGGCTCCGGCTCCACCTTGCGGCGCAGCCGCCCGATGCGGATGTCGATCGAGCGGTCGAAGGGCTCCCATTCGCGGTTGCGTGTGTGCATCAGCAACTGGTCGCGTGACAGCACCCGGTTCGGATTGGCAAGGAAGACGCGGATGAGCTCGTACTCCATGGCGGTCAACGCCACTTCCGCGCCGCCGCAGGAGAGGTCGAACAGCCGCCGGGCTTCGAGGTCGATCTCGCAGCGCCCGAAGCGTTCGCGCCTCCTTGGGGCACCGGCTGCGGTTGGCCTGGCTGCCGCTGGCGCAAACGATGGGGCAGGCGTCGAGGCAGCGGTTTCCGCGCGCCGGGGCTGCAGGCGCCGCAACACGCTCTTGATGCGCGCCAGCAGCTCGCGCGGATCGAAGGGCTTGCCGATGTAGTCGTCGGCGCCGATCTCCAAGCCGACCACGCGGTCCACCGTGTCGGTGGCGCCGGTGACCATCACGATGCCCACGTCGTGCCGCTCGCGCAGGAAGCGCGCGAGCGCAAGACCGTCTTCGCCAGGCAGGCGCAAATCGAGCAGGATGAGGTCGGGCAGCTCCCGTTCGAGCTGGGCGCGCATGGAGGCGCCGTCCTCCGCGGTGCGCACCGCGAAGCCATGGCCGCCCAGGTACTCCACCAGCATCTGGCGCACCGAGGCGTCATCGTCAACGATCAGCAGCGAGGCCACCGGCTTCATGGCGGGCGATTCTGCGCCGTGTCCGGCCTGGGGAAAACGTCGCGACAAGCCTCCGGCGCGTGTTACCTGCCGGTTGCAAGCCGCTGCCGGGCGCGGCAGCCTCGATACACGACGACGACAAACCGCAACCGGCGCGCAGCAGGCGCGTTACCGGCACGCCCGAAAGTGCTCTCACGCCCCGGCACCGCTGCCAAGGGCGAGTTCACCACCCCAGGAGCACACCATGTCCGTCACGATCGCCGCCGCCTCCGTGTCCAGCCGCTCGGCCCGCTATGCCAAGGTCATCCAGACCTCGCGCCGCGTGCGCTGGGAGATCGAGCGCGACCTCATCCGTGGCCGCCACCTCGACTACACCCGGGCCTTCCTGCCCAGCGGGCTGTCGCTGGTTCATGAGATGCCTTCGCTGAGCGCTGCCGACCAGCGGCTGATGAGCCAGGTGCAGGGCCGCACCTACGCCTACATCTTCGGCCTGGCCGAGCGTTTCATCGGCGCGAAGGTGCTGGAGATCAGCCGCGAGCACTGGCTCGGCGACCAGGTCGCGCTGGAAGCCCTGGTGCGCATGACCGACGAGGAGCTCAAGCACCAGGCGCTGTTCCGCCGCCTCGAAGCCATGATGGCCGCCGACATGCCCGCCGGCTACGTGCAGACGGCCGATGCCAATGCCGTGGCCCAGGCGGTGCTGGGCAAGAGCACCTGGGCGGTACTGGCACTGACGCTGGACATCGAGCTTTTCACGCAAGCCCACTACCGCGCCAGCATCGAGCCCGACGCCAGGCTCTGCGGGCTGTGGAAGGACGTGTTCCTGTTCCACTGGAAGGAGGAGTCGCAGCACGCCGTCCTGGACGAGCTGGAGCTCCTGGCCGAGGACGCGAAGCTCACGCCGGCTGCGCGCGACGCCGCGGTGAACGACCTCATCGCGCTGGTGGGCGCGCTGGACGGCATCCTGCAGGCACAGGCCGCCGCCGATGCACGCTACTTCTGCGCCGTGGCGTCACGGCCCTTCACGCAGGCGCAGCGCGAGCACATCGCCGCGACGGTGCTCAAGGCCTACCGCTGGCAGTACATCGTCTCCGGCGTGATGGAGCCGCGGTTCCAGAAGGTGCTGTTCTCGCTGGTCGATGGGCCGCAGGCCGCGCGCATCCGCGATGCGCTGGCGCCGCTGAGCGACGCCGTGCCGGCGCAGCCCGAGGTGCCGCTACCGATGGCCGCCTGAGCTTGCCTGCTCCGGAGCCGGCAGCCACTGCCGCAGCAATGCCCGCAGTTGCCGCGCCGCCAGCGGCTTGGCCAGCGTCGCGCGCACGCCGCAGCGCTCCAGCTCCTCGGCGTCCAGAGCGCCGAGCTGGCCGCTGATCAGCAGCACCGGCAGGGCGGGGCACAGCTTCACCGCCTCGCAGGCGAGCTGCAGGCCGGTCATCTGCGGCATCGTCAGGTCGGTGATCAGCAAGTCGGGCCGATGGGTGGGTTGCCGCAGCCAGGCCAGTGCAGCCAGCGGATCTCGCTGCAGCACCACCTCCAGGCCCCAGCCGCCGAGCTGCTCGGCCAGGTAGCCGCCTACCATCGCGTCGTCCTCGACCACGAGCACGCGGCCCGCGAGCGCGGGCGGGGTGGGCGCCACCGTCGATGCCGGCGCGCCTGCGGTGCCGGTGTGCGCCGCGGCGGCCGGCAGCAACACCGTGAACGTCGCGCCTTGCCCCGGCGCGCTCTGCAGCAGCAGGTGGCCGCCATGGTCATGCACGATGCCGTGCACCATCGCCAGGCCCATGCCCGAGCCCTGTCCCGGCGCCTTGGTGGAGAAGAAGGGGTCGAAGATGCGCTCGGCGATGTCGGGCGCGACGCCGCCGCCGCTGTCCGCCACGCTCAGCGCCAGCCAGCGGCTGCCGGCGATGCGCGCCTTGCACGAGGCGCAGGCCCCGTGCCCGGCCTGTGGCGCGATGCGTACCGTGATGCGCCCCCGGCCCGCCATCGCGTCGCGCGCGTTGATGCACAGGTTGAACAGCACCTGCTCCAGCTGCACCGGGTCGGCCGACACCGCGAGCGCCTGGTCGTCGGCCAGGGCCGCCGGAGCGTCGATCTCGACCGAGGCCGGCAATGTCGAGCGCAGCAGGCTCAGCGTCTGGCTCACCAGCGGCGGCAGCGCCAGCACACGCCGCTCGCCGCGCTGGCGCCGCGCGAAGGCGAGCATCTGCGCGATCAGGTCGCGTGCCCGCTGTGCCGCCAGCTGCGCCTGGCCGAGCTGGCGCACCAGTGTGGCGTCGCCGATCGCTTCCGCGCGCTCCTGGCCGAGCACCAGGTAGCCGATGACGCTGGTGAGGATGTTGTTGAAGTCATGCGCAATGCCGCCGGTGAGCTGCCCGATGGCTTCCATCTTCTGCGCCTGGCGCAGCTGGGCTTCGAGCTGCATGCGCTCGGCCTCGGCGGTGCGGCGCTCGCTGATGTCGCGCAGGTGGCCCACGAAGATGCTGCCCTCCGGCACCGCGGCCACGCTGATGGCCAGCTCCACCGGGATCTCGCGCCCGTCGGCGTGCAGCGCCGTGGTCTCCACCAGCCGCCCCAGCATCGGGCCGCGCCCGCTGCCGTGGAAATGGCGCAGTCCGCGCGCGTGGGCCTCGCGGTGGTGCTCGGGCAGCAGCACCTCGGCCAGCGTCCGGCCGAGCACGTTCTCGCGCCGGTGGCCGAAGCTGCGTTCGGCCGCGGCGTTGAACTCCACGATGCGGCCCTCGCCGTCCATGCCGACCACGCAGTCGAAAGCCGCCTCCACCGTCGCGCGCAGCCGGGCCTCGCTGCGCTGGAGCTCGCGCTCGCGCTCCAGGCGCTCGGTGATGTCGCGGGTGAAGGCCAGCAGGTGCGGCCGGCCGTCGATGACGGCGGGCTTGATGCGCACCTCGTCCCAGTGCAGCGAGCCGTCGCGGTTGCGCCGCTGCCACTCGAAGGCCGGGCAGCGCCCCAGGCGGCCGAGCTGCAGCCAGCGCGCCGCGTCCTGCGCCGTGTAGGGCGGTTCGCTGGCGCTGATGTCGGCCACGGTGAGCCGGCGCAGTTCCTCGCGCGTCCAGCCGTAGGTCTCGCAGGCCTTGGCGTTGACGTCGAGGATGGCGCCACTGTCCCAGTCGTGCACGAAGATGGCATCTTCGGCGGCGTCGAAGATGGCGCGGTAGCTGGCCTCGGAGCGGCGCAGCGCCTCGGCAGCGTTCAGCCGCTCGATCTCGGCCGCGGCGCGCAGCGCGAAGATCTTGAGCAGCGACTCGATGCGTTCGATCTGCTGCAGCGGCCGGCGCGAGGCCACCGACACGATGCCCAGCGCCGTGCCGTCGAGCGCCATGAGCGGGTAGCCGGCGTAGCCCTCCTGGCACTGGGCGCGGGCGTCCTCGTCATCCGGGAAGCGCTCTTGCAAGGCACTGGCATAGGCCCGGAACTGCTGGCCGAGCACGGTTTCGCAGGGCGTGCCGGCCACCGCGTAGCGGATGCCGTGCAGCAGCTGGCCGTCCTGGTGCAGGGCGAGCATGTGCAGCGCTGCCGGGTCCTCGGGCAGGTGGCGTGCGATGAAGGCGATTTCCACGCCCAGCAGCGTGGCCAGCAGCCGCACCAGCTCGTCGAACACGGTGTCGCCACTGGCGGCGGACACCGCCAGCGCCGCCGAGCGCCACAGCGCGTCGGTGCGGCTGCGCTCGATCTCCGCGGCCAGGCGGCTGGCGACGATCTTGAGCACCGCCTCGGCATGGCCGGCGTCGCCGCCGGCCACGGGGCGGCGGTCCATTGTCACCAGCAGGCCCAGCGGCGCGCCGGCGCTGTCGTGCATCGGGTAGGCGGCGTAGGCATCCATGCCTTGGGCGGCGAAAAGCGTTCCGGGCGGGAACTCTCGGCCCGCCCCTTGGGCCACGTAGCGGAACCCGTCCACGACGCAGGCGCAGGGCGAACCCTCAAGGCGGTAGTCGAAATTCGCCAGCGCCTGCCCGTCGAGGCGGGCGGCCAGGGTGCGCAGGCTCTGCCGTGACTCGTCGGCATGCACGGCGACGAAAGCGATGGCCGCGCCCAGCGCCGCGGCGAGCTCGCACACCAGGTCGTCGAACAGCGTGGGTCCTGCCGGCTGGGCCACTGCCAAAGCGATGCGGTGCAGCGACCGCAGTTGATCCGCGAGCCGGCCGGGTGCCCGGACCGGATCGTGCCGAAGCGAGGCGGTGTGGGCGTTCACGGCGCCAGTCTAGGAGTGCGATACCGGCCATGGGACACGATTGCCATGGCGATACCGGCTCGATACACGCGGGATACAAGGACAAAGGAAAAGAGCGTCGTGCCGCGTCTGGCGGCAGCTCGGAGCGGCCAACCGGGCTTCGAAAGAGACAAGCCGGGCATGCGCAAAGACGTCGCGCTGACTTCTACGGCGCTGTGTGCCATGGGCGCGGTTTCACCGGCATGGCACATGCTGCTTTGGCCATTGGGCCCGTAGCTGCTGTCGGCCAGTACGGGAGTTTCAGGTGCCGTACACGCCAAGCTCGGTACTGCTTCAGGGAAACGCGCTGCGAACGATGACGCGGCCTCCTTGAAACGGTTGCCCCGCACGCGTGGGCAGGACTCGATTCCGTGAAAACAGTCAATGCATGGCCGTGTGGCGGCGGCGAGATGGCGCAGCGCGTGCGCGAGTACGACTGGGCCGCCACGCCGCTGGGCCCTATCCGGCTGTGGCCGATGAGCCTGCGCATGATCGTGCAGACCGTGCTGGCGCACCCCGTCCCCAGCGTCGTGCTGTGGGGGCCGCAGCTCATCCAGATCTACAACGACGCCTACCTCAGCCTCATGGGCATCAGGCATCCGGCCGGGCTGGGACGACCCACGCGCGAGTGCTGGCCCGAGGCCTGGCACATCAACGCGCCGATCTATGAGCGCGTGTGGCAAGGCGAGTCGGTCAGCCTGGAGGATGCGCATTTTTGCGTCATGCGCTCGGGCAAGCTGGAAGACGCCTGGTTCTCGCTGGCGCACAGCCCACTGCGCGACGACGACGGCCTGGTAGCTGGCGTGTTCCTCACCGTCGTCGAGACGACGCAGCGCAAACGCGCCGAAGCCGCGGTGCGCCAGGGCGAGGAACAGCTGGCCATGCTCTTTGAGCGCGCCCTGGTGGGCTTGTCCGAGATTGCACCGGATGGCCGCTTCGTCCGGGTCAATCCCGAGCTCAGCCGCATCGTCGGACGCAGCACCGAAGCCCTGCTGGGCATGACGATCGCGGACGTGACCCATCCCGACGACGTGGGTCCCAGCCTGGAGGCCGCCGCCAGGGTGCTGGCGCAGGGTGGCAGCGCGACGCTGGAAAAGCGTTATCGGCGCCCGGACGGCACGCTGGTCGTGGCCCAGAGCAGCCTCACGCGGCTGGAGCCGCAGCCGGGCGGTGAGCCTCGCCTGCTGGCGGTGACGGTGGACCTCACTGCGCGCCGCCAAGCCGAAGCGGCACGGCGCGAGAGCGAGGCGCAGATGCGCGCCATCGCTGACCTGGTGCCCGACCTGCTTTGGAGCAACGAACCCGACGGCCACGTCAACTGGTACAACAAACGCTGGCACGAGTACACCGGGCTGGACGCGTTCGATAGTACGGGGCAGGGCTGGACGGCCACCATTCACCCCGACGACCTGCCCGCAACCCTGGCGGTCTGGCAGCGTGCCCTTGCCGAGCCCGGGCCGGTCATGCACGAGCACCGCATCCGCCGCCATGACGGTCAATACCGTTGGCACTTGGTGCGGGTCGAGCCCGTTTTCGACGGACGGGGCCGGGCCGTGCGCTGGTTTGGCTCGGCCACCGACATCCATGAGCAGCGCACCGCACGCGACATGCTGGCGCAGCAGGTGCACCAGCACATCGCCGAATTCCAGGCCCTGAGCGAGCGCGAGAAGGCCATCGTGGCCAGTGCACGCATCGCCGTGATCTCCACGGACCTGGAAGGGCACATCACCTCATTCAACCCTGCCGCAGAGGCCATGTTCCGCACCACGGCGCAGCAGGTCCTGGGGCGCCTGGTGACGGACTTCTGCGAGCCCGAGGAATTGACCTACAAGGCGCAGTTCTTCCCGTCCGACGTGCAGGCCGAGGGCTCACGCATGCCCGCAGCGCTGATTGCCGGCCTGCTGCCCGAGCGGGCGCGCCCGGGCGAAGGCCCGCGCAACGAGTGGACCTACGTGCGCGACGACGGCACGTCGTTTCCCGGGCAACTGCACCTGAGCGTGCTGCGTGACGCGCAGGGGCGGGCGATGGGCTTCCTGGTGCTGCTGAACGACCTTACCGAGCGCAAGGCGCTGGAGGAACAGTTGCGCGAACGCACGCGCCAGGCCGAAGTGGCCAGCGCAGCCAAGACGGCGTTCCTGGCCAACACGAGCCATGAGATCCGCACGCCGCTGAACGTCATCCTCGGACTCACGCACCTGATGTTGCGGGACACCCGCGACCCGCTGCAGCAGCAGCGCCTCGACCAGCTCCAGGAAGCGGCCCGGCACCTGTTGCAGGTCCTCAACGACATCCTGGACCTCTCCAAGATCGAGGCCGGCAAGATGGTGCTGGAGGACAACGAGTTCGACCTCGACGAGTTGCTGGGGCGGTCGCTGGCGATGGTGCGTGGCCTGGCGTCCGACAAGGGACTCGAGTTCACCCTGGACACCGACGACCTGCCCAGGCGCTTGAGCGGCGACCCCACGCGGCTGTCGCAGGCACTGTTGAACCTGCTGTCCAACGCGGTGAAGTTCACGGACAGGGGAACGGTGGCGCTGCGCGGCCGGTTGCTGCGCGAGGACGCGCAGCGGCTGCTGGTGCGCTTCGAGGTGCAGGACACCGGGCTGGGTATCCCGCTGGAGCGCCAGCAGGCGGTGTTCGAGGCGTTCGAGCAGGCCGATGGCTCGACCACCCGGCGCCATGGCGGCACCGGCCTGGGCCTGGCGCTGGTACGCCACCTCGCTGCCCTGATGGGCGGGGAAGTCGGGCTGCAAAGTGAGCCGGGCGAGGGCAGCACCTTCTGGTTCACCGCCTGGCTGGGGCGGGCTCGGCACGATGGCCAGGAGGTCGTGGCGCTGGCAGGCTCCGCACGCGAGGAGCTCTCCAGGGAGGAAGCCGAGGCGCTGCTGCGCTCGCGTCACGGCGGTCAGCGCGTGCTGCTGGTGGAGGACCACGTCGTCAACCAGGCCGTGGCCTCCGCGGTGCTGCGTGCCGCGTCGTTGGAGGTCGAGACCGCCGACAACGGACGCAGCGCGCTGGAGCTGGTATCCACCCGGTCCTATGACCTGGTGCTGATGGACATCCAGATGCCCGTGATGGACGGGCTGGAGGCGACAAGGCAGATTCGCCAGCACATCAGCGCCGAACTGCCCATCGTTGCCATGACGGCCAATGCCTTCGGAGAGGATCGGCAGGCTTGCCTGGACGCCGGCATGAACGACCATGTGGCCAAGCCGGTGGATCCCGCGCGGCTGTATGCGACGTTGCTGCAATGGTTGCCGCCGCCCAAGGCTCCTTGATCGCCCACGCAACCACAATGTCCATGGCGGCCACGGGCCGCCTCCCCACGGCCGCCGGCCAGCCAAAGCCATAGAGTCCCCACCTGCAGCACACAGTCCGCCTTGAAATTCAGGTGGCGTCGGCCGGCCGCGACCCCAGGCCATAACCGGCAAGCTGGCCCGACCCGGCAGCGCCGGCGGAAAGTCTGATATCTCGGTTTCGCACTACCTCGCGCGGCACCCCCTTCCTATTCTTTGCCTGCCCGCTTCGATCCGCTCGAAGCGGTCCGAGTGGCAGCCGGGACATGCGACAGCGCGTCCCCGCCTGCCCGGATGGCAAACCCCTGATGGAAGACTGCGATGCCGCTGTTCTTGAATGAAGTCTGGCTCGGCGACGTGAGCCCCAAGGTGATGGACGAGGCCGTCACCTTCTTCGGCAACCTGAGCGTGGGCGACAAGCCCCACAACCTGCCCAACGACCTGCGCATGGTGGCCGGCCCGTGGCTCTCGGCCGAAGAGGCGAAGGTGATGTTCATCTTCGAGATCGATGACCCCTCCACGATGTTCGACGCCTTTGCCGAGCGCATGGTCAGCGGGTTGTTCGCGCGGCGCAAGCTGACGCTGCTGTCCGACTGGGATGGCCTGAAGGCCTACGCCGACCGCCTCAACGCCTGAGCGGCTGCACGCCAGCCCCGAGAAAACCCAGGCTCGAAGCGTCGAGCCCACGAGGAGAGAACGATGCCGATCTTTTTCAATGAAGTCTGGCTCAAGGACATGAGCGCGCCGGTGATGAAGGGCGTGGCCGAGTTCCTGGGCAACCTGCGCCAGGGCGTCAAGCCCCACAACCTGCCCAGCGACCTGAAGCTGCTGGCCGGTCCGTGGCTGTCCAACGAGGAAGCCAAGGTCTGCTTCGTGTTCGAAGTCAACGATCCGACCACCACCTTCGAGGCCTTCGCCGAGAGGGTGGCGGCCGGACTCTTCACCCGGCGCAAGCTGACGCTGGTGCAGAACTGGGACGGCGCCCGCTCGTTCGCCGCCTACCTCAACAGCCGCTGAAGGCACGCAGGGCTGCCGGCCACGGGCCGTGCCGCCCGACGCATGACCAGGAAAGGAGACAAGCACCATGGATACCAACGGCCCGAATCACGGCACTGAAACGGTGTCGCCCGACGTGGTGCCGCGGCGCGCGGCGCTCAGGAAGTTCGCCTCCATCGCCGCGCTCGGAGCCGCGCCCGGATCGCTGCTGGCGCCGCTGTCGGCGCGCGCCGCGCCGGCACGCTTCTCGTACAAGCTGGGCATCGCGCTGGCGCCCTCGCACCCCACCACGGCCGGGCTCACGGCCGCGTGCGCCGAGATCCTGCGCGAATCGCAAGGCCGGCTCTCGATCGAGGTGTTCCCCAACAGCCAGCTGGGCAGCGACACCGACATGATTTCGCAGGTGCGTTCCGGCGCCATCGACTTCGTGAGCACCGCCGGCCTGATCTGGGGCACGCTGGTGCCCGTGGCCTCGATCAGCGGCGTCGGCTTCGCCTTCCCGGACTACCAGGCCGTGTGGTCGGCCATGGATGGCGAGCTGGGTGCCCACATCCGTGCCGGCTTCGCCAAGGCCAACCTCGTGCCGCAGGCGAGGATCTGGGACCACGGCTTCCGCCACGTCACCAGCAGCACGCGGCAGATCAGCACGCCCGCGGACCTGGCCGGCCTCAAGATCCGCGTGCCCCTGAGCCCGGCGCTGACCTCGCTGTTCAAGGCCTTCGGGGCCGCGCCGGCAGGCATCAACATGGCCGAGACCTACACGGCGCTGCAGACCAAGGTCGTTGACGGGCAGGAGAACCCGCTCACCATCCTCGAAACGCAGAAGCTGTACGAGGTGCAGAAATACTGCTCCCAGACCTCCCATGTCTGGGACGGCTTCTGGCTGGTGGGCAACATGCGTTCTTGGAACGCGCTGCCGGAGGACTTGCGGCAGCTCGCGGCGCGCATCTTCGACGCGCACGCCCTGCGCCAGCGCCAGGCGGTGGATGCGCTCAACACCCGGCTGCGCGACGACCTCAAGGCCAAGGGCATGGCCTTCAACACGCCCGAGCTGAACCCGTTCCGGGACGTCCTGCGCAAGGCCGGCTTCTACCGGGACTGGCAGAAGAAGTTCGGGGCCGAGGCCTGGGCCCGCCTCGAAAAGTACGCGGGAACGCTCGCCTAAGGCGCAACCACCACGTTGACCGTGCAAGCGGTGCGGGGCGTGCGGCGCACGCCCTGCAGGCCCGCCCACGCCCCAACCGACCCCTCACGACCTCTCTCGACCCCTCCACACAGGAGACTCGCATGACTCTCACACGCATGCTCAAGGCACTGCGCTGCAGCCTGTTCGCGTTCGCGCTGCCGGGGCTGCACGCGGGCGCGGCATCCGCGCAGGACCTCGACGCCAAGTACATCCGCACGCCCACGGGCTACCTGATGGTGCTGCGCAACGGCGACAACGTGCTGGCCCATCTGGAACGGCTGGCCCTCGCCGAGAAGATCCCGAGTGCCAGTTTCGTCGGCATCGGCTTCATGCGCGAGGCGACCTTCGGTTTCTATGACTTCGGCCGCAAGGCCTTCAACCCGCGCACCTTCAACGACGTGGAACTGGCCCACATGACGGGGACCATCGCCTGGAAGGAAGGAAAACCGTCCATCCACGCACACGGCATCGTCACCGACGGCAGCTTTGCCAGCCACGGCGGACACCTGCTCGGCCTGACGGTGGGCACCGGATCGTCGGAGATCACGGTCGTGCTGCACCCGCATCGGCTGGAGCGCTTCGTCGATCCGCAGATCGGCGCCAACGTGCTCGGCTTGCCGGGACATCCCTAGACGGCCCCAGGCCGCACATCCCCAGCGCAGCAGGAACGAGAGGAGACAAGATGCAGCAGTTGCAGGCACATCTGCCATTGCCGGGAGAACGCCCGGCGCACGACCCGGGTACCGGCGGCATCGCGCCGGCACAGGACAGCGGCGCCGGCACGATGCCGGCCTGGGCCGCGCGGGCCGACCGGATGCTGGGCCATGCCGCCGAGGTGCCGGCGGCCCTGCTGGTGCTCGCCGAGATCGGCGTGCTGTTCAGCGCCGTGGCCAGCCGCTACGTGTTCCACCAGCCCATCGTCTGGGCCGACGAGCTGGCGTCGATCCTGTTCCTGTGGCTGGCCATGTTCGGCGCGGCGGTGGCCTTCCGCCGCGGCGGCCACATGCGCATGACGGCCTTCGTCGACAAGGCCTCGCCGCGCATGCGCAGCCTGCTGGACCTCGTGGCCGTGGTGGCGGCCTTCGTCTACCTGCTGCTGGTGGCCCATCCGGCCTGGGAGTTCGCCAGCGAGGAGCGCATGGTGACCTTGCCGGCACTGGACATCTCCAATGCCTGGCGCGCCGCCGCGCTGCCGGTGGGCATGGCGCTGCTGGCCGCCATGGCCGGCGTGCGCCTGCTGGCCTTCCAGGACCGCCGGCTGCTGCTGGTGGCCGTGGCCGCGGTGGGGGCGGTGGTGGGCGCCCTGGTGCTGCTGCAGCCCGTGCTCGGCGAACTCGGCAACCTGAACCTGCTGATCTTCTTCGTCGGCATCGTCGGCGCGCTGGTCTTCGCCGGCGTGCCCATCGCCTTCGCGTTCGGCCTGGCCACCTTCGGCTATCTCTCGCTGGCGACCTCGACGCCCACCATCGTCGTCATCGGCCGCATGGACGAAGGCATGTCGCACCTGATCCTGCTGGCCGTGCCGCTGTTCGTGTTCCTCGGCCTGCTCATCGAGATGACCTCGATGGCCCGGGCCATGGTGCAGTTCCTGGCCAACCTGCTGGGCCATGTGCGGGGCGGGCTGTCCTACGTGCTGATCGGCGCGATGTACCTGGTCTCCGGCATCTCCGGCTCCAAGGCGGCCGACATGGCGGCCGTCGCGCCGGTGCTGTTTCCCGAGATGAAGCAGCGCGGCGCCAAGGATGGCGAGATGGTGGCGCTGCTGTCGGCCTCGGGGGCGCAGACGGAAACCATCCCGCCCTCGCTGGTGCTGATCACGGTCGGGTCGGTCACGGGCATCTCCATCGCCGACCTGTTCACCGGCGGCCTGCTGCCGGGCGCGGTGCTGGCCGTGATGCTGGGCCTGGTGGTGTGGTGGCGCAGCCGCGCCGATGGCCGCTCGGCCGCCGCGCGCGTGGGCTGGCCGCAGGTCGGCCGCAGCCTGCTGATCGCGGCTCCCGCGCTGGCGCTGCCCTTCGTGATCCGCGCCGCCGTCGTCGAGGGGGTCGCGACCGCGACCGAGGTCTCCACGATCGGCATCGTCTATTCGGTCCTGATGGGGCTGCTGGTCTACCGCCGCTTCGACTGGCGGCGCATCGGGCCGGCGCTGGTGGAAACCGCATCCTTGTCCGGCGCGATCCTGCTGATCATCGGCGCGGCCACCGGCATGGCGTGGTCGCTGACGCAGTCCGGCTTCTCGCGGCAGCTGGCCGAGGCGATGACGCAGCTGCCGGGCGGCGCCGCCGGCTTCATGGTCGTGTCCATCCTGGCCTTCATCGTGCTGGGCAGCGTGCTCGAAGGCATTCCCGCCATCGTGCTGTTCGGGCCGCTGCTGTTCCCCATCGCCCGGCAGCTTGGCATCCACGAGGTGCAGTACGCCATGGTTGTGGTGCTGGCCATGGGCATCGGCCTGTTCGCGCCGCCCTTCGGCGTGGGCTACTACGCCGCGTGCGCCATCAGCCGCATCCATCCCAACGCCGGCATCCGGCCCATCCTGGGCTATCTCGTGGCGCTGGTGGCCGGCACCGCGCTCGTGGCCCTGCTGCCGTGGATCTCCATCGGCTTCCTCGACTGAAGCCCGGCACCGTGCCCTAACGGTTTCCATCACAACCTTTCAAGGAACGACATGACGAACGACCCATCGACGCATTGGCAAGACCTTGCCGCGCGGCTGCGCGGAGCCGCCGACAGCGGCGTGGCCATCGATCCCCTGCGGCACGAGCTGGAGGCCGGCGGCATCGAGGCCGCCTACGCGGTGCAGGAGGCCAACACGCGGCACCACCTGGCCTGCGGGCGCCGGCTCGTGGGCCGCAAGATCGGCCTGACCTCCAGGGCCGTGCAGGCTCAGTTCGGGGTGGACAGCCCCGACTTCGGCATGCTGTTTGCAGACATGGAGTTCGCCTCCGGCGAGGAGGTGCCCCTGGGCCGCGTGATGCAGCCCAAGGCCGAGGCGGAGATCGCGCTCATCCTGCAGCGCGACATCCTGGAGGCGGACGTGACGCTGTCCGGGCTGGTCGCCGCCGTGGCCTACGCGCTGCCGGCGCTGGAGATCGTGGGCAGCCGCATCCGGAACTGGGACATCCGCCTGCTGGACACGGTGGCCGACAACGCATCCTCCGGCCTGTACGTGCTGGGCACCGAGCCGCGGCGGCTGGACCAGGTGGACCTGCGGCTGTGCGGCATGGTGATGGAGCGGGGAGGCGAGGCGGTGTCCGTGGGCGTTGGCGCCGCCTGCCTCGGCCATCCGCTGCACGCGGCGCTGTGGCTGGCCCGGAAGATGGTGGCGGTGGGCCGGCCGCTGCGGGCCGGCGACGTGGTCATGACCGGCGCCCTGGGCCCCATGGTCGGCGTGGCGCCCGGCGAGGTGATCGACACGCACATCGGCGGCCTGGGCTCGGTGCGAGCCGCCTTCCCGGCCTGAGCGTTTGCGCCTGCAACGGTTTCCACGAAACGGAGAAAACACATGCCCTCACGCAAGCTGAAGGCCGCCATCATCGGCAGCGGCAACATTGGTACTGACCTGCTCATCAAGATCCTGCGCCACGGCGTCCATGTCGAGGTCGGCGCCATGGTCGGCATCGACCCGGCCTCCGACGGCCTGGCCCGGGCCGCGCGGCTGGGCGCCGCCACCACGCACGAAGGCGTGCAGGGCCTGGCGGCGCTGCCGGTCTTCGCCGACATCGACATCGTCTTCGACGCCACCAGCGCGTCGGCGCACGTGCGCAACGACGCCTACCTGCGCGCGCTGCGGCCCGGCCTGCGCATGATCGACCTTACGCCCGCGGCCATCGGCCCGTACTGCGTGCCGGTGGTCAACGGCGAGCAGCACCTGGACGCGGCCAACGTCAACATGGTGACCTGCGGCGGGCAGGCGACCATTCCGATGGTGGCGGCGGTGTCGCGCGTGGCGCGGGTGCACTACGCCGAGATCGTGGCCAGCATCTCCAGCCGCTCCGCCGGTCCCGGGACGCGGGCCAACATCGACGAGTTCACGGAGACGACCTCCAAGGCGCTGGAAGCCGTGGGGGGCGCCGCGAAGGGCAAGGCCATCATCATCCTGAACCCGGCCGAGCCGCCGGTGATGATGCGCGACACGGTGTACGCGCTCAGCGAGCTGGCCGACGAGGCCGCGGTGCGCGCCTCGGTGGAGCGCATGGCGGCCGAGGTGCAGCGCTACGTGCCGGGCTACCGCCTGAAACAGGCGGTGCAGTTCGAGCGGGTAGATGGCCTGGATATTCCCGGTGTCGGCCGCGTCAGCGGCCTCAAGACCAGCGTGTTCCTGGAAGTGGAGGGCGCCGCGCATTACCTGCCGCCCTATGCCGGGAACCTCGACATCATGACCAGCGCCGCGCTGGCCACCGCCGAGCGCATGGCCGCGCGCATGCTCCAGCAGCGCCTGGTTCGCGACAGCGCCACCGCCTGAGAAGGAGACCCCCCATGAACCGAAAGCTCTACATCTCCGACGTGACCCTGCGCGACGGCAGCCATGCCGTGCGCCACCGCTACAGCATCGAGCAGGTCCAGCGCATCGCGCGCGCGCTGGACGAGGCCCGGGTCGACTCGATCGAGGTCGCGCACGGCGACGGCCTGCAGGGTTCGAGCTTCAACTACGGCTTCGGTGCGCACACCGACGTGCAGTGGATCGAGGCCGTGGCCTCGGTGGTCCGGCACGCGAGGATCGCGACCTTGCTGATCCCGGGCATCGGCACCGTGCACGACCTCAAGGCGGCCTACGCCGCGGGCGCCCGCGTGGTGCGGGTGGCGACGCACTGTACCGAGGCCGATGTCGCCAGGCAGCACATCGAGACGGCGCGCAATCTGGGCATGGACGTCGCCGGCTTCCTGATGATGAGCCACATGACCACGCCGCAGCGGCTGGCGCAGCAGGCGCGCCTCATGGAGAGCTACGGCGCCCACTGCTGCTACGTGGTGGACTCGGGCGGCGCGCTGGGCATGGCGGACGTGCGCGACCGCTTCCGCGCCTTCAAGGACACGCTGCGGCCCGAGACGCAGACCGGCATGCACGCGCACCACAACCTGGGCCTGGGCGTGGCGAACTCCATCGTCGCCGTGGAGGAAGGATGCGACCGCATCGATGCCAGCCTGGCCGGCATGGGCGCGGGCGCGGGCAACGCCCCGCTGGAGGTGTTCATCGCGGCGGCCGAGCGCCTGGGCTGGAACCACGGCTGCGACCTGTTCGGGCTGATGGATGCGGCCGACGACATCGTGCGTCCGCTGCAGGACCGCCCGGTGCGCGTGGACCGCGAGACGCTGGCGCTGGGCTACGCCGGCGTGTACTCCAGCTTCCTGCGGCACTCGGAAGCGGCCGCGCGCCGCTTCGGGCTCAGGACGGTGGACATCCTGGTGGAGCTGGGCAAGCGCCGGATGGTGGGCGGCCAGGAGGACATGATCGTCGACGTCGCGCTCGACCTGCTGCGTCAGCGGCAGCCCACGGCCTCGTCGGCCGCCGTGGAGCGCTCCGCGAGCGCGGCGGGCTGAGGCTGGGCCTGGTGGCGGATCAGGTCCGCCACCGCGCGGCTGGCCGAGGTCAGCGGATGGTGCGTGGTGGTGGCCAGCACCAGGGTGCGCGTCAGCACCGGCTCCACGATGCGGGCGATCGCCAGCCGGCCCAGCTCCAGCTCCGCGGCCACCGCCTGCCGGGTCAGGATGGTGTAGCCGCCGCCCGTGGCGACGATCTCCTTCATGGCGGTCAGCGAGTCGACCTCGGTCGCCATGTCCAGCTCGATGCCGGCCTGGCGCGCGGCCTGCGTCAGCATCAGGCGCAGGCCGTCGGGCATGCCCGGGAGCACGAGCGGCACCTTGCCCAGGTCGCGGAACGGGAAGACCTCGGCGCCGATCCAGGTATGGCCCGGCGGGCCGACCAGGAACAGGTCGTCGGTCGCAAGCGCTTCGTCGGTGCGCAGCCGGTGGTCTCCGTAGCGCGAGAACACGCCCACGTCGGCCCGGCCATGCGCCAGCAACTCCTCGATGTGGCCGGCAAAGCCCTCCATCAGGCGAAGCTCGATGCGCGGGAAGTCGCGTCGCACGCGCTGGAACAACGAGCCGACGATGATCTGCGTGATGGACGCCTGGACCGCCAGCCTGACGGGCCCGCTCGGGACGCCGGCGCGGGCACGGACCTCGGCCCGGAGCAGCTCGCAATCCGCCAGCAGGGTATGCACGCGCGGCATGACGGCCTGCCCGAATTCGGTCAGCACCACGCCGCGGCCCGTGCGGTAGAAGAGCCGGGCCCCGAAGTCCTGTTCCAGGGCCGTGATCTGCTTGCTCAGCGCCGATTGCGCCACGCCGCGCACGGCGCACACCTTGCTGAGGCTGCCGGCCTCGACCACGTCCTTCAACAACTGCAGTTGCTTGAGGTCCATCAGCGGCTTGCCTCCTGCATGGTTCGTCTCCTGTCTCGCGCGGCACCTCCTGGCGGCCGTCTGGGCGCAGGGGTGTGCGGTCGTGGCCGGAGTATGGGACGAGGCGCTGCCTTGCCGCGGCTCGATGCGTGCAGAACTCTCTTGACCGGAAGTCAAGAATCGACGGGTCCGCGGGCTTGATCGACGCTGCGACGCGGTTACCCCAACTGGATTGCAGGATGCACCTTACGAAAAATCGGCGCGGTGCTCGGACCCATGCGTCGCTCCGCATCGGCGTGCTGCTGTCGGGTCTGTTCTTGGCGAACATTCCGCCGTGAGGGAGTCGCCGTGCAAGTGCTCGGGTGTGACGCCACCAGCGCTACCCTGGTGGACCGGTTCGCCGTGCACGACAAGCCCGGCGCGGTCGAACAGCTGACACATTGAGCCAGGAGTGAATCGCCATGGACAAGGTCTATGCCTGCATCGACGGGCAAGCGAACACCACCGCCGTGATCGACTGGGCCATCTGGTCGGCGGGGCGGCTGGACACGCCCCTGGAGTTCCTGCACATGCTGGAGCGGGCGTCGGTGCCGGTGGCTGGCACCGACTACAGCGGTGCCATCGGGCTGGGCAGCCAGGAAGCGCTGCTGCAGGAGCTCGCCTCGCTGGACGAGCAGCGCGCACGGGTGGCCCAGGAGCTCGGTGGGCAGCTGCTCGCGGCCGCGCGCGAGCGGGCGGCCACGGCGGGAGTGGCGCGCCACGATGGCCGGCTGCGCCATGGCGAGCTGGCCAGTGCCGCGCTGGAGCTGGAAGGCGATGCGCGGCTGTTCGTGCTGGGCCGGCATCCTCATGCCGCACCCTCCCGGATGTACCTGGACCACCATGTCGAGCAGCTGGTGCGCGCCGTGCATCGCCCGGTACTGGTCGTGCCGGGCGAGCATTTCGTGCTGCCCGAGCGGGTGGTGATCGCCTTCGACGGCAGTGCCACGGCATGGCAGGCCGTGGAACGCGTAGCCACCAGTCCGCTGCTGGCCGGGCTGCCGCTGGTGCTGGCGTTTGCCTCGGACAAGGCGGCACCGCAGGAAGTGTTGCTGCCCGCTTGCGAACGGCTGCGGGCGGCCGGCTTCGATGTCGCCATGCAACCGTGTGCGGGAGAGCCTGACGAAGCCTTGCCGCAGGTGATTGCCAATCACGCCGCTGGCTTGCTGGTCATGGGGGCCTACGGCCACTCCCGCATCCGGCAGTTCTTGCTGGGCAGCACCACCACCACGCTGCTGCGCTTGAGCGAGGTGCCGGTGCTGATCCTGCGCTGAGGCTGGGCCATCCACTGAGAACCGGACGTGCGGCTTGGGCCGCATCCGGTTCGAGCGCAACGAACGGCGCCAGCCTCATACCAGTTCTTGACGCCGACTTTAAGAATTCCGTCACACCCGCTCCCCGCCTGCGCGGGGACAGGCCCCGCGGGTGTGACGGGATTCTTCAATTCGGCATCAAAAGTTGGTATCAGGCCGCGGCGCGCAGCAGCGCCGGTGCGTGCTGGCGCAACTGCAGTAGACGCGCCGCCTGGTCCACGGCCTCGTCGATGCGCGCGAGCAGCGCGTCGCTGTTCACGGTGTAGCCGTCGAAGTCGCTTTCGGTGGCATAGACGGCCGAGGGCACGGTGAGCGCGCGGAAGAAGGCGAACAGCGGGCGCAACTGGTGGTCCACCACCAGGGCATGGCGCGGGCTGCCGCCGTTGGCCGCCAGCAGCACCGGGCGATCGACCAGGGCCTCGGGATGGACCAGGTCGAACAGGTGCTTGAACAGGCCGCTGTACGAGCCCTTGTAGACCGGGCTCACGGCGATGACGAGATCGGCGTTCTCGATGGCCTGCACGGCCGCGCGGCCGGCCGGCGGCAGCTCCTGCGTCGCGAGGCCCACGCCGATGGCGGGCGCGATGGCGTGGATTTCGAGCACGCGCAACTGGATGGGCAGCCGTGCGGCCAGGGCATCGGCGATCGCCAACGCCAGCGCCTTGGTGCGCGAGCGTTCGCTGACGTTGCCGATCACGAGGGTGACTTGTCGAGTGTTCATGGGGTCTAACCGTACCCTCAGCCCATGCGCCCCAGGAACGAATCAATGCGCAGATGAGAATGCACATTGAGCATGATCATGAGATTGCGCCATGCAACCAAATGATGAATCCATCCTGGATCGTGCTGGCTCCTGCCACGGCGCGCGCTTCAATGCAGGCGCCCGCCCCGCACCGGACGCACCGGCTCGGCGTCCATGCGTGCAAGCAGCCGGTCCAGGCCGTCGCCGCCGGTGGCAGCCTCGCGCAGCGCCTGCGGCGGCATGTCGCTGCCGTTGCCGCGGCACACCAGCATCGCGTCGCTCCAGGGCGCGTCGTCGGGACGGCGCCGCGCGCGCAGCCAGCCGCCGCGATCCAGCAGGAACTCGGTGCCGGCCAGCGCCTGGGATGGCACCCCGGCCACCAGCGCGTAGGCCTGCCAGGCGGCCTCGGAGACGGCCAGGCAGCCTTGCTGCGTCCGCGCCACGGGCGAGAGCAGGACGGTCTGGAAGCGCGGGTCCTCGCGTGGTGCCGGCTGGTGCGGCCCCAGCGCGACGATGCGCAGCCGCTGGCCCTGCAGCGCCCCCAGCGGGCGCGGCGGGCCGCCGTCGCATTGCACCGTCATCGGCGGCGCGGACAGCGGCAGCTGCCACTCGCCGGCGCGGGCCAGTTGCTGGCCGGCGGCGTGCAACTGCAGCCAGCCCACGAGTTGCCATACCGCCTCGTCGGGCAACTCTTCGGGCAGCGCGGGCATGGTGCGGCGGCCTTGCTCGTCGCTCATGCCGTGGCGGATGTGCCAGAAGAGTTCCCCGTCGCTGCGCCGCCACAGCAGGCTGCGGTTGAAGGTCGGCGGCCAGCGTGGCCCCTCCGCCGCGCGCGGGCCGTCACCGTCGCCGTTTTTCGCCGTGGCAACCGAGGCAATGCCGGGCATAGAGGCGAGCGGCGTGCAGCGGGGCGCTGGCCTGGGCGGCTTCGGGCAGGCGGTGAAAGCTGGTCGGCACGGCCGGCACCCACAGCAGCACCGGCGACGGCCACTGCCAGGCGGCGCCGCCCAGGCCCGCCGCCGCCAGGCCCAGCATGAACGCTGCACCGCGATGCGCACGCAACGGCCAGCGCAGCAGCGCGGCCAACAGCAGCGCCAGCGCGGCCAGGCCCAGGAGCAGCAGTACCGTGCCGACCTGGCGTGCGTGGCTGGGGTCCAGCGTGAGCATCGCCGCCGATACGCGCACATCGAAGGGCCAGGCCGGCTGGCCATGGACCAGGGGCGCCAGCCCCAGGGAATGCAGGGCGCGCAATAGACCCTGCTCAAGCTGCGTGATGAACGCCAGCAAGGCGTCCAGGCCGGAGCCGCGCCACCAACCGTTTTCCATGGAGGCTGAACCTCACCAGCTCTGATCCAGCCCCAAGTGCCGCAGCGCCTCGTGGCGCAGTCGCGCCAGCGCCTCGTCGCCGCGGTGGCGCGGGTAGGGCAGGTCCACGCGCAGCTCGGCCAGCACGCGTGCCGGGCGCGGGCCCATCACCAGCACCCGCTGCGCCATGAACAGCGCCTCCTCCACGTCGTGCGTGACCATCAGCACGCTCAGGCCCGCGCGCTGCCACAGCGCGACGAGCTCCGTCTGCATCGCCAGCCGCGTGAGCGAGTCCAGCTTGCCCAACGGCTCGTCCAGGATCAGCAGCGCCGGGTCGTTGACCAGCGCCCGGGCCAGCGCCGCGCGCTGCGCCATGCCGCCCGAGAGCTGATGCGGATAGCCCTGCGCGAACTCCGACAGGCCCACCAGCGCCAGCGCCTCGTCCACGCGATGGCGCTTGTGGTCCAGCTCGCCGCGCGCCTGCAGGCCCAGCGCCACGTTCTCCCACACGGTGCGCCAGGGGTAGAGCGTCGGGTCCTGGAACACCACCACGCGCGAGGGCTCGGGGCGCAGGATGGGCCGGCCGTCATGGTGGATGCTGCCGCTGCTGGCCGTCTCCAGCCCCGCCACCAGCCGCAGCAGCGTGCTCTTGCCGCAGCCGCTGGGCCCCAGCAGCGCGACGAACTCGCCGGGGCGGATGTCGATGTCCACCGCCTGCAGCACCGGCAGCGGCCCCTGCGGTCGCTCGAAGGCGTGGCTCACGCCCCGCACCGCGATGTGGGCGCCCGCGGCGCGCGCCGGCGCGGCGGCTTGTCGTTCCAGCGTGGTGCCTACCATTTCAGCGTCCCTTTCTGCCAGGCCAGCGCGCGGTCGCGCACGGCAAACAGCGCGGTGATGAGGCCCGAGAACAGGGCCGCCATCACGAACAGCGCCGCGAACATGTTGGTGTAGGCGGCCCAGCCCTGGGCCCACGTGAGATACCAGCCCAGCCCGGACTTCACGCCCATCATCTCGGCCGCCACCAGCACCGAGAAGCTGGCGCCGAGGCCCATGAAGATGCCCACGAACACCTGCGGCAGCGCCGCGGGCACGGCCACGCGCCAGATCAGGAACCATTCGCTGGCGCCCAGCGTGCGCGCCACGTCGTAGTACTGGCGGTTGACGCTGGCCACGCCGGACCAGGTCAGCACCGTCACCGGGAAGCCCGTGGCCAGCGCGATCAGGAAGGCGGCGGCCGACCAGCTCGACGGCGCCAGGAAGAAGGCCATGGGCAGCAGCGCGGTGGACGGGATGGGGCCGAGGAAGCGCAGCAGCGGGTGGATCCAGTAGCCGGCACTGCGCGACCAGCCGATGATCACGCCGGTGAGGAAGCCCGCCAGCGCGCCAACGGCCACGCCCGCCGAGAGCAGCAGCAGCGAGTGCGCGGCGCACTCGGCCAGGCGCTGGTAGTCGCCGCCATAGACCTCGATGAGCGACTGCGGCGGCGCGAAGAAGGGCGCCGGCAGCCAGGCCAGCTTGGCCGTGAGCAGTTCCCACAGCGCCAGCAGCAGCGGCAGCGCCACCAGCCAGGGGCCGAGCCGGCGCAGCGCGGTTTCCGCCCGCGCCAGCCACCCGCCCTGCGCCGCGGCCAGTGTCGGCAGCGTGGCCGCCACCACCAGCACCAGCGCCGCCAGCAGCAGCGCGGCCACGCCCAGCTCCGTGGTGTAGGCCCACTCGCTGAAGCCCAGCTCCACGTTGGGCAGCCGCCAGGTCAGCAACCCGAAGGCCGCCCAGGCCAGCGCGGACAGCGCGCCGGTCCACCACACCGGCAGCGGCCGGCGCGCGGCATCGGGCCGCGACAGCGCGGGCGAAAGCCCGGAAGACAAGATGCTCATCACCGCTCCTTCAGGCCAGCACGTCCGCCACCACGTGCGCGGCGAACTTCGCCGGGTCCGTGCCCGGCTTGAACACGCCGATGGACTTGAAGTCGCGGGCGTAGAACTCGATCTGCTGGCGCAGCGCGACGCCGGAGGGGTGGTGGTTGTGCGTGAGCGTGCCCAGGATGGCGCGCAGGTCGGCTTCGGGCACGGGCGAGAACTTCGAGAAGATGCGCGCGCTCTCGTTGGGGTTGTTGGCTACCCAGTCGCTGGCCTCGACGATGGCGCGCGTGAGCGCCGCGGCGGTGGCCTTGTCGCCGCGCACCAGCGAGCCGCGCACACCCAGCACGCAGCAGGTCTTGTCGGCGTACTCGCCGGAGAGGTTCGTTGCCACCTCCACCAGATCCTTGTGGCGCTTCTGGATCAGGTGGAGGTTGGGGTCGCCGTCGGCAATGGCCTGGATCTCCCCCTTCTCCACCGCCAGGCCCAGCAGGTCCGCGGGGTACTGGCGCCACTGCACGTCCCTGTTCGGGTCGATGCCGTGCTTGCTCAGCAGGATGGCGAAGAAGTTCCTGCCCGGGCTGGCGAGGTCGCTGACGCCGATGGTCTTGCCCTTGAGGTGCTTCAGCTCGGTGACACCGGCCGCCTTGGAGCCGGCCAGGCGGGTGCAGCCGCCGTGCGAGGCGCCGGTGATCTTGACGTCGAAGCCCTGCTCCAGCGCCTTGAGCCAGCGGTGCACCATGCCCACGCCGGCGTCGGCCTTGCCGGTGGCGATGGACTCCAGCAGCGCGTCCGTGGAGCCGCTGAAGTTGGTGAGCTCCACCTTCACGCCGTGCTTCTTGAAGAAGCCCAGCTGATCGGCCACCGGCACCGGGACGAGGCAGATGGCGTTGGCGTTCCAGGCCACCGTCAGTGGCTTGCCCAGGTTTTGCGCCACGGCGACGCGATGCGCGCCCAGCCCCGCGCCGGCCGCCACCACGGCGGCCGCGCCGGCGCCGCCAAGGAGCTGGCGGCGGGTCAGAGGGGTGTGTTCAGGGGCGGCTGGTGCCTTCATCGTTCCTCCCGGAAGTTGCGTTGCGAAAGCGCATTGCACCGGGAGGACGTTCAACAGGCAAATAATGTTTGGGTGGATTCATATGCGGGACGCATGAACCCGGTTGCCGTGGAGGCCGGCCTTACTTTCTCGATCGACCGGTGGAGCGGGCCGCCGCCTTCTGTTCCGCGCCCATGCCGCGCACCAGCGCCGCGCCAAAGTGCTCGATGGCCCGCTGCAGGTTGCCTTGCGCGGTACTGCTGACCATCCACACGTCCAGCGCCAGCCCGAAGTCGCGCACCGTCAGCACGTCCAGGGCTTCGGCATGGCAACTGGCCTGCAGGGCAGGGCGCGAGACGAATCCCAGGCCCAGGCCGGCGGCCACCAGGCCGAGCTGCAGCTCGCTGCCGTAGGTCTCCAGGTTGAGCCGGAAGGGCAGGCCCTGCGCGGACAGCGCGCGCTGCAGCGCGGCGCGGAAGCCGCAGCCGTCGGGGTTGAGGATCCAGCCCGCGTCGAAGATGTCCTTGAGCCGCACGCTGGTCTTTGCCAGCCGGCCCTTGGCGGCCACGACCAGCAATTCCGTGGAGGCCAGGCGTTGCGCGCTGAGGGTGTCGGGCCAAACCTGGGATGCCGGCATGAACACCGCGGCTGCGTCGAGCCGGCCTTGGCGGACCGCGTCCACCAGCCGGGCGCTCCAGTCGGTTGCCACTTGCAACCGTACCTCGGGGAAGCTGCGCTGCATGTCCAGCAGCAGCTCCACCAGGCTGGACGCTCCCATCGAATGCGTCAGCCCCAGGCGCAGGCGGCCGGTGGGCATGGCGTCGGTGGTGACCAGGTCACGCAAGGCATCGATCTCGCGCAGCGCGGCGCGGGTCTGCGCATGCACGCGCAAGCCCAGCGGGGAGGGCTTGGGGGGCTTGATGCTGCGGTCCAGCAGTTGCACCCCCAACGACTCCTCCAGGTTCTGGATGCGGCGCGTGGTGGCGGGCTGGGTCAGGCCGAGCTCGCGCGCGGCCAGGCTGATCGAGCCGTGGCGCACCACGGCGTCGAAGGCGCGCAGGTCTTCCGTTTTCATCGAGGCGTTCAGGGAGCGGGACTGGGGCGGCACTGTATCGCCTGTCCCGCGCGCTCCACGCCCAGGTTCGACCGCTTCGGCCGTACCGTCGCGGCGCGGCGACGAGCCGTGCGCGCCGGCGTCGGCCGGACACGATCCCGAGCGGTCATCGCTCACGGCGCTCCCAGCACCTTGAAGCCGTGCGTGCCGTCGCGGCCCAGTTGCGCCACCAGCCCGAATTCCCAGTCCAGGTAGGCCTGCATCGCCTCGCGCGGCGCGTCGGTGCCCTCGTAGGGCCGGCGGTAGCGGTCGATGCGCGGGCTCGCCAGCCGCTGCTCGCCCGCCTCCAGCGGCCGGCCCTCGGCGGCCCAGGCGGCGTTGCCGCCTTCCAGCACCGCCACCGGCACGTCGGTCAGCCTGGCCAGGTCCGCCGCGGCGAAGCGGGCCAGCGCGCTGCTGCCGCAGGTCACCACGATGCGCCGCGGCGCCGGCAGCGCCCGCAGCGCCTGAGGCAGTTGCGCGCGCAGCACCCACCACGCGCCCGGGATGTGGCCCTTGACGTGGTTGGCACTGGTGGTGACGTCGAGCAGCAGCGTGCCGTCGTCCCGGGCGAGCTGGTCGGCCAGCTCGGCCGGCGTCACCGAGTCCACCGCCGGAAACGGCGCATGCGGCGGCTTCCAGGCGCCGGTCTCGGTGAACTGCGACGGGCCGACGTCGGTGAGCCAGCCCACTTCCCAGCCCAGCTGCGCCAGCCAGTGCGCCGTCATGGCCGCGCGCACCCCGTCGGATTCGATGCCGCCGTCCGCCAGCACGATGCGCGCGCCGCGCACGGCGGCGAACACGTCGGTCTCCTGCACCAGTTGCCCACCGGGCGCGCTGCCGAAGCCCGGCAGGTGGCCGGCGGCGTATTCCTCGGGCGTGCGCACGTCCCAGCGGTAGAGGGTGCGCTGCCGGTCCAGCGTCCAGGCGGCCAGGCTGTCCCGCGTCAGGCGCAGCGCGCCGGCACGGTCGGCCAGGGCCTGGGCGGCGCCCTGCGCGGCACGGCGGTTGGCCCCGCTGGCCGGACCGAAGCGGCGCTGCGCGCCGTGGTCCAGCTCGAAGCCGGCCAGGGTCCAGCCGATGGTGCCGTTGCGCAGGGCGGCCACGGGGTTGGGAATGCCGGCGTTGACCAGGCTCTGCGTGCCGATGAGGCTGCGCGTGCGCCCGGCGCAGTTGACGATGACGCGCGTGGACGGATCGGGCGCCAGGTCGCGCACGCGCAGCGCCAGCTCGGCGCCGGGCACGCTGATGCCGCCCGGGATGCTCATGGTCTGGTACTCGTCGAAACGGCGCGCGTCCAGCACCACCACGTCCGCTTTGGCGTCCAGCAGCGCCTTGACCTCCTCGGCCGGCAGCGAGGGCGTGCCGCGCTCATGCTCCACCAGCTCGCCGAAGGCCTTGCTCGGTACGTTCACGTCGCGGAACAGCTCGCCGCCGGCGTCGCGCCAGCCTTGCAGGCCGCCTTCGAGCAGGTGCACGCGGGTGTAGCCCAGCGCCTGCAGCCGCCGTGCCGCGGGCTCGGCCAGGCCCTCGCCGTCGTCGTACACGGCGATCGTGACGTCGCGCCGCGGCAGCCGCCAGGGGGCGTCGAGCTCGATGCGGCCGGCCGAGATCTGCACCGCGAACAGCGGGTGCTCCTGGGCGAAGGGGTCTTCCTCGCGCACGTCGATCAGCGCGATCTCGCGCTTGGCCAGCAACGTGGCGCGCACGTCGGACGCGCTCAGGCGCGGCAGGTCGGGGGAAGCGGGCATCAAGTGGTCTCCTTGGAACGGTCCCAGAGGTTGGGGACCCAGGTGTTGGAATAGCCGGAAACGAAGGGTTTCCTGGTGCCGTCCGGGGCGTAGACCCAGCGGTGCACGGCACCGATGTTGGCACCGTAGACGTGGATGGAGATGGAGGTGCGGTCGTCGAAGGCGTTGCTGACCTGGTGGATGTCGCCCAGCGTGGGCGACACGGCCTCCACCTCGCCCGGGTGCAGCCGCTGCGCCGGCCCGGCGGGCACCAGGCAGCCCGCGGCGTCGTAGGCGAAGTTCTGCGCGATCTCCTCGCCGCGCAGCATGCCGATGAGGCCCCAGACGGTGTGGTCGTGCACCGGCGTGCGCTGGCCCGGGCCCCAGACGAAGCTCACGACGGAGAAGCGCTCCAGCGGATCGGCGTGCAGCAGGTACTGGCGGTAGTGCTGGGGATGCGGCTGGGCCAGCTCCTCGGGGAGCCAGTCGTCACGCGCCACCAGGCGGGCGAGGTGGCCGCGCACGGCGGCCAGGCGCTCGGCTTCGCTGGCGTCATGGTCCAGCTCGCGCGTGACCGCGACCACGAAGTCGCGCAGGGGTGAGGTGCTCAAGGGAGTCTCCTGAAGGTTCGGGAATGCGGGTTCAGACTGTCGTGGCCGGGTGCAGCGCGACGCGGCCGGCCGCGACCAGGGCGCTGTCTTCCTGCGGCGTGTGCACGCGCCCGCACAGCACGTCGCGGTGGTAGCGCTGCAGCGGGTTGGCGCGGTCCAGCCCGTGGTTGCCGGACTGGCGCAGCGCCAGCTCGGTCACGGCGATGGCGTTGCGCGTGACGGCGACCTTGAGCAGGCCGCTGTCCGCCACCGACCAGGGCCGTCCCGCGTCCGCCGAGGCGGTGGCGTCGTCGAGCTGCGCCTGGCTGGCGAGCAGCAGCAGCTCGATCTCGCCCACCGCCTCCTGCGCGCGCGGCAGGCTCGCCAGCGGCGCGCCCAGGCTCGATGGCACGCGCTGGCGCAGGAAATCCAGCAGCCAGTCGCGCGCGTTGCGCGCCACGGCGTCGTAGAGCGTGCCCAGCAGCACGTTCATCCAGGCCTGCTGCTCCGGGTCCGGCCGCGTGATCCATTCGGCCGGTGCGCGCAGGTCCACCGCGTGGTCCAGCGGGATCGGCACCTCGTCGAGCAGCACTTCGTCGCTGGCCGTGGCGCGCATGCCCAGGTGGTTCCAGCTGCGCTGCACGCGCAGCCCCGGCGCGTCGGCCGGCACCAGGAACTGGCCCACGCGCGGCTCGGCCTCGTCGGTGCGGCCCCACACCACCAGCCAGCGCAGGCCGTCGATGCCGGTGGTGTAGAGCTTGTGGCCCGAGAGCCGCCAGCCGTCGGGCGTGCGCCGTGCCACGGTGCCGGGCAGGCCGCCGCGCGCGGGCGAGCCCAGCTCCGGTTCCACGCGCAAATGGTTGCCCAGCGCACCTTCGCGCACGGCGCTGCGCAGCACGCGCTCGCGCAGCGCCGCCGGCCAGCGGCAATCGGGATGGCTCAGCAGCCGCGTGAGCAGCAGCTGCATCACCAGCACCAGCGCCGTGGCCGGCTCGCCGCGGGCCACGGCGGCGACCAGCTCGCGCGCCTCGGCCAGCCGTCCGCCGGCGCCGCCAAGCTCGCGCGGCACCACCAGACCCGGCAGGCCGTGGCGGCGCAGCAGCTCGAAGTTGGCGTGCGGGAAGCGGCCGCTGGCGTCGTGCTCGGCCGCCGTGGCGGCCAGGGTGCGCGTGATGTGGGCCAGCAACGCCGCATCGGGCCGGCCCGCCGCTGCGAAGGCGGGCTCGGGCGTCGTGCCGAAGGCGGGTGGAGCGCTTGCACGCGCCGGTGCCAAGGTGTCGAGGCTCATGCGAAGTCCATGCGAGGTGTGATTCGGCGGCCAGCGTAGGAGCGGAGGGGCGGTGCGGTCAAACATGCAATCCAAACATGAATAGCAGATTTGATTATTTGTCTTGATGCGGGTCGTGGCTCTACGGTTGCGGCCATTCCCACCCAACCACGCAAGCAAGGAGCCCCTCCATGAGCGTCGAGATCATCGGCATGATCACCACCCAGCGGCAGTCGGAGACGCTGCGCCCGCAAGGGCCCGTGATCGACCGCGACTACGTGCGCCGCTTCGCGCAGGCGCACGAGGCCGCGGGCTTCGACCGCATCCTGGTGCCGCAGCACTCGACCGGTCCGGATGCCAGCCAGGTCATCGCCTACGCCGCCAGCGTGACCGAGCGCGTGCACTTCCTGCTGGCGCACCGCCCGGGCTTCATCGCGCCCGCCTTCGCCGCGCGGCAGCTGGCCACGCTGGAGAATTTCACGGGCGGCAGGCTGGCGGTGCACATCATCTCCGGCGGCTCGGACGAGGAGCAGCGCCGCGACGGCGACTTCCTCGACCATGACCAGCGTTACGCGCGCACCGACGAGTACCTGCAGGTGCTGCGCCGCACCTGGACGGCCGAGGAGCCCTTCGACCACGAGGGGCCGCTCTATCGCTACGAGAAGGCCTTCTCGGAGGTCAAGCCGCTGCAGAAGCCGCACATCCCGATCTATTTCGGTGGCGCCAGCGAGGCCGCGCTGCGCGTGGCCGGCAAGCATGCCGACGCCTACGCGCTGTGGGGCGAGTCGCTGGAGCAGACGCGCGAGCTGACGCAGCGCGTGCGTGCCGAGGCCGTCCGGCATGGGCGCAACATCCGCTTCTCGGTCTCCTTCCGGCCGATCCTGGCCGACACGGAAAGCCAGGCCTGGGAGAAGGCCGAGCACATCCTGGCCGAGACGCGCCGCCTGCGCACGGAGGCGGGCTGGTCGCGTGGCGGCCCGCAGCAGAGCGAGGGCGCGCGCCGGCTGCTGAGCGCGGCCGAGCGCGGCGACGTGGTGGACGAGCGGCTGTGGACGGCGGTGGCGCGCGAGACCGGCGCGCGCTCCAACAGCACGGCGCTGGTGGGCACGCCGGAGCAGGTGGCGCAGGCGCTGCTGAAGTACGTGGAACTGGGCGTGGGCACGCTGCTCATCCGCGGCTTCGATCCGCTCGACGACGCCGCGGACTACGGCCGCGAGCTGATTCCGCGCGTGCGTGCCCTGGTTGCCGAGCGGGAAGCGCGGCAGGCCTCGCAAGCGCCTGCGGCAGCCCTGGCGTGATGGCGGTGCCCGGGGGCATGCGAAAGGATTCGCTGCCATCGTGTTTCCTGAGCATGCTGCTTCTTGGCAGCTGTCGTCAGGACTTGCCGATCTTGGCCTGCCGAGCCAATGACAGCGCAACGAAGTCCACGAATGCCCGCACGCGCGTTGCCACCTGGTGGCGCTGCGGGTAGACGGCATGGATGTCCGCATCGGGCGTGTAGTACTGCGGCAGCACCTGCGCGAGCCGACCGCTTTGCAGATAGCGCTCGATGCGCCACTCGGCGCGCATGAGGGTGCCGTGGCCGTCGAGCGCCCAGTTTGAAGACGTCGAGCGCGAAGTCACGCGCCAGCGCCGGGACGGGGGCCGAGCACGCGCAGCCGCCAAGCCCAAGCCGGGCGGGACTGTGTCCGGTGTGTGAACTCGCATGCCGCGTGCGTCCGCGCGGATCAAGTTGCGTTCCCGGAAACCGATGAATGGGCCACTGGCGACGCGTCCTGCAAGCCGGTCGGCTTGACTCGCAGTTTTCGCTCCTCGCACCGGTTGATGAAATTGATCAAGAAAACAGAAGAATTTCCAGGGCCACAGGGCTCCTCGCCTGGTCCCGTTCTGGGGTCCGGGTGTCATGAGCTCCCCATGATGCGTTGAACGGTGCCGCTCCCCGTGATGCGGGAAAGCAGCCCGTGCTCGCCGTTTGAAACCGCCCATGAAAGCTTCCGTGCCCACCACTGCTCTGAGCAGGTGCGTGCTGGCGATAGCCCTGTACGCCGCGAGTCCGCTGGTCAGCGCAAGCCCCGACCTGACGGCGCTGGGCCTGGAGGAGTTGATGGCCCTTAAGGTCGTCGGCGCCTCGAAGTACGAGCAGCGCCAGTCCGAGGTGGCCGCGGCGGTCAGCGTGATCACGCGCGAGGACATTCGCAGCTTCGGCTGGCGCACACTGGACGAGGCACTGGCCACGCTGCCAGGCGTTCACGTCACCTACGACCGCCAGTACAAGTACCTGGGCACGCGGGGCTTCGGGCTGCCCGGGGACTACAACACCCGCGTGCTCGTCACCATCAACGGCAATCGGGTCAACGATTCAACGTTCGACGCGGGCCAGGTCGGCCGGCAGCTTCCGCTTGACATGGAACTGGTCGAGCGCATCGAGTTCATTCCGGGCCCGGGCGGAGCCGTCTACGGCCAGAACGCCATGTTCGGCGTCGTCAACGTCATCACGCGCACCGGCATGGACATGGATGCCACGGAGCTCGCAGTGCGAGCACAGCAGCCGCAGGGGTTGCGCGAAGGGCGCGTGAGCTTTGGCAAGCGCTTCGACGGCGGGCTGGACCTGCTGCTGTCCACCTCGGCGCTGAACGCGCGCGGCCAGGACCATTTCTTCGAGTTCGGTGCGACCGGGGTGTCCGGCATCGCGCGGGGCATGGATGGCGAGCGCGACCGGGAGTTCTTCATCCGCCTGGCCCGCGGCGCCTGGTCCTTCGACCTGGTCAGCGGCAACGACCGCAAGGACGATCCCACGGCTTCCTACTTCAGCAGCCCGCTGGTGCCCGGACAGTCCCAGCGCGACCGCTACACGCTCGCCCAACTGCAACACCAGCATGGTCGGCCTGAAGACGCGCTGCGGTTCCACGCCCGCCTCTTCGCCGGGCAGGAGCGCTACACCGGCCACTTCAACTATGGCACGCCGATCACCAGCCCAATCGCCGGCGACTGGCGTGGCGGCGAGTGGCAGCTGTTCTACAGCGGCTGGGACGCGCACAGGCTGATGCTGGGGCTGGAGATCCAGGACAACGCACGGGCCCGACAGCAATTCATCGACCCAGCCAATCCCGCCAATGACTTCACGATCCACAGTCCGGGCTGGCGCGCTGGCGTGTATGTGCAGGACGAATGGCTCCTGGCCGATACGCTGCGGGCCACACTGGGCCTGCGCGTGGATCGCAACGACGTCACGGGCACCCAGACCAGCCCGCGCCTGGGCCTGATCTGGCAGGCCACGCCGGCCACCACGCTCAAGGCGCTCTACGGCCGGGCGCATCGCGCGCCCAACGCCTTCGAGCGCGACTACAGCGACAGCGTGTCGCAGGTGGGCAATCCAGCCCTCCAGGGCGAGCGCATCGACACGCTGGAACTCGTGGCCGGCCACCGCGTGGGCGGCGAACTGCTCTTGCGCGGCTCCGTGTACCAGTGGCGCATGTCGGACCTCATCGTCCTGGGCGTGGACCCGGTCAGTGGGCTGACGCAATACCAGCCGGGCGGGCAGGTCCGGGCCAAGGGGCTGGAGCTGTCTGCCGACCAGGTCTGGTCCTGGGGCGGGCGGCTGCGCGGCAGCGTTTCGATGCAGCACGCGCGCGACGCCGGTGGCGTCCGGATCGCCAATGCGCCGCCACTGCTGGGCAAGCTCAACTTCTCGGCGCCGTTGCCCCTGGCCGGCCTGCGTCTGGGCTGGGAGCTGCAGTTCGACGGCCGCCGAAGCACGCTTGCCGGCAAGGAGACGGGTGGCCATGCCGTATCGAACCTGCACTTGAGCACGGAGCGCCTGCTCCCGGGACTGAAAGTGAGCCTTGCCATCCGCAACCTGTTCGACAAGCGCTACGAGCACCCGGCGTCCGACAGCAACTGGCAGGACTCGCTGGGCCAGGACGGCCGCAGCGTCCGTGCCGAAGCCCGCTATCGGTTCTGACGATGCCGCGAACTTCGACAGCGACCGCGATGATTCATCGCGCCGTCCGGGACTGGCGCCTGTCCCTGCTGTGCGCCTTGGTGGCCATGGGCCAGGCTGCCTCTGGCGTGGCCGATGCCTGTTCGCTCGATACCCTGTTGCGCCTGCCTCTGGAACAGCTGCTGGAACTGAAGATCGGGCCATCGAGTTGCAGCCCCGGCCCGTCCACATCCCCCGCACTGCAGCCGCGCATCGCGCCGGGGAGCCGGCCATGAGGGTCCGTGTCCTTTGGCGTGGCCTGCTGCGGACCTTGTCGGTGCTGAGCGCCGTCGGCATGGCGCTCGCCGCCCATGGTGGGGAGCTGCCCGAATACCGGCTCAAGGCCGCCTTTCTCTACAACTTCGCCGCCTACACCGAGTGGCCGGCGGAGGTCGGTAGCACGCTCAACGTGTGCATCTACGGCGCGGACCCCTTCGGCATCGAAGCCGCCGCCTTGAACGGGAAGCGGGCCGGAGCGCGGACCCTGGCGGTGCACCGCAGGACGCAGGCCGAGACGCTCAAGGGCTGCCAGGTGGTCTTCATCGCCAACGCGGGCAGCGAGACGGTGCGGCGCGTGCTCGACGTGCTGCGCGGGCTGCCGGTGCTGACGGTGGCCGACACGCCGCAGGCCTTGCAGCATGGCGTGGCCCTCAACATGAATCTCTCGCAGGAGCGCGTCACCTTCGAGGCCAGCCTCCGGGCCGCGCGCGAGGCGCGGTTGGAACTCAGCTCCCGGCTCCTGCGCTTGGCTACGGAGGTACGGCAATGAGCCGCATGAACAATGGCCTGTGCGGCAGTACGCTGGGACAGCGCCTGCGTCGCGTGAACCGCATCACGCTCGGCGCGGCCACCGCCATCGTGGCGCTGGTCATCACGGCCAGCAGTGCCGTGCTGGGCCTGCTGTCCATGATCGACACCAGCCGCCTGCAGGCCCGGATGCTGGCCGAGAGCGCCGCCGCGGCGTTGATGTTCCAGGATCAGAAGGCGGCCACGGAGCTGCTGCAGCCGCTGCGCAACATGCCGCAGGTGCTTGGCGCGGCGGTGTACACCGCCGAGCAGGTCGCGTTCGCGCACTACGCCGCCGAAGGGCAAGCGCCGCCCATGGCGCCGCTACCGGGCCGTGCCGGGGCGCGCGAGCTCGGTCCGACCCGGCTGCGGGTCGCGCAGCCGGTGCTGTTCGAGGGCCAGCACCGCGGCAGCGTGGAGCTGACACTGACGCTGGCGCCGCTGTACCAGCAGCTCCTGTGGCAGCTGGCGGCGACGCTGGGCGCCACGGCACTGGCGCTGGCCATCAGCCAGCTGCTGCTGCGGCGGCTCAACGCCTCGGTGCTCAACCCCATCGCCGAGCTCAACGCCCTCACGCAGCGGGTCTCGCTCAATGCCGACTACACGCTGCGCGCGCGCAGCAGCGACATCGTGGAGCTGCGCTCGTTGGCGCAGGGCTTCAACGCCATGCTGGAGCAGATCCAGCAGCGCGACACCAGCCTCGAGGCGCATCGCAACCACCTGGAAGAGGAGGTGAGCCGGCGCACCGCGGAGCTGGTGCAGGCCAGGGACGCCGCCGAGGCCGCCAGCCGAGCCAAGAGCGAGTTCCTGGCCACGATGAGCCACGAGATCCGCACGCCCATGAACGGCGTGCTGGGCATGAACCAGCTGCTGCTGGACACGGCGCTGGACCCGCTGCAGCGCCAGTGGGCCGAGTCGGCGCAGGCTTCGGGGCAGCACCTGCTGGGTGTGCTCAACGACATCCTGGACTTTTCCAAGATCGAGGCTGGCCACTTGGAACTGGAGGACGCGGCCTTCAGCGTGGTGCGGGTCGTGGAAGAGGCCATCGCGATGTTCGCGCAGCCGGCCGAAGTCAAGGGCTTGGAGCTGGCGATGCAGATCGTGCCCCACGATGCCGAACTGACCGTGCGTGGCGACGCGTTCCGGCTGCGCCAGGTGGTGGCCAACCTGGTGGGCAACGCCATCAAGTTCACGGAGGCGGGCGAGGTGGTGGTGCGGGTCGTCATGCTGGAGCGGCACGGGGGCATGGCCTCGCTGCGCATTGGCGTCGAGGACACCGGCATTGGCATCGCACCGCAGGCCTGCATGCACATCTTCGAGCACTTCGCGCAGGCCGACGGCTCGACCACGCGCCAGTACGGCGGCACCGGGCTGGGGCTGGCCATCTGCCAGCGCCTGGTACACCTGATGGGGGGCCGTATCGGCGTGCGCAGCGAGCTCGGCGCGGGATCGACGTTCAGCGTGGAACTGCGCCTGCCTGTGGCCGGCAACGGCACGGCGCTGCCGCTGGACGGCGCCCTGCTGGAGGGTGCGCGCGTACTGGTTGTGGATGACAACCAGACCAACCGCGACATCCTGCTGCACCAGCTGCAGGGCTGGCGCATGTCGGTGCACTGCGTGGACGGCGCCACGCCGGCGCTGGCCGCGCTGCACCAGGCCGCGCGCACGGGACGCCCCTTCGATTTGGCCATCCTGGACATGCACATGCCTGGCATGGATGGGCTGGCGCTGGCGCGCTCCATCCGCGCCGAGCCCGCGATGGCCGCCACCCGTCTGGTGCTGCTGAGCTCGACCTACGCCGATGCCGACGCGCGCACGCGGGCGCACGCCGGGCTGTGCCGCAGCCTGAGCAAGCCCATTCGCCGCGCCGATCTGCACCGCGTTCTCGTGGGGGTGCTGGCGGGCGCACAGGACGACACGCCGGCTGGGACCAAGGCGCCGCAGGCGCGGCACGGCACACTGCGGGGCCACGTGCTGGTGGTGGAGGACAACCCGGTCAACCAGGCCGTCGCCCAGGCCATGCTCGATCGGCTCGGGCTGCGCTGGACGCTGGCCCAGCACGGGGCCGAAGCCGTGGAACTGGTGCGCGGCAACGACTTCGACCTGGTGCTGATGGATTGCCAGATGCCGGTCATGGACGGCTACCAGGCGGCGACGGCCATCCGCGAGCTGCCCGCGAGCCGCGGTGCGGCGTTGCCCATCGTTGCCGTGACGGCCAACGCATTGCGCGGCGACGAGCAGGCCTGCCTGGACGCCGGCATGAACGGCTTCCTGGCCAAGCCCTACACCTTCACGGCGCTGCATGCCGCGCTGGCGGCCTGGCTGCCCGCCGGATCGGACACCACGGACCTCGTGGAAGATGCGGACGCCAGCCCGGCGCCGCCCCCATCGGTACTGGGCACGGCCTCGAACATCAACGCCAAGACCATTGCCATGCTGCGTGAGATGGACGAACACGGCGGCCTGGGGCTGCTGTCGCAACTCGTGGCCTCGTTCAATGCATGCGCGGACGGCAGCGTGCAACGCATGAGTGCGGCGCTTGATGAGCGCAATGCCCGGGGACTGCGGCAACTGGCGCACGCCCTGAAATCCGCCGCCGCGAATCTGGGCGCCGATGCGCTGGCCGCCTGCTACCGCGAGATCGAGCACTGCGCCCGCGATGGACGGCTCGAAGCCGTGCCGGTGCTGCTGGCGCCGACGCACGCCGAACAGCAGCGCGCGCTAGCCGCGCTGCACGCCATCGTCGCCGAGGCCACCGCATGAGCGCGTTCAAGCAATCGATCCTGGTGGCCGACGACGACGCCGGCGCCCGTCTGGTGATGCAGGCGGCGCTGCGCAAGGCTGGCTACGACGTGCGGCTGGCCAGCGGCGGTCACGAGGCCTTGCAGCAGTTCGGCGCCCACCCCTGCGACATGGTCATGCTCGACGTCGACATGCCCGACCTCGACGGCTACGCGGTGTGCGCCAAGCTGCGAGCCCAGGCCGGGGCGCTGCTGCCCATCGTCATGGTCACCGGCATGGACGACGTGGCCTCGGTGGAGGCGGCGTACGAGTGCGGCGCCACGGACTTCATCGCCAAGCCGGTCCACTGGGCGCTGATCGGCCATCGCGTGCGCTACCTGTTTCGCAGCCACCAGGCGATGCTGGACGTGCATGCTGCCGAGGCCCGCATCGCGCGGCTGGCCTACTTCGACAGTCTCACGGGGCTGCCCAACCGGCACGCCTTCCTGGAACGCCTGGAGCACGAGGTACAACGTGCCCGGCAGCACCGTGGCCGGCTGGGCGTGCTGTTCATGGATCTGGACGGGTTCAAGAATATCAACGACACCCTGGGCCATGACGTGGGCGACCGAGTGCTGGTGTCGGCCGCGGAGCGGCTGCGCGAGAGCGTGCGCGCGCGACCTCGTGTCGCGCCCGCTGACGCCCGAGCCCGGCCTGCGGACGATCGAGGCTGCGCCGGACATCACGCTGGCGCGCCTGGGCGGGGACGAGTTCACCGCGGTGGTGAGGGACATCGGTCATGTCCAGGACGCCGTCGCCATCGCGCAGCGCATCGCGCAGTCCCTGCGCGTGCCCTTCGTGCTGGAAGGCCGCGAGTTGAACCTGGCCGCCAGCATCGGCATCGCCTGCTATCCCGACGACGGCTGTGACTCGGCCACCTTGCTCAAGCACGCCGACGCGGCCATGTACCAGGCCAAGCGCTCGGGCCGCAACGGCATCAGCCTCTACCGTGCCGGCCTGACGGACCAGCTGCTGCAGCGCATGGACCTTGAAAGTAGCCTGCGCGCCGCGCTGGCGCGCCAGGAGTTCCACCTCGTCTACCAGCCCCAGGTCGAGGCGGCCACCGGGCGCATCCGCTCGGTCGAGGCGCTGCTGCGCTGGAGCCATCCGACGCGGGGGCTGGTTCCGCCGGCGGAGTTCATCCCGCTGGCCGAGGAAAGCGGCCTGATCAACAGCATCGGCCAGTGGGTGCTGCGCACGGCCTGCATGCAGGCCGCGCTATGGAATCGCGACGGTCCGCCCGTGACCGTGGCGGTCAACCTGTCGCCGCGCCAGTTCGAACAGCCCGGGCTGGCGCGCATGGTGCTGGACGTGCTCGACCAGACCGGCCTGGCGCCGCAGCTGCTGGAGCTGGAGGTCACGGAAGGCGCCGTGATGGAGAACGCCGATGCCGCGCGGCTGATCCTGCAGGCGCTGCGGGAGCGCGGCATCCGTATCGCGCTGGACGACTTCGGCACCGGCTACTCGTCGCTGGCCTACCTCACCCGCATGCCGATCCAAAGCATCAAGATCGACCGCTGCTTTGTCAACGGATTGCTGGCCGGCGGGGAGAACGAAGCCATCGTGCGCGCGGTGCTGGCCATGGCTCACAGCCTGCGCATGCGCGTCACGGCCGAGGGCGTGGAGACGCAGGAGCAGGCCCGAATGCTCAAGGCGCTGGCCTGCGACCTGCTACAGGGCTACCACTTCAGCCGCCCGGTGCCCGCGGCACAGGTGCCGCAGCTGTTGCAGCGCAGCTGGGTGGTGAGTGACTGACGAACGCAGGGCAGGGCCTCGTTTATTGCTGATGCTGCAATTCGCTATTGGGCGAGGCGCTCTTTTTCCTGGGCGTGCCGGCACCTACTCTTCATGCCATCGATGACGCCAGCCACGCAGCAGCGCATCGAAGACCGAAGCCACAGCGGCGCCAACCGGTCCCAAGCTGCGGCATCACCAGGAACTGCCATGTCCAAACTGCTTCAATACGTTGCCATCTCCACCATTGCGGTCGCCAGTGCCTTCGTGACGGCACAGGCTCATGAGGCCGACGACGCACCTTCCGGCGCCACCGCAACGCCGGCCGTCCACGAATCCGCTCCCGTCTTCAGCGCTCAGCCTTCCGCGCTGAGCCGGGCGGAGGTGCTGGCAGACCTGCAGGTCTGGCAGGACTCGGGGTTGGCCGCGCTCCAGCACGGCGAAACGCCGGATGTCTTCAGTGCCGAATACCAGCGCGCGTCGGCGCTGTACGACGCGCTGCGCAAGTCGCCGCGCTTCGCGATGCTGGTGCAGAGCATCGCCGCCAAGCGGGGCGAAGTCACTGCCGGCACGGCATTCGACGCCACGCGAGCCGTGCGCTAAGCGAAGCCGGCGGCCGGGCACTCGGGTCGCCATTGCGCAACCTTCGACCATGGACCAGCCTGAGGCCAAACCGGCGCAACCGGTGCGGCGCCACCGCCTGTGCGACGCCGCGGTGGTGGCGGCGCTGCGTGCCGACCCCCCGCCGGGACTGAACTGCCGCAGCGAGGCGGAGCTCGAAGCCACGCTGGACGCGGTGCTGCGGGCGCACGATCCGGCCCTGGACCTGCACGTCTTCGGCTACGGCTCGCTGATGTGGGACCCGGCGATGGACGTGCTGGGCAGCACCGTCGCGCTGGTGCCGGGCTGGCATCGGCGCTTCTGCCTGCGCATGGTCTTCGGCCGCGGTACGCCGCAGGCGCCGGGCGTCATGCTGGCACTGGACCGCGGCGGCAGCTGCCACGGCGTGCTCTACCGTATCGAGGCCTGCAAGGTGAGGGAGGAGCTGCGGCTGCTGTGGCGGCGCGAGATGCTGGCCGGCTCCTATGACGCGCGCTGGGTCTGGGCCTGGGCCGGTGGGCGCCGGGTGCGCGCCCTCACGTTCGTCGCCATCCGCCGCCACGAGCGCTACATCGGCGGCCTGCCGGTCGATGCCGTCGCGCGGCTCGTGTGCACCGGCCAGGGCCGGTACGGCAACTGCCGCAGCTACTTCGACGCGACGGTCCAGGCCCTGCAGCGGCTGGGCATACGGGACGCCGGCATCGAGCGGCTGCGGCGCGCGGTGGCGGGCGCCGACCGCGAAGCCGGCTTGCCGGTGCCGGTCACGCCGGGCGGAGGCACGCGTGGCGTTCGAAAAGCTGGACCGCCCAGTCGATGAAGACGCGCACCTTGGCGCTGAGGTAGCGGTTGGGTGCATAGATCACATGCACCGGCATGTCCGGCCTGCGCCAGTCCTCCAGCAGCGGCACCAGGCGTCCGGCCTGCACCGCCTGGTGCACCGCGTAGGACGGCGCCTGGATGATGCCCAGACCTGCCAGGCCGGCGGCCAGGTAGGCGTTGGTATCGTTGACGACGAGCTTGTGGTTCAACACCGGCTCGATCTCGCTGCCGCCGTGGGAGAACCTGAAGGGCAGGGCCCGCGTGCTCTGCGCGGTGATCATGCCGACCGTGGGCAGGCGCGCGACGTCCTCAGGCGTCCCGGGCTTGCCGTGCGCCTGCAGCAAGGCCGGCGCGGCGCAGGTGGTGAAGCCGAAGCGTCCGATGCGCCGGGCCACCATCAGCTGCTCGTCGACGTTGCCGGCGCGGATGGCGCAGTCGATGCCTTCGGCCACCAGGTCGATGTGCTTGTGCCCCGTGCCCAGTTCCACTTCGACGTCGGGATACTCGCGGTAGAACCCGGCCAGCGCCGGCACGATGACCATCGTGGCGATGCCCGGAGCCGTCTCCACGCGCACCCGGCCCGAGGGCTTGGCCAGCGACTGGCGCGTGGCCGACTCGATGTCGGCCAGGTCCGCCAGCAGGCGCACCACCCGCTCGTAGTAGGTGGCGCCTTCGGCAGTGACGGTGACCGAGCGCGTGGTGCGATGCAAGAGCCGCACCTTGAGGTCCTGCTCCAGGGCCTGGATCAGCCGGGTCACGGTGGCGTTGGGCAGGTTCATCGTTTCGGCTGCCTTGGTGAAGGTGCCGGCCTCAACCACCCGGACGAAGGCGTTCATCGCGGCGATGCGGTCCATGCTTTCGAGTCCAATCCGAACAAGCTCAAGACGCCCATCAGGTCATTGGGGATGACAAGGAAATTTAGGCCGAGAAGAAAATGGGTGTTGAGTTGGGCCGGAAGACTATTGCTGAAACTGCAAAGCCGTGTTTCAGCCGGCCCGGCTTTTTCGCCACCCCGCTTGAACCATATCCTTTTCGGGACTGCTGACGGCGCAGCAGCAGGCCGTCAGGCCAGCATAGTCGCGGCAGCGGCGTGTACCGAATCCGAGCGCCCCATGCCCGGCCGATAACCTGCATCGCAATCCGCACGCCATCTTGGTGGATTGGAACGCAAATCTCGAAGAGGACCCAAATGCCTAGCGAAGTTGTCATTGCCTCTGCAGTGCGTACGCCCGTCGGCGCATTTTCAGGCGCGCTCAAGGACGTCCCGGCCGCGGCCCTGGGCGGGCACGCCATTGCGGCCGCGCTCGGCCGGGCCGGTCTGGAGCCCAGCGTCGTGGACTCGGTGGTGTTCGGCAATGTCGTGCAGGCCGGCAACGGCATGAACGTCGCCCGCCAGGCCGCCCTGGCCGGTGGGCTGCCCTGGCCGGTGGGCTGCCGAATGCGGTACCCGCCTATACCGTCAACCGTGTCTGCGGGTCGGGTGCGCAGGCCGTCGTCAGTGCCTATGCCGAAGTCCTCAGCGGGATGTCAGGCGTCGTGGTGGCCGGCGGCACGGAGAACATGGACCGCGCCCCCTACCTGCTGCCAGGCATGAGGTTCGGCAGCCGCATGGGTGACGCCTCAGCCGTCGATGCGCTGCTGCGCGACGGGCTGCACGATGCGTTCTCCGGTCGGCATTCCGGCTGGCATACCGAGGATCTCGTGCAGCGCTTCGACATCTCGCGCGGCAGGCAGGATGCCTATGCCGCGGAAAGCCAGCGGCGCTTTGCAGCCGCGCAGGAAGCAGGGTGGTTCGACCACGAGATCGCGCCCGTCACCATCCGAGGCCGCAAGGGCGACGTCGTGTTCGGCAAGGATGAGTCCAACCGGCCGGAGACAACGGTAGAGAGCCTTGCGAAGCTGCGTCCCGCGTTTCGACCGGACGGCACCATCACCGCGGGAAACGCCCCCGGCGTCAACGCCGGCGCTTCGGCCATGGTCGTGACCAGCGCCGAGACGGCCCGCTCGCTGGGCCTGGAGCCGATGCTGCTGATCGGTCCGTGGGGCTGGCCGCGGTCGAGCCGGGCATGTTCGGCCTGGGGCCCATCCCGGCGATAGAGAAGGCGCTGGCGCTCGCCGGGTGGAAGACCGGCGACGTGGACAGGTTTGAGGTCAATGAAGCCTTTGCCGCCATCGCGCTTGCGGTGCGGGATGAACTGCGCATCGACGAGCACAGGTTCAACATCGACGGCGGCGCCATTGCCCATGGCCATCCCATCGGCGCCACGGGTGCCATCCTCATCACCAAGGTGGCGCATGCATTGCGGCGCACCGGCGAGCGCAAGGCCGTCGTGGCGCTGTGCATCGGAGGGGGACAAGGGATAGCGCTGTGCCTTGAGCGTGCCTGAGGGTTGCGCTGGCGCGCGGCTTGCCGGAAGGCAAGCCGCGTCCGGCCTTACTGGGCGGGCGCTGCCCGCGGTGTATGGCGGAGCAGGTCCCGCATGGGCGTGTCCAGACAGGAGGCGCAGTTGCTGATTCGACCATCAGCCGGGAGCTGCGCCTTCGGGGGCGAGGTCACTTGCTGGCGTTGCGGGCTTTCGCCACCTCACTCATGAATTCAGCCAGCAGCACCGGGTCGATCTGCTTGGCGAACTTTTCCGTGACGGGCTTGAGCCGCTCGCGCATGCGCTCGCGCTCGGCCTGCGGGACGTCGTTGACGGCCATGCCCTTGGCCGGCGATTCCTTGAGCATGGCCGCTTCGCGCTCACGGTTGAGCTTGCGCTCGTAGTCCGTGGCCTCCTGGGCGGCATCGGCCACGATCTTCTGGTCCTGCGGGCTCATGCGGTCCCAGGTCTTCTTGCTGATGAGCACGACCAGCGGGTCGTAGACGATGCGCGTGGTCGAAAGGTACTTCTGCACCTCCGCGAAGTTGGCCGTGGCGATGGTCGGCAGCGCCGTCTCCTGACCGTCCACTGCCTTCTGCTCCAGCGCGGTGTAGAGCTCGGGGAAGGGCATGGGCACCGCGTTCGCGCCCAGCGTGGTGTAGATGTCCACGAAGATAGGGATCTGGATCACGCGGAACTTCAGGCCCTGGAAGTCTTCCCACTTCGTGATCGGCCGTTTGGAGTTGGTGACGTTGCGAAAGCCGTGCTCCCAGTACGCCAGTCCCACCAGTCCCTTCTCGGGCAGCTTGTCGAGCAGCTTCTTTCCAAAGGGGCTGTCGACCACCGCGTCGGCTTCCCTGGCGTCGTTGAAGACCATCGGCAGGTAGTAGACCGCGAAGTCCTTGTTCATGGTGGACAGCAGCCCGGTGCTCACCACCGTGATGTCGATGGTTCCTCCCTGCAGCGAGGAGATCACCTGGGCGTCGCCGCCCAGCGTGGCGCCTGGAAACAGCTTGGCCTTGATCCTGCCGCTGCTCTTGGCGGACATCAGGTCGGCGAACTTCTGGGCGCCCACGCTGAAAGGGTGGTCCGCGGTCTGCGCGGAGGCGATCTTCAGCGAATACTCCTTGCCCTGGTTGGCTTGAACGTTGGTTGACAGGACAACACCCGTTGCAAGTGCTGCGGTCCACAGCCAGTGGCGACGTGTCTTCATGGCGTAATCCTTCGAATGGTTTGACAGGGGGCGATGCGAATCGGTCGGGTCGGTGGTGGTGTTCTAGAACGCGACCTGGTGCGCGCCCTTCAAGTCCAGGATCTCGCGCGCCTCGTCGGGCGTGGCGATGTCGATGTTCAGCGCCTCCAGCACGGCGCGGATGCGCCGCACCTGCTCGGCGCTGGAGACGGCCAGGCGGCCGGGGCCGATCCACAGCGAGTCTTCCAGGCCGACACGCACGTTGGCGCCCATGGCCGCTCCGATGGTGGCCAGCGGAATCTGGTTGCGCCCGGTGCCCAGGATCGACCAACGGAAACGGTCGCCGAACAGCCGTGCGGCCGTGCGGTGCATGTGCATCAGGTCTTCCGGATCGGCACCGATGCCCCCGAGGATGCCGAACACGGACTGCACGAACACGGGCGCCTTGACCAGGCCGCGGTCCATGAAGTGCTTGAGGTTGTTGAGGTGGCTGATGTCGTAGCACTCGAACTCGAAGCGGGTGCCGTTGGCATTGCCGATCTCGAGGATGCTTTCGATGTCGCTGAAGGTGTTCTTGAAAATCAGGTTGCGGCTGTTTTGCAGGTGCTCGCGCTCCCAGTCGTGCCTGAATTCCTTGAAGCGGTCGAGCATCGGGAACAGGCCGAAGTTCATCGAGCCCATGTTCAGCGAGGCCAGCTCGGGCTTGAAGGTGGTGGCGGGCAGCATGCGCTCCTGCACCGTCATGTGCGGGCTGCCCCCCGTGGTGATGTTGATCACCGCGTTGGTGGCCGCCTTGATCTTGGAAAGGAAGGGGCGGAACAGCTCCGGGTCCTGGGAGGGGCGCCCGTCTTTCGGGTCGCGCGCATGCAGGTGCAGGATCGCCGCGCCTGCCTCGGCAGCTTCGATCGCCGCGGCGGCGATCTCGTCGGCCGTCACCGGCAGGTGGGGCGACATGCTGGGCGTGTGGATGGCGCCGGTGGGCGCGCAGGTGATGATGGCTTTGGCTCGGGTGGCCATGGTGGACTCCATGAATCGGGAGGGCGCCCTGGCGTGCCGGGCGCGGTGTGACCGTGCAGGGCTTTGCGCGGGTCAGCTCAGGGCTTGCGTGAGGCCATCGACGACCAGTTCCTGGCCGGTGACGTTGGCCGCCAGGTCGCTGGCGGCGAACAGCGCCATGTTGGCGATGTCGCGCGCCGTCACCATGCGCCCCAGTGCCGCCTGCGAGGTGTAGTCGCGCGTGACTTCCTCCAGCGGCTTGCCGTTGGCCTGCGCCTTGGCAGCAATCACGGCGCGGATGCGCGGCCCGTCCACGGCGCCGGGCAGGATCGCGTTGACCCGGATGCCGTCGCGGCCGAGTTCGATGGCCAGCGACTTCGTGAAGCCCACCACGGCCCACTTGGATGCCGAGTACGGCGTGCGCCCCGGCATGCCCAGGTGCCCCGCGGCCGAGGAGAGATTGATGATCGACGCATCGGCGCTCCTGCGCAGGCGCGGCACGGCCTGGCGCACGCACAGGAACTGGCCCGTGAGGTTGACGGCCAGCGTGCGCTCCCAATCCGCCAGCGACAGGGTTTCCACGCCGCCCGTCGGGCCGGCGACACCGGCGTTGTTCACCAGCACGTCCAGGCCGCCGAGCTTGCGATCCAGCGTCTCGAACAGGGCGGCGACGGCGGCTTCGCTCGACACGTCGGCCAGGCAGACGTCCACCTCCGGCAGCTCGCGGGCCAGCCGTTCCAGGCTGGCGGCCTGGACGTCGCACACCATCACCCTGGCGCCGGCGGCGGCAAAGCCGCGCGTGATCTCCAGCCCTATGCCGTCAGCGCCGGCCGTCACCAGCACGCGCTTGCCGGCCAGCGAAGTCTGATTCCACATCTGCAGTCACTCCATGAGGGGTTGGATTCGGTATGTGGTGATCCTAGATCTGTGATCACAGATCACTTATATGGAATTACCCCAGTTGGCTATACTGCTTAGATGGCCCTTACTGAGCTTGTCACTCCGCTGAAGCGCCAGACCTTGAGTGCGAACGTCTACGAGCAGCTCAAGGAACTGGTGATGTCCGGGCAGATGATGCCGGGCGAACAGATCTCGCTGCGTAGCGCCGCCGTGGCGCTCGGTGTGAGCGTGATGCCCGTGCGTGAAGCGATGCAGCGCCTGGTGGCGGAGCAGGCGCTGGAGGTGACGCCCAATCGTGCGTTGCGGGTGCCGACGATGACCGTGAGCCAGTTCCGCGAGATCACCACCATCCGAGTCAATCTGGAGGGTTTGGCCACCGAACAGGCGGCCGCGGCGATCGACGAGGAAAGCCTGAGCAAGGTGCTGCAGTGGCACGACCGGTTTTCCGCCGAGATGTCGGCTGCGAGGCCGGACGGCTCGCGCCTGATCACGTTCAACAAGGAACTGCACTTCGCGATCTACGCGGCCGCCAGGATGCCGATGCTGCTGCACATGATCGAGGCCCTGTGGCTGCGTATCGGCCCGATCCTGAACCACGACCTTCGCGCGGGCTCGCGGCGCATTGCCGAACAGGTCGCGGTGACGCACCACACGGCACTCGTCGAGGCGCTCGCCAGGCGCGACGGTGCGGCCGCGCGCCGGGCTCTGCAGGGCGACATCGGCAGTGCGGCGGAGTTCATCATTTCCGCTGGTGTGCTGCTGGCTGCTGACGCCACGCCCGCCAACCCGCCGGCGGGCGCCGCAATGCCGCCGCGACGCCCGAATCGGGCGTGAGCGCCTCGGCGTCGCATGGCCGAACGCCTGGCTCTCACCCCACTCAAGACGACAGCGCCTGTGCCCGCCGCCAGGCCGCGGGCGGCAGCCCGGTCGCGCGCTTGAACGCGCGCGAGAACGCCGCCTCGGACTCGTAGCCCACTTGTTGCGCGATCGAGGCCACCACCGTGTGGCCTTCGCTCAAGAGCCGCGCACCACACTGCAGCCGCCACTGCGTGAGGTACTGCATTGGCGGCATGCCGACGAGCGCGACGAAGCGCTCGTGCAGCGCAGATCGCGACAGGCCCACGCGGCGCCCCAGCTCTTCGAGCGTCCAAGGCTGCGCGGGGTCGCCGTGCATCAGCGAGAGCGCGCGTCCGACCTGGCGGTCGCGCAGCGCGCCCAGCCAGCCTTGCGACTGCTCGGGCAGCGCGTCGAGGTAGCGCTTGACCGCATCGACGAAGACCATCTCGCTGACCCGCTGCAGCAACGCGGCGCCCCCCGCACGCTGCGCGCCACATTCCTGCGCCGCCTGCTCCAGCACCGGCGCCACCCAGGCGCCCACGCCCGCTGCCGGCAGGTGCAGCAGGCGCGGCAGCGCGTCGATGAGCGGGTTGAACGGCTTGAGGTCACAGGCGATGAAGCCGCACAGGATGACCGCCGACGCGTCTTCCGTGGGCAGGCTTTCGCCGGCCGCGAAGGCGCCGCCCCGGTACGAGATCGGGATGGGCTTCGGGTCGTCGCGCATGCGCGTGAGCCAGTCGCCCTCTTGAGCGGGCGAGACGCCGGGTGCACTGGACACCACGTGCGCATCGCCGTGCGGCAGCATGACGATGTCGCCGGCGCTGAGCCGCAACGGCGGCTCGCCCTCCACCGCGACCCAGCCGCTGCCCTTCACGAACAGGTGGTATTCGATGACGTGATCGGCGCCCGGCATCACGGCCGGCCCCAATTCCTGCGAGGGCGGCGCCCATGCCGACCACTCGTCGCGGCAGCTCACGTGAAAGAACACGGAGCCTCGCAGCCGCACGCTGCGAAGCACGTCGGACAGCGGATCGAGCTTGTTCATGCCTGCCTCGCCGATGCAATCGCGGACGGATGAGCAAACGCGGGCGACGGCAGGGAAAGCGCGCCCAGGGTCAGCGGCCAATCATGAACGCACCGATGCACGGATGCACCGGACCACTCTCCGACACAGGAACGCGACACCATGACCACCGCCTCTACCCCGGAACCAACGCCCGACTACACCGCGATCAAGCAGCGCCAGCAGGCGACCTGGGCCAGCGGCGACTATGCCGTCGTCGGCACGACGCTGCAGATCGTCGGCGAGCAGCTTGCCGAGGCCGCCGATGTGCGCAGCGACGAGCGCGTGCTCGACGTGGCCGCCGGCAATGGCAACGCCACGCTCGCCGCCGCGCGCCGCTACGCTCGCGTCACCTCCACCGACTACGTGCCCGAGCTGCTCGACAAGGGCCGCCGGCGTGCCGAGGCCGAAGGCCTCGACGTCAGCTTCGAGGTGGCTGACGTCGAAGCGCTGCCTTACGAGGCGGCGAGCTTCGACGTGGTGATCTCGACCTTCGGTGTCATGTTCGCCCCCGACCATGCGTCGGCCGCGCGCGAGATGCTGCGCGTCACGCGCCCGGGCGGCCGCATCGCGATGGCGAACTGGACGCCCGAGGGCTTCATCGGTCGCCTGTTCAAGACTATCGGCGCCCACGTCCCCCCGCCGGCAGGCGTGCGCTCGCCCGCACTGTGGGGCAACGAGGCGCACCTCACCTCACTGTTCGGTCCAGCGGCGCGCGCGCTGCGGGTCGAGCGCAAGCATTTCAACTTCCGCTACCGCTCGGCGGCGCATTTCCTCCAGGTGTTCGGCGACTACTACGGTCCGACCCACAAGGCGCTCGCCTCGCTGAACGCCCAAGGCCGCGCGGCGCTGCTGGCCGACATCGCCTCGCTGCTCGGCGAGCTCGATGTCGGCCGTGGCCGCGGCCTGGTCGTGCCCAGTGAGTACGCGGAAGTCGTCATCACGGTCGCCTGATCCGTCAGAGTGAGCGCGGCGGGCGGGCCACTCCCGCCACCCGTCGCGCCCAGAAGAGAAGAGCCGAACCATGTCGATAGGCGCAGAGCCTCGTCCACGAGGCCCAGGCCAGGCGGCGCACGCCAGCGTGCGCCGGTTCAGTCGCCCCCAGGGCCGTAGCTCTCTTGTAGGCGCTGCAGTTCACCGCTGTCGCGGGCACGGCGCAGCTCCTCCTTCACCTCGGCGCGGGTCTTGCCGCCCTGCATGGCCGCTTCGCCTCTGTCGAAGCTGCGGCCGGCGGCGCCCGCCGGGGCGGTGCCCTGGTTCGTGCTGTCCCACCAGTCGTAGTAATCGCTGTTGAGCCTTTGCAGCGAGCCGTCGGCGCGTGCGCGTTCGAGCTCGGCCTTGACCTCGGCGCGCGTGAGCGGCCGATCCTGCGCCCAGACTGCCGTGGAAGCCAGTGCCACAGCCAGCGCTGCCATCGGGATGTAGAGCTTCATGGGCATCTCCTCGCCGGCCTTCGAATGAAGCCGGCTGCAGCCACTGTAGGCGCCGCGGCGTGACCCGGCGCAATCAGGCGGCGGGAACAGGGATACCCGGCGCCGCAGAGGTGCGAGCCTCAAGGCGGGTCGCGTCCTGGCTGCGATCCTGGAGAACGACATCCGCTCGGGGACGAGGCAGGCCGCCGCAGCCTGTTCGGGCGTGACATGGAAGGCGGCCACCGCGCGAAGCCCACCTGCCAGGCGCGTCAGGAAGTCGTGGAAGGCCGCCCCTGTCGAGCCTCACACCACGTCCCATGTGCTTCACCCGCCGATGTGGGCTTGATCGCGGCACGAATACCGCGTGTGCCCGGGTGCGCTCGGGGCCTGGATTTCGTCAAAGCGGCCTTGTTCGTGCAGGGGCCTCGAACCGCGGCCATCGAGCCAGGCGAGATAGTGGATGTCCATGGCGTTCGACCGGGACAATGCGGTTGCTTCGATGTGAATGCAACTGCATGGTTGACCTTTCACCAGGAATCGGGTGAACAAGGCGATGAAGGTGCCGCATGGGCTCAATGGCGGCTCGACCACTGCCAACGTCCTGAGCGACGCCCACTACACGCCGGAGCTCTGGAATCCGGCCACGGGCCGTTGGACACCTACCGCGCGCGCCACGCAGGCAAGGCTCTACCACTCGGCCGCGATCCTGCTGTCCGATGTCAGTATGCTGACCGGCGGCGGTAGTGCCTACGGACTGGTTGCTCAACTCAATCTTCATCTTCAACGGCGTGCCTTCCAAAGCCAGGATGCTGCGCATCACTGCACCGCCACCGGCCTGATGTGCGCCGCCACGGCAGTGTTGATACCGCCGCAACGTTGCGCCGCTGTTCGAAGTACGGCCGCAAGGCTCACCGGTCGAGCGCCAAGGGATTGCCTGGCGCGGATTTCAACGATCGTGGATGCCCATTTCAGGCTGATTGTGGACGGCAGAGCCGGTGCCGTCCGTGACGGCGCGCTGAGCGGGCTTGCTGAACGCGGATCTTGCTTCCTTGGATGCTTGGCGCAGGCCGTCTTCGGCAATTCGTGTCTTCTCGGGGTGGTTTCGAGGACTCCTTCGGACGCGCTCCTCGAATGGATCCGGCGACAGGGAGTGACTCGACTGCTCCATCGAGCAACAGTGGACGCGGGGCAGGCCAGGGTTTGGGCTTACGTGATTTCCGTGATGCGCGGTTGAGATTGATAAATGACAATTGGCGTCATGCAGCACACCGACAGCTGAGGCGTCCATCAGCCCCCTGGCTGGATGAGCGCCCTTGGCGGTAATCCTCTCCACCCAGACGCTGATCATGGACAACAACTCGCTTTCACGCCCACCTGCCGAAGCACCGCCCGCTGAATATCTCTCAGCCATGGCTGATCTGGAGCGGCGTGCCTTCCGTGGTGAATTGAGCCTTCGCCAAGTCCGCCACGAGATCTTCGCGCTGCGCGAACGGTTTGGTGCCGAGCCCGCGCTCGTGATGCAGTGGGCCGCCGGCTCACGCTGATCCCGGGCTGACCGCGTCTCCCCGCGCGGCCGGCCTGCGCCCGCGCTCCGAATCCGCGCGGACTGCCCCGGTTGCCCTGCGGATGGCAGGTCGTGCGTGTCATCTGCCTGCCGAGCGGTTTCAGCGGCTTGCCAGAGCGCCGGCGCTGAAAGCCGGGCCTGGCAAGCCTGTCCTCCATGCCCGGACAGCGACCACGCTGTTTCGGTGGTCGTGGAGCCCGTTGGGCATACCCCCGATGCCCAACGGCCTGCACACAGGCGCTGGACTACAGGAGGAACAGCGCGGCCCCTGATCAGAGCAAGCGCACCGCTCCCAGCAGTTCGAAGGCTTTGTCTTCCGAAAGCGTGCCTTGCCGTGCCTTGAGCACCAGCATCTTGATAAGCGCTTCCGTGATGGGCGCCAAACCGCCTTCGATGACCAGGGTCTGCGACACCATCGCCGTGAAGTCGACAGGCTGCAAAGGCAACGATCCAGGGCTTTGCAGGGCCGGAGGCTGCGCCGGCACAGCGTTTGGGACCGGTGCAGGGGCAGCCACGACTTCGGCCTGCCGCCGTACGGGCACAAGCGCTTGCGCCGCTGGATCAACTTCTGCTTCCGCTGGTGCCAGTAGGTCGGCCGGGGCCGCAGCGGTTGCAGGCGCGCTGGTGGATGCTGCGGCCAGATCAGCGGGATCGAGGGACTGCTGGCTGCCGCGTTGGGATACTTCTTGGGTGCGCCGCCCCTTTGGCTTCTTGACCGCAGTGGCCAGGGAAACCGCAGCACTTCCAGCGGGGCCTGCCGGCGCGGCATTGAATCCACTCGACACCGTTGCGGCTGCAGGGGCTGCCTCGGCTGTGTTGATGGCGCCCATGGGCGCGGGTAACGCCGGCGCTGGGGCCGCGTCGCTGCTGCCCGGGGTGGTTTCGGCGTCGATGACCGTATCCCGCAAGGGCGCAAGGCGTTGGAGCGTGGTTGCAGGAATGTCGGCAGCCGTACGCGGCGCCTCGAACCAGTCATCAGGCAGACCCAGCGCGCGCGCCATGCTGTGGCAGAGGTCCTTGTCCAGGCTCTTGCGCCCGCTGAGCATGGTCGATACGTACGGTGGCTTGGCATGGAGGACCCTGGCCAGCGCGCTCTTGGCGCCTTTGCCCTGAAGCAACACGGTCAGGTTCTGCTTGCGCAACTCGGGAGTGGCCATGGAGGAGGTTTGTTTCGAGCCGGACCGCGGCGTGAGAGCGATCTCGGAAAGCGGCAGCTGCGCTTCGGCGACGCTTGCAACGCGTTGTCCAGCCTTTTGTTGTCGTCCAGGAGCAGCGAGGGTTTTGGCGCGGCCCGTGGCCGAGAAGGCGGCTTGGGGTACTGTTTCCATAGCGTCGTGGTCCATGGCGCCCGGGGGCGGCTCCACGGACTTGGAAGCTGCGGCGTCGGCAACCCGGGCTTGCCGCGAGGCGGGCGCTAGTTGGGCTGCGGCCGCGGGTTGCGCCGAGGCGTGGCTCAGCGTGGGCAATGGCTCTGGGGAGGCCTCGTCAAGATCGTCGTCGTCATGCAAGGCGACCTTGTCAGGGTTCTTCAACAGATCCACCGTGCGCGTAGGCACCTCCCTGTTGAGTCCGTCCAGCCACTTGCCGGGCAGCTTCAAGGTTCTTTCGATATGGAATGCCGTCTCGTCGGGACACAAGGCGCCCTGGGACATGGCTTCCAGCCGCTCCAAGGGTACCTCGGCCACCAATGCCAAGGCTTCGCGCACGGGTGCGTGTTCCAGCAACAGACGCAAATTTGCAGCTCGCAAGGCGCCATTCACTCCTTGCTTGGCGACTTGCGCCTTGGAGTTATCTTGCCGCGGCCCCTTGGAGCGTGGGTTCGACGCCGGGTGCAAGAGGACGTTATCCCGTACCGGCTCGCGGGGGCCACGGTCGCGGCTGCGGCCGCGGTCGCCGTTACGGTGCTTCGGTTGCCAATCAGGCTTTGCCAAATGAAGTCCCTCAATTTTCGAAAGGCGAGGCTGTCTTGCCTTGCGCTCAGTCCTGCAATCAAAAGTGTGCTCGGTGTGGAGGAGTCCGTGCCAGTGCTTGTCCCATGGTTCCGTCGCGGCTGGGGTGGTACAGCGCCAGGAAGACGCCACCTTCAGCCGCTCGTATTGCGGGAACATGGCGCGCCGCGCCTCGTCATCCATAGTAGTGGAACCTGACCACGAAACTTCCTTGAGAGGGGCCGCCGCATGGCTTCAGTCGTTGGCCCAGGGTGTCCCCACCAGTGCCGTCACCGGCATCGAGCGTGTCACCCAGGCGGCTTCAAGTACTTTAAACAACATACCAGATACTGCTACCAACCTCTCCGTCTCCCTGTACTCGATACATCCTCAACCAAGCTACGCAAAACCATCCTCCTGACTCGCTCCTTTGTTTTCCTCAAACGAGGCCAGCGACAAAACCGGGACAATGCGCAGGCAGATCAAGGGGCGAGTAGAAGGGGAGGTGTTGTGGTGAGTTTCGCGTATGTTGTTAGCGGTGCTGACTGCGCCTTGTGTTCGCATTCGTGCCGACACAACCCCTGGCTCCACGCCCTCACCACCGGATGAAGGCTTCGGCCAGCGCGCGCGGCGCAGCGCCAGGTTCAGCGCGTTGACCACGGCGCACGCCGGGACGGTGCAGGCGCATCAGCGCCACGCCGGGTATGGGCGCCGCTGCAGCAGCAAGATGCCGTCGTCAGCCATGGCGCCTCAACCTTGCCCGAAGCGCGGCGGGCGCTTTTCGAAGAAGGCCGCCACTGCTTCCGCGTGGTCAGCCGTGTGGTGCGCCAAGCCCTGGAAGCGGCCGGCGGCATCCAGTGCCTCGTCCAGCGTGCCGGTGCGCGCCTGCAGCAGCAGCTGCTTGGTCCAGCGCAGCGCCTGCGGCGCGTTGGCGGCAACGCGGCCCGCCAGCGCGAGGGCTTCTTCCAGGAGCAACTCCGGCGCCACGACTTTGGACACCAGCCCGATGCGCAGCGCCTCCTGCGCATCGATGGCATCGCCCGTGAGCGCCATCTCCGCGGCCTTGGAAGCGCCCACCACGCGCGGCAGCAGCCAGCAGCCGCCATCGCCCGGCACGATGCCCACCTTGACGAAGCTCTCGGCAAAGCGCGCTGCGCTGGAGGCGATGCGGATATCGCACATGCACGCCAGGTCGTTGCCCGCGCCAATGGCCGGCCCGTTCACGGCCGCGATGATGGGCAGTTGCAGCCGCGCAAAGGCCCGCGGGATGCGCTGGATGCCATTGCGGTAGTTCTCGGCGATCTGCTGCGGGCTGCCGGCGAACATGCCCTCGCGGTCGCGCATCTTCGCCACGTCGCCGCCGGAGCAGAAGGCGCTGCCGGCACCGGTGAGCACGGCAACGCGCAGGCTCATGTCGGTGTTGAGGCGCTCGAACAGCTGCTCGAAGGCCGCGTACATGGCCTCGCCGTCAAGGGCGTTGCGCGTGGCAGGGCGGTTGAGCGTGAGCAGTGCCACGGCGCCGCGTTGCTCGAAGAGGATGGGGTCGTTGTCGTGCATCTCGGTTTCCTTGTGTGGGTCTTCAACGCTCCCGAACTCTGAAAACCCATTCGTGCCCAGAGGCATCGAAGCACGAAGGGGCACCGCAGCCCGGCAGGCTGACCTGCCGCACTGCCGGGGCCGTCCATCCTTCGATGCCTTGGGACGAACGTCGTCGAGATTCGAGAGCATGGTGAGTCTGCGCCATTGTCAGAGCGGCAGCGGCCGCCACCGTACCGCCGGCGGTCTTCAAAGTACTTCCACAACGAAAGAGCGCGGGCGGCACCAATAGTCGCTGTCCACTCTTGTCAGGACACCTCAAAACACTTTCGGCGCCAGCGCAACCGCGGGCAGTTTCCTTCTTGTGCGCCGCATGGCCATGACGGAATGCAGCCCCCAATGTGACGCACTGCGTTCACACAACTAAATCTGACCCTACCGGCTCGGCGGCTCTCCGAGGGAGCTGCAACAAGTCATGCCTTTGAGACCGGGGCGGCACGCCAACTAAATCTGGCCCTTGCTGGCGGTTTCAACTAAGTTTGATCCTCGGTGTGCGGTCGCAGGAGGTCTACATGGCCAAGCGCCAGAGGATCGGAGCCCGCGGCGGCGTCGGCGCAGCGGGCGTGCCACAAGCCGTGGACCTCTCCAGCTGGGCACCGGTGGACGAGGCGGCGCTGTCGCCACAGCGGCGCGAGCAGTTCCTGCTGCGCAAGCGCGCCATCGAGCTGTACCTGGACGGGGCCAGCGACCAGACGCTGCAGCAGGCCACCGGGTTGAAGCGGCGCAACGTGTACCGCCTCATCGTCGAGCGCTGCCTGAACCAGGCCGAGGACGGCACCGTGCTGGGCTGGCGAGGTGCGCTGCCGTTCCTGCGCGTCAAGGGCTACACCCGCCACGCACCGCTGAAGGTCGGACGCTGGGGCGGGGGAGCCGTCGGCGCGCTGCAGTGGATCTTCGCCTCGCCCGAGGGCCAGGCGCTGCAGGAGCGCTTCCACCGCCAGATCCTGGGCAAGACGGCCGCCTTGCAAGCGCCCCGGCGCCCGCGCCAGGCGCTGTTTGGCTGGTTCATCGAGGAGCTGCGGCAGCTGGGCTTGGAGCGCCGCGGCGAATGGCCCTTCAACGTCGCCAAGCTGGGCTACACGTCGATCTGCCGCTACATCGACCGGGTGCTGCAGCAGCACCCGCACCGCCAGCGGCAGCTGCTGGGCGGCCGTGACGCCGAGCGCAAGGCGCGCGCGGGCGACGGCACCCAACGCCCGCCGCTGCGGTTGCTGCAGCGCGTGGAGTGCGACGCGCACAAGCTCGACGCGCGCTGAGGTGGTGATGGTGCCCTCGCCCCACGGCGGCCTGGAGCTGCGGCGCGTGCACCGGCTGTGGGTGGTGGTGCTCATCGAGGTGGCCTCGCGCGCGGTGCTGGGCTACCACCTGAGCCTGCGCCGCGAGTGCTCGGCCGAGGACGTGCTGCGTGCCATCAAGTGCGCGCTGTCGCCGTGGCAGCCGCGCGAGTTGCAGTTCAGCGGCAAGGCCTACGCGAGCGGCGCCGGGCTGCCCTCGTACCACTGCATCCGGTACCTGGGCGCGTGCTGGGAGGAATTCAGCGTGGACGGGGCGCTGGCCAACATCTGCACCCGCGTGGAGCAGCCGCTGCGCGACGTGGTGGGCGCGCGCGTGCTCAAGCCGCAGGACGCGGCGAGCTTCAGCTGCCGCCGCAGCCTGGACGACCGGCCCTACATCGAGTCCTTCTTCAGGCAGCTGGCCGCCGGCGGCTTCCACAAGCTTGCCGCCACCACCGGCAGCTCGCCCAGCGACCGCCCGGGCGACCCGGTGGCCGCGGCCGACGCCACGCAGTTCCAGCTGGAGTACGCCGAGGAACTGCTCGACGTGCTGATCGCCAACTACAACGCCACGCCGCATTCCGGGCTGGGATGGCGCACGCCGCTGGAGCAGCTCGACTTCCTGAGCCGGCGCGAGGGCGCGGTGCTGCGCACGGCCGACCCCGGCGCGGTGCGCCGCATGGTGGGCGTGCGCAGGCTCTGCACGGTGCTCGGGGGCGTGCGCACCGGGCGGCGGCCGTACTTCAACTTCGCCAACGCCCGCTACTCGGCCGAGTGGCTGTGCCTGCGCACCGACCTGGTGGGCCAGCAGCTGTGGCTGCACATCGAGGACGAGGACGACGCGCGCTGGGCCAGTGTGTCCACGCCGCAGGGGCTGTTCCTGGGCCAGGTGCGCGCGGCGCCGCCCTGGCACCTCACGCC